>Ga0315286_10007358_pt1 | contig 10772 bp, 6 predicted proteins | sample YL17G10_0_MG_FD_205038 | JGI IMG/M metagenome (GOLD analysis project Ga0315286, IMG submission 205038) | Sediment microbial communities from Yellowstone Lake, YNP, Wyoming, USA - YL17G10_0 | ecosystem: Environmental > Aquatic > Freshwater > Lake > Sediment | place: USA: Wyoming | collected...
TGTTAATCTAGTTAATGCATTGCACAACCCCACCCCAGGAATGTTGGCAGAGTATCATGCCATACAACCACCCCCAAGCACAGATGCCAATACCCAGGCCGCCGCGTTACTTGTCAGCCAGGTGCTTCCTTATCTCTTCTACTTCATCCTGTTGTTCAGCAGCAGCTATTTATTGCAGAGTGTTACAGCGGAAAAAGAGAACCGCACCGCCGAAGTGCTGCTGACTAGCATTGAACCCCGCCAGTTAATGACCGGTAAAGTATTGGGCCTGGGGGTGATCACACTGCTGCAGCTGCTGGTGTGGTTAGCGGGTGGATTCTTCGCCATGCAACGTTCACCGATCTTCACGGCGGTTTCTAACTTGCAGTTCTCACCAGGATTCTTCGCCTGGGCAGTGCTGTATCTATTTTTAGGCTACCTGGTGTTTGGGAGTATCATGGCGGCAGGTGGGGCACTCTCGCCTAACGCCCGCGAGGGCGGAAACCTGATCTGGATTTTAGTCGTCCCATTGATGCCCACCCTGATGTTTGGCCCGGAATTTGTCGAGAACCCGCATGGGGCATTGGCATTGGGATTGAGCCTGTTTCCGCTCTGCTCCCCAAGTGCCATGGTGACGCGCCTGGCGATCACGCAAGTACCGTTATGGCAGCTCTTGCTCAGCCTGGGGTTGCTGGTGGTCACGGCTTATTTAGTCATCAGTCTGGCGGGACGCTTTTTCCGAGCCGATAACCTGCTCTCCGGAGCATCGTTCAAGTGGGACAGGTTGGCTAAGGGCTGGAGGGCGGAGTCAGGGAAATAATTATTCATCAAAAGTAAACGTCGCTTCGGCGTAATAGCGGATGGCGTTAGATGCCATCCGTTCCATCAACCAATCGTGAAGCCACTTTTCTTTTTGTTCTATGGGCCAACCAGCCCACAGCACACCGAGCGGGATGTTGATATTGATGGCGCGCGGTGAGATGATGTGACGGGTTATTCCAGTGGGAACCTTTTCGCCGTTCAGGGCGATTGACAGAATGTCGGATGGGGTGAATCGCGGAAACACCACCAGGGCGGTTATGCGCGGGTAATAGGGTGTTTGGATTTCCCAGATATCGTTGGATGCCCGGTGGATGTCGGCCCGACCTTTGTAGGCGTCGCAGATGCGGTTGAGCAGGTGGATATCGGCAGAAAAAATAGGGGCGGAGTCACTCCGTCCATTCAACTGATGAATGTGGCGTTCGGAGTTGCGCACCACGCGTACCCCGCTTGCGCATATGATATAAGCTGCCGCATCGTTGGTGGACAGTGCCTGGCGTGCTTCTATCAAACTGCACGCATCCAGTTGCATTCCGGTGACTTTTATCAGGCGCTCTTCGAATTCAGCTAATGGCATACCGGACACCACGTGGTACCAGGTATCCAGCACCACCCCCGGGTCAGCATAACTGACTACCTGCGCTACAATGTGAGGAATACCCATCTGAACGAATGCCATGGCGCGGTTTGCCCCATCCAGGATCACGAACTGGTCGGTAGCGGGGATGGAAGCGACGACGGGTGGGTTTTTTAAGCGCCCTTCGTCGAGAAGACGCTGACTAAGTTTCTCGGTACGGCGAGGATCAACATCCTCATGCGATACAAGCATGCTGACCGGAAGCATACGTAATACAGGTAGTACGGTACTATCTCTCAAGAGGTATTTTCTCCAAATAATTTAGTAGGCTGAGGGCAGCATATTGAAGAAGTGCCGTTGGCTTCGCCAAGGCGATAATTGATTAAATCTCCATATCCCTACATATCATAACATAACAGGCTATTTGGGCCTTTGTTCCATTAACCATGCAATCCCTCCCACTCTACCAACCGCGCCTCGATCTCTTCCTGAACAGCAACGTACTCTTCACCCATTTCCTGGACGCGCGCCGGATCGACCGTAGGTTTTTCCAATTGTTCGGTCAGGGCAGCCAGGCGCTGTTCCAGGATTTCGATTTGGGTTTCGACTTCTTTAAGGCGGGCGCGCCGTTTGCGTTCGGAACTTGCAGCATGCTGCAGCATGCTCCTTCCGTCAACGTTGGTGGTCTCGTGTTGTTGGGAGCGGGCTTTCGGGATGGACGGAGTAGGGGCACGGTTGGACGATACGACATTTTGTTTACCCATCGTAGCCTTGGCGTCTTGCGAAACAGGAAGTTCCTTGTGGTTAAATTCTTCTGCCAGGCGCTCAGCTTCACGTTGGGTTCGCTGTTCGCTGTAGGTGCCACGGAAGATATCCAGGGCGTGCTCATCGCGGTTGGTGAAACCAACTGCATCGATCTCCCAGATCTGGGTTGCCAAGGCGTCGATTAAATAACGGTCATGCGAGACGAGCAAGATCGTGCCCTGAAATTCGGATAAGACTTCCTGTAAAATTTCTTGCGAGGGGATGTCCAGGTGGTTGGTAGGCTCGTCGAGTAACAGTAAATTAGCGCGGGTTAACGAAAGCTTGGCCAGAGCCAGCCGACCGTGTTCGCCGCCTGAGAGTGTGGAAACTTGACGGAAGACATCATCGCCAGTGAACAGGAAGCGCGCCAGGTAATCGCGGATATCGGCCAGCAACAGGTTGGGTGCCACTGATTCGATCTCCTGTACCAGGGTGAATCCGGGAGTCAGGCCTTCGTGAGCCTGGGCGAAATAACCGATCTGAAGACTGGCACCCAGGATTACCTCGCCTTCCAACGGAGGCATCTGTCCCAGGATGGTCTTGAGAAATGTTGTCTTGCCTGCACCGTTAGGGCCAATAATGGCAGCGCATTCCAGCCGGCGTAGCTCGAGCTCTGCTACCGTGAATAAGGGTTCGCCAGGATAGCCGATGACTGCGTTTGCAACCCGTAAAACGATATTACCACTCCGCTGATCAGCCCTGAGGTGTAGCTTTAAGTGGGGCGGTCGGTTGGAGGGCGGTCTCAAGGCTCGTACACGTTGGCTTGCTTCTTCAATACCCATCGGGCGTGCATTGATGTCTACCAGACCGCTAATTTCCAGCCATCTTTTACCTAAAGCAGCCTCGATCCCCAACTGCTCGATAGCCTGCAGTTGCCGGCTGAGGCGGCGGAGACGTCCTTTAGCCTGGACTACGTTTTGCCCCGAGATATTACGCCGGATATAATCAACTTCTTTCTCGAGCCGTTCTTTCTCTTTCTCGAAAAGCTCTAACCGCAAGTCCCAACGTTCCTGGCGATGTGTAACATAATCTGTATAGTTTCCGCGGTAAACTTCTAAACCAACCCGGCTCATCTCCCAGATGGTATCCACAACTTTATCTAGAAAATAACGATCATGAGAGACAATCAATGCTGCCCCTTCCCAGGTGCTCAGGTAACCCTCCAACCATTCCACAGCCGAGATGTCTAGATGGTTAGTCGGCTCGTCCAGAACGAGAAGATCCGGGTTTGAGAGAAGCAAGCGCGCCAGCAACGCCCGTGTGCGCTGCCCACCAGAGAGCTGGGTCAATGGGCGCCGGTAGTCAGTTGCGTCAAAACCTAGCCCGGTCAGGGTCTGGCGGATACGGGTTTCGTAGGTATATCCTCCGGCGTGTTCAAAGGCAGCCTGGAGTGGACCATAGCGTGACAGGGCTTCATCAGTTTGGGCAGCATCGCTCATACGCATTTCCAATAACCCTAATTCAGCCTCCTGGGCACGCAGGTTGGCGAAGACGGACAAACATTCTTCCCACAGGGACTGCTCTCCAGTAAGAATGGCCTCCTGGGGTAAATAACCGATCGGGATGTTGCGTGCTCGCTGAATGGTACCAGCTGAGGGTTCTTCCAACCCTACCAGGATGCGCAGCAAGGTGGTTTTACCGATCCCGTTGGAACCGACGATGGCGACACGCGCTCGGTGAGGTAGGCTGAAAGAAAGGCCGGAGAAAATATCATCCGGGCCGAATGATTTAGCCAGGTGTACTGCGGAAAGTAAAGGCATGCCCATATTTTACCCTACAAAATCTGCTTGATCTGGCATGATATAATGTGTGGATGTTTTTATCCCAAGGATATGAAAAATAGAAAATATCGGAATCTAGATCTAATATGAAAAGATCCTACAATCAACCCAACCAAAAGGATGGGAGCAGCAAGCAGCACACAAAGGGACCGTTTTCCCGGTCTATCTACTTATTGGTGGGATTAGTTGGCGTGTTTGCCGTCTTAGCCGGTGTGCTCGCCTACCTGACCTTCACCAGTGTGCGTAAACTAATTTCCACCTGGGAGATGACCAGCTTACCAGGTGTTACAATCCAGGGCGACTTCACCCCAACCCCCGGTCAACCTGGTCAGGAACAGCCCACCACACTACCTCCACCGGTTAGTGGCCCACTTCCAGTACCCTGGGATGGTGCCAGCCGGGTAAATATGCTGGTTATGGGCCTGGATTACCGGGATTGGGAGACCGGGCAAGGTGCTCCCCGCACGGATACTATGCTGTTGTTATCGATTGATCCAGGCACAAAAACAGCGGCGATGCTTTCAATCCCACGCGACTTGTGGGTGACAATCCCAACATTTTCAGAACCCGACCGGATCAATACCGCTTATCGGGCTGGGGAACTGTATAAGTATCCTGGGGGAGGACCTGGGTTAGCGATGAAGACAGTTGAAGGATTGTTAGGGTTGAAGATCGACTACTACGCCCAGATTGATTTCTATGCCTTCGAAAAATTTATTAATGAAATCGGTGGTGTCGAGGTCGACATACCGAAGAAAGTAAAAGTATCCCCAATTGGTGGCCATATCTTAACGATCAAGAAAGGGCTCCAAACTCTGAACGGTTCTCTGGCTTTAGCGTACGCACGGGCTCGATATACCGAGGGCGGCGATTTCGATCGCGCTGACCGTCAACAGCTGGTGATCATGGCTATCCGTAAACGCCTGATGGAACCGAAGGGTTTACCGAATTTGATCGAACATGCCTCGCAAATTTACACCGAACTTTCTGCCGGAATTCATACTAACATGTCCGTTGACCTGGCAATCAAGCTGGCCTGGTTGGCTTACTCGATTCCGGAAAAAGATTTCCTGCGTAACGTCATTGGCCCAGAGCAGACAGCTTTTGCAAAATCGCCCACTGGAGATGATGTGCTTAAGCCATTACCATTAAAAATCCGCCTGTTACGCGACGCGTTGTTTAGCACATCTGGCTTACTAGGTCCGGCCGCGAAGGGTGATCCCCTGGATGTGGCGAAAGCAGAGAACGCTCGTATATTCATATACAACGGCGCGGCTACTCCCGGACTGGCAACCCGCACCATGGATTACTTAAAAAACCTGGGTATCAATATCCTGGGTACCGGGGATGCTCAACAGGTTTCTACCTACACGACCATCATTGACAGTACTGGTAATCCGGCAACGATCAGATATCTTGTGAATTTAATGCAAATCTCATCCCAAAAGATCCTCTTTCGCTATGATCCGGCCAGCCAGACGGATATAACAGTGATCTTGGGCTATGATTGGATGAATAATAATCCAATGCCTTGAAACGAAAAGAACGTTTCTTAAATGGATCACTTTCGTGGGTTTGTAAAGAACGTCACCTGTAAGGGCACAGCAGGTAAATCAAATGCTAAGATTAATTCATTGCAACGCCGTGCCCCTATCAGTATATCAATGGTGGGTATGTTCGTCGCGGTTGTGCTGGCTGCGGAGGTGATGGCATTCCTGACGTACATCGCTGTCCGCGAACTGGTGATTGCATGGGATAAGCCTATTCTTGCGACTATACCAGCATTGCCCTCACCATTGGCTACAACCCTCACACCTCCTCCATTCTCACCCAACATCCCTCTCCAACCCGCCTCTGGACCTCCAGCGCTAGTCTGGGATGGTATCAGCCAGATTAATTTCCTGGTATTAGGATTAGATCATCGTTCTGGTGAAGAGACACCTCCCCGAACGGATACAATGCTGATGCTATCCTTGGATCCTGCCAACCAGTCAATCGCCATGCTCGCGCTTCCCGGAAACCTTTGGGTGAATATCCCTGGATATGATCCCTATTTTCTGAATACAGCTTACTGGATTGGTGAACAAGCTGGAACGCCTGGAGGTGGTCCTGGTCTTGCAATGAAAACAGTTGAAAGGTTGTCAGGTTTGAGGGTAGATTATTATGTAGAAGTGGATTTTTATGCCTTTGAACGCTTGATTGATGATATTGGTGGCATCGAGGTCGAAGTGCCTGGGAAAATCGATCTGAATCCGCTCGGAAAAGATAAGCATGTCGTCCTAAAGCCTGGAGTGCAGGTTTTATCTGGCAACCTGGCTCTAGCTTATGTTCGCGCTCCAAATCCAATAGATTCTGTATTTGATCGCATGCAGCGCCAACAACAAGTGATGGTGGGAATACGCAATCGAATCCTGCAAAAAGAGTTGTTGCCTTCGTTGATTGAAAAAGCCCCCACATTATTGAAAGAAATTGCCAATGGGATACACACAAACCTTAGTCTAGCGCAAGCCATCCAGATTGTTGGGCTGGCCAGCCAGATCCCAGAGCCGCAGATAAAGCGCGGTTTAATCGGGGTTGACCAGGTGATCGTGCATTCCTTCCCAAACGGGGATACTCTTTTGCAACCGATCCCGTGGGATAAAGAACATCCCTTGGATAAAAACCATCCTGCGAGCATTCGCCAATTGAGTGACGAACTCTTCAACCCGTATGCGCCAATCACACCTGCCGCCACCAACCCGTTGTTCGATTTGGTAAAAATCGAGGCCGCGCCAGTCTCAGTTTTTAACGGCAGTGCTACTCCCGGGTTGGCTTCTCGCACCGTGCAGTATTTGCAATCCAAGGGAGTCAATGTGGCTGATATTGGTAATGCAGATAAGCATTACGACAAGACCATCCTGATCGACTTCACAGGCAACCCCAACACGCTCAGGTATTTTCTGGATGTGCTGAATATCACCCCCGAACAAATTTACCAAAGTTACGATCCTAATAATTTAATGGGTATCGCCGTCTTCCTCGGGGATGATGCAGTTGGCTTCATAAACTGCGTCTTCGCCAACCGTCCTGATATCAATTGCGCGGATACCAATCCTGTGCCTTAGGAGTAGGGGCACAGCGGTTAAGAGACTGGGTCTTGAACTTGCGTCGTACTGTTGTACCCCTCCTGTTCTATTGAATTATCCCAAGTGTGAATACCCCAAATCGCTTTTCCTATGGATAAATCCACAGTCTACACGCTTACCGGTACAGTTGAACGGATTACATATTACAATCCTGAAAATGGTTATAGTGTGATACACCTACGACCTCAGGTAAGCCACATCACCGGAGTTGACCGTCAAGGTATGGTGACAATAGTCGGAAGTATGCCTGAGCTCTCGCCAGGAGAGCACTTACGCCTGAGTGGGCGGTGGGTCAATCATCCTAAACATGGTTTACAATTTCAGACCGAGGTATGCGAACAAATCTTACCCGCTACGCTAGAGGGGATGCGCCGTTACCTTGGTTCGGGTCTGATCAAGGGGATTGGTCCAGGATTGGCGGGCCGCATTGTCACCCATTTTGGTAAACTCACTGTGGAGATCATCGAAAACCAGCCGGACCGCCTGTGTGAAGTGCCAGATATAGGCACAAAACGCGCCCGCCTGGTCGCAAATGCCTGGAAAGAGCAAAAGCATGTTAAAGAGATCATGCTCTTTTTACACGGCCATGCAGTGAGTACCAACCTTGCAGTTAAGATTTATAAACAGTATGGCGACCAATCGCTGGAGATCGTGCGCACGGATCCTTACCGGTTGGCGCGCGATATCTTTGGTGTGGGTTTCAAAACAGCTGACCGCATTGCTCAGAACCTGGGTTTGCCGCGTGATCATCCCTCCCGGATTGAGGCTGGCGCGATTTTCGTGCTCAACGAGATGACCGACCAGGGGCATGTTTATGTCCCCAAGGAGCAATTGATGGAACAAGCTGCGCTCTTGTTGGAGGTGGCTCCCGACCTGGTGGTTGCTGCACTCGAACGCCTGACAAAAGATGATCGCGTCCGGCAAGAGGTATTACCGTTCGGTGATACTGGCAAGACGCAACAGGCTGCCTCTCTACCGGCGACTTCACTCTCGACTGGTTTGCGCGAATCTCCGCCCAATTATGGCCAACCATCCATTTACCTGACCCCCTTATATTTCAGCGAAGTTGGAGTCGCTGACCGCTTACGCACACTGGCAAGTACAATTCCGTCGCGTTTATGCGATCTTCCACCTGCTTTTATTTCCCTTGACCCGTTGTTGTCACCAGAACAGCAATCGGCGATTCGGATGGCGCTCAGCCATCCGGTCAGCGTATTGACGGGTGGACCTGGAACTGGAAAGACTACCTGTTTGCGAGCGCTCATCAGTGCTTTGGAAAATGCCCATAAACGTTACGCGCTCGCCTCACCAACCGGTCGGGCTGCCAAGCGTCTCTCCCAGGCTACCGGTCACTCCGCCTCAACAATTCACCGCCTATTAGGATATTCGCCAAAAGGTGGTTTCAAGTTCAATGTCGACAATCCGCTCCTGATCGACATGCTGGTAGTGGATGAAACTTCTATGCTTGATCTGATCCTGGCAAATCATCTGTTCAAGGCTCTGGCTCCTGGAACTCACCTGCTCCTGGTAGGGGATGTCGATCAACTGCCATCTGTAGGTGCGGGGGATGTATTGCGTGATGTGATCGCCAGCCAGGTTGCCCCCGTCACCCGCCTCAATATAATCTTCCGTCAGGCAGCTGGATCGCAGATCATTATCAACGCTCACCGCATAAACCAGGGGCAAATGCCGGTTTTCTCACAGGTTCCCAGTTCCACTATGGGAGATCACCAGGATAAAATATCAGCCTTAGGAGATTTCTTCTTCTTTTCGGCTGACACTCCTGAAGAAGCCGCTGAATGGATGGAGCAGGTGGTTTGTAAACGTATCCCGGAGAAATTTAATCTTCATCCACGCGACCAGGTTCAGGTGCTTGCTCCAATGTATCGTGGTCCGGTTGGCGTGACTGCCCTGAATGAACGCCTACAGGCTGTGCTCAATCCTCCTTCACCTAACGAGACCCGGGAGTTGGCGAGCCAACTCAAGGGGTTGTTTGGTCAGATTTTCCGCGCTGGTGATAAGGTCATGCAAATCCGAAATAACTATGACAAGGAAGTTTTCAATGGGGATATCGGTTTAGTGCTCACTTTAGATGCGGTCGAACACATCCTGACGGCAGATTTTGAGGGACATGTGGTGAATTATGATTGGAGTGACGTCGATCAGCTGGTGCTGGCTTATGCGGTCTCTGTGCACAAGGCACAAGGCTCAGAATTCCCGGCTGTGGTTGTGCCAATCGTGACCGCCCATTACCTGATGCTGCAACGCAACCTGCTCTATACGGCCATCACGCGTGCCAAACAGCTGTGCGTACTGGTTGGTAGCAAGAAAGCCATTGGCATCGCTGTGCATAATAACAAGGTGGCGCAGCGCTACACGGCATTGGATTGGCGATTACGTTTCGGGTCCAAAAATTAACACAAAGGTTCACTAAGGTTGTTCGAAAACCAACAGCCAGCTACCCCAGTAACGGTTTTCTCCGGCGACTTCGCATTCTGTTGAGGTCAAGCCCGGTATCATCTCCCCCCCATCAGCTAACCGCAGTGAGTAGACAGTTCCGGGGCTCATCGTAAAATCGGCATAACCCGTTCCTAATTCAGGTTTCAGCCCGGTGAAGAAGTGATCTTCACCGCCATCCCAATTTACAATCACTTCCACTCCTGAAACAGGGAGATCGCAGCATGCTGAGTTATTATAGGTATTCACCATGATGATTGGTTCAATCAAGTTAGGATCGCAGATGAATGTGCGTGAACGTAACACGAATAGCGCAACTGGCGTTGGAGTAGGTGTATGCGTTGGTAAGGGTGTACTGGTTATTGTTCGGGTAAGCGCCGAAGTCGGACTTGGACTGGGAACGCTTGTTTTTGTAATCTCCGCTTTTTGAGTAGCCGTTCTAAGCGTAGGACTGAGAAGTAGCGGAGTAGGTGTGGTAGTTGGTTGAACAGACGGGCTAGGGATTAAGGGTGTAGGGGTTGCTGTGGAAGTGGCTTCAACAACTCTCGTAATCGTGGGGGTTGGCGATCCCACCTCCGTAACGGGTAGATTTGAGGCAAAGGGGGTCGGACCTTGACCTAATGCTACCGCCAGCAGGCCGAGAGCGCGTGCTTCATTTTGTGAGCCACCTTCGGCGAGTGTCCGTTGGGCTTGCTCAGCCAGAAGGCGTGGAACATCCACTTCGCTCAATAATGCCAACCGGACTTGAGCACGCGGTAGGTTTCTATTGGCAGAATAAGCCGCGGCAATTAATGCGCGGTATTGTTCCTTAAAACTTGCTTTTAATGAAGAAGGCGAACTATTAACATACTTCACCGGGCTTATCAACCAGGCATAAACCAATCCCAGGACCAAACCCAGCACCAACCCAGTTAATAAATACCAATGACCACGCCGTTCTTTCATGGTGATTGACCCCCCAAACCGGGATTCCAGGTTTGTAAAGCACCTGCTAACCGGGTCATTAAATCCAAATCCGATTCCGCATAGCCATGTTGTGCGCCGTAAATCATGGCTTGCTGTACAAATTCGATTGGAGGGGTATCTCCTAATAGAGCCAAACGTCGTACCGAAGTTGGTAGATCTTTTTCTGTACTATATGCCTCGGCTACCATCAATATATAATCTGTCCGATAGTCGATAGATAATGAATCCGGTGTGGTATCTACATACTGTACTGGATTGATCATC
>Ga0315286_10007359_pt1 | contig 10771 bp, 9 predicted proteins | sample YL17G10_0_MG_FD_205038 | JGI IMG/M metagenome (GOLD analysis project Ga0315286, IMG submission 205038) | Sediment microbial communities from Yellowstone Lake, YNP, Wyoming, USA - YL17G10_0 | ecosystem: Environmental > Aquatic > Freshwater > Lake > Sediment | place: USA: Wyoming | collected...
CCTCTCGACGACGATGTTCGCCCTGGAGCACGGGATTCCCCTGGTGTTGCCGGGGAGCGGTTCGGCGACGGTCAAGGTCAAGCGGTCGTCGGTTGCCGTCGTGAGGGCCGACCCGGACGGCACGGTCAAGGTCGACACAGAGCCTGTGTCGTTGGACCAGCTGAGAGCGATCATCGAGAAGAAGCTCGCGGAGAATAGCGATCTCATCGTGGTTCTCGAGACGCATCCGGACAGCCAGTACGGGTTGATGGTCGACATCCTGGACGAGCTCCGGCTTGCCGACGCCCGCAGGATATCGCTGAAGTCCACGGAGGCGGCGAAGTGATCAAAAGAGGCGTGTCACCCAAGAGCGAAATCCCGACCGCGTCCATGGCGGACATATCGTTTCTTCTCTTCATCTTCTTTGTATCGACCACGATCTTCAGGATGGAAGACGGGCTCCCGGTCACGCTCCCGAGGGCGGAAACGGTGGTCGAACAGAAAAGAGAGCTTATCGTCCGCGTGTGGATCGATATGGGAGGCCGCATCTCGATCCAGGACAAGATCGTGTCCGTCGGCGAAGTCCAGGGGATCATGACGAGGTTCCTCGATGAGAACCCGGCTCTCATCGTGGCATTCAACGCGGATCACCGCACCCCCAACAAGGTGGTGGCGGAGGTCATCGATCAGCTGAAAAAGGCGAACGCCGTAAGGGTGACGTTTACGGCCGACAAAGAGCCGGCGAGATCGGGAGGCTAGCCTCAATGTTCGTCTACGCAAGGGCGAACGTCGAGTTCAAGGCGAAGTACGGAAAGTACCTCCGGCATGCCGCGTGGGTGGCGGCGGTGTTTCACCTCTTCCTCTTCCTTGTTGTCCCTCCGATCACTTTCGAGCCGTATCAGCTCAACGACGAGAAGTTCGAGCTCGTCGAAGTGCCCCCTGAGATCGAGCTTCCCCCCGCGCCGAAGGAGGTCGAGATGCCGCGGATGAACGTGGAACCGGCGGCCGAGGACAAGCCGGCGGCGGACGCGGCGGATCTTCCGGAGACGACGCTGGATGACTTTTCCGATTTGCCCCCTCCTCCTCCGCCCGGCAGCGGACAGGCCGGAGAGGACGCTTTTCTTGCCTTTGACGAGCCGCCGGAGCTCGTCGAATTCGTGACCCCCGAGTACCCCGAGCTCGCCAGGCAGGCGGGTTTCGAGGGCACCGTCAGAGTGCGGGTCCTCGTCGACGAAGAGGGAATCGTCGTCGAGGCCGAACTTTTCTCCTCCGATGTTTGGCCCACGATAGAAAAGGCCGCTCTCGAAGCGGCGAAAAAATGCCGGTTCAAACCGGCGACTCAGCGGTCGGTCCCTGTCAAAGCGCGCGTGATGATCCCCTTCGAGTTCCGGCTGAATTCGCCGGCCGCCGCCGAGGGGGGGCGGTAAACGCCTCGCCACCCGTTGCTGCGCGCCCACGGGCCAAGGAGCGCAGGGGGCGCGTTTTCGCCTTGAACCCGTGCTCCGAACGTCTATAATTGCAACAAATTCCGCAGTCTTTCGTAGGCTCTTCTGAACCTAAGGTGTTGTGATTCTTCCATCATCTCCGGAGAGTGGGACATGAAGAAAGCTCTGGTTCTCTTGGTGGTTTTTCTCGCCGGCGTATTCCCCGCCGGGAGGTCCTTGGGGCAAGCGCGGGTCTTGTCGCTGGAAGAAGCGTTGGATATCGCGGTCACCGCGTCGACATCGGTCGGGATCTATCGGGAGAGGCTCAATACGGCGAGACAGGACGTGCTCAGAACGAACGGTCTTTTCCTCCCGAATTTCAACGCGAGCTTCTACGCGGGGCATTCGTACCAGGGTCCGACGAACTCTATTTTCATCGATGCCCAGGGGCGTCCCGTCAATCAATCCGGATTCGATTACGAGAACTACTCGTTTCAGCTCAATTCGAACATGACGCTGTTCGACTGGGGCGCGAACGTCAAGTACCTCAACAGCGCGAAACGGTCGTCCGATGCCGCGGGCTACGACTTCCAGTACCAGAAGGACATCGTCACCGCGCAGGTCATCCGCGCCTACTACGACGTCGTTCGCAAGAAGAACATCAAGGCCGTCCAGGAGGAGGCGGTCGAAGCGGCCCAACGCAACCTCGACCAGGTCGAAGCGTTCTTCAAGATCGGGTCCAACACGAAAGCCGACGTCCTCCAGGCGAAAGTCCGGCTGGGGAACACGCGCCTCCAGTTGATCACCGCGAGGAACGCCGAGGAAATCGCCCGGGCGACCCTCGTGACCCTTCTCAATCTGCCGATGGAAGAAGAGATCGATGTCGAGCACTCGCTGGAGATAACGAAGGTGGAGCCGAATCTCGTGCAAGAAGTCGATTATATGCTGGCGCACCGGTCGGATTTGCAGGCCGGGAGGAACCGTCTACTGGCGGCGGCCGACGGTGTCACCGCCGTCGAGAACGCCCGGTGGCCGACGATATCCGGGGGGCTCTCGTACCAGTGGAGCGACCGTGCCTACCCGGACAACTCGGACTTCTTCACGACCGAGTACGCCTGGGGGCTCGGGGTCCAATTGAACTGGGATATCTTCGACCGTTTCGCGACCAAGTCGGATATCCAGCGGGCGAAAGCGCAACGGCGGATCGCCGAACAAGAACTCAAACAGTCGAAGCTCGACGCGATTCTCGAAGTAAAACAGCTCTGCCTGGTTCTCACCGAGGGGGAGGAGAGGATTCTCGTATCCGAAGAGACGGTCGCCCAGGCGCAGGAGAATGTGAGGCTCGCGGAGGAGCGCTACCGCGTCGGCGCCGGGACGATGCTCGAGACGATTGAATCCGCCGCGGCTCTTCAGGAAGCCCAGGGTTACCTCGTCAACGCGAAGTGCGACTACCTCATCGCAAAGGCGGATCTCCTCCGCGCGACCGGACGCGGCGCCGACGTGCGCTAGCCGCGGGAATGGAGAGAGTGAATTTCCTGATTGCGGAATCATGCTCATCCGGATGCGCGACATAAAGAAACACTTCGACATGGGTGCGCAGGTCATCCCGGCGGTCGACGGGGTCGATCTCGACGTCGATAGAAACGAGTACGTCGCCTTGATGGGCCCTTCGGGGTCGGGGAAGACGACCTTCATGACGCTCATCGGGTGTCTGGACACGCCGACCTCCGGTCTGTACGAGCTCAACGGTCGTGACATTACCAAACTCGCCGACGACGATCTCGCGCACATCCGCAACAAAGAGATCGGGTTTGTATTCCAGACCTTCAACCTCCTCCCGCGCGCGACGGCGTTTCAGAACGTCGAGCTCCCCCTTGTGTACGCCGGCGTGGACGGACGGGAAAGAAAGGACCGGGTGTGGGCGGCGCTTCGCGCGGTGAACCTCGAGGACAGGGCCACTCACCGCCCGAGCGAGCTGTCGGGGGGACAGCGACAGAGAGTGGCGATCGCCCGGGCGGTGGTCAATGGCCCGTCGTTGATACTCGCCGACGAGCCGACGGGGAATCTCGACAGCAAGTCAGGGGCTGAGATCATGGAGTTGTTTACGTCGCTCAACAAGATCGGAAACACGATCATCGTCGTCACGCACGAAGACGACATCGCGAAGTTCTGCCGTCGCGTCGTCCGGATCCGCGACGGCAAGATCGAATCCGACACGATACGGACCTAGCGGATTTCGGCGAGGGAGGTTCTCGTGAAGAAGTGGCTCATCGGCGGAGGGGTCGTCTTGGTGATCGCGATCTTCGTCGTGCTGAACCTGTTGAGAGGGGGCTCGAAGACCGAGGTACAGGCGGAGGGAGTGCGCAGGCGCGACATCACCAAGACGGTGACCGCATCGGGGAACATCCGGGCCAAACGCCAGCTGGACGTGAGCGCCTCGTCGATCGGCAAGGTCACGGCGCTCGCCGTTCGGGAAGGCGACCTGGTGGAAAAGGGTGATTTTCTTCTCGAGATCGACCCAACGGGCTACCAGTCCGCCGTCGATCAACTCGACGCGTCCATCCGGGCGGGCGAGGCGGCCCTCGGGATGGAAAAAGCGAATCTGGAGAAGGCGCAGTACGATCTTTCCAAGACCGAGAAGCTCTTCGAGGCGCAACTCGTATCGGAGGAGGATTTCAGAAACGCGCGGCTTAACGTCGAGGTGTCTACGGGAGGGGTGAGATCCGCGGAGGAAAACCTCTCCCAACAGCGCGCGAACTTGAGGAAGGCGCGGCACGATCTAAAGGAAGTCCGGATCACCGCCGATATATCGGGCACGCTCACGGCGCTCAACGTGGACGAGGGGGAAAGCGCCATCATGGGGACCCTGAACAATCCGGGCACCGTGTTGCTCACGATTTCCGATCTCGCCGAGATCGAGGCGGAAGTCCTCGTCGACGAAACCGAGGTCGTTTTCGTCAAGGTGGGTCAGGCGGCCAAGGTGACACTCGATGCCCATCCGGACACCACTTACCAGGGCGTCGTCGCCGAGGTGGGCAACAGCGCCGTGCGGTCGCAGCTGGGGTTGGGGCAGACGTCGGTCGACTTCAAGGTTGTCGTGGCCATCAACGACACGATACCGAACGTCCGCCCGGGACTCTCGGCGAACGTCGAGATCGAGGTCGCCGACGCGAAGGACGTGCTCTCGGTCCCCATCCAGTGTCTCACGCTGCGCAAGAAATCCGACCTGATGAACACCCAAGAGTCCTCCGATAGCGCCGCCGGCGGGAGCGCAGAAAACGACGAGGGAAAAGACAACGAAGAGGAAGTCGAAGGAGTTTTCGTGGTCAAGGACGGGAAGGCCCTGTTTCGACCCACCGTGGTCGGGATCGCGGGGAGCAATTACTTTCAAGTGATCAGCGGCCCGGGCGAGGGCGACAAAGTGGTCAGCGGTCCGTTCAAAGCGATAAACGAGCTCAAGGACGGGGATCCGGTCAAAGTGACCGAAAAGTCGCGCGGGAAATCGTCGCCGAGATCGTCTTCCTAACGGGTTGCCATGCGGCTTTTTATCGAGGGAATAAGGATCGCTTTCAACGCGCTTGCCACCCACAAGCTACGGACCTTGCTCACCCTTCTTGGCAATATCGTCGGCATCATGGCGGTGATCGCCGTCGCGTCGCTTTTGCGTGGGATCGATAAGTACGCCCGCGAAAAGGTCGCCGAGGAAGGAAGCAACGTTTTCAAGATAGAGAGATTCAACGATCTCGAGGTCATCACCGATTTCGATAAGTTTCTCCAGTCTCTCAAACATAATCCCCCGATACGCCGTTCGGACGTCCCGGCTCTTCGATCCTCACTGAAAGAGGCGCAGTACGTCAGCGCGTTCGTCTCGGGCCGGATCCGCGTAAACTACGCGGGGCGAACGGTTCGCCAGATGGAGGTGAGGGGGCAAGACGAGTTCTACCCGTTTATCGACAACGTCGAGGTCGAAATGGGGAGGCACCTCACCCGCCTGGACGTCGAAACTAACGCGCCCGTGGCGGTGATCGGGTGGGAGGTGTACCAGACGCTCATCGAGCCGCGCGAGCCGGTCGGCGCGGTGATCAAGCTCGGCGACCGCCACGTGGAGGTTGTCGGAGTGGCCCGGAAAAAAGGGTCGGTTCTGGGGCAGAGCCAGGACCGTTTTGCGATCGTACCGATCGGCGCCTACCAGAAGATCTTCGGACCCGCGCAGTCCATTCAGATCAAGATCAGGGCCGGCGAGGTGATGCGGCTCGCCGACGCGATCGACGAGGCGCGGATCGCGATGAGGTCCCGTCACCACTTGAGGCCGGGAGTGCCGGACGATTTCTCCGTGACGACGAGCGAGCAGCTCGTCGCGTTGTGGCGCAAGATCAGCGGGGGCATCATGCTTGCGCTCATCGTGCTGGTGAGCATTTCGCTCATCGTCGGCGGGATCGTCCTGATGAACACGATGCTCGTTGCGGTGACCGAGAGGACTCGTGAGATCGGGGTCCGTAAGGCCCTTGGGGCGCGCAAGCGCGACATCACCTGGCAGTTCCTCGTGGAATCCTCGACGATGTCGTTTTTCGGGGGTCTCTTCGGGATGTTGATCGGCGTTTTCATCGCGCTCATGGTGTCCGTTTTCACCCCTATCCCGTACTCGTTCGACGTCACGATAGTGGCCGTGGCGTTCGTCGCCACGCTCGGCGTGGGTCTTCTTTTCGGGACCTACCCGGCGGTCAAGGCGGCGAGACTCAATCCCGTGGACGCGTTGCGCCACGAATAGACCAGTCCCGCGTCGAGGAGCGGCTCCGTGCCGGGCGAAACCAAGAAAAAGAATCTCGTCGGAGAAAACATCCGCCAAGCGTTCGAGATCATCCGGACGCACAAGATGAGGTCGGGTTTGCTGATCCTCGGGGTTGCCATCGGGATCATGGCGATTCTCGCGATCGTGACGGTGATGACGGGCCTCGTAGAAAAGATCAACAAGGATATAGAGTCTTCCAACCGCCCGTACCTCGTCGTGTCGCGGTTCGACATGTTCGAGGGAGACGTCGACGAGGAAGAACTCCTCCGGCGCAAGAAACTCAAGCGCGAGGACGCCGTCGCGCTCGCCGCGCAGTGTCCCGCTCTGGAGAAGGTGTGTTTTATCAACGGTTATTACGACCCGACGAGCGTCTTGTACAGGGAGGGTGAACACACGTCGCCGGTCGAGATCGACGGGTCCTGGCACACTTTTCCCGAGATGTTCTCCCTTACGATCGAGAACGGGAGATTCTTTACGGAGATCGAGGTCCGGCACAGGGAGAGGGTCGTCGTGCTCGGTTACGGACCCGCGAAGGACTTGTTCCCGAACGAGAACCCCGTTGGGAAAACGGTCAAGATCAAGACCCAACACTACCGCGTGATCGGGTCGTTCGCCAACCGGGAGCATTTCATCGGCGCGATATCGAACAACTTCGCCGTGATACCGCACACGGCCTTTATGAAGGATTTTGAGACGGAAGACAACGACCCGGCGATCTTCGCGAACGTCAAGGAAGGTTATGCGCTCGAAGACGGCAAGGAGCAGATCACGCGCCTGATGAGGTCCCGGAGGGAACTCAAGCCGGGAGAGAAGAACAATTTCTTCGTGGTGACGAGCGAAGCGTTCATACAAGTGGTCTCCAAAGTGACTCTCGCCATAAGCGCGGTGCTCGTGATCATCGCGTCGATCGGTCTCGTGGTCGGCGGTATCGGCGTGATGAATATCATGCTCATCTCGGTCGCCGAGAGAACACGGGAGATCGGAGTCCGGATGGCGCTCGGCGCGAAAAAGAGGGACATCATCCAGCAGTTTCTGGTCGAGGCGGCGACTCTCACCGGTATCGGCGGCGTCCTCGGGACGGCTTTTGGACTCGTCCTCGCCATGTTGATCGCCCACGAGATCCGTTTTCCCTTCCGTTTTTCGCTTACCTGGACACTGATCGCCGTGATCTTCTCCGCGCTCATCGGAGTGGTGTTTGGGATCTACCCGGCGCGCCGCGCCGCCCGCTTGAACCCGGTGGATGCGCTTCGCTGCGAGTGACGGTGAATTCGCTTGCCCCTGCCGGCGAGGCCGGCATACATTAGTCTTGATCCGCTAAGTCAACAAAGCTCGACGGACGTTCCAACGAGGTGGTGAAGGCGTGCGTGCGGCAGTGGCATTCGCTCTCGTTTTTTCTGTCTTCCTCTCCCCGCGGCTCTCCGCTCAACCGCCCCCGCTCGACCCTCGGCAGGCGGCATTCTCCCTCTACGCTCACGCCTTTCTCGATTCCGAGCGCAAGCCGACGGTGGCGGTAAACGTCAATATCCCTTATTCGAGTCTCATATTCCTCAGGAATGGGGCCGCGTTCCAGAGCGAGTACGCCGCCTACATCAAGATCCTCGACAAGAAGAACCGCCTCGTGGATACGGCGGTTATCAATGAGGCGGCCGTGGCCGAGAATTACGAGGCGACGCGGTCCGCGAAAATGAGCGCTAAGTCCTCCGTGCGTTTCGGCCTCGCCCCCGGCGATTACCTCATCGAGTGCACCGTGGAGGTCAAGAACACACTCCGCGTTTTTGAAAAGTCGGTGCCGGTAACGGTGCCGGAGTTTCCCAAGGCGGGGGTGGCCCTCGGAAAACCAAGGCTCTACGCCGTGGCGGTCGATACGTCGGCGTCCGTTCCCGTTCTGTTCGAGTCGCCCACGTCCGGAGCGTTCGGGGAGGAGGAGCACGAAGGCACCCTCTTCGCCGAACTCGACAGGCACCCCGCCGTCAGATTCGAAGTCTACGCGCAGGAGGAAACAAGCGACTCGATGACGGGCGAACTCTACTTCGAGGTGCTGGACGACAAGAAAACAGTACACGCGTACGGAAGACGAAACGTGACAATCGCGGGTTTGCGGAACGATTTCGTCGTGTACCTCGACATCGATGAATGGGATCCCGGTCCCTACGTCTTTGTCGCGAAGGCTCTCGAGGGCGATCCGGTCCGGCAAACAACGGAGAGCCTCGATTTCGTACTGGGGTACACGGCTACGATGCTCACCAGGCACTTCGAGAGAACGGTCGGGATCCTCGCGTTGATCGCGACACCCGAGGAGATCGGTGAGATCAAGAACGCGCCGGAGGCCGAGCGAGTCCGTCTCTGGGGGGCGTTCTGGGCGAAGAGGGATCCATCGCCCGGTACCGGTCAAAACGAAGCGTTGACCGAGCACCTACGCCGCGTCCGCCACGCCGTCGACCATTACCCCGACGGCGGAGCGGGCTGGCAGAGCGACCGGGGCAAGGTTTACATCAAGTACGGCGAACCCGATCACACGGAAGTGAGAATCGACGCCCAGTATCAGGGCGAGTACCTGCTCTGGTACTACTACAAAGAGAGTCTGACCTTCGTTTTCTACGACCGCATGGGGTTGGGGGAGTACCGCCTGACCGACTCGAGCCAGCTTTGAGAACAGCCGTTTTCCTCGTCGTCTGTCTCCTCCTCTCGACGGGTTGTTCGAAGACCCCGCCGGGTGGCGACGTGCTGTTTGTCGCTCTGGAAACCTCTCCCAACCGGCTCGACCCCGCTCTCGTAGTCGACGTCGCCGAAGGACAGATCTGCTCGCTGCTTTACCAGGGTCTCGTCCGGTTCTCGCCCCGGGGCGAGGTGATCGCCGACGCGGCGAAGAGCTGGTCGATCGAGAACAGCGGGACTCGGTACGTTTTCCACATGGATTCGAGACCCCGGTTCTCGGACGGATCGAGGGTCCTCTCGCGAGACGTAAGAGCGAGTCTGGAACGGGTGCTCGCCCCCGGGAGCCTTTCGCCGCGTAGGTGGGTCCTCGACCGGATCCGCGGCGCGCCGGCTTTCACCAAGGGCTCCGCGGAATCGATCGACGGCGTGTTGACTCCCGACGACTCCACGGTGGTGATCGAGCTCGAAAAGCCCTTCAGACCTTTTCTACAGCTTCTGGCGATGCCCGCTGCGTACATCGTGCGGCCCGCCGCGAGCGACGAGGCGGACCCCGGCCGGGGCGGCCGGGGCCCACCGGTCGGAGATTCGCGCCGACCCCACGACGGTTCCGGCGAGACCCGCCCCGTGGGTTCGGGGCGTTGGGTGCTGTCGAAATGGGAGAGGGGCGATTTCCTGGAGCTCGTGCCGAACCCCTTCGATCCCCGAGGCGATCCCCCGCTCGAGCGCATCGTTTTTCGCATCATCCCCGAGGCGTTCACGCGGATCGCGGAGTTCGAATCCGGGACGCTCGACATTCTTCGTATTCCGCAAGCGGAGCTCGAGCGATTCCTGGAGGACGAGTCGAGACGGTCCTCGATCCAGTCGCAGCCGGAGCTTCGCGTCACCTACATCGGTCTCAACAACCGCAAAGGGCCGCTCAAGGATGTTCGCGTTCGCCGCGCCCTGAATATGGCCGTCGACGCGGGGCGAATCATCGAAGTCCTCGCGGGCGGACACGCCGTTCGGTCGGCGGGCGCCGTCCCGCCGGGTCTTCCGGGGTACGCCGAACGACCGCCGTACCCGTACGACCCCGCCGCGGCTAAGAACCTGCTCCGGGACGCGGGCTTTCCCGATGGGTTCGACCTCGAGATATGGCAGCGCGACAGCCCCGAGGGGAACCGAGTCGTCGAAGCGATTCAGGGGTATCTCCTCGAGATCGGGATTCGCGTACGCATCGTCAAGCGCGAATGGAGCGCGTTCAAGGAGGCGGTGAGCCGCGGCCGTGTCGACGCGTTCTTTCTCGACTGGTACGGCGATTACCCCGACGCCGAGAATTTTCTCTATCCGCTTTTCCATTCGTCGAACGCGGGGGGTGGCGGCAACCGGTCTTTTTTCGCCGACGCGCTCGTTGACAGCCTCATCGAGGAGTCGCAACGCACTCTCGACGATGAAACCTGCGCCGGCCTCTACGCGTCGATCGACAGCCTTGTGTTCGACCAGGCCCCTTGGATCTACCTCTATTTCCCCACGTCATTTGTTATCGTCTCGCCGGACGTCCACGGCTATACTTTTCCCGTTGTTTATCTGGGAGAGGATTTCTCCACCGTCTCGAAAACACGGAGAGCGGAAGGCCGACGCCGGTGATCGCCTATATCCTCAAGCGCCTGTTGCTTTTCGTCCCGATACTTCTTGGGGTGGCCACGGTGACCTTCTTTCTCGTCTACGTGCTGCCCGGAGATCCGGTGCTCAGCATGGTCGGGGAGCGGTACGACGAAGCCACCATCCAGGAGCTTCGTCGTGAAATGCGGTTGGACGAGCCCCTGTACGTTCAGTACGCGCACTTCGTCGCGGGGCTCGCCCGTCTCGACTTCGGCCGTTCGTACGTCACCGGCGAACCGGTGGGTCCGACCCTTCTGAAGCGATTTCCCTACACTCTCCGGCTCGC
>Ga0315286_10007361_pt1 | contig 10771 bp, 7 predicted proteins | sample YL17G10_0_MG_FD_205038 | JGI IMG/M metagenome (GOLD analysis project Ga0315286, IMG submission 205038) | Sediment microbial communities from Yellowstone Lake, YNP, Wyoming, USA - YL17G10_0 | ecosystem: Environmental > Aquatic > Freshwater > Lake > Sediment | place: USA: Wyoming | collected...
CGCGAAGCCGATCCGGTCGTCGGCCAGCAGCGGCCACCAGCTCGGGTCGGGCATGGGCACGAACGCGACCCCCCGCGGCTCGGCCGCCATGGGCAGCCGCTCGATGAGTTGATTCGTCGTCAGGTCCAGGACCGCGATGTCCTTGCTATCCGCGCAGCTCACAAACAAACGGTTGACAGGGGTAGGGGGCCATACCTCCTTGCTGCCGTCGTAGGGGGGCGCGCCCTCTTGGCGCTGCCAGCGGACTTCGCCGACCGCGGCCAGGTCCATCGGGCCGCCCGGCACACCTACTACGGATTCGATCTTCCTCGTCTTCGGATTCAGCACCAGCACGCGGTTGCCGAGCGGATCGGCGATGTAGAGTTTGTCGTTGAGCACCATGAAGCCGGTCAGGCTGCCGACGTCAACCGAATCGAACCTCTTGCTCTTCGTGTCATAGATGCCGATCCTGCCGGCCGCCGGGGCCGAGAAGAAGATGGTGTCAACGGCCGGATCGCCGACCGCGAACATGGCGACCGAGGTCGGGCCCGGCACAGCCCCGAGGCGAGACACGATCTCGGGCTTCGGGGGAAGACCGGTGACCGCGCTGACATCAATCACCTCGCGGTCGCCCTTTCCCGAGACGATGGCGAGCTTGTGCGGCCCATCGGGCTCCACCCACCTGCAGTTGCAGGTCGGCCCGCCGCATCCCTCCGGCGGCCGCCAGCCTTCTGGGACCAGGTACTGCTGCTGGTCCGCTTCAGCCGGCTCGAGGCTGATCGCGTTGAGTGCCTGCTGCTGGTAGCGCACCACCAGTTGACCGCCCTCGACCGCAACCGAGATCGGCTCAGCGGGAAGGGGGATATCAGCCAGTTGCTCACCATCCTCGGTGGAGAGTGCCAGCAATCGCTTGCCTTTCCGGCAGGCGATGAACAGTCGGTCCCCATCGAGCGCGAGCGCCCACGGCTCGCCCGGTATCTCCACCGACGCGAGCACGGTCATGCTCTCGGCGTCTATTGCGATCCCGCGCTCGCCCAGCGAGTCCAGCACGTAGATTCGCCCCTGCTCCCGGTCGGCCACCAAATCCGACAGGTAGCCGCCAACCTCCACGGACCCGATCACCTGCTCGGTCACAGCGTCAACGGCGATGACCCGGCCGGCGGCAGGCGCGGTGGTGAAGACGGTTGTGCCGACGAAGTCAACCGCGTCGGGGCCGGGCTGGCGCACCAGCGGATAGGGGAAGCGATGGGCCAGGCGTTCGTCGCCCGAGCGCCACCAGACGGGCCGCACCCGCAGAGACATGGGCGCATCGGCGACGAACTCGAAGCTCAGCGTGTCGCCGGCCTGCGAGGGTGAGAGATAGCGCGCGCCGTCGCCGGCCGGCTCTCCGAACTGCCAGGCGCCGTCTTGCCGTGCCTCCTCCGCCTGCCAGACGGTCCAGCCGGCCGTGTCCGGGGCGGGAAAGCCCCAGCAGGCCGAAGCGAGCAGCGAGGTGAGCGCGAGCGCGATGGCGATACGAGCGAAAGGAAACACCTGTTGACGCCGATAGCCCATGGAACCCCTCCGTCGTGTCGCTGTCCCGGCCGGCTCAACTCTGCCTCCCTCGACGACAGCATGGCTGCGAAGCAAGGCCGGGCGAAGGCTAAGGATAGGATCGCAAGGGTCGGCTGTCAAGAGCTACGCGAACGTCCCCAGGATCACTGTCTTTGGCCGGGAACCGGCGGCCGGCACACAGGGCATCCTCTCTGCCGGCAGCAGCGGCCGGAGCGGTTTGCCCGGATTGGCGCAACTGACGAAGCTGCGCTTCCTGCTCGTTGCTCCGTTCCGTCAGTCAGCCCTGAAAGGGCGTGAGATGACAGCCCAGGGCGAAGCCCTGGGGACCGAGGCACAGCAACCATAAGCCCCGAAAGGGCGAGACAAACTGGGGCGCCTCAAGCGATGGCGAACGTCCTGACTGATCGGAGACCCATGTCGCCCTTACAGGGCTCACTGCCGGCTGGACTGCCCACCCAGGGCTTCGCCCTGGGCTGTCATCTCACGCCCTTTCAGGGCTTCGGGCGGGAGAAGCGGATCGGGCCAAGATTCGTTCTGCCTGGAGGAGAGGAGAGCGGTGGGCTGTGCCCGACGCTACTGAGGAACCCACCCCAGAAACGGTGATCCTGCGAACCGCCCGGCAGCCTCCGCACGCTACCCTCTGTAGTACGGGATTACATACTTCACGCAGGGGGAATGGGGAGGCGGATTGGTATGAGTTCACTTGACGCAGGGAAGGGGGCTGATATACTTCCCGCGTGCAGGAACTCTGGACGATCACCGGGGTTGTGGTTCCCTTTCTCGCGGCAGGAGGGATAGCCATGATGAGCTTCTCCCCTCCCTATCCACGCGCGGCCCGATGGTGCTTCTTGATCCCGTCACTCTGGACAGCGGGGGTCATCGTCATGTGGCAGGTGAATACATCGCAGCCGTTCGCGGTCCGAGTGCTAGTAGGGATAGCCATATGGGGGATCATTGGCGTTGGCCTCCCAGAGGGATATCGATGGATTCGGGATAGGGAGGCGCGCGAGGCGCGGTCCGGGGTCAAAGGCGCGTCCAAGGTAGCCGCTACTGAGCCCGCCAAGGCGATGAAGCGCGTTATCTCTCCAGATCAGCGACGCCGTATGCTTGGGGTGCTTCGCAAGGCGCCGACTGGGGACATTCAGATCGCTTGTGTTGCAAATGACAGGGAAGCCTCCGAGTTTGCCGCACAGATCAGAGGAGTTCTTGCGGAGGCGGGGTGGAACCCATCGGCCACCTACACGTTCATCGTCGCCGGAATCTACCCGGTGGGCGTGCAATTCCGGGTTCACGCGGTGGATAGTGCGCCCGCGCGTGCTCGCTTCCTGAAGCAGGCTTTTGACGTGGGCGGTATCTCCTCTGGTTGGAAGGAGTTTCCGTCCATACCGGAAGGGAAGTTCGAGATTCTCGTCGGGGGAATCCCAGAGCCCCTATGAGGACCAAGTCCCCTCTCACCGATTGGCGCGAACAGTATGGCCTCTCGGTGGCCGATCTTGCCGACCTCTGCAACGTGAGCGAGGCCCAGATCGCCCGCATTGAGGCGGGCAAGCAGGGCCTTATCGGCGGGGTGCAGGACTGCCTGACGCAACGGGGCGCGAATGTGAGCGAAATGACCAGCGCGCACTCAGAGTTCTTGGCGGCCCCCCGGGGCGAGGTAGTGGAGCCGGAACCTCCTATTGGCCCCTTCCGACGAGGGCGCGGTAGGTGAGCGGGGTGGCCTTGGCCCGGGTAGCCAACAGGGTATCGAAGCCTCCTCTCGCGGCCCGTTGTGCCGCCAGCAGTATTCGTCTACGTGCCGCTGGAGGCGGTTGAGTTGCTTCGGTGCTTCAGTGCCGAAGCCCGGCCGTTGGCTCTTCTCAACACCGGCTTCCGCAGCAAGCTGCCGAAGCAACGCGGTAGCGTGCGGCAGCACCGCCTACCGCTCCCTCCTCTCCCACCCCGACTGAAACAGCCGGATCATCTTGTCCTCGCCATAGGGATGCTTGGCGGCCTCTTTCTCGTCGAACTCGACGCCCAGGCCGCGCGCGTCGCTCGGCTCGAGGTAGCCGTTAACGACCCGCGGCACGCCGCCGAAGATGTCGCGCCACCAGGGGACGAGGAAGTCGTCGAAGCACTCGTGGATGAGGTAGTTGGGCATCGCGCTGTGGAGGTGCGTGTTGACCGCGGTGTTGAGCGGGCTCTGCGCCTGGTGGCAGGCGACCATCGCCTCGTGCGCCCGCGCCAGCGCCGCCACCTGCATCACCCCGCTGATCCCGCCGCAGCGCAGCGGCTCCGGCTGCACTATCCCGATCGCCCCTGAGTCGAGCACCGCAGCGAACTGACCTAGGTCGGCGAACCGCTCTCCCGTCGCCACCGCCACCGGAATCCTGCGGGCCACCTCGACGGTGGCGGCGATGTTGCCTGAGTACACCGGCGTCTCGAACCACATCGGCCGGAACTCGGCCAGCGCCTGCCCCAAGCGAACGGCGGCGGCGACAGAGAAGCGGTCATGGCCCTCGATGAGGAGGTCAACATCATCTCCGACCGCCTCGCGAACCGCGCGAACGATGCCGAGCGAGAGTCGTTCCTCCGCCCGGTCGAGATCGAGATAGGCCGTCCCAAACGGGTCGAGCTTGAGCGCGGTGTAGCCCATCGCTGCAACCTCAGCCGCGCGCTCGGCGAAGGCGGACGGCTCCCTCGGGCAGGTGTACCAGCCATTCGCGTAGGCCCGCAGACGCGGGTGGAGGCGGCCTCCCAGCAGCCGCCAGACCGGCACGCCCAGGCTCTTGCCCAGGATGTCCCAGCAGGCGATCTCGATCGCGCAGGTCGCCGGCCTCATTGACAGGAACGTGCCCTTGTGCAGCGCGTCGGCCACCCTCAGCGGCTCGCGTGGATCAAGGCCAAGCACGAAGCGGGCCATCTCCTGCACCTCCGTCGCCATCGGCGCGGAGGTGATGCCGGTCGCCTCGCCCAGCCCGCACACGCCGTCGTCCGTGTCAACCTTGACGATGACCCAGTTCTTCCAGGGATTGCCGATGATGTAGGTAGAGACGCGGTCGATCATCACGGGCGCGCTCCTGCGGGGAAGGGCCCCTTGATCGGGAGCAGATCGGAGATCTCGCCGAGCAGCGCGTCGAGTTCCCGGTGGTCGACCTCGTCCAGAGGGCCGAAGCTCGCATTGCGGATCACCCCGGTGCGGATCACGCCCCGGCGGCGGAGCACCTCCTTGTAGATCGGAGTGCCGTAGAGCGCCTCCATCGTCAGCAGCGGCAGCAAGCGGTTGTAGAGCCGGCGCGTGCTCGCCTCGTCTCCGCGCTCGAAGGCATCCCAGAGGGCGCGGTGCGCGTCCGGGATATCGCAGGCAGGCATGGTCCCGCAGGCGCCGCGGGCCGCTTCGTTCATGAAGTAGCGCCCCGCCTGCCCGCCGAAGATGCCCTTCAGCTTGGCGCGGTTCTTCACCAGCTCGCCCGCCCTGGACATGAGGTGTGTGCACGGGTCGGCTTCTTCCTTGATGTACTCGACCCAGGGCAGCTCATCCACCAATCGCGCCAGCAGCTCCGGCGGCATCGGCGTGCCGAGCGGCGGGTGGCAGTTCTGAATGATGATGGGTACGGTCGCTACACCGGCAACCGCTTGGTAGTACTCGAACATGCCCTGTCGGTGAGGGGGCTTGAGCGGAGGCGGCATCGCCATGAGGCCATCCGCCCCCATCTCGCACGCCCCCTGGGCCAGCTCCACCGCCGCCCACTGCGACCCGCCGGTGACGCTGATCACAACCGGCACGCGCTTGCGGGCCTGCTCTATCACGAGCTGGCTGACCAGGCGCCGCTCGGTTTCCGAAAGCGTATACCATTCACTGGCGTTGGCGGGCGTGACGATGCCATGCACTCCCGCCGCGATGCAGAACTCCACCTCGGCTCGCAGTGATTCCTCGTCAACGCTCCCGTCCGTGTGAAACGGCGTCACCGCGATGACGAAGACGCCTCTGAAAGCTCCCTGCTTCATCCTGTTCCTCCTCCGTCATCCCCTCCGCGACCAGTGCCGTAAAGCGCCACGACGTCATCCTGAGGATCGTAGCCAAGGCTCTCCCGCGCTGACCGAAGGCCCAGGATCTCTTGTGAGGTTATCGAGGTGCCGGAGACGATAGCGAATCCGACGCCCGGCTTCTCGATCGCCAGCCGAAAGAGCGCGACCCCGTCGCGCGGGCTCAACCAGATGCGACGCTTGGAATCGCGAGTGCGAAGCTCCGGGTCGTCGTAGGGCAGTAGCCACCCGATTCGGATGGCGACGAACTCCAGCCCGTGGTGATCGTGGTAGTATCGCCCGAGCACCTCCCCGAACGCCTTCGATACACCGTAGATCGTCTCCGGCTCGTATGGTCCCCTGGCATCTATCGTGTGCAGGCCGGTCTTGAAGCGACCCACATGGCAACTGCTTGCGTATACGATCCGCCTGACCCCCGCCTCAAGCGCCGCCTGAAACACATTGTAGGTGCCGACGATGTTGGCCGGCACGATCTCCTCGACGAAGGGCGCATCCCGGCTGATCGCCGCGAGGTGAAGCACAACATCGCAGCCGGCCATCTGCGCGGCGAGGCGCGCGCGATCGGACAGATCGCCCAGCACCGCGGTCGGGTCCTCGGGGGCCGGGCGGCGGTGCAGTGTCCTGAGGTCGTAGTGGTCGCGGAAGGCGGGGATGAGCACTCGCCCCACCCTTCCCGTGGCGCCGGTCAGGAGTACCTTCAGTCGCGGCATCTCGCGCTCACTTAGCCGACCGCACCAACTCCTGTAGCGAGTGGGCGCTCTTCCGCCAGCTCCGATCACCGGCGATGATGCCCCACAGATCAACCTGGCTGGCCGGCGCCTCCGGCGCGCTCGTGCCGTAGACCCGATTGGGATCAAAGCCGCCTTCGAACTCGTCCCATGACACCCACAGGAAGACCTTATCGCACCCCGGCACCGCCAGCAGCCGCCGGTACATATCGCCGAGCCACTGGGCGCGGAGCGCATCCTCCCGCTGCACCACTGGATGGTTGAGAAGGTCGTCACCCCGATAGCGCGGCTCGAACCCAACCGAGCGCATCACTGGATCGTGCTTGTAGGTATCGTGAACCCACTCCGAGGTGATGTTGCCGGTGCCCCACCAGCCGATCTCCGTCATCCAGAGGGGCTTGTCGCCTTCTCCGTGCTTCGCCACCATCTCGCGGAATCGCCGGACGTTCGCCTCCTCCGGCCTGGCGTGGGGTCTGGTGCGGAACAGCCCCCAGTCCACATACATGTGCTCGTTGTGGATGTCGTAGTGGCCGCGGGCTGCGTCCCAGAACGCCTCGCGGTCGCCCAGTTCCGGCAGTTGGTTGAAGGCGCAGGGCAGCACCGCGCCGGCGCCGGCGGCTTTGACGATGCGGTAGCCCGGCTTGAGGATCCCCTCCACGTACTCCATCACCGTCAGACCCTTGTGGAAGGTGTGCGGCTCGTTGAGCATCTCCCAGAAGTGGATCGAACCCTTGTAGCGCTCGACCCAGGCCTCGATGAACGGTTCCAGCGCGCTCGCGTTGCTCCGCACGACCTCGGCCAGCGATTCCCCCGCCCACTCCGGCACCGGCGGCCGATCGAAGTGCCCCCCGAGGGTGGCGAGGATGCTGATGCCCGCTTTGTCGCAGGCCTCGACGATCCGATCGTAAGGCGCCCAGTTGAACCGCCCACGATCCGGCTCCGCAAGCACCCAGGAGAATGCGAGCCGGTTCCACTTGATCCCCAGCTCCTTGAACTGCGAGACGAGCCAGACGCCGTTATTCACGAAGTCGTGGTTGCCGGGGCGGCCCACATCCGGCCGCATGAAGTTGAGGCCGATGCCGTCTCGGCTTATGGCGCCCTGCGGCGCGCTCGATTCACAGCTAGCTGTCATCTTGGGCGACCTCCTTGCTGTCCTATTGCGCGGCCGGCGTCACATCTCCTTGCCGGTCAGCTCCTTCCAACGCCAGACCATATACTGGTAGTTGTCCCAGGGAACATCCGGCGGGATCAGGTGGTCGAAGTGGGGGATGAACCGCCCCGTCGCTACGATCGGCCGGAGGCGCTCGATCTCCGCCTCCATCGCAGCCTTGTCCTTGGTCATCGCCCGCTTGTCTATGTGGCCCAGCGCGACAAGCTCTGGATACGCGCCGAGCAGCTCCACCACATCGTTTCCGGCCTGCACCTCATAGGGGAGGATGCCGGGGATACCGGCCTCGATGAAGAGCGGAGTAAGCTGGTGCATGTAGCCATCGCAGTCCACCACCTTGACCTTCGCGCCGTGCGCGTCGGCCAGCTCCATCAGCTTGCGATAGTACGGGGTGAGATAGCGGCGGAACATCGCGGGCGAGATGAGCGAGCCGTTCTTGCTCGCCATGTCCTCCCAGGTCCACATCGCATCCACCCGGGACTCCTCGAAGAGGCGACTGAGCAGCGTGTACCAGAGATGGCAGAGGGTGGAGTTGATGTCCTCGATCAACTCGGGGTCCTGCGCCATCGCGATCAGACAAGCCTCCGCGCCCATCATCGTGCGCGGGCCGCTAAGGAAGCCGTAGGGGTAGAAGCCGACGCCAACGAGCGAAGGCGAGTGGCGCAGCTTGCTCGCCTGGTAGGCCCAATCGGCGGGGAAGCGCTCCGGGGTGTTGGGGTCGAAGCGCCACTTGTGCGCATCCCAGCTCTCGCGGTCCTTCACTGGGTAGTCGAGCCACTGGGACATACTCGTCCCGTCCTTGCGGGCCCGCTGGAGCACCCCCTCCTCGTCTCGGAAGACGATGTGCTCCTCATCTTCGTCCATCTGCTCGCGCTTGAAGGCGGGGCAGAGGCCGAAGTTCACGCCGGTGCTGGTGCCGCCCGAGTCGTAGCCGAACAGCGTGTACCAGTCATCATCGTTCACCATCCCCTCCCGCTTCCAGCGCCGGGCCGTCTCCTCCCACGGCCCCCACTGGCTCACAAAGGGGATGCGGTCAACCGGCTTGCGCTCGAAGAAAGCGATCATCCGGTCGCGGGGTGACATCGAATCGGGCATCAACTACCTCCTGGTCGCCTGACGCGCGGCCGAGCTGGGGGCGGGGTCCGTTCACCCTGAGCACGGTCGAAGGGTGGACCCCGCCAACGCAGGCTTCACGAAGCCTGCGCCCAACGGCCGCTCAATGCATCGTCCTCGCGATGATCTCCTGCTGTATCCCGGCATCCAGCTCGACGAAGTAGGCGCTGAAGCCGCCCACCCGCACTATGAGGTTGCGGTGGGTCTCGGGATTCGCCCGCGCCTCCTCCAGCATCTCGCGGCTGACGACGTTCACCTGCAACTGGAACCCACCCGCCTCGAAGTAGGTGCGGATCGCCGCCTCCAGGCGCGCCAGCATCTCATCGCCCGCGAAGAACTCGGGCGAGAGCTTGGTGTTGAACGTCACGCCACCCACTGATGGCAGGTAATCAACCTTGGTTACCGACCGGAACAGCGCGGTCAGCCCCTTCCGGTCCATCCCCTGCACCGCGCCCACCGAATCGCTCAAGGCCGCACCCGCCCGTCTCCCGTCGGCGGTGGCGCCGGTTCCCTTCCCGAGCAGATTGTGTGTCTCCCAGGTCATGAACCCGGGATAGCAGGTTCCGCCCGCGCCATCGGAGCGGCCTTCCACGGCCTGGTAGAAGTCGTCCACGACGCGAACCGCGATTGCGTCTGCGTCATCATCATCGTTGCCGTACTTCGGGACGCGGTTGAGCAACTGCTGGCGAAGAACCTCGAAGCCGGCGAAGTCAGACTCGAGGGCGGCCAAGAGCATCTCGGGAGCGACCGACCGCTGCTCGTAGACGAGGCGGCGGATCGCAGCCAAGCTGTCGGCTGCGGTGGACATGCCGATTCCGTGAACGTAGTTCGGCTGATAGCGGCAGCCGCAGTCGTTGTAGTCGCGCGCCCGCTCCAGGCAGTCGGCGGTGAAGCACGACAGCAGCGGGTAGGGCGTCCGCTCCCTCGCCTGGAGCTTGGCGCGCCGCGCCGCCGCCACGCCCAGGCCCACGACATGGGAAAGCTGTCCGAGATAGCCCTGGTACAGGGCCTCGTAGTCGGCATAGGTCGCCAGGGTGCCGAGGTCGGGGCCGAGCTGGGCTCCCGTCAGCAGGCAGCGCCCGTTGTTCAGAGCCAGCTCGAGGCATTTCGCCAGGTTCAGGTAGGGTCCGGCGATCCAGCCGTGGGTCTTCCCGACGGCGGTAAGCTCGGTGCAGACGCTGTGCACCCAGTCCGCGGAGTCAGCCTCCGACACGCCGGCTCGCCGGAGGCTCGGCACGCACACCTCATCGTTGAAGAGCGCCGGATAGGTGCAGCCCGAGCCGATCGAGCGAAGCGCCGCCCGCAGCAGCTCGGGAGGCGTGTTGCGATGGCAGCGCAGTGAGAGCGAAGGATGGAGTAACCGCAGGTCTGTCACGGCCTTGAGACAGAGCCACGTCAGCTCGGTCTCGGCCGGCTCGCCCCGCTCGTCAACGCCGCCGATGGTGAGCGGCAGGATGCCGCCGCGGGAGAGCGACGCGTTCATCTCCACGCAGAGACATTCGATCAGCTCCAGCGCCTGCTCGGGGGTCAGCCGGCCGGATTCGATGTCACGGTGGTAGTAGTCGGCCAGCCAGCGGTCTATGGTCCCCGGGCTGGAGGCGTTGAGGAAGGGGGTGCACTCCAGGTTGATGAGGAGGTAGACGAACCAGACCAACTGGATGGCGGCGCGGAAGCTGTCGGGCGGCTGGGACTCGATCCGGCGACAGATCGCCGCGATCTCCTCCAGTTCGCTCTTCCGGTGCGCGTCAGACTCCGCCGCTGAAGCGGCGTCCGTGATCTCCGCGTAGCGACGGATGAAGCGCTGCGCGCCCTCCACGGCAATCAGCGCGGCCCGCAGGAAGTCGCGCGGGGATTCGTCCTGCGCCTCCTCGATGCGGCGGGCGATGTCATCCCTCAGCCCACCAAGCCCGGTCCGCAATACCCTGTTGGTCCCCGGCGCGACGTGCAAGGTGATGACGGAGGCGCGGAACAGCCCCTCAGTCTGGTAGTGAAGCTCGGAATCGTCGGGCGGCTGCGCGAGCCGCGCCCATTCCGCCCAGAGGCGCTGCTTTTCCTCCTCGGGGATGATTGTCCGAGGATGTCTGCCGACGATCAGCGCGCCCGGCGGGAGTGGGAGCTCCATCTCGTCGCACATGTGGGCGAACGCCTTCGCCCGCCGGATGGCGAGCGGCTCCCCCGCAGTCTGCGCCAGCGACTCGGCCCACAG
>Ga0315286_10007364_pt1 | contig 10768 bp, 9 predicted proteins | sample YL17G10_0_MG_FD_205038 | JGI IMG/M metagenome (GOLD analysis project Ga0315286, IMG submission 205038) | Sediment microbial communities from Yellowstone Lake, YNP, Wyoming, USA - YL17G10_0 | ecosystem: Environmental > Aquatic > Freshwater > Lake > Sediment | place: USA: Wyoming | collected...
TAACCACTCCACGCACCTTGAGACCTGGGAAAAGAGCCATGCGAACACGCTGAATGGTGTGGGTTAGTTCACCAATTCCTTCCAATGCCAGGTATTCACATTGAACCGGGATGATCAGACCGTCCTTGGCAGCGATTAAACCATTCACTGCCAATAATCCAAGGGAGGGAGGGCAATCCACCAATATGTAATCGTAAAGCTCAATGACAAGACTTAATGCATCTTTTAATTTATTTTCGCGTTGCTGGACACTAACCAGTTCAATTTCCGCACCTGCCAGGGATGGGGATGCCGGAAGGAGGGACAATTTCAGCCGTGGATTAAGGAGAATGAACGGGGTCGCTGCCGCGCCATTCAAAAGTGTCTCATACACTCCACCTTTTACAGTGTGTTTATCCACTCCCAATGAAGAGGTGGCATTCGCCTGAGGGTCAACATCCACGATCAGGACACGCTGTCCGTGTTGTGCCAGATACGCTCCCAGGTTGACGGCAGTAGTGGTCTTACCCACTCCACCTTTCTGATTTACTAATGTATAGATGCGTCCCACTAAAAAACCTCCACCATACTGGACTTGATCTCTTTTGGTATTGGAATCCCATCCAATCCTGTGCGCGTAACAGAAAAAGCAGCCAATCGGGTGGCAAATCGGGCTGCCTCCCAAGGATCCCTGGTCACAAAAAGGCGGATGAAGAAAGCTGTTGCAAATATATCCCCGGCTCCGGTGGCATCCACTTCATTCTTAACCGGCGCACGGAATCGGCGTAAATCATTATGCCAGTAAATTCGAGCTCCAGCTGGTCCTTCAGTGACTGCCAGCACACGAGAGGCTAAAGAAAGACGCTCCACTTCATCTTCATCCCCATCGACATCTTCCAAACTGATCACTGCTGCACCAGCGGCAGGTAAGGCAGTTTCTGCTTCAACCCAACGACAGGGGGTAACAAGACCTTTCTCGTCCCAGGAACGCATCCAGCCCTGAGGGGTTAGAGCCAATAAAGTTGGGGAAAAGTCCCCAGGAAGAGTTGGATCCAATTCCTGTGCGATCGGTCCAAGATGAATTATCGGGCTTTTTTTCCAATTGTTGGGGATGTCGTCCATTTTAATTCGAGGAGCCAACTTATGCAGATATTGAGTACGCAATTGGTTATGCGGCTCCGAGGCTTTGTACACATTTTCAAAAGTTGTGCTTCGTCCAGCCGGAATCGAATGGACAATAATTCCATGGAGCTGATCTAATGGTAAATCTCCAGCACAGGCTGTAACAACACCAGTGCGCATGCCGAGGGCTCTGGCAGTGAGAGCCGAGTATGCTGCGGTCCCTCCCAGGCGAAATCCATCTGGAGTGATATCAGATGAGAGGTGACCGATCACAAGGTAATCGACCGGTTCGACAGAGAGGAGATGATCCATGTTCAAATTATACATTAGGGTTATGGATCCTGAGTTCATAATACAAAACAGATTCTTATTATTATAAGAAAAAAGGCATCCGTGATAAATGGACGAATGCCTGGTTTTGAAACCTCACCGACTTCAATTAGGATGAAATTTATTTGGGAGAGATCGTCACTTTTCGAGTTGGATCTTCGCCCACGCTTTGGGTTGTTACGTCGGGGTGATTGCGAAGCTCAAGATGAACAATGCGACGTTCGGCTGCATTCATTGGCTCCAAATATTGACGCTTGCCTGTTTTAACTGCCTGTTCAGCCATGCGGTCCGCCATCTGTCGCAATTGCCTTTCCCTCCTGGCGCGATACCCTTCCACATCCACAACCACCTGAACCCAGCGCTCAAGTTTTTTTCCAAGGATCAAATTGATTACATATTGCAGGGCATTTAAAATTTCTGCCTTTCGCCCGATCAGGATGCCCAAGTCACTACCGCGGATATCCACAAAAACACGTTGGCGTCCTTCCTCATCTTCTTCCCCGTAATGGGCTGAGACCTGGGCAGTTACCTTCATTTTATGCAATAATTCGGATACCACCTGTTCAGCCTGATTCAGTACTTCATCCTGATCGCCCAGGTCCACTTTTCGGTCTGGATCGATCGAGTTTTCTATTTTTTGCGGCTGGGTTGGTGCAATCCTGGAATCCTTGACAGTCAGACGGACACGGACCTGACGACCACCAATTCCGAACAATCCACGACTGCCTGAATCAAGGATTTCCACATCAACGGAATCTTCTGATAAACCCAGATCTGCCAAACCATTGGCGATGGCTTCTTCCACAGATGGAGCGATAACTTCCAGGTTGGTTTGTTCTGTACTCATTTTTCTTTTTTCACTCCACTTTTGGAACCTGGCAATAAATTCTTCCAGTCCAATTTTCCAAGCATGGCATACTGGGCAATACCCACCAGGTTGCCAGCAATGAAGTATATTGCCAGACCGGACGCAAAAGTCATGGCAAAATAACCCATCAAGAGGGGCATATAGATCGCCATCATTTTCGACATGGCTGCGCCTTGGTCACCCGGGGTGGCTGATGGAGGTGTAATTAATTTTTGCTGGAAATAGGAAGTGACAGCCACAATGATCGCCAATGAAGGAATGCCGATAGTTGGCAGGAATGGAAGGAAAAGTTTTTCAGGTTGACCCAGGTTCATCCAAAGAAAGTGACTGTTCAAAGGGATAATATCGGTAATATGGAAAAAGGAATACATGGACCTGGTCAGTGTCAGCAGCTGCATGGGTGAAGCTGCCAAGGCACGCATGATGCTCTGATAAAGACCAAAAATGATCGGGAGTTGGATCAATGTGGGCAGGCACGCGCCAAATGGACTAATTCCCAATTCCTTATAGAGCGCCATTTGCTCTTGAGCCAGTTTTTCCTTATCACCTTTGAATTTTTTCTGAATATCCTGCCATTTTTTCGATTTCTGCATTTCCTGCATCCCCTGGCTGCTTTTGATCTGCTGAGCCATTAAAGGATGTGTCACCAGGCGAATGAGGATCGTAAAAATGATGATCGCCAGACCGAAATTACCACCAATGAACTGGTAAATCCAAAGTAATACATTAGTAAGCGGGGTTACGATAAAGGTTTCCCACATGGCTGATTTCCTGTTCCTTTATTACTTGGCAGGGGTATAAACCCACTGTTGAATACCATTGAGATCGAAAGCGATCAAGGTGGCATCCCCTTCGAGAGGTGCGACCAGGATGGAACTTCCAGCAAGGACCGGAGTGCTGTACAATTTTCCAGTGACCGCCTTTGACCAGATGGTCTTATTTTCAAAATCAACATTAACCAGGGATCCTGATTCTGTTCCAAACACGATCGATTTCTCCAAGAGTAAAGGTGATCCCAGGATCGGACCATCCGGTTGGACACTCCAATTCTCTTTCCCTGAAGCAGTTTTTAAGGAGAACATTTTTCCCGCCTGGTCTCCAGCGAACAAACTGCCATTGGAATTAGGAACAGGACCTGACCAGATCCAGCTAGACAATTGTTTTTTCCATTTGATCTTTCCTGTGGCGCTATCCAATGAGTAAATACTACCACCAAGGGTTCCAGCGTACAGTACACCATCCTCACCTAAAGTTAAAGAACCAAGAATGGCTCCGTCCAATTTGGTAATCCAGGCGGCTTTGCCAGGTTTGGATCTGGTCATATCCAGGGCATAAATATTCTGGTCGAGTGAGCCAAAATAGACCCTTTTACTATCCACCACTGGTTGGGACCATAAAGCCTGACCCGTTGTATAAGACCAAAGCATTTTACCTTTCATATCCAAGGCATACAGATTGTAGTCTGAGGAAGGAGCAAAGATCATTTCATTGCCAACAGCAACACTACCGATCCACCTGTCCCTGGCACCGTCAAAAGACCAATTCACAGTTCCATCTGCAGGAGAGAGACTATATAAAATGCGGTTATAGCCGCCAATGATCAATTGACCATCCGGTGTCAAGGAGGGAGGAGCGAAGAATGTTATGCGCGCGTCTGCCTTGGTGGGATAGCGCCACAATTCAACACCATTTGAGACCTGGACAGCGTACACATGAGATGCCAACGAAACATAGGCAGTGGTGCCGTCTGTGCTGATCCCCGCCCAGGCAGAGGGAGTCATCCCACTGGCACAACCACTCAGCAGGATGGTCATCACTAAAAGTGCCAAAGAGTAATAAAGGATTTTTATTTTCATGGAGTTATTTCATTCTCCTAATTGACGGGGTCAACTCCCCCGGGATTGAAAGGATTGCAACGCACAACCCTCCAGATTGCCAACATCCCACCTTTTAGTGCGCCATATTTATAGATCGCCTGGTAGCCATAATGCGAACAAGACGGGTAGAATCGGCAGGTATTGGCAGGCATCAGGCGAGAAACAGTCATTTGATATAGGCGAATTATGCCCAATAAGATCAACCGGGGAGAATTCGTGACTGTAACGGGCAGATCACGTAACCTGGGTTCATTCAGGTATTCACTGGGAAAGTAATGAGTGGTTGTCATTATTTATTGTAATAAGTTTTGCCCGAAATAAAACATTCTCCAAGGCGGACCGGGTTTGCAAGAGATTCGCTTTATATAAAGGATCACGAGCGATCAATAACAAGTCATTTCCGGGATGAATCTTTGGATAAAGTAAGCGCGTGGCTTCCCGAAGCAACCGTTTTGCCCGGTTGCGCTTGACAGCTCCTCCCACCCGTTTACCGGCAGTGATTCCTACTCTGGTTTGAGAAACTTCACCAGGAGCGGAGAACAAGACAACAAGCGGATGGGAATATGCCTTACCAACAAGCCTCACCCGCTTAAAATCAATTGACCGGGTCAGGCGAAAACTTTTATTCACCTGTTCCTCTGGCGATCAAGAATTATCTTTGACCCAGATGAAAAAAGAACCAATCATCCGACTGTCAGTGGGGGATTTTATTACCACTTGATCCGTTTTACATGCTCATTCATGCGGACAGTTAATTTGTAACGACCTTTAAGCCGTCTACGTTTAAGAACATTGCGTCCATCGGCGGTGGCCATGCGGCTTCTAAACCCGTGCACGCGGATACGACGCCGGATCTTTGGTTGATAAGTACGTTTGGTCGACATTTAAATATCCTCAATAAATTCAGATTTCTGCACCCTTCAGCATTTATTATGCCGGGGTTCTCCAGACAGACGTGTCATTATACCGTAACGTTTTAATTTGGTCAAACAATTTATATTGACCAATTTGACGATGGAGTGGTTTTCTTTGGTAAGTCCTGGTAGCCAACCAATTTTCTACCAGGACTTTAATAATTAAGTTCAACCAGCAGTCAGAGATCCTTCAAATTGACTGTTATAAAGTTCTGCATAGAAACCTTTTTTGGCAAGCAATTTATCGTGCTTGCCTTGCTCGACAATATCTCCATCTTTCATGACCAGGATCCAATCCGCGTCGCGGATGGTGGATAAACGATGGGCGATAATAAAACTGGTACGCCCCTTCATTAAAGTATCCATTGCCTTTTGGATTTGGACCTCGGTGTGGGTGTCAACAGAGCTGGTGGCTTCATCCAGGATGAGGATATTCGGGTCAGCCAGGAATGCGCGGGCGATGGTCATTAATTGCATCTGACCCTGGGAGATATTGGTGGTCTCCTCGTTGATCATCATATTGTAACCTTCAGGTAAAGTTCGCACAAAATGGTCTACCCGGGCTGCTTTCGCGGCAGCAATGACTTCTTCGTCGGTTGCATTGGAACGTCCATAGCGAATATTTTCAAATATGGTTCCGTTGTACAACCAAGTATCCTGCAGTACCATGCCAAACATACAGCGCAAATCCCCACGCTTGAAATCCTTGATATTGTGACCATCGACCAGGATGGACCCATCAAGAACGTCATAAAAACGCATCAACAATTTCACCATGGTGGTTTTTCCAGCTCCGGTTGGTCCTACGATGGCAATCTTCTGCCCGGGTTCAGCGTAAAATGAGAAATCTTTAATAATGATCTTGTCCGGGTTATAACCAAAATGGACATTCTGGAAATCCACGCGGCCTTCAGATTTGGTCAATTGAACAGGAGAAAGTGTGTCTGGAATTTCTTCAGGTTCAGCCAGGAATTGGAAGACGCGCTCCGCTGCAGCCATGGTCTGCTGGAGGACGTTGGAGATGTTGGCGATCTGTGCGATAGGTTGCATAAATGAACGAACATATTGGATGAAAGCCTGGATATCTCCGATTGTTATGGTTCCTTTTACTGCAAAGTAACCTCCTAAAATACATATGGCAACATAGCCCAGGTTTCCAACGAAATTCATGATGGGGAATAACAGACCAGTCAGGAATTGTGACTTCCAGGCAGAATTGTAAAGGACCTCATTGACCTGATCAAATTGTTCGACACTCTTGGCTTCACCGTTAAAAGCCTTCATCACAACATGCCCGCTGTACATTTCCTCGACATGCCCGTTTATATGACCCAGGTAATCTTGCTGCTGTTTGAAAAATATCTGGGACTTTCCGATGATCAACCCTATGATCCCAAATGAAAGCGGAAGGATCGCCAGAGCAGCCAGTGTCATTTGCCAGCTGATACTGAACATCATCACCAGGACTCCAATTACCGTGGCAACAGAAGTGATGATCTGGGTCAGACTCTGGTTAAGAGTCTGGCTGACCGTATCCACATCATTGGTGACGCGGGAAAGCACTTCTCCGTGGTTGGTGCCATCAAAATAGCGGAGTGGCATGCGATTGATTTTTTCGGAGATATCCTTTCGAAACCGGTATGTCAGATTCATCGCCACACCGGACATGACCCAGCCCTGTCCAAAACTCAACAAAGCTGAGATAAGGTACAGGAAAAGGGTTTTCAGGATGAAATTACCTATGGCAGTGAAATCGATTGAACCGGTACCGCTTATCTGAGCCATTACCCCTTCAAATAATTTGGTTGTGGCGTTTCCAAGGATCTTGGGACCGACGATGCTCGCCACGGTTGAGGCAATTGCCAGCAGCCAGATGAAAAGAATGATGAGCTTGTACTGTCCAAGATATTTAATAAACTTTCTAAATGTCCCTTTGAAATCGCGTGGTTTTTCGCCTTTCTGCATCATTGCCATTGGTCCGCCCCCCAAATGACCCCGTCCGCCCATAGGTCCACCTCTGCCCATTGGACCTGGCGCTCCAGCTGGAGTTGGATTGGTCTGTGTGTTGTTGTGACCGGTGTTGCTCATGCCAATTCCTCCTTGCTCAATTGTGACAAGGCAATGCCTTGATATATCTCACTACTCTTCATAAGTTCCTGATGTGTACCTTTCCCAACTATTTTTCCTTCATCCAGAACGATGATCTGTTCCGCGTTCTTGATGGTCGCAATGCGTTGAGTCACGATGAAAACCGTGCTGGAGCCGGTGGATTCTTTCAATGCTTTCCGTAAGGCAGCATCTGTTTTAAAATCCAAGGCAGAAAAGCTGTCGTCGAAAATGTAGATGGCTGCCTTGGATACCAGGGCACGGGCGATCGAAAGGCGTTGTTTTTGACCACCGGAGACATTTGTGCCGCCCTGGGCAACTTCGGTCTGCATACCCTGCGGACTTGATGTAATGAACTCAGTCGCCTGGGCAACGTCTGCCGCATGTTTCAATGCATCATCGGTGGCATTCTCGTCCCCATATAAAAGGTTGCTTTCAATCGTTCCTGAGAATAGCATGCCTTTTTGCGGGATGTATCCGATCCTGTCACGAAGGTCATACTGGGTGACTTCTCGTACATCAGCGCCATCCACATAAACTGTACCTTCGGTGACATCATAAAAGCGTGGGATCAGGCTGATGATGGTGGATTTGCCCGAACCAGTCGTACCGATCAATGCAGTCGTTTGACCTGGCAGGGCAGTGAAACTGATATTGTGTAAAACATCCTCTTCCGCACCGGGATATCTGAAGGATACGTTGCGGAATTCGACCGTTCCTTTGAATGGTTCGGCAAAACGCCTGGGATCCTTTGGATCTTTAATGATCGGTTCTGTCTCCAGAACATCCGCGATACGATCACCTGAAACGGATGCCCGAGGCAGGATGATAAACATCATCGCCAGCATTAGAAATGCCATAACGATCTGCATGGCATATTGCATAAAAGCCATCATATCTCCGACTTGCATGGAGGAATCAGCGATCTGATGAGCTCCAACCCAGATGATCAATACTGTCACACCATTCATGACCAACATCATGACCGGCATCATAATCACCATTACTCTATTGATGAACAAGCTGGTACTGGTAAGATCCACATTGGCTTTGTCGAAGCGTCTCTCTTCAAAATCTTGCATATTAAAAGCCCGAATTACCATCATGCCAGACAGGTTTTCCCTCGTGACAAGGTTAAGACGGTCAATCAGTTTTTGAATAAGCTTGAATTTTGGAAGTGCGATGGCGAATACAGCAAAGATCAAACCCAGCAATACAACGACCGCCAAGGTGATGATCCACCACATGTTGGCACTTTTATCGATCGCCCGGATCACGCCGCCGATCCCAATGATGGGTGCGTAGATCACCATGCGGATGAACATAATTACAACCATCTGGATCTGGGTGACATCGTTTGTAGAGCGGGTGATCAAAGAAGCTGTTGAGAATTTGTCAAACTCGGTATTGGAAAAACTCTCCACCCGCTTAAAAACGTTCCTGCGGAGATCACGCGCCAGACCCGCAGCTGTGCGAGCAGCCAGATAGCCAACAATGATCGTACAAACCCCGGAAAGTAAAGTCACCAGCAGCATTAACAAACCGATGTGAATAATGTAATTGGAGGAAAGCTTGCCAGTATCCATGCCAAGGGCAACATACTCCGCTTTTACCGGTCCTGCAGCACCTTGAATGACCATTTTGTCACCGAGGGCAGTGAATTTGGCGTCGAAAGTGCTGTTCAGCTTTTCCAGTTGAGCAGGCGGAAGCTTGGCCAGGATGGTAAAGATGTCTATTCCAGGCGGAAGCTTGGTCAAGTCAAAACCCAGGCTGGTGGCCATTTCAACTGCTTTGGTTGGATCAGTGAGCACCAGTTCAATCCCTGAAACGGTCAACAGCGATTTACCCATGACCGGGTTCAGCCAGTTGGTTTCAACACTATCAATATTCTTCAACACATACACAGCCTGTGAAGAAAGGATTGGGTATAGTTTGAGATCAGTAGAATAATCAGATGAATTCTTTTCCACCAGGGTGTAATCTGATAGAACCCGCGACCTATCTTCTGGACTCATGAAAATTGTGAGTTTATCCATCTCCGACTGGCGAATAGCCACCGGTACGGCATTTGGTACCCCTCCCTGCTGGATGCCAATGTTGACAATATTCGACATGTAATCAGGTAAGGCAAGGTCTGCATTTGCCTGCACAAACAACAGAACAATTGCCATCAGGATTAACCAAATGTAAGGTTTTAAGTATTTAATTAAACGCAGCATGATAGTCAAAGCTCCTTATTTTCAAGTCATTTCGACGCATATATTCTGATATTCCAGCATCTATGTTGTAATGAATATTAATAATTATTCAGGATATAAAGATATTTATTTACCAATTGCTCTCTCAGAAAAATCAGCCGATCATTATCCCTGTGAAGTTGACACTTAAAAAAAAACAATTTGATCCAGAGGAGAAGAATTCCACTGAAAAGTCTCTCTTTATGATCCCTGTTATGGATCAAGCCAGTATTAATCGGGGGTTTTCACAGCCGCTTCGGTTAGTAGAATCAATACAGAGGTAATGTTTTCCTGTTGCTCCGAACTTAATTGGTCAGCCAGTTTCTCCAGCCAATTACTACGCGCATTAATACCACTCTCGACCATGGATCGCCCTTTTGAAGTCAGTTCCAGGCACCTAGCACGCCGATCTTGAGGATCTTCCTTGCGCAGGATCAAACCCATGCCCACCAGTCGATCAACAGTCTGACTCGCAGCAGCATTCGTGATGCCGAGTTGCTCACCGATATCCGAGACGCCGCTCATTCCTGCATGGAAAAGGCGCATCAATATATTTACATGCGAGAAAGACAAGCCCGTTTCTTCCATAAACCGTCTAAAATCCTGCATCGAGCGATGCATATAGATCTTTGCCCAATCATTAACCACACTTTTGAATTCATCTGAAGGTGACATAGTTAACATCTCTAAATAGTTAAGTTACATTAACTATATCTTGCATGGCAAAAGCTGTCAAGGATTTTTTTGAAAATTATCAATTAGAGAATTCAACTTTTGGCGTTGGGTAATGGGAAGGGGAGAAAATGGACTTTACCATTCCATATCATTCAATTCATTTGTGTCCATCAGTCACATACCCATAGATTCCCCTCAATTCTTCGGGCAACATGCATGCCAGGGCTTCCATGATCAGTCTGGTACCTTCCTCCAAGGCGGTCTTGCGATCATGCACCTGAGGTAAGCGGAATGCATCCCCAATTGTCATGCTCACATTTGTGCGTTTCAATTTCCTCATATTGCCATAGATACGCCAATTCTCCGTACCGGTGATCGCAACAGGGACGATAGGAATATCCGCCTTCCTGGCAATGAAGGCTGCACCTTCCGTGCCTCCTTCGAGGGCACCCAACGGACTTTCTCGTCCTTCAGGAGCGATCGAAACAATGCGCCCCAGTCGCAAACTCTCCAGGCAGGTACTGAGGGCTTTCCTATCCGGTAGTCCCCGGTGCAACCAGATCACCCCGTACCAATCCATGATCTTCCCCAAGATGGGAAGGTCGAACAATTCGATCTTTGCAAGTGGGTCCGTAAAAATGGGCCAAAAGGCAATTCCCA
>Ga0315286_10007365_pt1 | contig 10768 bp, 9 predicted proteins | sample YL17G10_0_MG_FD_205038 | JGI IMG/M metagenome (GOLD analysis project Ga0315286, IMG submission 205038) | Sediment microbial communities from Yellowstone Lake, YNP, Wyoming, USA - YL17G10_0 | ecosystem: Environmental > Aquatic > Freshwater > Lake > Sediment | place: USA: Wyoming | collected...
ATTCGACAGGCCTCTTTCCAAACTTTTTAAGCGAGTCGAAAACCTCCTTCCTTGTCTCCGAAACGTGAATCTGCAGCAATACATCATATTTCTCTGCAAGCTCCTTTGACTTGAGAAGCAGTTCCTTGGAGCAGGAGTAAGGAGCATGCGGGCTGAAGGAGCACTTTATCCTGCCGTCTGCCTTTCCATCGAAGTTTTTTACAAGTTCTTCCCCACGCTCAAGCTCTTTTTTTCTTTTTCCTGCCTCATCCAAATCTATCATCCCGTAAGCAAGATTAGCACGAATTCCTATCTCTTTTACCGCCTTTGCTACCTCATCCATGAAAAAATAGCTGTCCATAAAGCAGGTTGTACCGCTCCTTATCATTTCCATGCATCCGAGCATGGCACCCGAGTATACCTGCCCGGTTTTCAACTTCTTTTCCTTCGGCCATATCCTCTCAGGCCATGCCTCCCAGAACCTCATGTCGTCGGCATACCCCCTGAAAAGCGTCATTGCTATATGTGAATGCGTATTTATCAGACCGGGGATCGCAAGCTTTCCTCTTCCGTCTATTTTGAACTCCGCCTTCTCTCTCAGGTTCTTCCCAACATTCTCTACTCTATTTCCATCAATGAAGATATCGACATCTCTCAGCAATTCCCTCCTCTTATTCTGCGTCAATACGTTGACATTCTTCAGCAGAATGCTCATGAAACCACTTATGAAGTTTTAAATAACTACTTTTTAATATTAAATGGTAGTATGATGAGGATAAAGAGGGCTGCAATGGAGTTCATGCTGAATCTAGCCAGGAGTATGTATCCCAAGGAATTCATAGGGCTACTACGGGAGAATGATAAAAAGGAGATATCCGAGGTGCTTCTGCTTCCGAGATCGACCTATGGCAGGGGTTTTTCATCAATCGACCACTACATGGTGCCTTACACTGTAAAGTACGCGGGAAGCGTGCATTCCCACCCCACCCCAAACGCAAGACCTTCGGCAGGCGACCTTCTCTCATTCTCAAAAACAGGAGGAGTTCATATAATCGTCGCATACCCCTTCACCGAAAGCAATATTGGTGTGTACAGCAACAGAGGGGAGAAACTGGAGTATGAGGTGGTGGAATGATATACTCTGTTGGGCAGGTTGTTTTCGACAGCATAGGTGAAGTCAATAGATTTCCCAGGCCGAACTCCACTACGTATATAAAAAAATATTTCGGACTTTTCGGAGGGGCTGCAGGCAATTTCTCCGCCGTATGCTCTAAGCTAAGTCAAAAGGCTTCCCTGGTCTCATTAGTTGGCGAGGATTTCAGAGATTCTGGCTATGCTAAATACCTCAGGCTCAACAGAGTCGACTTGGCTCATCTTAAAGTTGTGAAGGGCCACCAGACTCCAAGAGCTTTCATGTTCAATGACGCTAGGCACAGGCAGATGTCATTCTTCTACTGGGGAGCTGCAGAACTTTTCCACAGGGCGCCAGTCCCAAGACTCGAAATGGGGAAAAAGGATATTGTGCATCTAGCCAACGGCGACCCTGACTTCAATATGAGAGTGGCCAAAAGATATCCAGGGGTTTCCTTCGACCCGGGCTATGACATAATCGCCTACGGAAAGAAAGAGATTGAAGGAGTCATAAAAAACACCAAGTTCCTCACGTGCAACGAGTTTGAGATGCAGAGAATTCTCGCACTTCTCAGGATGAGGGACAAGAAGGAGCTTTTTGCGTTCCCTGTCAAATACATAATAGTCACAAAAGGAGCTAAGGGCAGTTCCGTAATTACGAGGGAAAGAAGTTTTGATGTGCCTGCATTGAAAGCCCGATTCGTTGACCCGACAGGTGCAGGGGATTCCTTCAGGGCAGCATTCCTGACAGCTTTTGTGAGGGGAGAAAACTTGGAGATGTGCGCAAAAGTTGCATCATCCGTATCCTCATTCATAGTTGAAAAATACGGGGCGCAGACTAACATCCCAACCTGGAAGGAAGCAGTTGCAAGGCTCAAGAAATACAATCTTACCTAATAACCAACACCGAACAAATCAGAAACTCTTTTAATTCCTATTTGCAATATAAAAACATGAAAACAGAAACCATCTTGATTCTCTTGTCTCTTGCAGCTTTATTTTTATCCGCCGGATGTGCGCAGACGAATCCACCTAAAGCCTGTACGGAAGAAGCCAGACTATGCCCTGATGGAACTGCAGTCGGGAGAGTCGGCCCAAACTGCGAATTTGCTCCGTGTCCGAATATGACTAACTGCACATGCCCCCAGGGATACGTGCAAGAGGGAGATGTATGTACCCCCGCATGCTATTACAGCACTCCAAAATGCTTAATGCCATCTATCCTTTGCAATGCGACTCAGAAAACGCTAGAGCAAGCATGCATTAATTCCGGAGGAAATATTACGACTAAACTATGTTGCAAATTAATTACAGAGTTTCCAGATACCTGCCTAATAGGAGCCTGCGGCTGTTCTCCAGACAACAGCCATGAAATAAATGCTTGCAATTGCGGGACAGGCAGATGCTGGGATAGCAGCAAGAGCCAATGCATAACGCTAGACAACTGAGCAGGTCTGACGTAATCTTTTTATACTAGGGCTCCGATTATTAGTCCGAAGGAGTATGCGACCAGGATATACTTTCATAGTACTTGCTCTATTCTTATTGCTGTCCGGCTGTCCCCAGCAGAATGACCAGATGACGCAGGACAAGGCCGTGCAGTTTGTCAAGGAACACATGCAACTGCAGTACCCCGGAGCTACCACGGACGTTTTTCTTGTAACTCCACAGGATGGAAGCTGGAAGATGAGTTCGAAGGTGATTTACGGAGCCAATACGCCCTGCCCGAATTTGTCGATTGTGGTTTATGAATACCCCGAATTCGGCTACGTGCCGAGAGAACAGAACAACATAACGAGCAATTGCCAGGTGCTGGGGTGCAAGGACATACAGAACTGCAAAATAACACTGCCCGAAGAGGCAATCATCGCATCCCATAAGCTAAACAATATTCTTGAGATCGAATTATTCAAAGGAAATTATACCTCAAATGTCAGAGTTGACGCCACATTCTACGACAACTACTTTGAGTCAAAAACAAATTCCACATACAGTTCTATCTGGATGGTAAAATGGACTGCAACCAATGCGGACTACTCGATAAGACTGATTCTCAACCAGAGTGACGGGAAAGTGATTGACAAGTTTATTGAGTGAAGTGAAAGACAGCTTCTAAATACTTACCGTACCTCAACATAACATGGACTTTTTCCAGATTGTGCTGCTTGGCCTAACCCAGGGAATAACAGAATGGATTCCCATCAGCTCCAAGACGCAGGATACATTCGTTTACCTAACGTTTCTCAATGGGGACAAGAACCTAGTCATCCCGATACTCCTGTACCTCCACATGGGGACAGTTCTTGCTGCTCTGATTTACTTCCGTAAGGAAATAATGAAAATCATTGCGGAGTTTGCGCGGAAGCCGATGGATTTGCAGATGCATTCCCGCGGAAAGTTGGGCTTCCTTTTCACCTCGCTGCTGTTTACCGGAATTCTGGGAGTTCCACTGCTAATCTTGGAGAAAGAAGTTATCCCGTCACTCACCGGAAACTTGTTGTTCGCTGTTATGGGGATGGGCCTTCTGCTCACAGGGCTACTACTGCTCCGGCAGAAGGGTGCAAAGGAGCGCAAAACGAATGATGTGAGCTGGTCTGACGGAGTTCTTACCGGCCTTTTGCAAGGCTTTAGCGTTCTGCCTGGCGTTTCGCGAGCTGGAACGAGCACCACCGCTCTGATATGGCGTGGTTTTGACAGCGAAAGCAGCTTCTACCTGAGCTTTTTGCTCAGCATTCCCACAGTGGTTATTGCGGATATTGTTCTTTATCTGGGGGGTTTCGCGTCCTTTCCAGTTTCGGATGGGGTTCTGCTCTCGCTCTCAAGTTTCATCTTTGGCTATATCACTCTAGATGCCTTGCTGAAGATTGTGAAAAAAGTAAATATGGCATATTTCGCATTCGCGCTAGGGCTTGTCATTATCCTCGCAGGGCTGCTTGGCATGGGCTGAGATTATTCATTTGTGGTAATAATACTCCCCGGCCTGCTTCTGCTCCCTGTCCAGCACAGAGCCGGGCTTGTTCACCCTTGGTCTCAGCGAGTCCTTGTCCCTTCTCAAAGTCACATCGACATCCTTCAGGAACCTGTTCATGCCCTCCCTCTTGCCTTCAGGTGCATTTGCAAACCCGTCCACACCGCCCTTTCCCTGGAAGACAATCAGCCTGTCGGAGATGGAATCAATCAGTATTATGTCGTGATCGACAACAAATGCGCTCCTTCCGCTTCCCTCCATCACCCTGCCCAGCACATCTGCAAAAATAAGCCTCTGCTCGACATCCAGAAATGCGGATGGCTCATCAAGCAGGTATAAGTCAGCATCCTGGCATATGCATATTGCAATTGCAACCCTCTGAAGCTCCCCTCCGCTAAGGTTCTTAACCTTCTTTTCCATCAGCTCAGGTATGCTGAGCCTCTCCTTGACTTCCCTCTCAAAAATATCCTTGTTCAGGTTTCCAGTAGCATTTATCATCTCACCAACAGCCCCATCAAAATCGGATTTTATGTACTGAGGCTTGTATGCAACCCTTAGTTTCTGCTCAACTTCTCCTTTGTCGGGCTTCTCAACTCCTGCAAGCAGTTTAACGAAAGTTGATTTTCCAATCGCGTTCGGACCTATCACGCCCACTACTTCATCCATCTTCACTTCTCCAGGAGCGCATTTCAGCGAGAAGCCAGAATATTTTTTACCCATTCCGCCATATTGGAAAAGCATCTCTCCGCCTTTCTGCTCAGTGCTACCTGCAGTGAAGTTTATCTCGCTATCCCTGAATCTGACATTCTCCTCTTTCAGATAGCCGGCAAGGTATTCATTTATCCCGTTCCTGACTCCTTTTGGCTTGGAAACTACTCCGTATGCTCCGCCGGTTCCGTAGAGTATATGCACATACTCGCTCATGTAATCCAGAACTGCGAGGTCGTGCTCGACAACCATCACAGCTTTTTCCTTTGAAAGTTCTCTTAGATTGCTTGAAACCTTCAGCCTCTGTTTTATGTCAAGGTAGCTGCTGGGCTCGTCGAAATAATAAACATCTGCATCCTTGAGGTAGGCTGCGCATATGGCCATCCTCTGCAGCTCCCCCCCGCTCAGGTTTTCAATTTTCCTATCCAGGCATTCCCTCAACTCGAACGCATCAATCGCCTCTTCGAATTTTCCCCTTTCATCATTCCTCTTTATGAACTTACGGACAGTTTCCTTGAAGACCTCCGGAAGCCGGTCTACCATCTGGGGCTTGTAGCTTATCCTCACGCCCTTCCTCTTTAGCGATTCGAAGTAGTTCTGCAGCTCCTGCCCCTTGAACTTCTCAATTATCTCCTCCCACCCTGCATCCTTTTCGTAGTCCCCTAGGTTTGGCTTCAGCCTGCCGCTCAGTATCTCAAGCGCAGTGCTCTTTCCTATCCCGTTTGCTCCAATCAGGCCGACTGTGGTGCCTTTTTTTGGCAGGGGAAGGTTGTAAAGTCTGAAGGCATTTACTCCGTACTGGAAGATGAGCTTCCCTACTTCGTGGGGCAGATTAATTATCTTTATTGCATTCACAGGGCATTTCCTGACGCATATCCCGCATCCACTGCACAGCGTTTCAGAAATTACCGGGAATCCTTCAGCATCTACCGTAACCGTTTCATCGCCCATCCTTACCCCTGGGCATGCTTTTTGGCACAGGTAGCCGCATTTCTGCTTTGTGCACTTGTCCCTGTCCACTATTGCAATTCTCACTCCCATTTTGACCAATAGAATTCTGACTAATCAATTTAATAATAATTCATCTCATAAATCTCTCATGAAAGTTCTGGGCTTCGACAGAAAGGAGGGAAGGATGAAACTCGTACCGGAGGTTCTGGAGGACCTTTGGCATCTTGAGAGGGTGCTAGAGTCAGGAGATATTGTCTCCTCCTCATCAACAAGGGTTTTCAAGGCGTCAAAGGAGGAGGGAGAGGAGGGCGAGAGGAAGAAAGTCAGAATAGAGCTGGAGGCGGAGAAGATAGACTTCAGCAAGTTCTCCAATACCCTGAGAATTACTGGGAAGATAATAAGCGGAGAGCCGGAGGAGTACGTGCAAATCGGCAAGCATCACACAATAGACGTGGAGCTCCAGAGGCCCGTTGAGATAAAGAAAGAGTGGAAGAGCTACCAACTACAGAGAATCGAGAAAGCCAAGAACAGCTCAAAAAACCCCAAAATCGGAATTCTTGTCCTAGACGAGGGGAAAGCCCTATTCGCACTTGTCAAGGAGTACGGGGTTGAATTCGGCCCCCACCTAAGCAGCCACGCATCAAAGGGTGACGAGAAATTCGAGGAGAAGAGGAAGCAGTTCTTTGGTGATATCGCCAAATACCTGAAGGATATGAAGGTGAGCAAGGTTGTCGTGGCAAGCCCTGGCTTTGCAAAGGACAATCTCAAGAAGTTCATAGCTGAGAGGGACGAAGAACTTCTGAATAAGCTTCAATTCGAGTCCTGCAGCACAGCGGAGGAGAGCGGAGCATATGAACTGCTCAAGAACGGTGTGCTCTCCAAAATCGCCAGTGAGCAGAGAATCGAGGAAGAATTTTCCATTCTTGAGAAATTCCTCGCAGAGTTGTCGAAGGACAGCGGGCTTGCAGTTTACGGAGTCGAGGAAGTTAGAAACGCAGTTGAGTGCAGGGCTCTTGCCAAGCTTTTGGTAATTGATGAGCTTCTGAGGAAAGATAAGGATACTGAGAAACTGCTGGAAGATTCTGAAAAGATGAAGGTGGAAATCTTCATATTCAGTTCTGAGAGCGAGGCTGGAAAGCAGCTGGCGGGCCTGTCCGGCATAGCAGGCATACTTAGGTTCAGCATACGATGAGGAAAGGTGTTTTGATGAAAAATGAACTCTTGGCAACAATTCTTGTTTTGATAGTAATAACTGTTTTAACAACCCCGACAGTTCCATATCTGCTGGACTTCGATTCATGGTACCACTACAGGTTAGCGGAGTATACATTCGAGCAGGGCATAAGACCGTCTTTTGACCCTCTGTCAAACACAGGTGAGAATATAATATACCCGCCGCTCCTGCATTATCTCATCGCAATTCCAGCTCATTTACCTGGTTTGAATGTTATGCTGGTATCGCAGTTCTACCCGCCGCTTGCCGCAATACTCGCACTTGCATTCGTTTTTCTGTTTGCAAGGGAGATATTTGACGATAGGACAGCAATTCTGGCAGCTCTGTTCGTGTCAGTACTGCCAATCTTTAAAGCGACGACATCGTTTGGACTGTCCGACCATGACGCACTGGATTACATATTCATAATGTCGACATTCTTCTTTTTCGTAAAAGCCATAAAGAAACGCGAGAGGATTCTACCCCTCTCCTCCGCTTCGTTTGCACTTGGGGATACTGGATTCGTCGAGGTGCCAATGGAGCAACCTAAAATCGTTGAGAAACGCGAAGAAAACAAACTATTATACTACACTCTAGCTGGCGTTTCCACCGGGCTGTTCGCCCTCACCTGGCTAGGTTTCCCGATGCTGGTAGTTCTCATATCTGCTTTCATACTTTTTCTTTCGATTTCCAATCAGTACTTCAAGCTACTGGACAAGGATATGGTCATCGGATTTCTAATAATGTCGATTGCCTTCGGCTTAACTGCTTCCCTCTGGTACGGTACTCAGATCATGCCGTTCATCTCACTAATGCTGTTCTCAACTATGCTCTCGTATGTTGCGCTTAGACTCGAGAATAACGGCAAGTCCATGCTGATAGTAGTGGCAATACTGGTGATATGCTCGATTCCACTTCTCCTCCTCTTCAAAAGTTCGATCGTGGATGCGGGATTGACCTACATAGGTCTGAAAGACAAGGATACCGCCCTTGAATATGTAGCTGAGCTTAAAACCCCCACAACATCTGATGTATACCAGCACTATGGAACCCAAATCCTGCTTTTCATATTCGGATTGGTAATATTCGCAACATCCCCGAAGAAACTCAACAGGGAAACGCTCTTCCTCATCACATCCTTCTTCATTCTTGTGCTGCTTGCCTCCACTGCGATAAGGTTCCTCCAGTATGCCGGATTTTTTGTATCCATCTTCTCGGCTTATCTCCTGACCAAATTCTCCGATATAATAAGTGCGTCACTCAAAAAAGACGCCTTCATACCAGTAATGCTTCTCTCTGCTCTGCTTCTCTTTCCACCCCCGATTTTCCACTCCTCAGTTTCGAATGACTGGTATAATGCGCTCCAGTGGCTGAAGGCGAATTCAGGTGAGAGCGACGTAGTCATGAACTGGTGGGACTATTCCCCCTGGGTAAATGGAATTGCGGGGAGGAAGACAGTTGTGAACAATCAGCCTCCTGACAGGCTTTATGACCAGGTGACATTCTTCGCGACAAACGACTGGAATAACTCAAAAGAGATACTCAAGAAATATAATGTGAGTTACGTCATTGTAAGCAGAGGTTACCTCGCAAAAATGTACACCCTAAGTACCCTGATAAATGAAACAATTGAATTCAACACCGCCCCACCTTCAAGGATAGGCGGTTTGTACTCCGCCACGTTCGGTGCAGGTTTCAAGACATACTACGACTCAAACCTGAATGTCGCGTGGGACGAATATCCAAATGGGAGGAAAGTCTACTACAAGGAGATTGGGCTGTTTAATCCAGAAACTTACAAAAACCAGTATGCGAAGGCTGGAGTTACTGGAGTCGAATTCAATGATGATCATCTCTTCCTGTTCTCAGACCTTTTCATAAGAATACCCGCGCAGACAAAGAACAGGGTGTTCTTCAACCTGATGTACACTAATTCAACCATTCCATATCTAGAGCTTGTAAAGGATGCGGGTGAGGTAAGAATATACAAAGCAGCATATAGAAATTAGAGAGTATTCATTATCTCCATTTATTGCGGATGCAAAAGGGCCAACCCACCTTCTACCACTCAATTAAGTTTACACAATAAATTAAATACATCCTACTGTCTAAGTATTGCAGCATCGAGATGTGTATACTATGAAAATTGGCATTTTGGGCGGTGGTTTAAGCGGTTTAACTTTAGGCTTCCACCTCAAGAAGGATTTTGAGATACTGGAAAAGAATTCCGAATGCGGGGGACTTTGCAGAAGCCTTACTGGAGAGGGGTTCACATTTGATTACGGTGGCTCCCACGTTATTTTCACGAAGGATAAGGATGTGTTCAATTTATACAGAAAGCTTCTCCGCGGAAACTGGGTGAAAAGGAAAAGAAATTCAAAGATTCTTTTCAAGGGAAGATACATCAAATACCCGTTTGAGAATGGTCTTTACGAGCTGCCCAAGCAGGATAACTATGAATGCATTTCATCTTTTATTGAAAATCTTATTGAAATAAACAAGGGAAAGGTGAAGAAACCGACTAATTTCCAGGAATGGATGTATTACACATTTGGCAAGGGAATAACCGAGAAATACCTCATTCCTTACAACCGGAAAATATGGAACTGGCCTCCTGACAAGATTTCACTTGGGTGGCTTGAAAACAGCATTCCCATGCCGCCAGCCCAGGATATCATAAAATCATCCCTTGGCATAAAGACGGAAGGCTATTCCCAGAACCTCATTTTCTACTACCCGATAAAAGGAGGAATAAATGCGCTTGTGAAACCTATAGAAGATAAACTCAAGAACAAAATTAGGTACAACTTCGATGTTAAGTCAGTTAAAAAAGAAGGAAGCAGATTCATAGTTTCAAATGGAAAGGAAGAGAAAGAATATGACGGGCTTGTTTCGACAATTCCTCTGCCCGATTTGATAGACTCCATGCATAAAGTTCCCCAAGGTGTGCTAGAAGCAAAGAGAAATCTGAAATACAACTCACTGATTACCATAATGCTCGGTGTGGATACCCCCAAGATAAACAACATTTCTTGGATGTATATACCTGATGACGTAGACGGAGATTTCAACCGCCTTAGCTTCCCATTCAACTTCTCAAGCCATGTCGCACCTAGCGGCAAATCTTCGATAATGGCTGAGACGACATGCGGTTACAACGACTCAATATGGAAGCAGAGCGATGGAAAAATTATCAACGAAGTAATAGGTGATTTAGATCGAATTGGTATTGTAAAAATTTCGAAGATATGCTACAAGAAAGTTAAACGCTCCAAGTATGCATACATAATATACGACTTGGACTACAGCAGGAACACCTCCAGGGTATTCAAATTCCTGGAGGAAACTGGAATAGAGTTATGCGGAAGATTCGCCGAATTCAAGTACATGAACATGGCTGCCTGCATAAGGAGTGCAATGAACAAGGCGCGGGAAATCAATTCAAGTTAGTTGGCTGCGTTTTGAGGGATAGGATGGACGACCAGGATTTGGCAAAGCATAGCATAATAATGTTCATCTCTACAATGGCAGCGAATTTCTTCAACTACCTTTACCAGCTTCTGATGGGCAGGCTCCTTTCAAAGGAAGACTACGGAGTGCTATACGGACTGCTCTCTCTGATTTACATAGTGAGTGTGGGAGGAGCTGCCGTTCAGACCTCCGTAGCGAGGTACACCTCAAAGTTAAAGGTCCACAAAGAATATGGAAAGATACGATACTTGTGGGATTTTTCAACCAGCAGAACGCTCCTTCTCGGCATAGTGTTCTTCATAGCCCTGTCCCTCCTCAGTCCACTCGTATCACAATTCATGAATCTG
>Ga0315286_10007367_pt1 | contig 10767 bp, 5 predicted proteins | sample YL17G10_0_MG_FD_205038 | JGI IMG/M metagenome (GOLD analysis project Ga0315286, IMG submission 205038) | Sediment microbial communities from Yellowstone Lake, YNP, Wyoming, USA - YL17G10_0 | ecosystem: Environmental > Aquatic > Freshwater > Lake > Sediment | place: USA: Wyoming | collected...
TCTCGTGCTTCGCGCTCGGCTTTCCGGTCTCCAGTGCCGAGGCTGCAATCACATTCCGCGCCGGTACATCGATCAATCTGATCGACGACCCGCCGGGCGACGGCGTGCAGGCAATTGCCGTCGCCAACCTCAACAACAACCCGAACGCTATAGCGAACCTGCTGATTGTCGTGCACCCCGACACCGGCGACATAAGCCTATTCTTGAACGACGGAAAGGGCAACTTCAGCCTCCACGCGACGTTGAGCTCGGACCGCTCGCCGATCGCGGTGACCACCGGGGACTTCAACAACGACGGCGACGTCGACATGGCGGTGGTGAACGATGACGACACCGTCACCACCTATCTGGGCGACGGCACCGGGAACTTCAACGAGAGGGGAAACTATGGTGTCTGTGGCGAAGATTTTGGTGCTGCTGGAGTGGTCGCAGCCGATTTCGACGACGACTTGAACGACGATCTCGCCGTGGTCTGCGACAGCACTGTGTATCTGCTGAAGAGCGTTGGCGATGGAACGTTCTCCACTTTCAGCACGTCCAGCATCTCCACCGGAAGATTCGCCTCAGGGGGCTTCGCCATCGCCGCCGGCCGGATCAACAACTCCCACAACTATGTCGACTTGGCGATCAGCAGCGCGGATAGCGACATGGTCAGCGTGCTCTTCGGAAACAACGACGGGACTTTTCAATCGGCCCGCGTGATCCAGGGCGGTCTCAGCCAGCCGCAGGGTGTTGCCATCGGCGAGTTCGATGTCGATGGCAACAACAACCCGGATATCGCGGTGATCAGCGGAACGGACACCGAGACTACGGTGCTGATCCTCTTCGGAGATGGTGCCGGTAATTTCACTTTCGAGGACACCAAGAGCACGCAAAGCGCCGAGACTGGCTCGGTTGCGATGGCCGCTTTGGACTTGGACGGCGACGGCAAGACAGATCTTGCTGTGGGTTCCCTTGGCGAGAGCGGGGGTGTGAGCGGCGAAGTTCAGTTGTTCTGCCAGCAACAGAGCACGGTGTGCCTTGACACAAACGAACACGCAAGTGCGACTGCGGCCAACTTCCAGATCCAAGGGGTTATGGCGGCCCTGACCGGAACCGTGAGTGCGTTACAGAGCGGCGATCTCAATAGTGACGGCAGGCCCGACTTGGTTGCGGTGGACCCCGATAATTCGGCAATCAAGATACTGATCAACACCACCGGCCAGGCTCAGCCGACCACGCCGCCCACGTCGGCGAGCGGCACGCCGCTGCCGACAACAACGCCGACGCCCACCGTCCCCACGTCAACGCCAACCCAGACCCTCACGCCGCTGCCGACGGCCACGCCGACCCCCGTCCCAACCGCGCCCTACACCGAGTGCAAACGCATCGTCCAAGGGCGACCCGTTGCCGTTGCGGCGGGAGAACTGAAGACCGGTGGCAGCGAAGCGTTGTTCGTTGCCGACGGCGATAGCGGCGAGATTCTGGTGCTGCTCCCCCATATCAATCCTGGCGGGGGAGACGCCTGCACGGTCCTGGGCCTCGGCACGCCGACCCCCGGGCCGGGTGGTACGCCACCGCCTGCGCCGCAGGTTGCCACACCGGTTGCTCTGGTAACTGAAGACCTGGACGGCGACAACAAGCTCGACCTTGCTGTCATCGGTTCCGAAGGCCTGAGCGTCTTCTTCGGTGACGGTGACGGCGGATTCGTAGCAAGCGCTGCAAATCCGATGCATGCCGGTTCGGCACCACACTCGATAGCAGCGGCGCAATTCAATGCCGGTACGTCCCCCGACATCATCGTTGCCAATGAGTCAAGCAACGACGTCACGATCTTCTTGGGCACCGGGCAACAGGCGACGCCGTTCTTCGCGCCGTGTTCCGTGGCGGTCAATCGCGCCGCAAGCTTCGTGGTAGCACGTGATCTCAACCGCGACGGGCGGGAGGACTTCGCCGTCGCGAGCGATCAGATCAACGATCTCTCCGTATTCTTGCAGAACGCACCCGTTGGAACCCCTACCCCCGGCACCGGCGGTGAGTGTCCGAGCTTTCGGCGCCTAGCCAGCATCGAGCTTTCGCCGATACTCCGCGCGCTTGTGGCTGACAACTTCAGCGTCGGCGATACCACACCGGACCTTGCCGTCGCGACGTCAAAAAACAATGCCAATGGGACGCTCTTGACCTTGCTCGGCACCCGGACAACTAGCGGAGACGTTACCTACCAGACAGGGAACTCGGTAACCGTTCCGCAGCCGAGCGGGTCAGCACTGCCTTCAGCGCCGTCAGCGTTGGGGACAGGCGACGTCAACTTCGACGGGCGAACTGATCTCGTCGTTGCGGACGCCGCAAACGATGACGTCGTGATTTTCCTCGCGGCAAGCAACGGGAGCTTTGCCAACGCGTTGATTCCTTTCCGACTCAGTGGCCGTCAGCCGGTAGGGTTGGCGGTACACGACATTGATGGAGACGGCCGAGATGATGTCATCACCGCCAACGCCGGCGACGGTAGTATCAGCGTGCTGACCAGCAGCGTTCCGCCCCCGACACCGACGCCGCAGCCGACCGGAACCCCGACGATGACCGGGACGCCGACGGCGACGGGAAGCCCCACGCCGACGTCCACCGCGACCGCAACCCCCACGCCCACGGCGACTGCAACGCCGACGCGTACACGGTCGCAAACCCCGGTGTTTACGGCTGCACCTACGGCGACGCTAAAGCAGGGGGCCATCGGGATGAACGGCTCATGTGCCGTCGATCCCGACGCCACCGCGCCTGGCGGAGCCTGGTGTCTTCTTTTGTCGATCGCGATAGCGTTGGGACTCGTGGCACGAGAGCGCCGGGGAGGCCGGCCCCCGGGTCCGTGTGAGACAAGGTAAGTGACGGACATGTATCGTTCCCTTCTGGGTGCCCTCCTGGTGATTGTCTTGACTGCTTGGGCAACGCCGCAACCGAGCGCCGGCCAGGGGATTCCCGGCTTCGTCGGCTGTGATGTCTTGCTCGGGGGTGGCCCTATCGCGATTGCTGCGGGGGCCTTCCGCAGCGGCGCGATGGATCTTGCTGTCGTAGATGCCGCGAACAATAAGGTGATCATCCTGCTCATCAATCGGGGTCGGCTCGCACACGGCGACTGCGTTGGTGGCGTCGCACGCACCGATGTGAGCGTGAGCAACGGCCCGGTTGCCGTAGCCGCCGGAGACCTCGACGAGAACGGCACTGTGGACCTGGCGGTGGCCGTTAGCACCGGTGTGTCGATCCTGCGTGGTGACGGTAACGGAGGGTTTACCGCCGAAGCCCCGATTGCCGCTGGCAAGGGTCCACAAGCCGTGGCGATAGTGGAGGCCGGGCGGGCGCAAGTCTGCCATGACTTGGATGGCGACTGCGCCTCGGACATCGTGGTTGGCAACGGCGACGGGAATAGCATCACCATTCTATACGGGAAAGCGTCCGGCGGCTTTGAGAGCGCGTCCGTGGACGTAGACGGGCCCGTATCCTTCGTGCTGGCTCAAGACCTGAATGACGACGGCGTCATCGATATCAGTGCCGGAAGCAATGAGAACGGGACGATTTGGTTGTTCTTTCAGGACCCGCTGGTCCGCCGGAGCTTCCCATCCCAAGGGTCCTTTGGAGTGGATGTAGCACCGACGGCCATGGTTGCCGGCTCGTTCAAGTACCCCGCCATAACGGATATGGCGATCACCACCGCAGGTACCCGCAAGCTCAGCATTTTCCTGGGGCCGTTGCCGACGAGTCCGGGGAGCGTGCGTACGCCCACTACATCGGTCGACACGGGGCAGAATCCTTCAGCTGCTGCGGCCGACGACTTCAATGACGACGGCAACCTCGACATAGCGGTCGCGAATCGCGACGGCGCCACGGTGGCGTTTTACGCCGGCGATGGTCACGGAGGTCTCAGCGAGGTGTCGGGAAACTGCAGCGTCAGCCAAGGCCTGCGATGCGTAGTCGGTGCCGGACCGCGCGCGATGATCCTTGCGGACCTCGACGGCGACGGTCGGAACGATGTCATCACCGCAAATCAGGACGCTGGGTCGATCACGCTCTTGCTCAGCAGTCGCCCGGCCGCCACGCCCACGTTTACGGCCACGCCGACGCCGACCTCGACCGGCACTGCGACGTCCACGGCCACCCCAACGGATACGCCCACCGAGACGCCGACACCTACCTGCACGTCGACACCGACCCCGAGCCGGACGCCACCGCCGACGTTCACGTTTACGAGCACCCCAACACCGGGACCGCACTGCATCGGAGGGGTCTGCGTCCAAGGGCCGGGGTGTAGCATTGGACGAAACGCGGGAACAACCGCCAGCGCCGGCTGGTGGTGGCTACCAGCAGTCATGTTCTGGCTGCTGCGGCGCCAGCCGCAATGAGATAGGCTCTGGCGGTTGGAATCACAACATACAGCGTGTACGTGCCTCGACGTCAGCTTCGCCGAGTTCCACGATTGCTTCACGTGGACCGAAATCACCAACACCGAGGACCTCGGTTTCTGTACCAAGGGGCAGGGCGGCAGCTTGACCGTTGAAGGGCGAACCGCATTGACGGGAGACCTCCCGATCAATCCCAGCGGCGGCCTGAAGTCCTTCGGCCACCCCATCGGGGCGAGCGGGGTGCGGATGATCTACGAGTGCGTCAAGCAGCCGCAGGGCAAGTGCGGTGAGCGCCAAGTGAAAAACCCGCAGCTCGGTCTGGCGCACAATGTGGGTGGACCAGGCGCGGTATCCTGCGTGCTCATCTTCGGCAACAACTGAGTCGCAGATAGAGAAGAAGACGCGGCTGGAGTCGATCCGATCCCGCAGCAGGTCGCGCACTTCGCCGATCGCTTTGCCGACGAGCGCCGCGTGGGCGGGTGAGCGGCATTGTGGCTCTGCGGCTGTCAGATCAACACCCGTTGAGCGCCTTGTTCACCGCCTTCAAGATCTCATCGACGCTGATGCGGTCATCACCATTGCTGTTACCGGCCAGGCAATCAGAAACCGACGCATTGCCCAGGGCGATGTTCACCATGATGAGCAGCTCGTCCACGGTCACTTCGCCGCCACCGTCGCAGTCACCGGCGCAGAGAGGGGGTGCCGTGGTTGGCGTCGGCTCCGGAGTGCCGGTCGGCGTGGACGTCTGAGTATTCACCTGTGTCGCGCCCGGGGTGGCCGTCGCCGTGACCACACCTGTTGGCAGCTGCGCTGCCGTGCTCGTGGGCAACGAGGTGGGGGCCAGCGTGCCGGTCTGTGTTGGCGTGGTCGTGCCGGTGGCCGCAAACGTTGGCGGCTGGGTTCCGGTGCGTGTTGGTGTGCTGGTTGCGGTGGCGGATGGCGTGTCCGTTGGCGTCGATGTCACGGCTGGGACGAGTCCTCCCCAAAAGCCGCCAGCCAGTGCATAGCTTCCGGCGCTCACGGTTCCGGCATCCGGTTGGCCCGCCGTGCCGCCTACGCTGTAATTGCCAGCGCTGCTGAACGTCGCGCCGCCGCCATCGATCGTGTTCCAGCTCAGGTCGTATATGCCGCTACTCCGGGCCGGAGCGGCAACGGCGGAGACACACAAGGCCATGAACACGGCGACGCGGGTCAGTCTGGTGTTCATCGTTTGCCTCGCGTGCGCTAGTGCTGCACCGCCTTCTCCAGTGCCGCGACTCGCGCTTCCAGCGCGACATTTTGCTGTTGCAGCGTGGCAATCACGGCGTCTTTCTCCTGCGCCATCTGATATAAGCCCTGAATCGCGGCCAGGGCGACGCCGTTCGCATCTACCGCGCTGATCTCCTTGGTATTGTTTTCGCCGTACCCGAAGGTCGCCCAGTCCTGCGCCATCGGCCCGATGTGTCGAACGGACGGCTCTTGATTCGTGTAGCTCCAGGTTTGAATCGGGAGGGTAGCCAGGCGGGCCAGGATGACGCGGCCGTCCACCGGCGCTGGATTCTCCTTGAGGTTGCGGTCGCTGGGCGCATAGCACTGCCAACCGGCCAACGGGTTTGTCAAATCGCAGTGGTCGTCCGTGTCGTTGAAGTAGAAACGAAAGCCGCCGGTGGCGAGGACGCGGAATTCATTCGCCGCTCCCGACGAGAAGGCGCGCGAGCCGTCACCCCAGACAAACGAGTGGCTGTGCGCAGCAGTGGCCCAATCGCCGGCCGCGAAACTATAGGTGCCCGAGGCCGTGTTGAAATGTCCCCCGGGGATCGTCGCGTAGTCCCCGCTCGCCGTATTCCTGTAGCCGCCGCCGACGGTGGCATACGGAGCATTGCTTGTGCTGGCTGTTCCGTCCCCCGCCCGGTTGTACCCGCCCCCGCCGACCGTCCCGTAGTTGTCGGTGACTTGGTTGCGCGTCGCCGAGTTGCCAGGAGTCGACTGGCCACCGCCGGCAATCGTGGCGTACAAGCCCACGGCCTCGTTATCATAGCCGCCGCCGACAGTAGCGTATTGACCGCTGGCCATGTTGCTGGAGCCGCCGCCGACCGTGGCATATTGGGCGCTGGCCGTGTTGCCGCCGCCTCCGCCGACCGTGGCATGGCCATCGGTGGCCTGGTTGCCGCCGCCTCCGCCGACCGTGGCAGATTGCGCGTCGGCGAGGTCAAGACCCACGCTTCCGGCTTGATTGGATGAGCCGCCGCCGACCGTGCCGTAGTGATCAGTGACTTCGTTGCTGTTGCCGCCGCCGATAGTCGTGTATTGGGCACTGGCGGTGTTGCTACTGCCGCCCCCAACGGTGGCAGAAACGCTGCTAGCCGTGTTTGAGGTTCCGCCGCCGACGGTCGCATAGTCGCTTCCGGCAACGTTGCTCAGCCCTCCACTGACCGTCGCGTAGGGGGTATCGGTGAGCGAGGCCGTGCCGTTCCCTGCCTGGTTGTTTCCGCCTCCGCCGACCGTGCCATAGTTGTCGGTGACGCGGTTGCCCGTCGCGGAATTGCTGGGATCCGACGTGCCGCCACCGGCAATCGTCGCGTAATCCCCCGAGGCCTGATTGACGGCGCCTCCTCCGATGGTAGCGAGAGCACCGCTGGCGGTGTTGTTGATGCCGCCGCTTACCGTGCCATTTCCGAAACAGAGGATGCCGGGACAATCGAGGCGCCCCGAAGCGGTGTTGCCCCAGCCTCCGCCAATGGCGGCATACGGACCGCTCGCCGTGTTCTGGTAGCCCCCGGCGACGGTGGCATAGTCCCGGTCGCTCGTCGTCCCGGCGTCATCGCCTGCCTGATTTCCCCGGCCGCCGCCGACGGTGCCATAGTCATCGGTCACGCGATTGTTCGAGCCGGCGCCGCTGTGGCCTCCGCCGCCAATCGTCGCGCCGAAGCTCGCGGTCACACTGTTGCCGCTGTAGCCGCCGATGATGTTTGGGCTGCCGGTGTTCGGTTCCAGGCGCAGCACACGCTGGTTGTTCACCTTGAGCTCCAGCGCTTGATTGTCGGTCGTGCCCAGGAAGGTGTTGCCCGCCGTCGTGCCACTGTTGCCACCCAGCTTCCAGTACGCCGCGTCATGGCTGTGGTCGCCCGCAGCAACGGTCCCCGTGGTGGTACCGATGTTGGCCGCGATGGTGCCACTGGCGGTGATCGTTCCTCCTGTCAGACCCGTGCCGGCGGTGATCGAGGTGATCGTACCCGGCGTAAAGGCCAGGTTGCTCATTTGGATCGTCGCATTGGCGATCCGGTGCGCGGTCACCGCACCCGGGGCCAGCTGACCTGTGTTCACCGCGCCGTTGGCCAGATCTGTGGAGCCCACACACCCGCTGCACGCGAGATCATTGGCGCTGCCAGCCGCGGGCGCGTACAGCGCATTGGGTGCCGGCGTCAGTAGCTGCCGGGGACTGAGGATAGTATAGGGGTCGCCGCCGCCGCTGCTGCCCGGCCGCACGCCGATTTCCAGCCAGCGGGCCTCACCGATGAACCTGCCGCTGCCGAAGTCGAGTGGCACCGTGAACAAGCCGTTGCTCACCGCTACGTTTTCCTGCGTCACAATCGGCCCCACCTGGGCGCCGCCGCCATCAGAATCGTACAGAATGAACCGCAGGTCGTAGCTGCCGCTGGCCGGGCTGCCGCCGTCGGCCAACTGGCCCTGATAGGTGAAGGCCGTGCCCAGCGGCGCGGCGTGGACACTTCGGGTGAGCACACCCGGCGTGAGCATGAGGCAAAGAAGAAGCTCAGCCCCGACGAGTACGGCCCACGAGCACGATCCATGAAGTGTTCTCATCATTCTCCTCCTTCAAGACGAGCGTCCAGCTGTTAGCGGTCAGCCTTCGGCCGAAGACCCAAACGAGGACGCAGAGCGCCGGCAAGCTAACCGCATCCATTGAGCGCATTGTGCACGCCTTGCAGCAGTTCATCTACCGTAACCGTGCCGCTCGCGTCGGAATCGAATGGAGTGCATTGGTCACTTGGCACAAGACCGAGTGCGATGTTGATGCCGGTGATGATCTCGTCGATCGTGACCCCGCCTCCTTCATTGCAGTCACCGACGCAGGCTGGAATCGGCGTGACGCTGCCCACGTGGATCGTCACACTCGCTGCGCGGCTCATGCCGTCTGCATCGGTGACACTCAACGTGATGAGGTGCTGGCCGCGTGACAGGTCGGGGGTAACAAGAGAGTTGCCGGTCCCCAGAACTCCGTCACGACCCGACCTCCAAACCAGCGCATCGCCGCGCAGCTCGCCGTCTTCGAGATCAACGCCCCGTCCGAGCAGCAGCACGGCTTCCGGCCGACGAAAGCTTGCGCCGTCATCGGGCGACGCGATCTCGGCGGTCGGCGGCTTCAGCGGCATTCGGAACGGTCCGTCAGAATCGTCGAACGACGTATTGATGCCGTCAGTGGCAACCACACGGATGCGGCCCTGGTTGCTACCGCCGGCGTGGCTGGTATCCCATTGCACCGAAGTCTGCGTCACGCGCTGCGCCACAGGGCGCCAGGTGCGCCCGTCATCGGGGCTGTAGAAGACGGCGTACTCCAGTCCGTCGCCGTCGGCGTCGGACGCCTGCCAGGTGATGGTTTGCACGCCACCCCACTGCTCGCCGCCGTTGGGCGACAGCACGGTCACCTGGGGAGCGTTGGGTGTGACAACCTGCTCATCCAGCATCGTAGCACCTTGCGTGAGACGGATGCGCGCTGTTCCCGTCGGATATGGTTCGAGGAGGAAGAAGCTGGCGAGATGCGTGGGCTCGTAATCGCTCTCGAAACGCACGTCGAAGCAGCGCCGGTGCAGCTCCTCGCCTGCACCACCGATCCATTCGAGACAATAGGTCGTGCCAGCCGCCGGGCCCGCAAAACCACCGGTGCCGGGCGCGAGATACATCGGGCGGAGCTCGCCTCGGCCATCAACGGATACCGCTCCCGAGATGAGGACGGCCTCACCTGCGAGCTGGCCGGCGACGGCGGCCGCGCGCCCGGCGGCCCCTGCAGGCGGTGGCCGCAGATTCACGTCAAACAGATACTGGAACGTGGTGGGAGAGATCCAGGTCACGTCCGTAACCCAATCCGGCGTCATGAGGTCGTGCAGCCGAAAATCCTTCACCTCCATACGAGCCACGTCGAACCCGTACTCGCCGATCTCCGCGTCCGGATCGTCGGGGTGCTCCATACCCATGTTGTGACCCATCTCGTGCGCCAGGACTTTCCCGCGGATGTCCGCGTCGTCGTTCATATAGGCGACGAGACCGTAGCCGCCTCTATACACGGCGTCTGACCGCCCGCCGGGCAGGTAGCATCCCGCTGGCAGCCAGCCCACTAGTTGGTGCGGTGGGTGGACTGCCTCATCGAGGCCGGAGAAGATCCACGCCAACAGGCGAAAGACCCACCGCTCGTTGAGCTCGGCGAGCAGGTCGACGCTGTTCTGGCCAACGCCCTCCACCTCCCGGCTGATGCACCGGTTCCACTCCAGCGGCTCGGCCCAAGGCTCGTACTGCGGATGATCACCCAAGGGGTACACCTTGTACATCCACCGCCATGCCGTGCCGATGGCGTCGCTCGGCAACTCGTCTCCGCGCCAATGACAGTCCTCCGGCGGTGTGTAGTGGATCGGAACATAATTGATGCGCAGGCCATTTCGTTCTTCGAACGCGATGGTCTCCTCGCCCCGGTTGTTCTCGCGACGCTCTTCGCTTTCCCATGGCCCGCAAGCCCAATCGGGGTTGACGACCGCGTGCAGAACGACTGATCCGGTGAGCCAATCGGCCGGCAGCAGGAAATTGAGCGTGTCGTCGGCGGAGTCGCGCTTGGCGCCAATCCGCTCTCCCAACGCCGGCGAAATCCAATCGATGGGACCGTTCGCCGGCCACAGTGCTGTACCGGGTGCTTCCTCGTTCTGGCGTCGAGCGTAGAGCACTGCCGTGACCCCCCGCACGATGCCGTTTGCGCCGGGTTCCGGAAACAAACCGGCACTCGTGTAGACGCGCACAACGGTCGGCCGACCGGCAACGAGAGGGACACTGTTGGTTCCACAGTCCGAAGCGAAGCACTGGATCCCCTGTGTGACCTCCATTCCGACCATCGCGAGATCGAGGTCCGGCAGCGCCGGCGGCCACGCCTGAACGCAGCCGTCGTCCGCATACTCCGGGTCGATATCGACGATGGCATCCGTCGGTGGAAACGGTTCAGAACCACACCGCCTCTGTGTTCTCAACCGATGTGACCGGGTGGTGGCATCTGCCGGAACATCAACGTCGAGATCGAACGATCCATCCAATTGAATGGGTACAGTGCCTAGAAATCGCGCCGGCACGACCTCGTTCCAATACACCCGGGCCTCACAAGGCGATTGGTTGACCACCGGCTCGAAGCCCTCTCCGTGTAGGT
>Ga0315286_10007368_pt1 | contig 10767 bp, 11 predicted proteins | sample YL17G10_0_MG_FD_205038 | JGI IMG/M metagenome (GOLD analysis project Ga0315286, IMG submission 205038) | Sediment microbial communities from Yellowstone Lake, YNP, Wyoming, USA - YL17G10_0 | ecosystem: Environmental > Aquatic > Freshwater > Lake > Sediment | place: USA: Wyoming | collected...
AAAGGCTCACAGCAAGAGCCAATGAATCCGGTAGCGCCCGAACGTTTGGTCCGGCGAAGCGTCGTTTCAAGATCTTCATAATTCTGGATGGTGATGGAGTCCATCCCAAAGGATCTTGCCATCTCCACGGCCTCCCCTATGGAACAGCGGCCGCATTCCTCACAGCCTCTCTGATAGCGGTAGGAACAGTCCACCTCCTTGGCGCAATAGGGAAGGAGGAGGACTTCGGGCTTTTTTACTTCTTTAAATGGCTTCAAGACGGGAAAGAGATGGCGGGTTTCATTCTCGCCAAAACCAAATGGGAGAAGTTCCGTTTTCTGAAGTGCCTCTTCAACGGCCTGGATAAGATGATCCTCTTTGACTCCGGGGATCCAGGGTTTTTCCTCGGAGAAAAAGCTCCGGATGATCCGCTCGATATTGGAAGGCGTGGCCTTCGAATTCTTAAGAAGGCTTTCAAGATCGAAGATCGCCCTCTTGGGATAGGCGAAAAAATCGCCCGTGATCAGGATCTGGTTGATCACCTGCGTTTTCGTATCGATGGCGATCGAGATCCGGATCAATCCGCCAGGGGCCTTCAGAATGGAGGTCAGGGTCTTTCTTCTCGGCAGGGATTCCCTCACCTTAAAGATGTGCTCCGGAGAAGAAAAGTGAGGGAGTTTCTCTTTCAACAGGCCTTCTTCTTCAGGAGTTAAAGGTTGGGAAATAAAATGGACTCCAAAGGTTTCTTGAAAACCTTTGATCAGGGAATCTTTAATGCTTGATAATGGAGGGGTTCGGCCCAGCTCCCATTTCAAACAGGTGACCCGCTCTTTGACCGAATCGATCTCCTTGTCCTGAAGCTTCTCGGTGGGAATTCTCAGGGCCCTGAGCATCTCATCGACATCGAAATCGACAAGGAGCGTCCCCTGAAACAGAATGGCTCCGGAAAGCTCGGTTCCACCCGTTCCTGAAATCTTCCGGCCGCCTACCTCCACATCATTTCTTGGACGGAAATAGGCCCGCAGGCCAAGACGCTGAAGGCCGCGCGCAGAAGCCTCTCCCATCTTTCGATAAAGGTCTTCGATCCTCGAAGGAATTCTGGGATCTTTTTTGGAGATATAGATCTCCCAGCCCAGCTCCATTGTCCCCCAGTAGAGAGCCCCCCCTCCGGTCAGCCTCCGGTTAATCTCGATGCCTTTTTCCCGGCAGTAATCAAGTCGAACCTCTTCTTCAACGGATTGATGATGGCCGACCAGGACAGAGGGACGGGAGAATTGGAGAAAACGGAGGGTGTGAGAGATTCTCTCTTGGGCTTTTAATTCGAGGAGCGCCTCATCGAGGGCCATATTCTCGGCCGCTGAACGTGCTCCGGTATCTAAAAGTCGCCAGGTTTCCATTGAGTCTATTTTATAACCAATTTCTACGCGGCCTTCAATTTAAAAAGAATATTTGAATAATTGTATCAATTTAGCGGTTTGAAATATACTTTTTAAAATCCCTCCCCACCTCCCTTTGCCAAAGGGAGGAGAAACATTTCCCCCTTTTGACAAAGGGGGATGAAGGGGGATTAGATAACCTTTTTCAAAGAGCTAACGTGTTACAAATATTTTAGAAAGGAATCTATGGAGTCAGAGGGGAAGGAAGTCAATGAACGGAAGGAGTGGCAATGGTAGATGAGCTTTCAAATAGGTGGATAAGGAGCCCCATGCCTAACCTTTTTTCAGTACCCCAATGCGAGTGACGGCATTCCTCCCCACCATGTCCTTTATATACTCAATCTTTACCCTGTCTCCCCAAAAGGGAAGCCTCGAATCCAAATTGGTTTTATAACCTAACCAAAAGACGGATATTCGACCATCGTCTGCCCTAACTTGGAGAACAGTTAATTGAGTGCCCACCACTTGACCGTAAGAGACCTTTGGATAGGCCAAGATGGTATTTGCCATAAATGAGGAGATGATCAAGTTTATAAAAAGTCCCATAATAAGGATTCTTTTTAGTTTTTCCATTTTGTGTAAACCCAGATGTTGCAACATCAAACCCGGGCAGGGGTACTTCCAAACCCTTGCAATTGCGGATTTTTAGAAAATCAAGGGTTACAGAGGATCTCACTTTATGTGAAGTCCCGGTTTTGCCTAAAAACGCATGTAGCAGACTCCCAAAGGTGCCGCTGCAAGGCTTTTACAGTACCCCCGCCCGGTTTCGATATTGTTTTTTTTGCAACTGGCGTGTAAATTTTCCTCTTCAACCACCAAATCAATAAAAAGGTGATATAATAGTCGATAATTGTTTTTAATTTGAATAGGGATTCCATATCTGACCTCTAATGATTGACTGTTGTCATATGCAATGGCGCTCCGATCGGTAAAGATGAACCCATAGGGAGGGTAGGTGTTGAAGGGAGGGAAAACGCAAAATTTGACCCGTTGTCTTTCGCTTCATACCAGATCTCCCCGCCCAATTTCTGGATGACCTTTTTAATCAGATAGAGACCCAGGCCCGTGCTATTCATTCCCTCCCTTTCCTTGTCGTGATTCCCATTTTCCCAAAAATTTGTGAAAAGCCTTTTACGATACGCTTCGGGAATGGGATTCCCGCTGTTATAAACATTGAATTGGTAGGAAGAATCCTGATCTTCAAAACCGATAGCGATGATTCCCTTTGGGTCGCCGAATTTGATCGCATTTTTGAGAAGGTTCCTGAAAACCATTTTTAACCAGACCCGGCTTATCCTAATGGAGATGGGTTTGTTCGACATTGCATGGAGATGGTGGTCAATGAGGAGTCGGTGTCCCTTTAACTCTGAGGAAAGTTCCTTTAAGACTGGAATGAGGATATGTTTCATCAGATCCAATGTATCATCTTTTGTCTCCAAATCGTCGTTGACCGAAAAGCTTCTGCCCAGATACTCTTCGGTCATCCCGATTAAGCCGGAGATTTTTGAAAAAAGTTCTTTTGCCCTATTCGCAGCTCCCTCATCCATTTTGCCATAATGACCTCGGCTCAATAGCTTCAAGGTGGCGGAGATGGAAATGAGAGCCCCCCTGATATCGTGCGCCATTATCTTAACCATATTCAGTATTTTCTCATTGAAGCCGGGTTCGCACCATTCGAACTGAGGATTTCTTTGATGGAGTTTCACCTTTTCAATATAATGGGCGATGCGCATTTCCAGTTCGGCCAAATCGAAAGGTGTGAAGAGGTAATCATCTGCAGAAGACCGAATCGCATGGGCCGTGGGGATCGATTTACTGCTTGTGGCCAGTACGAGGATTCCCATGGTTGCTGGATTCAATTCTTTGGCCTTTTCCAGGACTGCAAACAGGTCAGTGATCACCACATCAAAATCTTTCTCTCGCAAGATTCCAACAGCGGCGTCGCCCCTCGCCGCAGTGACCTGATAACCTTTGTTTTCAAGGGCCAAACCCATTGTCATTGGATGACAGGTCTCTTCATCTGATAGCGCCAGTAAAACCTCGTGTTTCCCCATGACTCTCCCTCCTTGAACGGGTCTGTTGATTTGTGTGATCGAATTTTCACCAGGCTATGTCTTTAAAACCGTGTCATAACCGTAAGGCTATCCAATTAGCGGCCTCGCATATGGGGTTCCTGGACCTAAGCATTGTAAACTGCTTTCCTCCCGGATGAAGGCCGCTGTGAAGATTTTGGCGCAACGTGGTTGGAGAATCGCCGGCAGGTGTTCGGTCTACCGGGGTATGCGAATGAGAAGATACTCCATTTTTCACCTTGTTCCCATCTTTGAAAAACTCCTGCCTCAAGGAATCCCTTTTTACCCCGTTAGAAATAATGCCGCACTTCTCTGCAGCGGGGTTAGATTTTGGAATAAATCCGGCTGGGTTTAATGCCCCGCTCGTTTTCGAGTCGCAACGACTGGAATTTCTAACGGGGTTTATGACCACCTTGTTGTTCATTTGATCAAGGTTTTCCCTTCGCACCTCATTCCCGGCAGTATTTCTGTAAATGAGTTGGTCGGTTTCGAGGTCGTATTCGGGGATTTCTGGGTTGTTCCATCTCTCCACAAAAAATTGGTAGAAGGGAAGATATAGGCTTCCGGTATCAGGGTCATGCTTAAAGACATATTTGGGCATCACTTGGCTTTTGAGGCCGGCTTGGTAGTGTTGTAACCAGATATAATTGCCAAGGATCGCCATCTTTAAGAAAGGAGGATCAGGATAAAGCTTGAGTTTAATGTTTTTCTGTGCGGCCTTCAGGGCTTTGAGGAAATCGATACTCTTTTGGATCTGTACTCCAAATCTCTCCGGGGTAATTTCTGGATCGGGAATGCTCTTCGCCCGAACAATCGCTCCTTCACTGTTCGGGTTCAGGAGCATAATTCTTGCTTTTTGGCAATCCCGGATGAGTTGATGGAGCTCTCCTTCAGGATCGACAAAGGTGCGGAAACCTGTTGAGCTGATGACCATGACATCCCTTGAATGTCCTTGCTTCTCTTTTAGTTTTCTGATCCTTCTCTTTGCAAAGAAACCTGTTGAGGGGATGACCGATACGAGACCAGCAGCTTTAGCCATTTTGGAGAGTTTCCGGTCTTTCCAGCTTTTGCGGAGGCAAATGGTGAAAAAGAGGAATAGCATCGTTAATACCATTTCTATAGAAATGAAAAATACCTTATCATTCCCGACAAAGGACCAGTAAATCAGAAATTTATCTGCAATAAAACGGATCGTCCAAGGGAGAGATAGCGCAAGAGCGGCGCTTATCACCAATAAGATGATGTGATAGAGCATGGGAGATGAGCCCTTTATGAAATCTTCAATGAATCTTTTTTTAACCATTCTCACCTCTTTTGTTAAACCCTTCATCCGAAGCGAAGAATCGTTTAGAAGTATCAGAGTAAAATAATCAAAGCTGTCATCAACAAGAAGGCGACATCTCCGCTTATCGGGTTTCTCTCTTTGACCACCTGGTCAGAAAGGGAGGCGATCAACTTCGTTTGGTTGTCACTCAACCTGAACAGTTTATCCTTTGCCTTTTCTAACGATGGGTGGTCCACCATTCTATTTTCTAAAACCGAAAGAATCTTAAGAACATTGGATGCACGGGAAGAAATGGCTGGCTGTTCGGGATCAGATTCTATGGCATTAACGGCGGCCAAAGAGGGTCCCTTAATGAGAATGATGATCTGAAGGACAACGAGACAAATGACTGCCGTTCGCATGAATTTTTTCACGTCTCTATTCCCTCCTATCCTTACTCATGTCTTCAGGATTGAGAAATCAAACTCATTAATTCATGCCTGGAAAAAGGTTTTTCAAGCACACCGACATGGTATTTCCTTCTTTCTTCCTCGAGAGGTAACGAATACTGGGCCAGGTCGCCGCTCATATAAATTGTCTTTACCGTCGGGTTAAGACATCTGATGTGCCCCATCAATTCTAAGCCGTTTTTTTCAGGCATCTGGATATCGGTCAGGACAACGTCCGGGTTAAACAAGAGGTAAGCCGAATATCCGTCTTCACCATCTTTAGCCGACCTTACCTCAAATCCTTCATCCTCTAACATCCACTTAATGAGAAATGCCAATTCCTGGTTGTCGTCGACAATGAGTATTTTCATATTCAACTCCTTAAGCTTTAGCCTCTGAGTTTATGTAAAAAGCAAATGGTATGCCAAGTCTTGCAATATTCACAAGTTATCAAAATTATTATATTATTTTTAGATTTAAGATGGTGAGGGTTTAATTAATGAAGTGTTTTTCCTATAGAAGAGAGAAGAAGGTGAAGGTTATTCACTCCATATTATTGAGGCTTCTTGAAATCTTCGCTTTTTAGGCCATGTTTTTTCAGAAGGTCATAAAAATCAGCCCGGTACTTTCCGGCAAGTTTTGATGCTTTGCTGACATTACCTCCGCATGTCTCGAGGAGATGGATAAGATAGGTTTTTTCATAAGAGTCTTTTGCCTCTTTGAGAGGTTTCAGAGATTCTTCCGTGACGGCTCCAGGGTGGGTCTGGAGAATGAAATCCTCAGGGATGGTATCCTGTTGGGTCATCGCAACGGCATATTCGATCGTATTTTCCAGTTCCCGAACATTCCCGGGCCAATGATGAAGCATCAATCTCTGCATCGCCATCGGGGTCAGGCCTTTCATCTCTTTTTTCATCTGCTGACCAAATTTCTTCAGGAAATGCTCAACCAATAGGGGAATGTCTTCCTTTCTTTCCCTCAAAGGAGGGAGATGAATGGGGATGACATGAATCCTGTAAAAAAGATCTTCCCGGAAGAGGCCCTGTTTTACCTGGTTTTCCAGATTTTTATTGGTCGCTACGATCACCCTGACATCCACCTCAACCAGTTGTTCGCTGCCGACTGGGTAGAACTGCCGCTCCTGTAGAACCCTCAGAACTTTAGCCTGGATGGCAAGAGACATGTCGCCAATCTCATCTAAAAAAATGGTCCCCCCATGGGCTTGAGTGAGCAATCCCTTTGCGCTTCGAACGGCGCCCGTAAAGGCCCCTTTTTCGTGGCCAAACAGTTTGCTTTCCAACAGAGGTTCAGGCAGGGCAGCACAGTTGATGGCCACAAAGGACTTATGCTTTCTTTCGCTCGCAAGATAAATGGCTTTGGCAATAAGTTCTTTTCCTGTTCCGCTTTCTCCGTGAATATAAACCGTAGATTCGGTTTTGGCTATTTGGGATACCATCTCCAAGACTTTCTTCATCTTTTCACTTCTGGCCACAATATTTGTGAAATCGTATCGTTCCTCTAAAAGTCCTTTGAGCCTTTGGATCTCAATGTTAAGCCTTCGGTTTTCCATGGCCCTCTCAATTTGGAAAAGAAGATCCTGGGGATCAAAAGGTTTGGTAAGATAGCTGTAGGCCCCTTTTTTCATGGCCTCTACCGCGCTTTCAATACTTCCATAGGCGGTGAGGATGAGGACCGGCATCTCCGGAAGGATGAGATGAAGCTCCTCCATCAACGATATTCCATCCTGGTGGAGGAGCTGGAGGTCAACGATGGCAAGGTCAAAGACTTGGTTCTTTGCCGCCTCAATGGCATCCTCTTCCTTAAGGGCAGTAATGACTTGATAACCTGCTGATTCAAGCCTTATTTTCAAAAGCTCTAAAAGATTCCTGTCATCATCTACGACCAAAACCTTTCCCATCATGTCCCTTTATCTTATTCGTTTTTATCAAAAAGATTCAGTCTGCATGCTTCCACGCTCTTTATTTTCCCTTCCCTCGCTTCTTTTCTTCAATTTCAATATCAACCCTTTTTGACTCCTCAATCACCAGGTTTAAATTTTGAATCATCTGGTTTAATTTCTCGTTCTCCTGTAGTACTCCGATCCAAATCTTCGCTTGCTCCGCCAGAGAACTTTGAGGGTACTCCTTTATCATTCTTCGAAAAAAAGCGACTGACCTTCCGTAATCCTTTTTAGGATTTCCAGCGTGAGCGAAGATCAGTCCCATATGATAAAGAGCATCGTCCCCCGGGAGGTTTTTCCCTGAAAGGGCAAGAACCTTTTGGGTTTCCTTGAAGGCGCCATCATAGTCCTGTCGCTCAAGAAGTATTTTTGCCCATGAAAGAGATTCGGAAATGATTTTCAAATTTTCATCTACTGGAGTTCTTTCTTTTTCTATTGGAGTTACCTCTTTTTTAGATTTAGATTCGGTCATTTCCTCTTTTGGTGGTTCCTCTTTTTTTGACTCAATCGTTTTCTTTTCAAAATATAACGTTTCTTTCTCTTTAAACGGAACGCAGCCCCATAAGGAAAGGAATATCAGGCTGGCAATACAAAGGTAAAAGAGCTTCCATGCGCTGGTCTGTTTTCTGCCCATACCCTGCCTCCATGAGCGGTGATGATATGCTTAACAATCGCCAAACCCAATCCTGTCCCCTTAATCTGATTCGAATCCATCCCTTTCACTTGACTAAACTTCTCAAAGATAATACTCAGATCCTCTTTGGGTATGCCCGGCCCTGTATCTGTAATAGAGACCTTCACTTCACGATTCAATGGCTGAACTGAAACCCACACCCGCCCTCCCTCCGGAGTGAACTTTAGTGCATTTCCAATGAGATTCCGTAACACCTGGAGTATTCTCTCCCTGTCTATCAAGAGAGACGGCAGATTCTTGTCCAGCGTTTTCTCAAGGGTAATTTTTTTAACTTCGATGAGAGGGATCATCTCCGTTGTTGTCCTTTCAATCAATGGAACGAGGCTGGCCTGCTCGAAGGCATAGGTCATCATCCCTGCTTCCATTTTTGATAGGTCCAGCAAGCCATTCACCAGGTTGATCAAGCGGTTGCTTTCCTCAGATAGAATCGCTAAAAGCCTTTTTTGCTTATCTGTGATCGTCCCTCCGGCTCCATCCCGCAAGAGACTGACCCCTTCCTTGATGGAAGTGAGTGGAGTGCGCAATTCATGAGACATAGTAGAGAAGAAGTCGGACTTCATCTTATCCAACATATTCAATCTGGCGCACATCGAATTGAAAGCTCCGGTCAACTCCATTAACTCGGGGGGGGAGGTAATCTTCAAGTCACATTTAAAAACACCCTTGGAAATCTCTTTTGTCTTGTCCATCAATGCGGTGAGGGGTCGAGTAATACTTTTGGTGAGAAAAATAGAAATGGTGAAGAGCGCCAGGATGGCGATGACAGATATGGTGATCACCAATTTCCGGGCAGAGGATGCAGATTCCCCCAACATCTTCATACCTTGATGGATGTCATTTCTGGAATAAGATTCCAGCTTTTTCAGCTCATCCAGAATCCCATCGGCAGATTTTTCGATCTCGTGCTCAACCATTCGCTTAGAGTAAGGTTGATTCTTGCGGACGTATTCATTCTCCTTATCAATGAAGGATTCGAACCGGTCAAGGTGTGATTTAATCTTGCGAAGTGATACCCTTTTTTCTTCAGTATCTGCCTTGGAAAGGACTTCAGAGAAAAATTTCTTGAAATCCTCTTTGGCCGAGAGAAACTGGTCGTAAAGGAGAATATCCCTTGTAAGGGTGTATTTCTTTTGGTATCGCAACTGTTCCAGGATAGAGTTTGTGAGTTTTTCAACGTTATCTAAAATAGGGGTGTTGACCCGGAGCATTTGACGGGTTCCCCGGTTCAATTGATGTAACTGTAAGATCGCATAGACACTCACCACCGTCACTAATGTGAATATGGTGAGGTAGCCAATGATGAGTCTCGAGAAAATAGTCAGTTTCATTTTTAACCGGAGCAGGATCTATCAACCCACTATCCGTGGGATTATAGGAAATTCTGGAAGGGACCTACCTGCTATGAAAGAGACAGGCAGAAAGACGAACGAGACAAACAAAATTGTTTTTTTTAACAACCCTGTCCCTTCTTGGGCAGGGGGAGTAGTAAGCGATATAAATTCAGCTTTGGAAAAAGGCGGACTGGATTCGGTAAAACCAAACAATGTCTATCTTCCTCACCCAGGGGAAACCCCCACTTCTGTATAAGTTTTTAACATATCTTCGATAGGCAATCAATTGATCTTTCTGAATTTTACTCAACCTACCATTATCAAAAAGCATTTTTCTCAACGAATGGATTATTGATGCGGAGCGTTCTCCCAGTAAAAGGAAGGAGTCCAGAAGAAGTTGGACTTACGGTAAAACAAAGGACTTCTGCGATCGATCAAAAGAACAAGGAGATCCGTTTCTTGGATAGATTGATGATGACCCGCCAGAACAGGGGGGCGGAAAATTGGAGAAATCGGAGGGTGGGGGGGATTCTTTTCTGGGCTCTTAATTCGAGGAGGGCCTCATCGAGGGCCATATTTTTAGATGCCAGACGGACCCCGGTATCTAAAAGTCGCCAGGTTTCCATTGGATATACTTTATAACTCACCAGTTGCAAAAAAAACAATATCGAAACCGGGCAGGGGTGCTGGGCGGCTTTGCCGGGAAGTCGCCGCACAATGCGGCGGGTATTTTCCCAAAGCCTTGCAGCGGCACCCTTGGAAGTTGGCTACATGCGTTTTTAGGCAAAATCGGGGCTTCACCTAAAGTGAAATCCTACGTAACCCTACCTTTTCGAAAAATCCGCAATTGCAAGGGTTTGGAAGCACCCCTGCCCGGGTTTGATATTGCAACATCTGGGATAACTCAATTCTCAAGGGGCTTCAACGAAAATGGTAACCCTGTAAGAAATTTCGGCGGGACATTACTCAAGGAGGTGCATCCCTTCCATCTTCACTTTTTCTTCTTTTAGAAGGGAATGAATGGCCTCTATTTCTTCCCATGGGATGCGAAGGCAGACCCCGCAATCGGAACTGAGCTGTCGTGGAACAGGGATGAGCCTTACGGAGAGTCCTTTCTCCTTGCTCTTTTTTTCTGCCCGAAGGGCAAAGTAGATGGAGGGGAAGAGAATGACACCGTAAACCATATCAAGGGCCTCTAAATTGGATTGAAATGCACCACAAAATCTCCCCTGACCCCTGGTTTGCCCTCCGGGCCAGAGGCCCTATGGGCCGGAGGCCAAAGAGGGGTAATTTCCCTCCCTTTGGTCTCCGACCCAGCCTCCGGCTCAGAAGAGCCTCTGGCTCGGAGAGAGCGGTCTCTGACCCGGAGGGCAAAGGGAGGTGAGGAGGGATTTTATTAAAAAACGTTATCATTATTACGAGATTGTCAATGATTAGGTTTGACTCCGTGCAATATGGTCAATTGCTTCAATAGCCTGATGGACCTCTTCGATGGTATTGAAACAGCTGAGGCTGAATCGAACGGTTCCCTTCGGAAAGGTTCCGATGGTCCTGTGAGCGGAGGGTGCGCAGTGGAGTCCGG
>Ga0315286_10007369_pt1 | contig 10766 bp, 3 predicted proteins | sample YL17G10_0_MG_FD_205038 | JGI IMG/M metagenome (GOLD analysis project Ga0315286, IMG submission 205038) | Sediment microbial communities from Yellowstone Lake, YNP, Wyoming, USA - YL17G10_0 | ecosystem: Environmental > Aquatic > Freshwater > Lake > Sediment | place: USA: Wyoming | collected...
CTTCCGTTTTTCTGCCCGCTTTACGGAGAATTCTCCTAAGTCCGGCAGATGCGCCTCTACCCCTAAATCATGACAGGCTAAGTAGTTCTCAATGGTCCCGTATTTGCTGTCCCCCACCACGGTCTCAACCATGACCCCCGTGTTGGCATGATGGCTCTCCAGCAATGGAACCATCACATGGGCCTCATTCACATCTCCAGCGGTCGTCTCTGTCGCCGTGATGATCTCACTCCTCCCATCCACTGCTCGATGAACTTGATAAGAAAGCTTCGGCTTGCCCCGATTCACAATCGCTGCATCAGGATCCGTGGTCGACATATAACGGCTGTTCTTCTTTACGTACCTCCTAGAGGAATCCGAACTCTCATTGGCCTCTTCCAGACGAGCTTCTAACTTCTTATAGTTCTCATGTAAATGAATCTTGAGGGACTGAGTGTCAATCACAGAATTATTCGACGCATCCGCATCCACTAGACTCGAATCCACAAAGATCTTACTGCCATCCACCAAACCCGCTTCCACACATTGCCAAATAATACGCTCAAAAAAACTCCGAAATGCCTCCACTCCCCAACGCGCCCGAGCCTTGCTCAAAACACTATGATCAGCAACCTCACTGTCCAAATCGTACCCTAAAAACCATAGCCAATCTAACCGCATGGGAATCGTCTCCATCAACTCTCGCTCGGAACGAACATTATACAGAATCAATAGAAGCATCATCTTCAGGATTAAAGGAGGCGCAATGGAAACGTTGCCATTGTCCCCATGGGTTTCTCTGACCTCCGCATAAATAAAGTCAAAATCAATCTTCTCTTGAATCTTTCTCAGCAGATGATCTTTCGGAACTCTCTTCTCAAGGTTGATCTGGTGATAGAACAACTTAGACTGAAAACCGTTTTGATAACCCATCATGGCATAGCTCCCTCCGTCACGGCTAATGCCACTCTTATATCATCAAAGTAGTATATATGCAACTATTATTTTGGCAACAGCCCGTATTTTTCCAGCATTTCTGATTGGCGACCTCCCTATTTATAATTTATCAGGAGTTCTTTGAAAAATCCTGAATTAGAGGATGACTTTTATTGGAACATCCCCAGCACAAACCTGAACCAGTTGTAGATGTTGATCTGACTGGTGATGGGCATGAACTCAGTGCCTCCCCATCCCCAGACAAAAGCAGGCTCCCCCTCGATAAACCAACGGTTCTCCGAAGGTCTATAAAAAGCCCTCTCCATTATGCCATCACCATTGTAATCCCCAGGGATAGGAAAACTCGCCATCCCTCCCCATCCATACTGACCGAGAAAATGGGTTGTCCCATCCTGATTCCTCCAGAACCACTGATTCGAGGGCCAGTGATAAATCCCAATCTCTGTCTTTCCGTCCCCATCCCAGTCCCCTGGAACAGGAATGCACTCCGACCCGTTCCAACCAAACTGCCCCAGATTCCCTATCCCATAGACAAACCACTGATTCGTGGGAATGTGATAGAGCATCATATCGGTCGTTCCGTCCCCATCGTAGTCTGCGGCAATGGGGATGACATCCGCTCCTCCCCAGCCAAAATCGTAAGCAGTAAAGGAGCCACCCGCTCCCTCCACAAACCAGCGATTGGTGGGCCAGTGGTAGAAGGCCCGATCTATAACTCCATCCCCATTGTAGTCTCCGGGGACAGGGATGGACTCATCTTGACCCCAGCCAAAGGCTCCGAGGTTATCTCCAGGGTAGCCTTTGACGAACCACTGGTTGGTGGGGATGTGGTAGATGGAGATATCTGTTGCTCCATTGCCATTGTAGTCCCAGACCAATGGATAAGAGTTCGATCCACCCCAACCGTACTGGCCGAGGTTTCCAGCGTAGTCCGTGAAGAACTGATCCGATGGTAGATGAAAGGCCGCCACATCGGTGAAACCATCCCCATCAAAATCGACGATGGGGCCAATGGGCTTGAGAAAGAAGATCCTTACCGACTCAAACAGAGAACCGGAACTATTCTGGTAGCCACCTGTAGCATAACCTCTTGCACGGACATAATATTTCTGTTTGAACGGAAGAGAAAGCCCTGTAAGCTGCCACCCGCCTGTAACCCTCGTGCCATTGCCGAGAGTTGACCAGGCTACTCCATTAAGGGAAAACTCGAAGGTGACCCTCCATACCTCAGGGCTTGCCTGTCCTCTTTTCCAGAAGACTGCAGAGCCGTATGGAGAAACTCTGAGTTCCTGAAGAGCAGCATCTGTGTTCGTAAGCCGGGCGATGCGGTTTCTCGCGACCCCGCCCATGGTGGTAAAATAGCCCCCTGCCAGGACCTTGCCGTCTGCCTGCAGGGCGATGGACTCGACAAAGTTATTCGCATTGGGGTCAAAGCCTGTATCGAGGCTTCCGTCCGGGTTAAGCCGGGCAATGCGGTTTCTCGTCACGCCGCCGATGGTGGTGAAATTGCCCCCGATCAGTATCTTGCCGTCTGCCTGCAGGGCGATGGAACGGACAATGTTATTTGCATTGGGGTTAAAACCTGAATCGAGGCTTCCGTTCGGGTTAAGCCGGGCAATGAAGTTTCTTGTCACCCCGCCAATGGTGGTGAATTCTCCCCCGATCAGTATCTTGCCGTCTGCCTGCACTGCGATGGAATAGACATAGAAACTTGCATTGGGGTTAAACGCTGAATCGGGCGTGCCGTTCGCGTTAAGGCGGGCGATGAAGTTTCTCGCCACAACGCCAATGGTGGTGAAATTGCCCCCGATCAGTATCTTGCCGTCTGCCTGCGCGGCGATGGAAAAGACATCGCCATTTGCATCGGGGTTAAAGTCTGTATCGAGCGTGCCGTTTGGGTTAAGCCGGGCAATGCGGGTTCTCGTCACGCCGCCGATGGTGAAGAATTCTCCCCCGATCAGTATCTTGCCGTCTGCCTGGATGGCAATGGAATAGACATAGCCATTTGCATTGGGGTTAAAGCCCGTATCGAGGGTGCCATCTGCGTTAAGCCGGGCAATGCGGTTTCTCGTCACGCCACCGATGGTGATGAATCCTCCCCCGATCAGTATCTTGCCGTCTGCCTGGAGGGCAATGGAATAGACAGAGTAACTCGCATTGGGGTCAAAGCCTGTATCGAGGGTGCCGTCTGCGTTAAGCCGGGCAATGCGGTTTCTCGTCCCCCCGCCGATGGTGGTGAAATGGCCCCCTATGAGTATCTTCCCGTCTGCCTGTACGGCGGTGGAATAGACATAGCTATTTGCATCGGGGTTAAGGTCCGTATCGAGGGTGCCGTCTGCGTTAAGCCGGGCAATGCGGTTTCTCGTCACGCCACCGATGGTGATGAATCCTCCCCCGATCAGTATCTTGCCGTCTGCCTGGAGGCCGATGGAATATACAGTGCCATTTGCGTTGGGGTTAACATCGGGGTTAAAACCTGTATCGAGAGTGCCGTCTGCGTTAAGCCGGGCAATGTAGTTTCTCGCCGCCCCGCCTATGGTGGTGAATTCTCCCCCGATCAGTATCTTACCGTCTGCCTGGAGGGCGATGGAATGGACATAGTCATTTGCATTGGGGTTAAAACCTGTATCGAGAGTGCCGTCTGCGTTAAGGCGGGCAATGTAGTTTCTCGCCGCCCCGCCGATGGTAGTGAACCAGCCCCCTACTAGTATCTTCCCGTCTGCCTGGAGGGCGATGGAACGGACAATGTTATTTGCATTGGGGTTAAAGGTTGTATCAATGCTTCCGTTTGGGTTAAGCCGGGAAAAGTGGTTGGTGATAAATCCTCCCCCGATCAGTATCTTGCCGTCTGCCTGGAGGGCGATGGAATTGACACCGGCATTTGCATAGACGTAAAAACCTGTATCGAGGGTGCCGTCTGCGTTAAGCCGGGCAATGTGGTTTCTTAAAACCCCGCCGTATTTGAAACTGCCATTGACCAGTATCTTGCCATCTGCCTGGAGGGCAATGGAAGAGACAGTGCTATCTATATAGGTGGTAAAACCTGTATCAAGGGTGCCATCTGCGTTAAGCCGGGCAATGTAGTTTCTTGTCACCCCGCCAATGGTGGTGAAATTACCCCCTACCAGGATCTTGCCGTCTGCCTGCACTGCGATGGAGCGGACATGGTTATTTGCATTGGGGTTAAAACCTGTATCGAGAGTGCCATCCGAATTAAGCCGGGCGACATAGTTTCTTGTCACCCCGCCAATGGTGGTGAAACCGCCCCCTATCAGGATCTTCCCGTCTGTCTGCAATGCAATGGAGTAGACATTGTACTCTACATCGGGGTTAAATCCATCGTTGGGTGATTGAGAATAGGAAATTCCTGGAAGCACCATTACCATGAGAAATGAAAAGGACATCCAAAATAGAAAACCCTTCTTCATCATGACACGCCCCCCTTTCAATAAAACGGACTAAGGTTTTTCACTTCTTAGCAAGAAATAAAAAATGGACATAACATTATTCTGTACTTTGGTTACTTAGAAAAACAAAAAAGGCGGGCTTCACCTTAGTGAAAACCAGGCTCGTGATTCTTGCTATCATCTTTTGTCCTCCCTCAACCAGAGGCCCGCATTGCACGAAGTGCATGGCGGAACCTCACAAAACAAAGATGGTTAATGGCAAAGGATGGTATCGTTAGGTCGTTGGACAACTTATACACAGAGCAGGAAATTTAGTCAATGATTAATTCATGGGATAGGGTTTTTGTTTGGGACGGAATTGATACGTGTAAGCAACTGTAAAATCATGTAAAAATGGCAGCATTAGGAGGCCATCAAAAAGGGGGGCTTAAATAAATTACCCTGACGATTTACATTCGTAATGTTGTATTGCTGGACAAAATCGTAAAAACAACATTTCAGGAAGGAGTCCTCGCTTTCCAAAGAAAATTTCGTCCTCCTGCCAGATTTATCGCTTCCACCTACTTAACTTCTATGGCGAGATGTTCTGGGAGTTGATGATTACCGAAGGAAATAAACAAAAAAGGCAAGGCCATTTCTGCCCTGCCTTTAATATCGGAAAGATCAAAGTCAAATCGATGATTTTATTGGAACCTCCCCAATACGAACCTGAACCAGTTGAAGATGGCCATCTGACTGGTGATGGGCATGAAGTTGGAGGTGTCCCAACCCCAGATAAAATCAGACTCGCCCTCGATAAACCAACGATTCTCCGAAGGACGATAAAACCCTATTTCCCATGTCCCATCTCCATCGTAATCCCCTGGGACAGGAAAACTCTGCAATCCTCCCCATCCATACTGACCTAAATTATCTCCCGGGTATCCTTTAACAAACCATTGATTGGTCGGTACATGATAGACTGCTATCTGTGTCTTGCCGTTTCCAAGATAATCCCCAGGAACAGGTATACAATCCGCCCCTCCCCAACCATACTGACCTAAGTTACCCTGGTCATAGCGAAACCACTGATTCGAGGGAATATGATAAAGCATCATCACCGTCGTCCCATTCCCATCATAATCCCCGGGAACAGGAATACACTCTGCTCCATTCCAACCAAAGTCGTAAGAAGTCACCGAATGATCGGGCCACTCGATAAACCAACGGTTCGTAGGCCAATGGTAGAAAGCTCGTTCCATGATCCCGTCGCCGTTATAATCTCCAGGAACTGGGATGGACTCGTCTCCGCCCCAGCCAAACTGGCCAAGGCTATCCCCTGGCGCTCCCTTCACAAACCATTGATTAGTGGGAATGTGGTAGATTGAGATGTCTGTCTTTCCGTTTCCATTGTGGTCCCAGACCAAAGGCATGGAGTCTCCCCAACCATACTGACCGAGGCTTCCATCGTAGTCGGTAAAGAACCAACCTGATGGCGCGTAGAAGCCGCTCACATCTGTAATTCCATCCCCATCATAATCAGCAAAACCACAAGAAAACGTAAAGAGGTGGGGCAGCATTTGTTGTTCATCCTTAGTCACACTACTAACCATTATTCCACTATCAGGATTGTAGAGCCCACCACGCGTATTGATCATGTCACGGGCCTGGGTCAGCCATTGATCTATTCCGGAATAGGTCGGAAGATGGTTTGAAAGCTTCGTTTTGGGATAAAGGATATATTTAGTTGCCCAATAGTCCAGGGCAACAGGATCCTGGCTGGCCAAAATCTGATTGGCCCTGAAGGTGGTACTGGCCGGATATCCTGACAGGAACCCATGAGATACCCATATCGCATCAATAATGTTCAATACCGGAGTCCGAACCGATACGACCATCTTCCCACAGGTATTTCCTAACTGGGTGTAATGACGGCCACTGTCAACACCGTCAGCCATTGAAACGACGCCGTAAAAATGTTTGAGAGAAGCAGTAATCTCTGAGCCGCTGTGCACTTTCAGGACCGGGACATTAATCAGTTTTAAGTTCTGACTGTAACTATTCCCATTCCAGATGCCTTCCTTTAATTCTACCCGACGACCTCCGGCCGTTGTAAAACAAGGGTAAGAGACGTTTTCAAAGGTTCGGTAGCCGTTTGTCGTATGGTTCGTAGCTCCAATAAGGGTGGTTCTTATCGGATCCAGTAAAAAACCAGAGACCCTCGGGTCATTGAAAACGGTATTGGCCAGATATAAGAAGCTATGACTTTCATCGTTCGCATTGGCATGAATACTGTTATCCGGATAGCTCCCCCAGCCTAAGGCATCACCATTTAGGCTTCCCTGGCTTTGACCATTTTCAAAGATTACCACTTCACCATTGAAACCATTAGGATGATCCAGAATTCTCTGAACAAGACCACGGATGAGATCACTATTCGTACAGCCCCGGTACTTCCATTGTGCATTCACCTTGACCAAAACGATATCGTCAGGCGCGATCATTCCTAAAGGACCACTGAGGAGACTTTCCTCCGTAGAACGGAAAAATTTCAGTCCATGAGTCCCCATCAAACGAAGGAGAGAATCGACTCCGGCGTGATAATTGCCATTCCCTTTACCATAGAAAGGCTCGTCAGGAATATTCCTGACCCAGAAGAGCGGGTTAGCTTGACTCGCTGACAAGTTCGATGAGCGCTTAAAAGGGTGGAAGATAGAAAAGCAAATAGCAGAAATCGCACCCTTAAGAAATCCTCGTCGGCTGATCTCTCTTTGAAAAACCCTTTCTACTGAGTGCGACATAGCCTGCTTTCCTCGTAGTTTTGTTTAGCATCCCATCGGAGATAGTGTAAATCTTTCTTCAGGCGATACAAGATAAGACGAAATGAGAACGTACCAAACATGATCCAATGCTAAAAGCAATCAGCCGCTGTCTTTACTCCATGCAACCCGCATCGCGGCTTTATTGGAACCTCCCCAATACGAACCTGAACCAGTTGAAGATGGCCATCTGACTGGTGATGGGCATGAAGTTGGAGGTGTCCCAACCCCAGATAAAATCAGACTCGCCCTCGATAAACCAACGATTCTCCGAAGGACGATAAAAGGCCCTCTCCATTATGCCATCCCCATTGTAATCCCCAGGAATAGGAAAACTCGCCATCCCTCCCCATCCATACTGACCGAGAAAATGGGTTGTCCCATCCTCATTCCTCCAGAACCACTGGTTCGAGGGCCAGTGATAGATCCCAATCTCTGTCTTTCCATCTCCATCCCAATCCCCTGGAACAGGAATACACTCCGACCCATTCCAACCGAATTGCCCCAGATTCCCTATCCCATACACAAACCACTGATTCGAAGGAATGTGATAGAGCATCATGTCGGTCGTTCCATCTCCATCATAGTCTGCGGCAATGGGGATGACATCCGCACCTCCCCAGCCAAAATCGTAAGCAGTAAAGGAGCCACCCGCTCCCTCCACAAACCAGCGATTGGTGGGCCAGTGGTAGAAGGCCCGATCGATCAGTCCATCGCCATCGTAGTCTCCGGGAACAGGGATGGACTCATCTTGACCCCAGCCAAAGGCTCCGAGGTTATCTCCTGGCACACCTTTGACGAACCATTGGTTGGTGGGGATGTGGTAGATGGAGATATCGGTTGTGCCATTGCCATCGTAGTCCCAGACCAGGGGATAGCAGTCACTGCCGCCCCAACCGTATTGGCCAAGGTTGCCTGCATAGTCCGTGAAGAATTGATCCGAAGGCAGATGGAAGGCAGCAACGTCAGTTTCTCCATCCCCATCAAAATCAACGATGGGGGCAATGGGCTTGAGATAGAAGATCCTTACTGACTCAAACAAAGAGCCGGAACCATTATAGAGGCCACCCGTGGCATAACCTCGTGCCCGGACATAATGGTTCACGTTAAACGGAAGGGAGAGTCCGGTAAGCTGCCAGCCGCCGTTGATCCTCATTCCGTTCCCGAGGCTTGTCCAGGTGGCTCCGTCAGCGGAGCGCTCGAAGGTGACCCTCCAAACCTCAGGGCTTGCCTGTCCCCTCATCCAGGTGACGGTAGAGGATGAAGAGACGCTGAGTTCCTGAATAGCGGCATCGGTATTCGTCAGCCGGGCCATGTAGTTCCTGGGTACCCCGCCGACTTCCATGAATGCGCCCCCCACCAGTATCTTGCCGTCCGCCTGCAGAACGACGGGATAGACAGAATCGCTTGCAACGAGTTCAATAAAGTCTGTATCGAGGGAGCCATCTGCGTTCAGCCGGATTACGCGGAATCTGTAAACCCCGAACACCTGGTCGCCTATGAGTATCTTGCCGTCCGCCTGCACAGCGATGGACTGGACAGCGTTGTTGACATTGGGATTAATAAAGTCCGTGTCATGGGTGCCGTTTGCGTTGAGCCGGGCGATGTGGTTTCTTGCTACCCCGCCGATGGTGGTAAAACCGCCCCCTATGAGTATCTTGCCGTCTTGCTGTAAAGCGATGGAGTCGACACCGCTGCTCACCACAGTTAGGTTAAAAAAGTCCGTATCAAGGGAGCCGTTTGCGTTGAGCCGGGCTATGCGGACTCTTGGTTCCCCGGCGATGGTGGTAAAACCGCCTCCCACGAGTATCTTGCCGTCTTGCTGTAAGGCGATGGACAAGACATAGCTGTCCGCATTGGGGTCAAAGCCCATATCGAGGGAGCCGTTTGCGTTCAGCCGGGCTATGTTGTTTCTTGTTTCCCCCGCCATGGAGGTGAACCGACCCCCCACCAGTATCTTGCCGTCTGCCTGTACTGCGATAGAGCGGACCCATTCTCCCTTATTTTGGGGGTCACAATTTGTATCTGGGTTAAAGTCCTCATCGAGAGAGCCGTCTGCATTCAGCCGGGCTATGCAGTTCCTTGTTCCCCCGCCGATCTCGGTGAACTCGCCCCCCACCAGTATCTTGCCGTCCGCCTGCACGGCGATGGAAAAGACCCTGTCGTTCGCATTGGGGTCAAAGGCCGTATCGAGGGAGCCGTTCGCGTTGAGCCGGGCTATGCGGTTCCGTGTTTCCACGCCGATGGTGGTGAAATGGCCTCCCATGAGTATCTTGCCGTCTGGCTGTACGGCGGTGGTAAAGACGGAGCTGCCCGCATTGGGGTTAAAGTCCGTTTCGAGGGTGCCGTTTGCGTTGAGCCGGGCTATGTGGTTCCGTGTTTCCACGCCGATGGTGCTAAAACCACCACCTACGAGTATCTTGCCGTCTTGCTGAATGGCGATGGAACTGACATAGTGGCTTGCATTGGGATTGAAGGTCGTATCCGCTGTGCCTTCCACATTGAGCCGGGCGATATAGTTTCTTGTTTGCCCGCCGATGCTGGAGAAAAAGCCTCCCACGAGGATCTTTCCGTCAGCCTGAAGAACGATAGAGAAGACATAGTTGTTTGCATCGGGATTGAAGGTCACATCCGCTGCACCGTCCACATTGAGCCGGGCGATCTGGCTTCTTGTTTGCCCGCCGATGCTGAAGAAAAAGCCTCCCACGAGGATCTTTCCGTCAGCCTGAAGAACGATGGAGTGAACCCAACCGTTTGCATTGGGATTGAAGGTCGCATCCGCTGTGCCGTTCGCATTGAGACGGGCGATATAGTTCCTTGTCTCCCCGCCGATGGAGGCAAACTCTCCTCCCACAAGGATCTTGCCGTCAGACTGAAGAACGATGGAGTGAACCCAACCGTTTGCATTGGGATTGAAGGTCGTATCCACTGTGCCGTTCGTATTGAGACGGGCGATACAGTTCCGTGTTTCCACGCCGATGGTGGTGAAATCGCCCCCTATGAGTATCTTGCCGTCCGCCTGTACGGCGATGGAGTTGACAGCGCCGTTCGCATTGGGGTCAAAGCCCATATCGAGGGAGCCGTTCGCGTTGAGCCGGGCTATGCGGTTCCGTGTTTCCACGCCGATGGTGGTGAAATCGCCCCCCATGAGTATCTTGCCGTCCGCCTGCACGGCGATGGAAAAGACCCTGTCGTTCGCATTGGGGTCAAAGCCCATATCGAGGGAGCCGTTCGCGTTGAGCCGGGCTATGCGGTTCCGTGTTTCCACGCCGATGGTGGTGAAATCGCCCCCTATGAGTATCTTGCCGTCCGCTTGTACGGCGATGGAAAAGACGGAGTTGTCCGCATTGGGGTTAAAACCATCCAAAACCGACACAGAATAGGAGATTCCCGGCAACGACAATACTATCAGAGAAAGGGATACTATTAAAAATAATGCTCGCTTCTTAATCATGATATTTCCCTCCTTTATTAAATGCATCTAAAGAATAATTCCTTTTCTTTACCTCCTGCCGGTTGAAACGGTAATGACTTTAAAAGTTTAGCCTTTTCCCACTGGCAAAGTCTGAAGAATGGATGAAAAAAATAATTTTAAAAGTTTGGCTTGATCAGGTGATCCACTTTT
>Ga0315286_10007370_pt1 | contig 10766 bp, 5 predicted proteins | sample YL17G10_0_MG_FD_205038 | JGI IMG/M metagenome (GOLD analysis project Ga0315286, IMG submission 205038) | Sediment microbial communities from Yellowstone Lake, YNP, Wyoming, USA - YL17G10_0 | ecosystem: Environmental > Aquatic > Freshwater > Lake > Sediment | place: USA: Wyoming | collected...
AATCATAATGTATTCCGCTTCTTTCTTCCATATGCTGCACCATAACATAATTGTCGTCCCATACGCCTGTGGCGTTTTGACCTGATGATACTCCCGATGTATTTTTGTAATAGACTGATATGGTGTTGTTTCCGGCTAAAAGCGTTGGTATTTTTACCCAGATATGAGCATTGGTTGTTGTGTAGTTTTCAATCTCGTAATTTAGCAAGCTTCCTCCTTTGTTGCAGCTGGTGTTGTAGAAGCGCAAGTCATTATAGTTTGATAGCATGTCGGAGTCATAGGTGAGATTAATGTATGCTGGGAAATCGGTAAGGTTTGAGCTGCCAGCATTAGTTATAGTAATATTTCTGCACTTGGTAAATGTTGAATTAGACCACGGATCAATTGCAAGATACCATGGCCTTGCCTCATAGAAAATTTCTATGCTGTCTCCTGGTGTCGTATCATCTGTATCATGCCTGATGAATGCTGGTCCTAGCTGGTAAAGCTCTGGTGTTATGAGAGGTGGGATTGCAGAGTAGCTTACTGCTGAGTTGTTGTTGAGATTATCCCAGGTAAGCATTGTCTTGTTGTTATTGTTGTCATTTGTTATGGTTGCTCCTCCAGTGTTTGTTATTTCAAAGCTGCCTGGCAATACTTCTGTGAAGTTGAATGTTGTGGTGCTGGTGTAGGGTATTATTCTTATGCTTGATGTGAATGCTCCTTTCCACGGGTCTGTTGTTACTGGTGTGTTTCTGATTATGTCGAATTCGTAGTATGATTTGACTGTGAAGTATGATAGCATTGTGCTGTTAACATTGTTTCCTGTTGCCTTAACTTCGAGAGAATAATTTTCCTCTGTTTTTGTGTTTGTATATGCTGTTTCGTATATTCCTTTGCCGGTTTCTGTTATTTCTCCATTGCTTGTCGTTAAGGTTGTGATGGTGTTGTCAGGTGCAGTTATTGTCAGGCTGATATCTGCGTTGCTCACCAGGTGCCCTTCAGTGTCAAGCACCACCATTATTATCTCAGCAGTTTCTCCAGGATGATAGATCGGTTTCTTGGTGTTGATGCTGGCCACTCCTGTTTCTGCATAGCCAGGATCTTCTGGGCTAATTTCTAATTCATAATCCTGGCCTGGCACAAGGTCCATTATTTTGCTCCAGGTTCCTAGGCAGGTTTGGGTTTCAAATTCCCATTCTTTGCATTTCCATAACTCTGTCCCCTTTGCAGTTCCTGTGAGTGTTCCGTTAGCAAAGTTTAGTGCTGATGCATCGATTGCAAATGCTTTCAGAATATTTTTCTTTCCTAGGCCAATGCCTCGACCTATGTTGTTTGCTGGGATTTCATCAATTCCAAGGGTGGTGTTGCGGGAAAGGTTGAGCAATAGCTTTCTTAGCACTATTCTCCTGAACACTCTCTTTCCTTCTTGGTTCTTAGGGATTATTTCTGCGAGCTCTGCTTGCTGGATGCCTAGGGTTGCATTGGCATCAGTATAATTGCTATTGTTTGCATAGTTGCTATCACTAGGGTTGAGAATTATTTCATTGTTTTGCTGGTCATAAAGAGTAATAGTGGCGCTCTCAGCGATTCCTTTGCTGCTGACCAGCCTTATGATGTCTTCTTCATCTGGCTCTGGCGGTAACTCACAGCTCTCATTGGCTTTTGTCTCAGGCGCTGGTTCAAAAGGCGTTGGCTGGTCAGGTGAGGATTGATTTGATGATGATTGATTTTGGGATGATTGATTTGAGGGTGTCTGGTTTGCAGGAGGTTGGCCTGGCTCTGGCAGGCCTGGTTGGGTTTCTACAACCTTGAAATCATATCTCTCTGCTTCATTGTTTTCATTATCCATTAAAATCAGGTGATGGATTCCTATTCCCCTGGGCACGAACCTGATTTCCTTGAAGTCTCCCATGTACCTCTGGCTGAAGCCTTCATACTCATAGTAGAGCTTGTAATCTTGCTGCTCAGAGAGTGACAGGCTGACGCTTGCGATGACTGGCTCCCCGATCGCGTAGCTTTCTTTATCTGTGATTATTTTCTTGACAGTCTCCTGGGATGGGCTTGGTTCTGGCGCGGTGATTGTTTCATCGCTGATTTCACTGCTCGTTTCATTTATCATCCCGTCGCTGGCTTGGCTCTCTTCTGCTGGCTTTCCAACATAGAACTCTAATGCATCAACAATCACCTGGCTTGTTTTGCTTGTTAGCTCAACCCTGTATGGTCCTTCTTCTTTTGGATAGAATTCAATATTATTTTTTAGTTCTCCTCCGTACTTGTAGAAGTTTTGGTTAGAGTAGACGCTCATGTCATAGTCATTGAGATTGCCCGCTGTTATTATCAAAGTTATTTTCTCACCTATTTCATAGACAGGCCTCTCAACAGAGAGGTAGAGGAGCTTCTGCTCCGGGGTTTCACTGAGGGTTATGGTTACGCTTGCCAGCATAAGAACTAGCGCTACCAGCAGAAGCACTATCTTCTTTCTTGTCCTCTCTGTTTTGCTTTGGGTTTCTGGTTTCATATTTTTGGTTTCACGGTATCAATTTTGAATATCTTAGCTTCAGCTCGTCTTCTATCTCACGGATGTATTCGTAATATCTTTCATAGCCGTGCAGGATGGTGTGCTTTGCGTGCAGCTCCTTGTCGCTAAGAAGTTTTTTGAGGAAGCTTTCCTTGGTGTGGACCTCTGTCTTGTAATCTTTCATTGCCTGCTTCACAATGGCTTTTTCAAATTGCTCCTTGTCCTCTGGCTTGTCCAGCACAAAAAGAACCTTATCATTGCTCTTGATGACTAGCTGCAGGTTGATGAGCTTCCGGGCCTTCTCAACATATTCCATGGTTTGCTGCAGCCCCGGGTTTTGCTTTAGCTCATTTGCTTTCCTGTGTATCTCGTTAAGAATCAGCAGGTAGATGGTCTCATCGTTGCCTAGGTTGAGGGAGCAGAGGTAGGACCGCCCGATGATGGTCTTCTTGAATATCTGGCTTTTTATCAGGCGTGTGACTTTCTTATTGATATAAGGATATTTTTTCCCTAGCTTGCCAGCTATCTGGTTTATGCTGTATAGAGAACTGATGTCCTTGGAGTACAGGCCTATTATCTCCTGCTCTAGCTCGTTGCCAATCACTATGAAACCCTCGAACCCTGCTATTATACTTATTATAATATAATAATATACTCTTTTAAGAGCATATTATTTATAAATATTTCGATTATGCCTCCCATTATACTCTTAAAGGTATAATTGAGGGCTATGAAGAAGACTATCTGCAGTGGTTAATAATCCGCCCCCTCAAATAATAGGAAAGCATTCTCAAAACCAAAGTATTTAAACTTTTCTGAAACTGATAGCTAGAAGATTAAAGCCAGAGGATAACTAGAGAATATAATTGCTCAAGAAGCTTTGACATCTTTTACCGTAATCTCAGTGCCGCTCAGGATTTTTGGCGCTTTCCTGCACCTGGGGCACTCGATTATGGTCATGTCGTGGCGGTGCAAGAGTATCTTAGGCTCTCCCTCATACCCGCATTCGCACTTCACTCTTGATTTAACAGTTTTGACATTAACTTCGTACTTGACGACCTCTTCCAGAAGCTCCTTGAGCTCAGAAGCCTTTATGGGCGCCAGCTCTCCCACTTCTATGGTGACTGAGCTAACCTTCTTGTCCTTGGCTTTCCTGTTGATTTCATCAATGATCTTGCGTATGTGTTCGGTCTGGTGCATCTTTATCCTTTCTCGTTGTTGTCCTTTACCTGGCTGTTTTGGCTTTCGAATGATTGGCTTTTCAATGGTTGGCTTATTGGCTTCCTTCCTCATCCATCAGGTTGTGGCTGATTATCCTTCTGCGCTTCAATACCTCGCTCAGGTCAGCCTCTATCATCTGGCTCTTTCCTGAGTCTTCAAGAGGCTGCGCAGGAGCTGCCCCTGCAGTTCCCTGCTGGGCACCAGCGCCTGCTTGCTGAACTGCCTGTCTTGGCTGGGATTTTTCTGCCGGCAAGGCTTCTCCTCTGGTCGGGTATTCATCAAAACTGACCCCGTGCTTGCTCCTCAGCTGCTCTTTCATGCCCTTGATTGCGTCTCTTAGCTCTAGCTTCATGTGCTTGGAGCGCTCATCTAGGAGCTGGAGTATGTTCCCTGTGTGCTTCTCGAACTCAGTGAACTTATCCATCAGGCTTCCGAATTCCTTCTTCTCCGCTTTGTTGCTCAATTGGAATTTCATCTTGTCAAAGTCTCCTTGTATGACATGGAAGTTCTTGTCAACATCATCAATTATGTGCTGGAATTTCTCGAACTGTGAGAATTTCTTCTCTAAGTCAATGAAGATGGTCTCTGCCTTGTCAGCATGCCTTTCAATGGTAGCCTCTACCTTCTTTATCTCCAGTATCTCTCCCTTGACTTCATCGTTCAGCTTGGTTACCTGCTCTATACCCTTGTAGAAGTTCATCTGCTGGCGCATCTTCTTTAGCTCTTCCATTATGTCTCGCATCATGGTCTCATTGCCCTCAATATTGGCTTTCAATGCCTCTGCTTTTCCTTCTTGCTTCCTTATCTCCACCATGAGCTTTTCTGGCTGCACGCTTTCCACCAGGTCAATGGCCTTGGTCGCACTCACCTCAATCTTTGACAAGGTCTTGTTAGTGTCAAGTATCATGCCGCGCAGCTCTCCTAGCTGCTCGCTCAGCCTTGAGAACCTCTCAGAATTAGCCTTCCTTACTTCACCGTATGATTCTAGCTGGGCTTTTATCTTGGTGATCTCCATGTCCAGCTTGGCATTGCCTGAGCTGAAAGTGTCTTCTTTCTTTTCCTGGCCAGTGTTAAGGGCTTCTGCCTCTGTCTGGGATATGCCTTGGGCTATTATCTCATCCCTGTCCAGTTTTTTCTTGCCAAATAAGCCCAAATCTTACACCTCTTTTTTGATCGGCTCTGATATTATTTTAGTCTGATTACCGCTTTTTATATGTTTTGTGATTAATCTGCTGTCTTGCCCTCATCTCATCTTTTTCTTATCTTACTCTTCAGCTACTTTTCCACTCTCCCTGGCTATTGTCTGCCTGAGCCTTGTAGTGATTTCCTTTTTCACATCAACCTGGTCTTCTGCAAGAGCCTCTTTTAGCTCTGCCTCTGAATTGATGATTATCCTCTCCACTTCGCCAAAATCCCGCTCTTCACGCGTGGCTTCTGCCATCTTTATCTTGGCATTCACGTTCTTTAGCATCAGGTCTGCTATGAATGGGTCTTTTCCCTGCCTTCTTGCATCGCTGATCATGCTCTTGAGCTGGCTTAGCCTTTCTTTTAGCCTCACTATCCTGGATCTTAAGCTTTCTTCTGCTTTCTCGTCGGGCAAAAGCTTTTTTTCAGCTTCTATCCTCCTGAGTTTCTCTTCATAGGCATTATCTATCTGCTTATGTGCTTCAGCTATCTTCTTTGCAAGGCTCTTTATCTCCACTCCCCTCTGGTTCTCTTTTTTCTCTGCCTCTAGCTCTGCATCATCCATCTTATTATACCCTCTCAAGCGCTTCTAGCATCTGGCCCTTGTCTTTTATTTGGCTGACTTTTTCCGCCAGCTGGCCTTGGTGCAACCCTTCCTTTATCCATTCAGCAAACCTGTTGTAATCATCACCCACATAATGCCTGAAGGTCGCGTCGTCCATGCTCTTTAGTGTGCTCTTGAGCTCTTCTAGGTTCTTTATCTCCTGGCCGCTTTCAAGCCTGAAGGTGTAGACTATCTCTGCGCCTGCGCCTTCCATGCCCTCAAGGGCTTCAATCCCTCCTGTCAGGACCTGCCTTGGCTTTACTTTTTTCTCAAGGTCTGCTTGGGCTGCCTCTTTCATCTGCTCTTTCATTGCTATCTCATCTATCTCCTTTTTCTCATTCTCAAGGGCTTGCTTGAGCTTTTTTATGCTTTCATAGATTGTGATTGCGTCTTGCAGCAATGCTTTTTTCTCTGCTGCTGTCTCGTGCGGGAACTCTTCGCACAGGGTTTTTAGCTTCTTGTACTCCTGGATGCTTCCCTTAAGGTCTTTTTGGTTTACTAGCTCAACTATCATTCCCTGGCTCTCGATTATCATTTCTTTTTTCTGCTTTATCTCTGAAAGCGCATCACTTATTGCTGGCTTGCTAGTTTCTGGCCTCTTAGGTTCACCGACTTTTTGGGCTGGTGCTGACTTCTGAAAAGCTTTCTTTTCAGAATCAGCAAATCCAAGATTTGCTTGCTTTGCAGGGGTTGCTGCTTGCGCTGCCTGTTGATCTTTTATCTGCTTGGCTTTTTCAGGGTCAATCTTTGGAAGGGGCTTGCCACTCTTCCTGATGCCTAGTAGGTCCAGGATTTCCTGCTTTGCTGTAATGAGCTCAAGGCGGCTTGCAAGCTCTGCGTCTCCTACAGCATACTTGACCCATGCTGCGAAATCATTTTTGCCTGCATTCACGTGCTTTGCATAATCATCGTCTTTCATGGCTGCTATCTCATCGTACAGGCTTGCCATGTTGATGACGAGCATCCCGTTTACAAGTTTCAGTATCTTGTCAGGGTTTACGTCTTTTCTGAAAAGGGCTGCGGGATTGCTTGCCTCTGCTTTCCCTCCTTCTTCTGGTTTTGAGCTGCCTTCTTTTTTCATCTCAGCCTCGTAGTCTTGCCTTGCTTTCTTTGCCCTGGTGATGGCTTCTTGCAGCTCGCTTTCTGACACCAGCTTCTTCTCTAGCTTCTCAGGCGTCTTGCCAAGCTTCTCCCAGTGCTTCTGTATCCTGGGCAATATGCCGTCTAGATAAATCTGCATCATGTTGAAGTTGCCTGTCTTTATCTTGTCAGTTGCCAGCTTGAACTCTAGCTTCAGGTCAAAGATATCTATGCCTTCTTTTTCCAGCTGCTCCAGCTCGAATGCCAATTGGTCTGCCTTCTCATTGAACTCATTGTACTTCTCAATCTCTTCATCACTTAATCTCTGCACGCTGTGCAATAATGGCCTGAAGGCTATGAAGTAGGGCTTTCCCCTGTTGTAGTGGGGGTTCTCTACCATTCCGCTTCCTACTGTGGCTTTGACTAGTGACTGCAATATATCTGCCCCGTACTTGGTCTTTATCCTCTCCAAGTCTCCTTCGTCTCTTGTCCTCATCTGGATCTCTGTGTTGATGTTAGCCTTGATAGTGCCGACAAAGTCGCTCAATACTTGTGAAATGAGAAGGACACCCAGCCCCCACTTCCTGAACTCCCTGCATCCTCTCTCTATCTGCAGGAATCCTTCTCCGCTTCCTCCAAACTTAGGCAGCAGCCTGTGAACCTCGTCGTAGACGAGGAGCACCTTGAGGCTCCTGCTTTCTGGGAAATTAGCCCTGAAGACTTCCCTGATGGTGTTGGCTACAAATATGTCCATCTCTTTTGGCTCTAGCTTGTGGCAGGCAAATATCTGTATCTCTCCTGGCTTGAGGTATTTTTTTATGTCAATGACTTCTCTTGAGTTGTTTATCTGGCGGATGTTTCCGCTAAAGGCCTTGGCATCACTTGGCTTCATCCCAAACATAGGATATAATGAGAACATGACCTTGTCTGTGCATTTCCTTAGCATCCCTGTCCACTGGGCTGTCGGGTCAAAGACTAGCACTGCCACTCCTTTTAGCAGCATCTCTTCGACTATCACTTGCGCTGACACTGACTTACCGCTTCCTGTTGAGCCTGCGTCGATGGTGTGGGTCATGAACGCTTCCATGTTCATGTAGGTCTGGTGGTCTGTCTCTGCTATCTTTCCTACAAGTATGCTTCTTGGGCCTGGCTTTGGCAGCTCATTCAATTCTACTTTCAGGTGGAATTTCTTTTTTGACTCCAGCCTTTTCTTTATCTGCCAGATGGCGAGTATTATGAGCAGGGCTAGTATTATGAATGTCAATAAGTGCCACACCTTTATTGGCCCGATCAATGCTATGAGATACCATGGCGTGCTTACCCTGAATATGGTGCTTGTGCCTGCGCTCAGGCCCAGGTAGTTTGCCGTCACTCTCAGCACGTATTCCCCTGGCTTTGCATCTTGCGGTATGACAGCTGTCTTAAGTAGCGAGAATGACGTCCTTAGGAATACATTGGTGTCTGCAGTCCAGATAGTCTCTTTTCCTTCAGAGTCTTGTATTGTGAAAAATAATTGCACTGGGTATTGCATGTCTGTGAGGAGGTTCATTAAATCGGTTTTGAACCTAAGGGCATTTCCTGGATAGGCCACTTTCTTGTCAAGCTCTAAGTCCATGAGGAGTGCCTGCACTGGCATCCTTTCTTTTGGGAGGATTTCTATCACTATGGGTATTGATACGTTTATGTCCCCGTCCATGCGCAGGGTGCCGTTGTATATCCCTGGCTCTCCTACCCCGAATATGGTGAGGGTGACAGAATCATCGCCGTGCGCAGGCACTAGCATTGATTCCTTGTCCATCTTGATGAGGTTGCTGACATTCCCTTCAAGGCTGAATATCACATTGGCTGGCTTTTCCTTGAAGCTGTAAAGGGTTATCTTTTCCTGGAGGAAATTCCCCAGCCTCAGCTTCCTGTTGATTTCAGAGATTGATACTATATAATCTGTGCCTTCAATCTTTTTTGGCCTTTGGATTACTGGAGGGATATCATATTTCCCAGTCTTAGTCTCTGTTCCTGCCGCATCCACTCCGGTATTGAAGCTATCCCCTGGCTGGTCATAGCCCGGCCCTATTCCTGGGAGCGGGGGATTGGGCGGCACCTTCATCACCATTACTATGTTGTGCTCTGTGCCGTTGAACCTGGCCACAGTGACGTTGCTTCGGTATATCTCGTATCCTGTCTTGTAGGCGAAGATGCTCCAGTTGCCTTCATCTACTGACATGTTATAGGTTCCTGTGACATTGTTGCTGTAGTTGAATTTGTTGGATATCTCTATCAGCACTGTGCCAAGTGGATTGCCGCTTGTGTCTGTCACGTTGCCGTACACAAAGCCTGCGAACGGCGACATGCCTGCTCCTGCAGGGCACTCATCTAATGGGTCGCTCCAGACATAGTACTCTTGGGAGAATGAGTTCTGCACTGGCAAGAGCAGCTGGTAGTTGAACCTTTCTCCTGCAAACCCTTCCACAGGGAGGTTAAGTACCTTGGTGACGAACACAATATCAGTTCCTTCCTTGAGTATGCCTGTCACAAAATAAGTGGAATTTTCGCTGTTATAGCTGTAAGTATAAGTTGCTGGGGCAGTGATGGTCTGATCTCCCACTTCAAATGTGGCTGTTGTGGTGAAGGTGTTGGTGGCTGAGAAGAATTCTGTCCCGCTCAGGTTCATGTAAGCATTCACTTCTGCTGGAGTGGCTGCCTCTAGGTTGACAAAATCAATATCTGCCTCAGGCACCATGCTGGCGTACAGCTCGTGCTCTATCAGCGGCTCAAAGCATATGAATAACAAGTGCTTTTCATTGTCTGTCTCTGTGAGAGTGACATTGCCTGTGAGGTTGAACAGCCATTCCTGGGTCCAGCCTACTCCCCATGCAGTGCCATAGAGCGCTGACCAGTGGCTCACGTCGAACCGCATCTCCAGGTCTATCTCACTGACTGTGCCGCCTTCTGTCTCAAGATAAGCTGCATAGCCTAGGAAATCTCCCACTATCATCAATCCTTTTATTGCCAGGACTACAAGTATTAGGATGAGGATTCTGATGGCGATTTCTTTCCTGATGTTTTTTTCTACCATTTTTTTATTTTTTCTGCATTTTTCTAGCGGTTGTCTTTCAGGTTCTCTATTGCTATCTGTATTGAGTTTCCCAGCTGCACCAGTGTCGGGTGCAGTAGCTCCTGGGCCTCTCCATCCAGGCTGTGGAATGCTGATTCAATCTTCTTGTATTCTTCAAGCGCTGCAGTTATCTCTGCTCCTTGCAGCAATCCCTGGATGTTGGTTATCATCACACTGATGCCATCCACGCTGCTTCTCATGCTCATGACCTGGCAATAATTGTTTATCCTGCTTGCGGTGTCTGACACTTGCTCGTATATGTCGTTCTTGGCTATGTCTGACAGGTCATGGTATGCTCCTTTGGCTTCTTCGTACAGCGCCACTGCCTTGTTGACATCGCCTATGCTAAGGTTGTCATGTATCTCGTTGAGTATCACGCTTATGTAATGGAGGTTCTTGTTGCGCCTTATCCTGTAGAGGACGTATTTTGCTGTGTCCACCCCTCCATACCTGAAGCCTACTAAAACTAATCCCCCTAAGAGGACGATGATTAGCGGAATGTAGATTATTCCTTTGACAGCCGGGAGCTTGAATTTCTTGACTGCAAATCCTGTTAGCTGGTCATCGGATATTGTGCTTGGGTTGACAAGCACTGCTGTCTTGATTTGCCTCAGCATCTCTTTGGGTATTGAGCTCTCAAAGTAATAGGCGAGGGTTGTGTCGCCCTCGAGGTTGAACTTGATTATCGGGTCTTGCTTTAGCACTTCTATCTCTTGTGTGCTCTTGATGTCAGCAGCATCTTGCGCCACTTCTTTTGGTATTATCTCTATTATGAAGGCTCCATCTGTGAGGTTGTACACCTTGATTTCCCTGATGACAGCTGTCATATCCTTGGTTGTGCCATCCCTGTAGTTTATCCTTACAGCCCTGATCTTGGTTGAGATGACTGCCTCTTGCTGGAGCGCATCCAGGTATTCGATTAGCGCTTCTGTGTCAATATCCTCTGACATGTTATTCATCTGCATGTATTCTTCTGCCAATGATTGCAATTCCTCTTTTCGTATGTAGTCCACATAGTTGTCTGATTCTAGTAGAGCTAAGTTGACTGGGCCTTTCTGGTAGGC
>Ga0315286_10007371_pt1 | contig 10763 bp, 11 predicted proteins | sample YL17G10_0_MG_FD_205038 | JGI IMG/M metagenome (GOLD analysis project Ga0315286, IMG submission 205038) | Sediment microbial communities from Yellowstone Lake, YNP, Wyoming, USA - YL17G10_0 | ecosystem: Environmental > Aquatic > Freshwater > Lake > Sediment | place: USA: Wyoming | collected...
AAAAACTCATAATGGAGCAGGGCAGAACGTGCATAGACATACATCTACACACGTTCTGCCCCCGGGTAAGGAGGAGAACTCGAGGACTCTTCCGAGTCCGCGGATTCACCGCCTCGCCCTTAGGAAAAGGCCGGTGAGGTTCGCAGCGGGCGAAGCACGATTGTGCTCGCCCGCATCCCCACCTGGACCTTTAGCGGCCCCCACATTCGCGGGGGGCCTCGACTTCGCTATCGCGCTTTCTCGGCAGCGCGATGCCTGCCCCTCTCGGGGTCTTCTACGGGGTCGTCGTCTGCGCGACGCCCACGTCCGAGGCCATCTTGGCCCGGATCGCCAAGACCTCCTTGAGGTCCTTGGTCTTCTCCGCCTCGTCCTTGTCGAACTTCGTGCGGAGCTTGTTCTCGGCGTGCCGCCCGAAGGCGAGCGCGTCGACCGAGGCCGAAACGCTCTTCACGAGCGGTTCGTCCTTGTTGTCGGAGTTTCCCTTGTCGAGGACGTACTTGACGCCCGCGGCAACGACCACGACGGCGGCCACGCCGCCCGCGATCTTGAGGCCCGTTTCCAGCGCCTCTCCCATAACTCCTCCTTCTGGAGCGACGTCGAAATTGACGTATAGTTCGCTCCAACCTTCTTATGACAAAAGAGGGGCTGTTTTTTGGCTAAAATAGAGGTCTGTTTTGCCGGATCGGTTTCCGGCGGGTAGACCAAACCCTGGGAAGTTTCGGGGACTTCCCGAACCCCTCGAAGGTGGAAGCTTCGGGGATTCACCCGAAGGGCTTCCCCCTCACGATTACGAAGGGGCCCTCCGGCAGGGCCCAGGCGAACCTGGGATACCGGGGAACCTCTCGTTTTTCGCGAGGGAGGAAGCACTTGCACCGAGGGTGCATAGCTCCTCCTTTCTCGCTTCTCTTATGACACATGAAGGCGTATACTTTTGGTTGAGCAGGGAGAGGAGAGCGAGAATGCCAGAGGAGAAGAAGGGTCTTTCCATCAAGCCATCCGGTTCCTTCGTTTCCCAGGCCCGCGTGACGGACGCCATCCAGGCCAACCGCGTCGCCGAGGAAATCAACAAGACGCAGGACGACGCGGAGAAGTCCCGCATCGCCGCGGAGGACGACGCCCGGATCAAGGAGATCGACAAGCTCCTACCGGAGGAAGTCCTAACGTCCTACGGCCGGATCTCCTACGCCACCTTCCATCGCCTGTACTCGCAGGTGTGGGATCAGGTGAAGGAGAAGGAACACCTGGCCGTCGGCTACTGCTCGTTCACCGGCGAGCTCCTGCCCGGGGTGGACGGAACGATCCGCACCCTGAAGACCAAGGAAAGCCGCGCCATCCTCGAGTGGGTCCCGGCGACCGACGCGATCGGCATGACCGTCGACCAGAAGAAGGACGTGCTTTACCGGAACATCCGGCTCGCCATCGGCCTCACCCGCTTCGATGGCCGCGACCTCGTGCAGGTCCCCGACCTCACCCCCGAGAACGCGGTGAAGTGGATCGAGACGGAGATCGTCAAGCAGAAGCTGACCTGGCTGGACAGCCTCGCGGAAGAGGTGACCCTCCAGCTCAGCGGCATCCACCTGGACATCTCCAACGCCCTGCGGTTCGCGCTGAGGGAAAACCTAAAAAACCGATTGGCACCTCCCGCGCGTTCCTAAGGGCGCGACTCGTGGCGAGGGGGGTGCATCTTCCCGATTTCGACATGCTCGAGCAGGTCGACCTCATGGAGGCCGAGCGGCGGACCCTGCTCATCGAGTTCGGGCGGGAGGTCGTGCACGTGCTGGCGATGGCCAAGGACCAGCAGCAGGCTCAGGCTTTGATCGACCACCTGAAGCACATATACTTCATCGGGTACGAGGATCAGGAGCGCCAGAAGCTGAAAGAGCAGGCCGATGAACTGGTCCGGCTCAGCAAGCTGACCTTCCGCGTCTCGGCCGGCCCCGGCGGAGCGACCTTGGAGATTGGCGGGAAGAAGTGACCGACACCTACTTGGAGGACGCGGCTTCTCCCCGGCCCGAAGGCTGGGGTTTCCACCGCGTCGGGAATTCTGTGAGCAATACCTATGTTTCGAGTGTCAAGATGAACACCATGATCGCCATGGCCGAGGAGGGCCTGCGCGATCTCTCCAACCCGACGCTCTCTCCGTACTACGCAGGAGTCGCTGCACAGGGCGTGGCGGCCCTCAGGACGCGTTTTGCGGAGGTTCAGGCCTTCCGGCTCGCAAACGCGCTGCCCCCCGTTTCTGAGTCCTCCTACGCCTCCCAGGCGTCACATGACGGGGCGCAGGAAACCTTCGTTCGCTACCTCAACGACATGGGGGTGGAGACCGAGTACGAAGAGGACATGTTCTCAGAGACGGTGGCGGATACGCTGCCCCACATGGGGGCTATCGCCGAGGTCATCCAGACGCTAAAGGCCAAGGGTTTCACCCCGGACGTTGACGGACTTGCGAACAGGTTCCCAGGGATGAACATCTCGGTTGAGACTGTGGAGATCAAGCACCTCAGGGAGCCGCTGCCCACACCGTGGGCAGACGAGGACTCCTTGGTGGAACGGCACCTCGCTCGTGCGCGGGCCTACCTGTACGCCTACTTGGGGGACGTGTGATGAAGCGGACACTCGTGATCTGTGCACTCATGTTCGCGTTCGTTCTCCTGACCGGCTGCCCGGCGTCCATCGACGGCGCGCGGCTGAAGGAGATCAACGACGAGTGGTTCAGGGTCTACTCGATGGATCGGAGGATGACCGCGGACGAGGCGACGTTGTACGCCGCCCTTCCCGCTGCGGAACAGGAGAAGTGGGCGGCCGACGGAAAGCCCGTCCCCGCGCCGCTATCCCCTCGGACCAAGTCGGCCGCGGAGGACTTCTACAAGGCCGTCGGCATGGAGGCCGCGGCAGCGGAGGAGTAGAATGGCGAGGAAAGCCAAGTCCGACATCGCTCCCGTAGCGGTGGCGGCCACGAATGTCTTGGCCAACGCGGCCCTGTCCAAGATCAAGCCGGGTGCAGCCAAGGAGTACCTGACCGAGGTGTGGGGAGGGGTCAAGGAGGAGCTCCCCGACCTCTTCCAGATGATCACGGGGGACGGCGAGGTCGTCCTGTCCGGCCAGCACCTCGAGGAGTCCAAGCGGGTCCTCAAGGAGATGGAGACGGACATCTTCCTCCTGAAGAACGGCGAGATCACGAAGGCGGAGTTCATCGAGCTGGTGCGCCGCCGCAAGGCCGCGCTCTTCGCGCTGTACGGCGCCGAGAAGATCAGCCGCAGCCGCCCGAGCGAGCAGAAGATCCTTGACGCCGTCGTTCGGGTCGCCGAGACCCTCATCGTCAAGGCGATCCCCATCATCCTGGGGCTGGTGTAGGCTTCGTCGAACGAAGCCAAGGAGGTATCCCATGGACGCCTGGAAAGAGATTCTCGCCGCCGCCCTGGCGACCATCGTCGTCACGCTGATCGGCATCGGGGTCAAGGCCTTGTCCGCCTGGCTGAGGGCGCAGGCCATGAAGATCAACAACGAGGCGATGCGGGGTGCCGCTCTTGACGCCGTGACTGCCATGGAGAACGCCGCGGAAGCCGCCGCCAAGAAGGGCGCGGTGAAGCCCTCGAGCGAGACCAAGTTCGACGGAGCTGCGGCCGCCCTCACTGCCTTCGCCAAGGACAAGGCGATCCCGGTGACGGACGCCGAGATCAAGACCCTCATCGAGGGGGCTGTAGGCGCCACGAAGGTGATCTTCAACAAGTAGTCTCTCCTCCTTTCCTTGCCTCGGCCCCACCCCTGGAAACGGGGGTGGGGCCTTAATTAAACCTGGTGGAGCATGGCCAACGGGGACGCTGATGCCCGCGCGATGATGGACAACGCCCGCCGGCAGAACTTCGAGTTCATGCAGCAGGCGCGGGCCCAGATGCAGAACCAGCTCGAAGTCCAGCGCATGCACATCGCCCACGCCTCCGGGCCCGCTGGAGCCGCCGCAGGAAGCAGCCAGCCTCAGCCCGGCACCCCCGCCGGTCGCCTCCTCGAGACCATCACCAGCCTCATCCAGCGCGGCGCCAGCATGGCCGCTGCCCCCATGGTCGCCGGAGTAGGCGGGGTCATGGCGGGCGCCGGCGCCGCAGGTCAGGTGGCTGGCGGAGCAGCCAGCTTCTACATGAGCGGCGGCAACACGCCATTCGGGATCGGCGGCATCTCCGGCGGTATGGAGTCAATCAACGCCCAGCGGAACATGGGCTTCTACCAGAACCTCTTCACTGCGTATGGGCGCGGTCTTCCCTTCGGACAGTACGCCGCCCAGCGCGTAGACATGACCGCCCGTCAGGCCGAGACGATGGCCCGAGAGGAGCTCGGATCGAGGCTGCGGCAGGGGGCCTGGTCTGGGGTAACGGCCGGACTCAACGCGGTTACCCTCGGAAGCTTCGGATATGCGGCCAGGGTGATGGGAATCGACATCACGGTGCTCAAGCGCGAGCAGATGGCCCGCGATCTCCAGCAGCAGATGCGCTTCGTAACGCGAGGAGCACTGGCTGCCGGAGGCATGGGCGGGGCAGCGGGGGAATTTTCAACCGGTATCTCCAGGGCGGGGGCTCTTGAGATCGGGAATGAGATGAATGTTGGGCTGGCTAGGATGCAGCAGGAGATGGGGCTCAGCGCTAGGGAGGTCGTAACTCTACGCGGGCGCGCGATGGGCACTATGACTCGCGGGGGCATAGAGAAGGCGGTTGCTAAAGGACCGGGGGCTCTTGATTTTGAGGTCCAGAGACAGACCGAGGCAGTCAGGGACATCCAGCAGATGCTCAATGTCACCGAGGACATCGCTCCGCGGTTTTGGGACATGGTTCGGAAGATGGGGACAGTGGCAACAGAGATTAAGAAGAGCGCACAGCAGGCGGTGGGGCTAGCCAGCCGCACCGGGCTGGGGCAGCTGGAGGTCATGGAGGCTCTCGCTGAGGCTCGGTCAACGGGGATTCAGATGGGGATGGGTGGCGCGAGGGGCGAGCGAGTTACCTCCCAGTACATGGAGAATAGATATCAGACTTACAAGGGCGGGGGCATCAGCAAGGAAGGGATGATGTTCTACGGCGGGGAAACTCCCGAGGCTGGACTACGAATCCAGGCCCAGATGCAGATCCAGCGCAACGTGGGGATTTGGCAGGGGGGCGGTCTCGGGGGCCTTGATCTGCTCGCTACCGGTGGCCGTGAGAATCAGGCAGCTTGGTCGACGGCCATGGGTGGAGGAATGAACTATGTGCAGATGGCTGGTGCCGTAGGTGGTGCTCTCGCGCGCAACCCCCTCGCCCGGTTGGAGGCCCGGTACTCCCCCGAGACGCAGGAGATGATGAGCGGGCAGGCCCTGCGGGCAGCGTTCATAAGGGCAGAGAAGGTGCCTATTCTTCCGTTCGGCGGGGATAAAGGTGCGCAGTTGCAGCGGATGGAGGCCTTCCGGAAGATGACAGGACTCACCCCGGAGCAGGCCCGCTTGGAGTACAACGCAAAGGCCGCGGAGCAGGGAATGTTCATGAGAGCGGCTGGGGATAATAAAGCCGTGGCCGCGGGGATGTGGTCCATCTACTCCACGCTGCAGGGGCAGGGGGCCGCCGAGGCGGCTATGAAGATCACCAAGACTTCTGATACCTATGCAGCGGCGACTAAGTTGTATGAGCAGGCGACGATGGGCGGGAAGGAGTATGATCCTTCGGTTGACATCCTGGATGCTCTTGGGGCCTACCGTGCGGACATGGGCGCGGCGGACGCGCTCAGGAGCCTTGAGAAGATGGGAGGGGTGGCAAAGTCTACTGTTGATGTTTTGTCGTGGGGCCCGTCTGCGAACAGACTCCCGCTTAGGGGAGGGGGCAGGGGTATAAACTCTAAGGACCCGCTAAGCGGAGGGGGAAGTATAGTTCGGAAAGAAGGACGTCTTTTCCTCTCTTCTGGGGGACAGGACACAGAGCTTACCAGCGAGATGGTGGGCCGGATGACCCCGGAGGATATTAAAATTCTCCGGGGACGGCTTATCTCCGAGGATGCCAAGTCGATAGAAGAAGCAGAAAAGAATCTAGGCGTAAGGGGGGAACTCGTTTTCTCTAGAAATCGTAGGGTTTCGGAGACTCTTTTCTCCGGAGAGGCCGAGGATTTTGGGGAGTTCGCTAAGAGACTAGCTCAGGCAGACGTCAGCGGATCCACTACTGCACGGACAAATCTCGGAAAGTATGGGATGACCGAGCTCAGTGCGTGGTCCAAGTTATATGAGTTCGGGAGTGGTGGATTCGCGCTCCAGGATAAGGATAAGGATGTTAGAGGAGCTCTTTCAACCATGTTCGGGGCGAAGAGCACCTCCATCGTATCGGGTATTCTCAATAGGGCTCAGACGGGAGAATCGGAGGTTTTTAGCGCAGAAGAGATCGGGAGCATCCTAGAAGCCGGGCCTAAAGGTGGTGCAAAATTCGGACAGGTAATGGCGCTGTTCAACAAAGCGGGGGTAGCCCACGAGATTCTACAACGGACCTTACAGTTGTCGGATTCTACGAAGACACTCCCCATCCCCGGCGCTAATCCTGATGCTCCGATGTGGGTGGCTCCTTCTGTAGGGGGGCAGAAGAGGTCTTGGGCGCAGATCGCCTTGGGCGCTATTTCGGCCGCTGTCGGAAGTGTTAAAGACGCGACGACCGGTTCGGGGGTGTGAGAACTAAGCGATGTCCTCCTTCGATCAATCATCCTTCGTCGTAGGGACTTCTCCGCTGGCTCTAGGGGTGGCCACTGCGGCGGCGGCGCTCCAGCCCTTCGTTGACATCGTGACACAGACGCTGGAGCACGTTACTCGGCCGTACGTCGGCGACTTCGCCATCCTTACCGTAAGAACGGAGAGCGGGAAGATCCTCTTCGCCACGGACCACTTCCTGCTGGCCATGGTGAACGAGTCGGACCAGGAGAGGACGTCGATTCGGTTCTCCCTCGGGGACCCTACGATGTACGCCGGCGCTGGCAGGATGCCGAAGCTCTACTCCTACTCCGGTTTCCTGATCGACACGGTGACGGGCGGGCCGATGATCTCCGCGTGGAGGGTGTCCTACGATCGGTACCTCCGCGGATCGGTGTGCGTGAAGAAACACGCGATCTTGGAACTACAGTTCAGGGATCGGTTCTATCGGGGCTACATGACCTCGTGCGTGACGAGCTACGATGCGACCAGGCCCCAGGTCGCCTCCCTGACGTTCACGATGTTCATAACGACCGAGAAGGCGATCAGGTAGATGGCGCGCTACTACGAAAAACCGGTGGCCAAAGCTGAGGAGCTCCCCACCAGGGAAGAGCTTCTTGGTGGGGCCGCGGATCTCTCTGATCCGAGGCGTGCCCAGATCACCGTGTTCAAGCTCCTGCCCTCCGGAGTCCCCGACGAGTCCAAGGCCGTCAGCGTGATTGACGTCCTGCACATCTCCGGCCTCAACATGCCGCAGGCGGAGCGCTTCCAGCCCGTGGCTACCATGGTTGACGATGGGCAGGGCTTCTTCTACGGCAGGTCCCAGCGGGTCTACTCCGTCTCTGCCTTCATCGTGGACAGCAACCTGGATGCCAAGCAGGGGACTGGAGTGGACCGGCGTCTAAACGGGAAGCTCCTCTCGACCTGGAAGAACATGTACGAGCGGTATCTTCGCATGTCCGTCGCGGTCCCGCGCCGCTACATAGCCCGCTTGAGCTGGCGCTTCTCCGACTTCTTCGGGTACGTCACCAGCTACGCGGTCGCCCTTGACGCTACCCAGCCCTTTCTCTGTCAGCTCCAACTCTCGTTCTTCTCGGTATACGAGAGGGAGGCGGCGAGGATCCCCATCATGGACGATGCCGGGATATGGGCGGGTGGCACCTCTTCCCGAAGCAAGTTCCCCGCCCTTATAACGTGGGATGCCTTCGTACGGCAGTTTACTCCGGTGTTGAAGACGATTACGGAGCCCTCTCCCGTTGCGGCGGGGATGTTGAATCGGCTCTCGGTAGCTCCCGACACGCCGGTGCTCGTGCCGGGCGGAATCTGAGCGAGCAATGTCAAGAACGGCGATCAAGTACTCGAAGTGGAAGATCTTCTTCGACGGTGTAGAGATGCCGTGGATGGCCTTCTCGGTCAACGTCGGAGTGGACTCCCCCGGACAGGCCACCATCCATCTCGTTCCTGATGCCGTGTTGCTCGGCCTACGCCCCCGCACCATGGTCCACATCTTCATGTACGACGAGTTCGAGGAGGGAGCCGGGGCGATCGGATCCGCGGCCGCGGACAAGAAGGTCTACAAGCTGTACTGGGAGGGAGAGGTCGACGGGATCTCCGATACCAGGTCTCCGCAGGCGCGCGCCTTCACTGTGACGGCCACCGGACTCTTTGCGATCTTGGCGCGGCACAGCGCGTTCATGGGCGGCGCCGGCGGCCTCATCACGTATCCCACGATCAACGGCTCGGCGCTCGTGGCCGAGGACCCCGCATTCACCGGCAGCCAGCTCATGACGTTGGGCGTTCTTGGCGATGCGTTCGATCCAGAGAAGGTGGATCCACCGCCCGTCCTGAACGTCTCTTCGAGCCAGACGACATATGCTGACAGAGTGCTCCGGTTAGCCGCATACCTCTCCTCCTATAACGTGAGTCTTAGGATGCAGGTGGCGCGGGTCAACCTGTTCGGGAAGATCACGGCGATCTGGGACAGACTCTTTGGAGGAATGCTTCCCTACGCGCTAGCTTCGGACTATTTCAAACAGATCAGTTCCAACATCAGCCCAGAAGGATCTGTTCTCGACATTCTCTCCGCATGCAATCAGGGAGTCTTCTACCACTATGTCAGCGTTCTCGGTCCCAAGATCCCTCCGCAATCGGAACAGCCGCAGTCAGTTGTCTCCGGGTTGATCCTCCCCATTGGCGGGGGCGCGAAGGACCCTTTCGCCATCGCCCGGCCTTTCTTGCGGAATGACTATATCTTCCTTCCGGAGACGTACTACGCGATCCCTCCGTCCTGTAACGTGATCTTCCCGGAGTTCATCGAGTCGTTCTCGACTGGGCGTTCCTTCTCGGCGGAGCCGACACGCGTGGCTACGGTGGAGAGCCAGCTTGGGACCAATATGGTGATCATGTCGCCCCCTGAGATCTTCCGGTATGAGGCCGTCAAGCAGAAGGCGCTGGGAGGAAAGGTCAAGCCCGAAGAGATGTGGGGGATGAACCAGGCTGGACTCGATCCGGCTGGTCGGGCGAACCCTCTTACGTCGCCGTCTGGCATCAATCTTTTTGCCGCTATCACCGATTCGGAACTCGAGAAGGGGATTATCCCCACGGTTTCATATCCGTCTTTCCAACTCTTCTCGTCGTTGTCCAACGTGCTAAATCCGATTACTAAGGAGGGTAAGGAGGGTAAGGAGGGTTTGGACCAGATCCGGCATTATCTCGAATCCATGGGGCTCAAGCCGGATCTGGACATTAGCGGAGCCGCCGGTAAGGACTTCCTCTATTTGATGAAGAACCTGGCCGACTACAACTACACTCTCCTTCGCTTCACCCGACAGGCGTCGCTCACGATGCTCGGTCATCGGTGGATGGTGCCCGGTCTCCCCGCCGTCGTGTTGATGACGGGAGGGAGTTACATCGGATGGGTTAGGGCTACGTCGTTCAGCGTTGACCAGGATGGACAGGAGTCTTCCTCAGTGGCGCTGGACTACATCCGCCCTATCGCTCCCGTAGATTACGACATGGTTCGGGCTGCCGAGGAGTTGAACAAGGACGAAGCAGATGTCAAGTTCGGCGTAGAGAAAGTGAACAGGGCCTACGACGATTACGCAGATCGGGTCAAGCAGGCTTATAACAAGGTGAATACTGCCCTTCAGCTGAGGATCGTTCTTGGGAACACGAAGTCTCCCGAAGTGGAAGGAGTTAAAGAGGCGCTCTCTCAGTTGACGAGAGAGTTCCTGGCTCTGCTTCCCGCGGAGTTGTCGGAAAGCGAAGATGAGCTGCAAGCCCTACTCGAGTCCTGGAACGAGATATCCGGAATCACTAGCGAAGGTAGATCCGTCGTTGTTCTGCGCTGGTACGACGAGGCCGATGTTCAGCGTGGGGTTATCTCTACGATGGGGAAGCTGGTGGGCCAGGTACGGGATTTGGTCGCCACCAACAAGGAGGTGGTCCGGCAGGCCGGCCGCAACGGAGAAATTCCCATTTGTTCTGACCTGGGGCAGACGACGATTCGGGCCGAACTGAATTTGCTGAGAGAGATGATTCGTAGGATAACTACGACGATCTCCAAATACGGATTTACCTCTCCAGCGAAAGCGGCTGCGGCTGTGGACAAACTGACCTCCGAATATCCGTTCCCTCCGTTGTTTGCCAATGACGACCTGATCGATACGGAGAAAGCCGAGATTCTGTATGACAAGCTTCTTGGAGCGCGCAAGTACTTCACCGACAAGTTATCCGGCTCCAATACCGGGGTTGTCCCGCTCGCTGGTGGTACGAAGCCACAAGAAGAGGGGAGCCTCGCGATAGCCGTCAAGCAGCGCATGGCCTACACCAAGTTCGCCAAGTTCCTCTTCGCCCTTCGGAAGGTCTTCCCGATCGGTATCGGATCCGGGCCGAGCGAATGGGAGGAGAAGGCAACGAAGTCCGATGCATCGGAATCCGAGCAGACGTGGGAGTAGCTGGAGATTCTACGGAGGACTTCTCTTCAGGACCTCGCCAGTTTCCTTGAGAAGAACAAGCTGACGTTGGGGAGTTCGTCGTCGGACTGGCCTACGCAGGTTCCCTTCTACGTGATGAAGCCAGTGTC
>Ga0315286_10007373_pt1 | contig 10761 bp, 7 predicted proteins | sample YL17G10_0_MG_FD_205038 | JGI IMG/M metagenome (GOLD analysis project Ga0315286, IMG submission 205038) | Sediment microbial communities from Yellowstone Lake, YNP, Wyoming, USA - YL17G10_0 | ecosystem: Environmental > Aquatic > Freshwater > Lake > Sediment | place: USA: Wyoming | collected...
CGTATAATGAAATAAAAAATAAGGTTCTTGCAAAAGAACCTTGGGCTGTCATTCCGGCGAACCCCGGATCTGGGTCCGGGGCAGGCGCCGGAATCCAGAACTGCTTGAAAATCCTGGATTCCGGGTCGTGCTTCGCTTGCCCGGAATGACCTTTTCTCCTTGCTTTCAGGAGTTTTGCAAGAGCCTCGAATACCTTGATTTTGCTTCCAAAATTTCTTGAAGGAGAAAATCCATGGTCTCTCAAACTCTCATCCGCCAGCTTCAGGATATCGTGGGCAAGGAGCGCTGCCTGACCGCTGAAGAGGACCGGATCGTCTATTCTCACGATGTGTTCTGCGAAAGCAAACCTGAGGTTGTGGTTCTGCCGGCCAATCGGGAAGAGGTGTCACAGGTCCTGAAACTGGCGAACAAGGAAAGGATCCCGGTCACGCCGCGCGGTTCGGCTTCGGGATTGAGCGGGATGTGCGTTCCGGTCCAGGGCGGGATCGTCATGGCCATGTCGAAGATGAACAGGATCTTGGAAATAAACCCGGAGGACCGCCTGGCGGTTGTCGAGCCCGGCGTAATCACCAACGATCTCCAAATGGCGGTGGAGGCCCAGGGCGTGTTCTACCCTCCAGACCCGGCCAGCCAGACGATCTGCCAGATCGGCGGGAATGTGGCCACGAACGCCGGCGGCCCGCGGTGCGTGAAATATGGGGTTACCCGGGATTACCTCCTGGGGCTGGAGGCGGTGCTGCCCACCGGGGAATTCATCAAGGCCGGGGGACGGCCGATCAAGAACGTGACCGGATACGACGTGACCCGCCTGCTCTGCGGTTCGGAGGGAACCCTGGCGGTCATCACCAAGATCATCGTGAAGCTCATCGCCAAACCGGAAGCCCGGCGGACGCTGCTGGTAGCTTTTCGGTCCATCGACGACGCGAGCACCACGGTTTCGCGGATCATGGCCGCGGGCATTGTCCCCCGCGCCCTCGAATTGATGGACCAGCGCTACGTCCAGAACTGTGAGCGGATGTACCACCTCGGGCTGCCGACCGAAGCCGCGGCATTGCTGATCATCGAAGTGGACGGTTTTGCGGAGACGGTGGACCGGCAGGCGAAGATCGCCCGGGAGTTCTGCGAAAAGCAGGGGGCCTTTCAGATTAAAGTGGCCCAGACCGAAGAAGAAGCGGACCGGATGTGGTATGCGCGAAAGATCGGGTCCGTCGCCCTTTACCGGCTCAGCAAGACCATGGTGACCGAGGACGCCACGGTTCCCATCAGCCAGATCCCGACTATGGTGCGCAAGCTCAGCGAGCTTGAGAAGAAGTACAACATGGTCATTTACCTTCTGGCCCACGCCGGGGATGGGAATATGCATCCCCTGATGACCTACGATCCGGGCAACAAGGACGAATCGGACCGGGTCGAGAATATTGTCCGGGAGATCTTCGAGGCCTCCATCGGCCTTGGCGGGACCATCACGGGAGAGCACGGGGTCGGCCTGGCCAAGAAGGAGTTCCTCCCCCTGGAGTACGGCGAAACAGAGAGAACCCTCTGGCGCAACATCAAGAAGGCCTTCGACCCCAACGGGATTTTGAATCCGGGGAAATTCGTTTGAAAAATTTTGGGACGCAGATTCACTCTGTGAAATGAAATCTATTTAGTTTCCATTTGGAGACTCCCTCTCCCCTTGCGGGAGAGGGCGGGGGTGAGGGGGATGGAGATGAAAAGAACTGAAACCATGAGCCTTTATCACCCCCACCCTAACCCTCCCCGAAGGTGTGAAAAAATTGAATTTCAGCCGTCACCCCGGTGAAAACCGGGGTCCAGGAAATTGGTAAGGCCTTGAAAAAACTGGATTCCGGCTTTCGCCGGAATGACGTGAAAAAGACCCAAATCGATTTTTTCACACCTTCCCCCATCGAGGGGGAGGGAAAATAGGGTTTCCGGATGAAAACGATTTAACAGGGTGAACGCAGATTTTCAGGGTTAGAAATGGGGAATCATTCGCTTTCAGGGGCCCAAGGTATCCCTTGATGTCGGCGATAAGGTTTTTGCGTCAATTATTATCTGCGTGGATCTGCGGAAATCTGCGTCCTATAGTGAAATTGGAGTAGCCATGTATTCAGAAAAGATCATGATCCAGGAAGCGGAAAAATGCTCCAAATGCGGAGCGTGTATCGGGCACTGCCCCGTCTTCAAGGAGATGCAGGTCGAGACCTACAGTTCCCGCGGAAAAACGGAAGTGGCCAAGGCCTTAGCCGAGGGGAAGATCCCCTATTCTGAATATACGGAGGATCTTTTTTCCAAGTGTCTTCTCTGCTTGAGCTGTAAGGCGAACTGCCCGGCCGGGGTGGACCAGAGCAAGCTGATCTTAGGGGTTCGGGCCGAGCTGGCCACGAAGAGGGGGCTGCCCTTTTCCAAGAAGATGGCCTTCAAATATCTGATGAAAAATCGAGCCCTTTTCGGCATGGCTTTGAAAGCCTTCTCCTTCCTGCAGAAATTCACCAAGACGAGCGACGACGGCAAACTGCGCCATCTGCCTTTTTTCCTGGCCGCCTTCGGCAAGGGCCGGTTGATTCCGAATCTCAGCGCCACCCCCCTGCGCAAGGAGTTTCCGGAGGTCATTCCTCCCTCCAAGGGGCCCACGAAAATGCGGGTCGGCCTCTTTTCCGGTTGCTTCATCGACTTCGTGGACCCGGAAATCGGTCGGTCCCTCTTGCGCGTTTTAGGGCGCCATGGGGTCGAAGTAGTCTTTCCCAAGAAACAGACCTGTTGCGGCATCCCGGTCTTCATGTCCGGGGACGTGGAAAACGGCTTGGACCTCTTGAAGATGAACATCGAGGCCTTCGATCCGCACAAGGTGGAGGCGGTGATCACCGCCTGCGCTACCTGCGGGTCGGCGCTGAAAGAGAGCTACCCGGCTCTGGTGGACGGCGAGAGCCAGGAATGGAAAGATCGGGTAAAAGCCTTTAGCTCCAAGGTCATGGACATTTCGGAATTTTTGCAGGGGAAAATCACTCTCACCAAAGGCGAGAAAAAGTCCCTTACCAAAGTTACCTATCATGATCCCTGCCACTTGGGGCGGGGGCAGAACGTCACGGTCCAGCCGCGGGCGATTCTCAAGGATCTTCCGGGGATCGAATACACGGAGATGCGCGACGCCCAGCGGTGCTGCGGGGGCGGAGGATCGTTCAGCTTTTACAACTACGACCTGTCCAAGCAGATCGGCAAAAGGAAGGTCGACAACATCGAAGCGAGCGGGGCTTCCGTGGTGGTCACCGGCTGTCCCGGGTGCATGCTGCAGATGAAGGATCAGTTGGGGCAGAAAGGTTCCGAGGTGAAGGTGAAGCACATCATCCAAGTGGTGGACGAAGCAGGCGCCTAAAGAGTAGAGGCACCCCAAAAAACACGGGCTGCCTCTACTTTCTCCTCCCTACTTTTTTCCCGCGGGAATATATTCAAAGGAATCCAGGATCTCTTTGATGGCCTTTCGGTCGTCCATCCCTTCCTTTTCCATGACCAAGTAAAGAATAAAAATCTGATAAGGTTCGGTAAAGGCATAGATCCAACCCTGTTCTCGCGTCTGGCCCTGGATTTGGAAGGCGCTGTATTTTTTCGCAGCGAAAGGAACTCCCTTTAGATTAACCGGTTCCGTAAGGCCGTTCGTGACCTTTACATCTTTTCCGAAATGCTCTTTGACCTCATCTTCGACCTCGCCCGTTACGGAATCGACCAACCTTTCCATTTTTTGCTGATCGAAAGTGGCGTATCGGCCCGCGGGGGTGAAATCGATCTGCAGGTTGGACTGGGTTTGGGGGTTGAATAAAAAAACCTCGGATTCCTCCAATCCTTCCTTGTGATACCCCAAATCCACCATGAACTTCGGATATTCCGTGGCAATTTTCCAATTGGCAGGGGCGGAGACTTTGAAAGGATAACGCAGGCCTGCAAACTGGTTTCCCTCGATGTTGCCAACGGGAAGGTTCAGATCCACTCTGGCGGCATCCCGGACCGGCGTCCCGGCGCACCCGGTTAGAAAAGCGAAAAGAAAGATGACGGCCGCAAATCCCCAAAATCTTCTTGTTTTCATAGTTCCCTCCCCCCCCAAAAATTTGCCATACCTGCAACATGGCGCTGAATGCCTGGAAGAACAAAAAACTTAACCGCAGAGAACGCAGAGATTTATTGATTTCAAAATACAAAGCAGGGCAGCCGTCCCCGGCTGCCGCAATCGGTCGGCGGGGACGCTGACCCTACAGGTTCGATTTTTATAATTTCCTATACGATAAAGAAATCAGTCCATGATCCATTTTATCCCAAGCGGCCTTTCTTTTGTCAAGGAGCTAAGCCGGTCCTCGGATGCATTCGTTTTCAATCTGCTTGCGCCTTGAATTTGCTGATCCTTATATCTTGATGATCTCGTAAAAAGTCACATGGGCGATGGTTTCGTTTGTAGGGGCGTCCGGCGGACGCCCATGATGGGCGAGCACCGCTCGCCCCTACATGCAAGGCGCGCAAATCCGATGGTGGGGGCAACCCGCCGGGTTGCCCGATATCGGGCGGCTCGGCGAGCCGCCCCTACCTTCCGCAACGACGAAGTTGAGCCGCAATCCTGCTCCGAGCAGGACAGATGGGCTTTTTACGAAGCCATCATATCTTATTAAAAAGTTAATGAAGGAAAGGCAAAGCCCTGGAAAATTTGATGAGGCAGGGCAATAAAAAACCCTCCAGAGGTTCTTCCCTGGAGGGTTTAGAGGTCAGAATAAAAGAGGACCTCAGCCGGCTAACGTGGCGATATAAGCGGTGCCGAGCTTTTCGACGTGGTCCTTGATATTTTCAAACTGATTCAGATGCTCTTCTTCTTCCCCCAGCAGTTTTTCAAAAAGCTGCTTGGAAATCTGGTCTTTTTCCTGGGCGCAGACCAAGGCGGCCTCGTTGTACATCTTGATGGCCTGGGTTTCGAGGGCGATGTCCGTGGCCAGCATGCCGGGGATCTCTTCCCCCTTTTTCGCCACGGCATCGGGCTTGGAAGTGGGGGTTCCTTTTAAGAAAAGAATTCGTTCGGCCAGGGCCTCGGCGTGCTTCATTTCCTGAATGCCGATTTCCTTCATGACCTTGGCCAATTTCCCGTAATCCTGATCCTCCAGTTCGTAGTGCTGGGCCATGTACTGGGTTATGGCGCTCAATTCGCGCGCCCGGGCCTCATTCAACAGATCGATAACCTTTTTGCTCATCCTTTTCTCCTTTCCCCTCGTGGAATGCAAAGTATGCAAATCAAGCCATCCTGTAGTAATGATATTTTATAACCTTTGAAGAGACAGTGTCAAGGTGAAAACGGATCAGGGCCCTCCCCCCGACCATGCTGGAGGTAATGCCAAAAAACAGAGTTCAAGGATTCAAGGGTTCAAGGGGTCGAATGAAAAAAATTGTCCCCTGGAATCGTTGGCCTCTTCGTCCCCTTCTTCATTGTCCTTTCGTCATTTCTATCCCCTGATGAAACGCCTTGAGATTGCTCTCGTGGGTTTTTTCGGGGAAGGTTTCCCGGATGGTTTCTTCGAAGGTCTTTTTGCCGACCGGAATCAGGCGCGTGCCGACGAGGGCCCCCACCATGATGATATTGGTGAAGATAGGCGAGCCGAAGGCCATGGCGGCCGCGGTGGCGTCCACGAACCAGAACTTTTTGGCCAAGTCCTGGATGGCGCCCCGGATCTTCTCCTGGGAAGGATACTCGGCGTCCCCCGCGGTGACGGCGGTCGGGAAGATGGGCCGGGAGTTGATTACGGCATAGACGGAGGGGTTGCCGTACTGGCCGATGACCCGCAGGGCCTCCACCGGTTCCAGGGCGACCACGATATCGGCCTGGCCTTCGGGAATGAGGGGGCTGAACTGCGACTCTTTGGAGATCCGCAGGTGGCTCATCACCGCTCCGCCACGCTGGGTGGCGCCATAAGTTTCCCCGATGGTGACATAGAAATTTTCCCGGACCAAGGCCTTTCCGATCAGCTGGGATGCCAGGACATTCCCTTGTCCCCCCACGCCGGTGATAATCAGATTTAGAGGATCTTTGGAGAGATTCATCTTAAGTTTTCCTCGCGGATGATAGCTGCCCGGGGGCAAATGTCCGCGCAGACCCCGCAGCCGTTGCAGATCACCTCGTCGATCTGGGATTTCCCTTTTTCCTTGTTCCAAATCAAACCCGGGCATTTGAAGATCCGGGTGCAGATCCGGGCGCAGCCGCACGATTCCCCGAGGCACTTCTCCGGATCGACCCGCATCCGGTAGGCCGCCTTTTCTTCCTTGGCTTTGACGAGGGCGCATTTCCGCCGCGAAACCAGCACCCGCACGCCGCCTTCGTCGTTGATCAAATCCAGGATTTTTTCCGTTGTGCCCTGAAGGTCGAAGGGGTCGGCGGTTTCCACGCGAACGCCGAGAGCCTGGCAGAGCTTCTCGATGTCAATCGTAGGAGCAGGCGATCCGGTGGCCGTCTCGCCCGTTCCGGCGTGGGGCTGGAAGCCGGTCATGGCGGTGGTGCTGTTGTCGAGGACCACCAGGACGAAGTTGGATTTGTTGTAGACCCCGTTGATCAACGCCGGAATGGTAGCATGGAAGAAGGTGGAATCTCCGCAGACCGAGAGAACCGGCTGATCGAACCCGAACTTCTGGAGTTGGCCGAGCCCCGCGGCAATTCCGGTCCCCGAGCCCATGGCGTGCATGGTCTTCAGCTGGTAGAAGCCGGCGGGCCCGAGACCGATCGAGTAGCAGCCGATGTCCCCGGTGACGAAGCCCCCGCGGCCGTCCAGCTTGAGGGCCGTCTTGATGGCCCAGAACGTGGCGCGATGCGGGCAGCCGGCGCAGAAACCCAAGTCCCGGTTGGGCACGAGGGCCTTCGTCATTTCCAGGGCCTTCTGGCCGTAGCCGGCCTCGCGCGGGGCGTACGGCCTGTCCATCACCTTGGCCAGAGCGTTGATGATCAGGTCGGGATTGATCTCCCCGAAGGGATTCACATGCCCGGAGCTCTTGCCGAAAAAGGTCCAGGAGCCGATTTCCGGCGACCACTCCGCCGCCAGTTCCTTGACGTTATTTTCCAGGAAGGGATCCACTTCCTCTACGAAAAGGACGCGCTTGGCGTTTGCCAAGTGCTTGGCCAGAAGCTTGGGAGGAAGGGGCCAGGTGGTACCGATTTTGAGGATCCCCACTTTGTCCCTCAGCCTTAGGGTGTTCACGGCTTCGAGGGAATAGAACCATCCGGAACCGCAGGTGATAAGCAGGAGCTCGGGTTTTTCCGGTCCCTGGTACCAGTTGAAGGGCGAGGATTCGTATTTTTCCTGGACCTTTTTCAGTTTTAGGTGCAAAGCCAGGTGGCGCAGGGGGGCGGACACGGGGATGAAGATTTTGGAGGTGTCGTAATGCGCTTTCTTCTTTTCCTTCGGGAGCTCTCCCAAGATCACGTTGCCCCGGGCATGGGAGATCCGGGATACGCTTCGGACCACGACCAGGCTGTTGATGGACTCGGACAGTTCAAAAGCGAACTTGGTCATGTCCTTCGCATCTTGGAAGGTGGCCGGCTCCATCAAAGGGAGATCGCCCAGCTTGGCGATGAAGCGGGAGTCTTCTTCGTTGGTGGACGAAAGGGCCGCGGGATCATCGGCCGTGACCAGAACCAACCCGCCGGCGCCGACCCCGGAAAGGTTCAGGTTTAAGATAAAATCCGAGGCGACGTTGACCCCGTTCTGTTTCATCGCGCTCAAAGCGCGCAGACCGGAAAAAGAGGCGGCCGAAGCGGCTTCGAGCGCCACTTTTTCGTTAACCGACCATTCCACGTAAATTTCCAGGTCCGCAGCCACCTGCGCCAAGGTCCCGATGATCTCCGAGGAGGGGTTTCCGGGGTAAGCCGCCGCGAACTTCACCCCGGCCTCCAGGGCCCCGCGGGCAATGGCCTCGTTCCCCATTAGAAGCTCGTTGGATCCCGGAGCGTCTTTTTTGATTACGGACATTTCCACCTCCTATATACGTTCACCACAGAGGGCACAGAGAGCACAGAGAAAAATAGAATTGAAAAAAAATAAAAACTGCGAACTTTCCTGAAGCGACAGACCTGCCCGTTTGCAGCTATCAGCAAAAGCTAAATGGATTCGAAGAAGAATTTCATCGGGGTATTTTTCCCCTAAAAAATCTCTGTGTGCTCTGTGCCCTCCGTGGTGAAAAATTATTTATCAACCTGGCAAAAGGGGTAGAAGTGAGTCGCATCCCTGGAGGTACAAAAGGTCGTCCCTCTTTCCGGTCCTTTTCACGATGTTCTCCAGGGCGCGTTTTTTCTTCAACAGGGCCGCCTCTTTTAAGTGGGCGAGGTTTGTCTCGGGAATTTCCCGAACCTGGATCGTCTTTCCCTTCCGCGCCTCTTCCAGCAGCTCTTCTCCTTTTTCCGTGCGCACGATCACCGTGTTCCACCCCGGCGTTCCTTCCACGGCCCCGATGGAGAGATCGGAAAATTCCGCGGTCATATCCAGGCAGATCGTGCAGGTGGGGCGGATGAACTTCCGAATCTGGTCCAGGGAAACGGATTTTGGGCCCCCGGGAAGTTTCATCTGAAAAACATTTGCCGGGGGAGGGGGGATATCCATTTTGCCGATTTTCTCCACCGGAAAATCCTGTTTCAGAAAACTCAGCATTTCGCGATACGAGAGGGCCCAAGTGCAGAAAAGCCCGATAATGAGGGAGAGCTTTTCGATGTGGTTTTTGTTCTCCAGGGGATTGATCCGCATTTTGGTTAGGGCCAGGACCTGGCAGGGGGTGCCCACCGCCGCCAGGCTCTTGAAGGATTCCTGTGCACCCTGGTTGAAGGCCTGCAGGGTGGGGGAGGCGATATAATTCGATCCGGCGCAGGCGAGGGTCTGCTTTTTGTCGGTGGCGACCTGTCCGGAAGAAAGGAGCTCCTTTCCCCTTTTGGTCAAAACGGCGCCATCGACCATTTTATTTTTTAAAGCCAACGCCACGAGGGTGGAAGTGAGGCCGCCGTACTGGGCCTTTGAGATCACGGTCTTGTCTTTCGACCGGGCCATGACAACCTGGCGATGCGTTCCCAGAGAATCGCCTGAATAGGGTTTCCCGAAGATATGCCGGCTGAGGGTCTCCAGGTTGGTCGGAGTCCGGGGACAGAAGGCATAACACCTTCCCCGGGTGAGGTTGCAGTTGTCCGTCAGAACGATCTTCCCGCGATAGGCCCGGAAGTAAGGACAAAGGCCCAGACAAGCCCCGCAAAGAGCGCAAAGATCGGCTTTGATCACGTCTTTTTCCAGGTCCTGCGGTCCCTTGATCTCCGTGTTCATGTTTTGTCGCCTTTCCTCCTTTACCCCGTCTGGCTTATTTGATGGTTTCGTAAAAAGTCCATCTTTAAATCTTGTTAACTTTTTTCCTCTGGGAACGCCCCCTCACCCTTCCCTCTCCTCCGTGGACGGGGCATAGGGATAAATGAGGATTCTATTTGTGGCTCTGTGATCTCTGTGCCCTCTGTGGCTAATGGTTTTTGGTTGCGGCTCTGCCGCGCTGTGCGCTCTGTGGCGGAGGTCTTTGCCTGTTAAATTCTTGATGATATTTTAGATACCTCTGCGTGCTCTGCGGTTAATATTTTCGTTCTGGTTTTGAGCCCGGCATTTTGATTGCTATTCCTTCGTGTTCTCTGTGCCCTCTGTGGTAAAAAATTCTAAAAAGGCGGATGGACAGTCATGAAGGTGAAAACATCCATCCCGTTCACTTCGGCCTTGGTCTTTTGGCCGTTGACCACCCGCGTCAGGAGGTCGATCATTTCCTCCCGGATCTCTTCCCGAGATTTTCCCTCCCCTAAGGTCCCCGCATTCACGTCCATGTCGTCTTTCATCGTTTCATAAATCCGGGAGTTGCTTGCCACTTTGATCACCGGCAAGATCGGAAATCCCGCCGGAGTGCCCCGGCCCGTGGAAAAAAACATCACCTGGGCCCCGCTGGCGGCAAGACCGGCCATAGAATCTCCGTCGTAACCCGGCCCGTCTTGGAGGATGAGCCCCCTTTCCGTGGGAGGGTCGCCGTAGTCGACCACCTGGTTGATGGTCGTGGACCCGCCCTTGAAAATGCACCCCATGGATTTCTCGGCGATGGTGCTCATGCCGCCGTCCATGTTTCCGGGAGAAATGACCAGACCGGCCATATTTCCCATGATGTCGTGGGCGAGTTTATCGGCCCGGTTGACCATCTGGACGATGCGCTCGGCGACCTGCTCATCTTTGGCCCGCCGGGCGAGAACATGGTCGGTCCCAATCATCTCTGTATTTTCCCCAAAAATGACGGTTCCCCCCTTTTCCACAATCCAGTCCGAAACGGCTCCCATGGCCGGGTTGGCCGTCACCCCGGACATGGCGTCCGAGCCGCCGCATTCCATGGCCACTAAAAGCTGGTCCCAGGAAATGGGAACGCGGGGCTGGGTTTTGACCGCAGTTAGGAGCCGATGGGCTGCTTCGGCGCCCTTTTGGGCGGTCTTTAGGGAGCCGCATTCCTGGACGTTGAGAATCTCAAGCGGCTTGCCGCAATCCTTGATCAGGGGGGAAAGGTTTTTGGTATTCGAGACTTCGCATCCTAAACCGATAAGAACCACGGCGCCCACATTGGGATGGTAAACCATCCCGGACAGGATCCTAAAGAGGATTTGCAGATCCCGGGGCCCGCCGCGGCCGCAGCCGAAGGCATGGGGGACGCAGACCGCCTCCGGCACTTCTCGGGAAATCCGCTGGATGACTCCATTCA
>Ga0315286_10007374_pt1 | contig 10760 bp, 8 predicted proteins | sample YL17G10_0_MG_FD_205038 | JGI IMG/M metagenome (GOLD analysis project Ga0315286, IMG submission 205038) | Sediment microbial communities from Yellowstone Lake, YNP, Wyoming, USA - YL17G10_0 | ecosystem: Environmental > Aquatic > Freshwater > Lake > Sediment | place: USA: Wyoming | collected...
CCTCCAGGCATTCGTGACGAACGCCCGCATGACGCTGCACGTGCGCGCGGCGTACGGCTCGAACGATCACCACATCGCCGAGGCGATTTTCAAAGGCCTGGCGCGTGCCCTCAAGGCCGCCGTGGCCATTGATCCCCGCGTGGCCGGCGCGCCGAGCACCAAGGGCGTTCTGTGATTGCGGATTGCGGATTGCGGATTGCGGAATGAACGGCCGCGCGTAGGGTGGTCGCCGCGGCGACCACGCGATTTGTGGAAGGGGGAAGAGGCATGCGCTACGTGACCTTCGGCATGACGACAGCGCTGTTGCTGCTCGCGGTTGATGCCCTCATCGCGGAGGATCCCGAAAAGGCGTTTGAAAGCGCCTTCGGCCAGGAGGCTCGCCAAGTGGCCGCCTCTCCTGACACGAAGGATGACGCCCTGTTTGCGGCCAAACTTCTGAAGGCTGCCAAGATCATCAGGGACGATCCTGCGCTGGTAGCCGTGATGTACGAGAAGACGTACGAATTCGGCGCCAAGAACGCGGCGGGATATGAAGCGGCAATCGAGGCGGCCGGCCTGCTGGCCGAAATGGTTCCCCAACGTAAGGGAGAATGGGGGGAGAAGGCCCTGGCCGTCTGCCAGTTGGACTATCGAAGCCCCAAGAGCCCGGATGAAAAGAAGAAAGCGGGCGAGCGTCTCGTCAAGCAGATGATGCTCGTGGCCGACCAGCGGCTGGCCGGCGGCAAGCCTGCGGAAGCCGCCGGGTTGTATCGCCAGGCGTCCTCCATCGATTCCGCCATCCAGGGCGATCACAAGGAACAAATCCAGGCGGCACAACGCTTCGCCGAGACGCGCCAGCACATCTTGTCGCAGATTGAGCAGGCCAAGGCGCGCCTTCAAGCCAAGCCGGACGACAAGGCGGCTGCGGCGGACTTGGTGCGCCTTTACGTGGTCGAACTCGACAACCCCCAGGAAGCCGCCCCTTACACGGACGCCGCCGGCGACGAGGCGATGAAGAAATACGTCCTCGTGGCCGGAATGAACGTTGAGAACCTGCCGGAAAACGGCTGCCTGGAACTGGCGAAATGGTACGCATCGCTCGTCGACGGCGCCACCGCGCCCGCCAAGCCCCGGATGCTGGCGCGAGCCATAGCATTCTATGAACGGTACCTGACGCTGCACACCGCCCAGGATGCCGCTTATGCCGCTGCCAAGATGGGCCTTGATCGGGTGGCGGCCGAATTCGAGAAAGTGTGCCCGACGAAGCCCCCCAAAGAAATCGTCGTGGAGGCGCTGATCGACGGCGATTCGGAATTGTGGGTGACCCCCACCGGCCTCTACTGGAAGTGCGTGGGCAAGGGTGTGGCCAAGCCGGGCCGTCACAATGGCAGAAATGAACCTACGTACATCAATGGGAAGAGATGGATGCCTGAATGGGGGAAGCCCCAGGAATCGCGAGGCGCCGACCAGTCGAAACCGCTTTCGCTTCCCATCGGGAATGTGAACTTCAGGTTCGAGTTGCAGGCGGTGGGCAAGGAGAAAGGGGGGCAGGGCATCGACGATCGCGACCCGGTCGTCACAAAGATGCAAGGCGGCGCGTTTGTCATTCACATTTCCGACTCCCAGATGGACCCTCGCTGGTATCGATTCCGGTTGTATAGGCCGTAGGCTCTTAATTGAGCGCGAAAGAATAAGCGCGGCAGGTCCGGAGACCCGCCGCGCTTTGCTGTTTTGCGCCGTTACTCAGTTACCGCAGCGTGGGTGCAGAGCACCCACCCTGCGTTACTCGAGGTTCTCAAATATCGCCGTCTCGGGCAACCCGCCCACCAGGGGCAGGCAGTAGTCGCGGAACGACGGGCAGATGTCGTTGCCGCCGGGGCAGATGAATTCCTTCGGCACTTCGCGGTTCAGGCCCGCCACGAGTTTCAGGTCCACGAGGTCCAGGAAAGACTTGTACACCTTCGACGGGCGGCGCTTGATGGCCACCGAGCCGACCCTGCCCTGGTAGGCCCACTTGACGGCCGCGCGGCCGACCGCGCGAGCCTCGCGCTGGTCGATCTTGCTGGCAAAGCCCGGGAACGACCGCTGAAGGTACCCGTGGGTGTCGCCGCGAACGCGCGAGATGTCGGTGTTATTGGAGATCAGGCCCGTGAGGAAGTCGGCCAGCACGCCCGTGCCCGAGAGTTGGAAGTGCCCGAAGGCGTCCTTCTTGGGCTTCCCCATGAGGTTCTTGGCGTCGTCCTTGAGGCCCTCGTAGAGGCGGATGCCGGCGATCTCGGCCCACAGTTTGCCGCCCGGGTCGCGGATGCCTTCGCTTACGCACACCAGGGCGCGCTTGTGCTCGGCGAAGACGCGCCGGACGTCGTCGAGGAACTTCTCGGGCGTGAAGGGCGCCTCGGGCAGGTAAATCAGGTGCGGTCCGTCGCCCTCATTCTGGCGGGCGAGCATCGAGGCGGCGGTCAGCCAGCCCGCGTCGCGGCCCATGATGATGTTGACCTTGACGCCCGGCAGGCTGCGGTTATCGAGTTCGTCGCCGCGGACGGCGTTGGCCACGAACCGTGCCGCGCTGCCAAAGCCCGGCGTGTGGTCGCTCTCCATGAGGTTGTTGTCGATGGTCTTCGGGACGTGGACGACGGCCATCTCGTAGCCCGATGTTTCGGCCATGGTCTGGATGATGTAGGCCGCCTTGGCCGAATCGTCGCCGCCGATGTAGAAGAAGTAGCGGATGTCGCGCTTCTTGAAGATCTCGAGCATGGCGGCGCAGTCTTCTTCATTCGGCTTGTGGCGGACGCTGCCGAGGGCCGCGCCCGGCGTTACGGCGATCTTGTCGAGTTTGCTCTGGGGGATCCGCAGGAGTTCGAAGAACTTCTCGACCATGATGCCCTTGGTGCCGTGGACGGCGCCCAGAAGGCTCTTGATCTCCTTCTTGTGCTTGCGGGCCTCTTCAATCACGCCCACAACGCTCTGGTTGATGACGACCGACGGTCCGCCCGATTGCCCGACGCACGCATTGCCTGTCAGTTTTGCGGCCACGTCTGTTTCTCCTTCGGATATTCTGGGTTCCCCTGGCCCGAAAGAAAACTCATTTTCTCCGCGGCAACGCCCGTTTTCAAGCATTTTTGGCGTGCCGAACGTGCTTGCGGGCGGCGCTGCCGGGCTGTAGCATGGCGAGCATCGTAAGGCGAGGAGGTGAGCGGTGGCTCTTGCACGGGCTGTGGCGCTGGTGGTCGCGGCGATCATAATGGCAGCGGTTGCGGCAGCGGCTGCACCAGGCAGCGGCGGCGCGGCGCCGGCCGCGCCTGCGAAGTCTGTCCACGCAGCGTGGTTGCACGGCCCTCCTTCCGACCCGAGTTACTTTCCGATCGCCGTCTGGCTCCAGAGCCCGAGCAGTGCGGCCGCCTACAAGGCCGCCGGCATCAACCTGTACGTCGGCCTCTGGGAGGGCCCCACCGAGGAGCAACTGGCGGCGCTGGTGAAGGCCGGCATGCCGGTCATCTGCGATCAGAACGAGGTGGGTCTGAAGCACAAGGACGACCCCATCATAGTCGGCTGGATGCACGGCGACGAGCCCGATAACGCCCAGTCGCTTCCTTCCGGCAAAGGTTACGGGCCGCCGATTGCTCCGGAGAAGATCATCGCCGACTACCAGCGCCTGCATGCGGCCGACCCGACGCGGCCGGTGATGTTGAACCTGGGGCAGGGCGTCGCGTGGGACGGGTATTACGGGCGCGGCGTCCGAACGAATCACCCCGAAGATTACCCGGAATACGCCAAGGGTTGCGACATCGTTTCCTTCGACATCTACCCGGTGGCACACGAGAAACCGGCCGTGCAGGGGAAACTGGAGTTTGTTGGGCGCGGCGTCGAGCGGCTCGTCAAGTGGACGGCGGGGAAGAAGGTCGTCTGGAACTGCATCGAGTGCACGCGCATCGGGTCAAACCGCAAGGCCACGCCCGTCCAGGTTAAGGCCGAAGTGTGGATGTCGCTCATCCACGGGTCGCGGGGCCTCATCTACTTCGTGCATGAGTGGAAGCCGAAGTTCAACGAACACGCGCTCCTGGACGACCCGGAGATGCTCGCCGCCGTGACGGCCGTCAACGCCCAGATCAAGTCGCTCGCGCCGGCCCTGAACAGCGATACGGCGCACGCGTATTTTCCGGAGGTCCCGACCGACTGGAAGCCGCAGCCGGGCGCCGAGGCGCCGGTGGCGTGGATGATGAAACGCCACGAGGGAGCGGTCTACGTCTTCGCCGTGGGCATGCGCGACGTCAAGGGCAGGGGCGGCATCCGCCTTGACCGGCTTCGCTCCGGCATGACGGCGGAGGTCCTCGGCGAGGGCCGTAGCGTCAAGGTTGGCGACGGCCGGCTGGAGGACGATTTCGAGCCGTACGCCGTGCATCTGTATCGCATTCGCTAGCAAAGTGAAATGACAAAGCCCTGCCGCAAGGCAGGCCACGCAAGGGTACGAAAAGGGTGCAACGAAGCACGTAAAGGGTACGACCATGACGGCAGGGCAGACGGAGGCAGACGCCCGCCCCTCGGGCGACGGGTCGGCAAGCGCTCGCCGGGCGGTGGGCTTCGACAACGAGAAGTACCTGAAGGACCAGTCGGCCGCCATCCTCGAGCGCGTGGCGCGGGTCGGCAACAAGTTGTACCTGGAGTTCGGCGGCAAGTTGCTCTTTGACTTGCACGCCTCGCGCGTGCTGCCGGGGTTCGACCCGAACGTCAAGATGCGGCTCCTCCAGCAACTCAAGGACAAGGCCGACATCATCCTGTGCATCTTCGCGGGCGACATCGAGCGCAAGAAACTTCGGGCCGACTTCGGCATCACGTACGATGCCGACGCCCTGAAACTCATGGACGACCTGCGCGACTGGGACATCAAGATCCGCGCGGTCGTCATCACGCGCTACGACGGACAGCCCGGCGCCACGATCTTCAAGAACAAACTCGAGCACAACGGCATCCGCGTCTACACCCACCGCGCGACGCCGGGGTACCCCACCAACGTCGACCTTATCGTCAGCGACGCCGGTTACGGCGCCAACCCGTACATCGAGACCGACAAGCCCCTGGTGGTGGTGACCGGCCCCGGTCCCGGCAGCGGCAAGTTGGCCACGTGCCTTTCGCAACTCTACCACGAGCACCGGCGCGGCATAAAGGCGGGCTACGCCAAGTTCGAGACGTTCCCGATCTGGAACCTGCCGCTGAAGCACCCCGTGAACGTGGCGTACGAGGCGGCCACGGCCGACCTCGCCGACTTCAACCTCATCGACCCGTGGCACCTGGAGGCGTACGGCAAGGCGGCCGTCAACTACAACCGCGACGTCGAGGTTTTCCCGGTCCTGAAGCGCATCCTCCAGAGGATCACCGGCGGCGACTCGATGTACCAGTCGCCGACCGACATGGGCGTGAACCGCGCCGGCTTCGCCGTCACGAACGATGCGGTCTGCCGCGAGGCCGCGCGGCAGGAGGTCATCCGCCGGTACTTCCGCTACGCGTGCGAGCAGGCGATGGGGTTCGTGACCAAGGACACGGTCGAGCGGGCGCAACTCCTGATGGAGGAACTCGGCGCCGGCCCGACCGACCGGCGCGTTGTCGCCCCGGCTCGCGAAGCCGCCTGCGAGGCTCACACCGCCGGCAAGGGCAACAAGGGGATCTTCTGCGGCGCGGCGATCGAACTGGCGGACGGCCGCATCGTCACGGGCAAAAACTCGCCGCTGATGCACGCCTCGGCCAGCCTCGTTATGAACGCCATCAAGGCGCTGGCCGAGATTCCGGAGCGGCTGCACCTGCTGTCGCCGACCGTCATCCAGTCGATCGCGAGCCTCAAGCAGGACATCCTGAGGGCCAAATCGGTCAGCATGGACCTTGAGGAAGCCCTGATCGCCCTGAGCATCTCGGCCGCCACGAGCCCGACGGCCCAGATGGCGATGGACAAATTGAAAGACCTGCATGGATGCGAGGTCCACATGACGCACATTCCGAGGCCCGGCGACGAGGCGGGCCTCCGCCGCCTGGGCGTGAACCTGACGTGCGAACCCAGTTTCTCGACGCACGACCTGTTTCAATCGTAAGTTGCCTTTTTACGCCCTGGTTTTTCGAGCCCGCGGCGGGAGCCGCGGGGCACGTACAAAGGAGCGCAATCCGCATGCCGGCATCGATCGACATTCACGCCGTCGGCCAGGTCTTCGAAACCGGCATGCTCATCTGTTTCGGCATCGCCTGGCCGGTGGACATCTATAAGACCCTCAAGGTCCGCCACACGTCGGGCAAGAGCGCCCGCTTCATGAGCCTCGTGCTGCTCGGGTACCTCTGCGGTATCGGGGGGAAGTTGATTCGCGCCGACGGAAGCCTGCCGGAACTCGTGACGTGGCTCTACGTGCTGAACGCGGTCCTCGTGGGCATCGACATCGCGCTGTGCCTGCACTACCGCTCGCGCGGGGCGAAATCATAGCCGTTACACGCTTAGCCGCGAGTCGAAGACGAGCGCTCATCTTCGATTCGCGGCTAAACAGTGGCGTACTCGCCGCCTACAGCCCCAGCACATCGGCCAGAGAGTAGAGGCCCGGGCCGCGGTCGGCGACCCAGCGTGCGGCCCGCAGTGCTCCGCGTGCGAACGTATCGCGGCTGTGGGCGACGTGTTTCAGTTCCAGCCGTTCGCCGAGGGCCGTGTAATAGATGACGTGTTCGCCGACGATGTCGCCGCCGCGGACGGCATGAATGCCGATTTCGCCGTGCTTGCGCGGCGCGCTGGTCGGACCGCGACCGTGGACGGCGGCCTCGGAGAAGTTCCGGCCGGATGCCCTGGCGATCTCCTCGGCGATCTTGATGGCCGTGCCCGACGGGGCATCCTTCTTGAAGCGGTGGTGGGCCTCGACGATCTCGATGTCGTAATCCTCGCCCAGGGTCCGCGCCAGTTCCGCTGCCGCATGGAAGAGCACGTTGACGCCCACGCTCATGTTCGGCGAGAGGACGACGGCGGCCTTCTCGGACGCCTTCTTGATGCTGGCCCGCTGCCCGGTCGAAAAGCCCGTCGTGCCGACGACGCACGGAGCGCCGAGCGCGGCACACTGCTCGATCCGCTCGATGGAGCCTTCGGGCAGGGAGAAGTCGATCATCACGTCGAACTTTTCGGGCAGGGTGTCGATGACGGGGATCTTCGTTTCGCCCACGCCGGCCAGAACGCCCGCATCGCAGCCCATGTTCGGGTGCCCGGCGGCCTCGACGGCGCCGACGAGTTGAAGGTCCGCCGATTCGTGGGTCAGGCGGACCAACGTGCGGCCCATGCGGCCGGCAGCGCCGGAAATCACTACCTGGATCATGGTTGGCTCCTCGTGCTTGGCCTCGACCGTCGCCGTATGTCGTGTTGCATTCTCCCCTCTCCCCACCGAGGGAGAGGGGATGGGGGTGAGGGGGCGTCTTTGGCAAAGCGTACCCCTCACCCGGCCTTCGGCCACCCTCTCCCTCAAGGGGAGAGGGTTAACGGAATGCCGCGCTAAACACATACCGCCGTGTACGACGACGGCTAAACGCCTTGGATCGCCGCGATGATTTTTTCGAGGTCGTCCTCGACGGCCACGGGCCGGTTCGCGTACGCGGCGGTGCGGACGCCGTAGGCGCCGTAGTCCTCGGTCAGTTCGGCGCCGGCCTTCGTGTGATACGCCACGGTCGCGTGCGGGTCCTTCAGGGCGTGGCCCGTTAGGACGCACACGACGCGGTCATCCTTGCCGATGACGCCGGCGGCCCGCAACTTGCGCACGCCCGCCAGGCTTGCGGCCGAGGCCGGCTCGCACCCGAACCCGCCCGCGCCCACCTGGGCCTTGGCGTCCAGGATTTCCTGGTCGGTGACCTTCTCAACGACGCCGCCGGTCCACTCCAGCGCCCGCAGGCACTTCTTCAGGTTCACGGGGCGGTTGATCTCGATGGCCGAGGCCAGGGTTTTGGCGCGGCGGTTCTCGGCGTCCATCTGTTTGTAGAAGGCGGCGATGCGGGCCTCGTCCACGCGGCCGCCGTTCCAGGCGATTTTCTCCTGGTTCACGATGCGGTACAGCGTGTCGGCGCCGGCGGCGTTGATGACCGCGAGGCGCGGCGCGCGATTGATCAGGCCGATCTCGACCAACTCGCTGAACGCCTTGCCGAACGCCGAGGAGTTGCCCAGGTTGCCGCCCGGCACGACCACCCAGTCGGGCACTTCCCACCGCAGGCCCTCGAGGATGCGGTACATGATGCTCTTCTGGCCTTCGAGGCGGAACGGGTTTAAACTATTCATTAAGTAGATTTTGAGTTTCTTCGCGACCTCTTTGACGCGGTGCATGCAGGCGTCGAAGTCGCCCTGGACCTGGAGGACGCGCGCGCCGTAGTCGAGCGCCTGGGCGAGTTTGCCGTACGCGATTTTGCCGCTGCCCACCAGCACCACCGCCGGCACGCGACCGTCGACGGCCGAGTACAGGGCCACCGAGGCGCTGGTGTTGCCGGTCGATGCGCAAACCGCGCGGCTGGCCCCGACGAGCCGCGCGTGGCTGAACGCGGCGGTCATCCCGTTGTCCTTGAAACTGCCGGACGGGTTCAGGCCCTCGTACTGGAGGAACAGTTTGCCCGCCGCCAGACCCGCGAACGGCGCCACGCGGTCGGCCCGCTGGAGGATGGTGCGACCCTCGCCGACCGTCATGATGTGCTCGCGCCCGGCGAAGGGCAGGAGTTCGTGGAACCGCCACACGCCGGAGAAGGCCAGGGGATCGTCCTGCCTGGCCCACTTGGCCTCGAAGTCCGCGAGGCGTTTCGGCAGCGCGGCCCGCGACCAGTCGTAGCGGACATCCAGGAGGTCGCCGCACTTCGGGCACTCGAAGATCGATTCCGTGACGGCGAACTTCGCGCCGCAAGCGGCGCCGATGCACTGCTGGTACGCAACGTCGGTGCGGATGTCGGTGGCCATGTCCCTTCTCGCATTAGTTGTTCATGCGGCCTGCCCTGAGGGCGGCAAAGCAGGGGTATGATAGCAGGAAAAGCGGGACCTGGGAATAGGCGCCCGTATTCGAGCCGCGACCACGGTACGTGTTTAGCGGGTCGCCGTTCTCCCCTCTCCCCACCGAGGGAGAGGGGACGGGGGTGAGGGGGCGTCTTTGACAAGGAGTACCCCTCACCCGGCCTTCGGCCACCCACACCCGCAAGGGGGGAGGGTTAACGGAATGCCGCGCGCAACATGTACCACGGCCGCGGCTCCAGCAGCCTTTACATCGCCCACGGCGTCCAGGGCTTGGCGTCGCGGGTCATCTTCGGGGGCGACTTCTGGAGTTTCGCCTCAAGGTCCTTGCGCTCGGCGTCGGTGAAGTTGAAGAAGAAGACGGCGCCCTGGCTGCCCCACTTCATGGCCGTGCGGGCGGCGTTCGGCGTGGCCTGCTCGAATACCTGGAGGAACTCGTCGCGGTCCTGGGCGGTGTCCCAGAGGGTGATCCAGAGGCCGCGCAGGTCCTTCAGGGACTTGGCGTCGGCGTCGGCGCCTGAGCCGGCAGCGAGGAGGTAGAACCGGTCGCCGCCCCAGCCGGTCGCGGCGGGGTTGGTCCAGTAAGACGCCATTGCCATCGACATGACATCCGGCTTGGCGTCCTTGGACGACGCCAGGATAGCGCAGAGCATCTCGCCGAGCGTGTCGGTGTGGACGACGAAGCGGCCGCCCACGGCCAGCATCTTCTTGACGTCGTCATCCGCCACCAGGACGGGCTCGTCGCGCTTCGCGCTTTCCCAGTATTTCTCGGGATGCAGGATTTGCTTGGTGGAGCGAGGCGGGTTCTTCGCGGCCGCCAGGAAGTCGTCGCCGACGTTCTTTTCGCCCAGCAGGAGCGAGGCAAAGTTGCCGCGCGCCAGAAAATTCATGCCGCACATGTACGTCGCGAGCATCACCGAGAAGTAGCGGGGCGCTTCGAGGAACGTGCGGTTGCGGCCTTCCTCCTCCTTGGCGTACGTCAGGAGTTCCGACAGGTCGAACTGGCCGGACATCTGGAGGCGCGGCGTGTAGCGCATCATCTCGGCGGTGGCCGAGCCCTCGAAGACGGAGGCGACGACGAGGTCGCCGTCCTCGGTCTTTCCGCCGTGGTCCTTGACGAGTTTCGTCAGGTCGGCGTACTGATCGTCCAGGGCGTGCGTCAGTTCGTGCGAAAGCATGATGCGCTCGACGAAGCCGGAGCGCGGCATGCTGTCGCGCTTCACGAGCGACAGGGTCTTGGCTTCGGGATCGTAGTAGCCGGCGATCTGGCCCTGAAGGAGGGTGACCAGGGTTTTTTTCAGGTCACAGTCCGGCGGCAGTAGGCCGATCATCCGCAGGAACGCCTGCTTGCGGGCGAGAAGAGCGGGGGGCGCCTGCTTCTCGATTTCCTTCTCGAGCCACGCCCGCGTCTGCTCTTCGGTCACGAGTTGCTTCTTGACGGGCTCCTTGAACTTCCAGCCGCGAAGCGATTCGACGTCCCTGGCGACCTCGTCGGCCACCTGGATAAGGTCCGTTGCGGCCGCCGGCGCGGCTGGTGCGGCTGCGGCTGGCAGCGAAGGCCTGGCTGCGGCCGGCGCGGGCCGCGCGGCGGTGGGAGCGGCCTTCGACGGCGCAGCGGCCGAAGCCAGGGGCGCCAGGATCGCCAGGAGCATCGCAAGAATAGCCGCAAGACGCAGGGTCTTCATTGCATCCGTCCTTCACATGGAGCCGGAACAGGAACCAATCGTTACGGCCGATTCTAGGCTGCGGCAGGGCGGCTTTCCATCGTATTTCCCGCCGGCGCGGTCCCCGGCCGCCG
>Ga0315286_10007376_pt1 | contig 10759 bp, 12 predicted proteins | sample YL17G10_0_MG_FD_205038 | JGI IMG/M metagenome (GOLD analysis project Ga0315286, IMG submission 205038) | Sediment microbial communities from Yellowstone Lake, YNP, Wyoming, USA - YL17G10_0 | ecosystem: Environmental > Aquatic > Freshwater > Lake > Sediment | place: USA: Wyoming | collected...
CAAGAGAGGAAGTTGCATCTGTAAGTGACATTCCTTCCGCTCTCATCGCCCGCATGGTCACCGGCAATACGGTTCCGAGATCCTTATTCTGAACACCCAACTTAGAAAGTTCCAATGTGGACTTTACAACATCGGCAGGTAGAGCCCCAAACTCGTATCCAAGATTTGCTGCCTGACTCGCAAGACCACCCAATTCATTCTTGCTCGCCCCGGTAATCGCACCCAATTCCGCCAATCGAGTTTCGTATTCTATTCCACTCTTAATTCCCTGACCCATTGCCAAAGTAACGGGAGACATTGCGAAAGCAAAATTTCGAGCTCCCTCACCAATTCGATAAAATCCAGTACCAAGCCCTTTTCCAAAATTGGCATATGGATCTTTTACCTTCCCGGCACCACCACCTCCAGCAGCCGCCTTTGATGAAGCCGCAGTCATTCCCTTTGCCGCAGCAGTTGTTGAACGAAACGATGCAGCAGCAGAATTCATGTTCTTGATCGCCTCGTCAGCATTGAACGTCAATTTCGCTTCGAGGCCCATTTTCTCAAGTGCCATGAATCACCTCTTTCGCATTTCAGCCAACTCAAACTTTATCTGCTTTGTGAGTCGCTCCACCCACCAATGTCGTTCTTTTCGTGTCATCATCTCAACATCTTCAAGAGTTAACCCCTTACTGCTATAGATCAAATAAAAGCATTCTTCCATGATCTGATCAAATGTTTCGATCAGGAAGAAATTCCGAAAAAACTTTGATTTCTCCAATCGAGAGATGTCCGGAATACCTTACCACACGCTGCACATTCTTCTTCAATCGACATGTCCGGACCAAGTGCGTTCTGATCTAATTTCCCCGTGATAGTTTCTATATCTCTTTTCTTCAATTCATCCAATTCGTTTGGACCAATCGGAAAGAAATCATCGGATCCAACCATCCAATGAATCGAACCCTTGATGAGAGCTTCCTTCATCGCTCCCATATTTCGAACTCGATTTCCCAAAGAATCAATCGCAGACCACCTCGCAGGACCCATGATGAATCCAGTTACCGTATTTCCACGAATCAAAATCGGAGAATCGAGATCACACCTCCAGTAAGAATCTTCCATAGTATCCACAGAAGAAATATCTACAGTGTTCAAATCGGCACCGAATGACGATTTGTTTCCACAAAATGTACACTGTGTTTCCATCTGTAGAATATTTCCCATCGTCCTGATTCGAAGCCAAAGATAAGTGTATAGAACATCCGGAATCCACATCGTATTTACAGCAACTCTTCTTTCCGGATCCTTCATTTTAAGAAAGTCATGTTTTCCAATCTGCGTGCAAAGAACAGAAATCACAGTAGAAACATACTGCCCCATTCGTGAGGCTTCCACTTTCTCGAGAGCCGACCCCAACTCTTTCTCCTCTTTGAGCCGCCAATCCTTTCCAGAAAGATCACGATCCAAATTCCCACCAGTCAGAATCCCAATGGGCAAAATATCACCCAAATTCTTCATCTGAACAATCTTTGAATTGGGGGCAATCCGAACAACAGAGGAAAAAAACTCTTTCTTATTTTCCACGAGAATCCTCCAATCGACAATTTCTGCCTTGAGAGGACAGAGTTACGGAATGATTATGAGATCATCTGCCTTAAAAGTCCACTCTTCTAACGCCACTTCCGAACTCGTTCGATTGAAATTCGGATATTTTCGACCACTTGGGAACATTCCCGTGATCAAATAGATGCCCTTGGCTTCCCCGGAAACCGTATTAAACATCAACGTCGCATTGTGCTTATAGCCAATTTGCGCCGGGTCTAAACTTCCGTACCACCAAAGGTCCAATGCCGCCATTTGAATTCCAGCATGAATCGGAAACTTCACTGTGAATTCAAGAGTACCCTTTCGACCAAGAGAATAAACAATTTTGTCCTCAAACTCTACAGTTTCAATTTTCTGATCAAGCCCACTAACTTCTACAACGTCCAACTCAATCAGACCTTCAACCTTCAAATTGAAATTGCAAAGTGGAACATAGTCGTGTCCGAAGGACCCCTTCTTCACGGAATGTCTCCAATATAAAAATTAAATCTTCGTAACATCATCAGCCTTGAATGCCCATTCCGCCATTGTCAAATCTCCAGCTCCAGAGGCATTCATTTCAGGAAGCGTTCTTTTCATCGGAAACATTCCAGAAATTGCCCACGAAGAAACTGCATCCCCATATGTATTCTGGAGAGCCAACGTACCATCCTTTTTGTAATCCGTAGCAACAGTTCCACGACACTGCATAAACCACCTATCTAGTGCGGCAATCGCACCATCCTCATGGGCAGGAATTTTGATTGTGAATTCGACAATTCCCGCTCTCCCAGACGTTGCAACCGTTTTATCCGGAAGTTCCACCGTTTCCAATTCCTGTTCGATTCCGGAAACTTCGATGATTTTTAGATCACCAACTCCAAGTTCCGGAATAGACAAAGTGAACTTGTTGTTCGGAATGTATCCAACCGAAAGTGAGCCCTTTTCCATTGTATCCTCCAATTACTCTTTGGTCACGTAAGTAGAAACCGCCGCCGCAGTCGTCGGTCTCGTAGCTGCGTCGTGATCTGTTCGAAGCTGATTGAACTGAGCAGTCAGCGAATTCACCGCATCCGTCAAGTTTGCCAGAATGTCGTACAGATTTGCAAACCCCTGCGAATCATCCAGCAAGGCCCCAGCTTCACCCATAGACCTTTTCAGTTGAACCGACATATTTCTCTCCTTTCCAGTATTTCGAATTTATCAACCAACGGCTTCGAAGATTCCCTGTCGTCCCATCCGGATGATGAAGCGTTCGACCACATCACCGAATCGTAGCATGATCTGAGCGTACATGTCCCCAGCGGCACGAACCGCATCCGTGTTGAGCTCACTGTCGATTTTGATTTGACAAGCATCCTCAAATCTGTTGCCACGAAGCGCACCCTTGACGAATTCGGGATACAAGAATCCGCGAAGACTCGTGATCGCCCTCTTCTCCGTCAACGTCTCGTTGATCTGGAAAACGATCCAATCGAAATTCTCCTTGAGAACATTCTCGTAGTAGCACATCAACTCCCTCTGATGCTTCCACTTCCAGTTGGTGTCGGTCCAGAGAGAACGATCACCCCAAAGAACGAAATTCCCCTTCATCTTCTTGATCACGTTGATTCCGAGAGGATTGAGATACTCCTCGTTCAGAATCTTCTCTCCCGTAGGGAGCTTGAGAATCTTGGGAAGAGTCGCATCGATTCCGGCTTCCGCCTTGTGGTAACCGGAATAGTCGGCGGCGATTCTCGCCTCTCGTCCATGGATCATTCCGGTCATGGGAACGAGCTTGAGCTTCCCCTGACCGTTCCCCTGCGGATCAGCAACGTACCCATAGGACGGAAAAGACACCACGGCGAAATCCGACCTTCCAATCGTGTCGTTCACGTAGGTATCGGCTGCTGTCTCGTCTGTCGTTGTCGAAGGAATCTCGATCCGATACTGATGATTCTTCGCATCGGCATACGAAATTCCAGCCTTCTGAACCGCGGTCGCATACACGCCCGGAGTCGAGAATTTCACCAAACCAAGATTCCTTCCCTCGGTCCGATTGAACGGAGAGCTCGAGACATCCCATGCCTGATTCTGATAATCGGCATCCACGAGATCCGCGATTCCATCGAGACCGCCAAGGAACTCGGTTCCACAAACGACCATGAACTCATCGCCAGTCGTCCCAATGACGGTCATATCGCTTCCGGCCTGAACCGTGATGACCTTGTGGGTATTGTCGATGATGAGGAATCTCGTCTTCGAACCATTCACCTTGTCCGGATAGACATAGCCACCGATGAGCGCATCGACCACGAGAGGCTTGTAAGTGAGCTTCGCCACGTCCGCAGCCGCCCACACAGTTGTTCCCGCAGTCAGCGTGAACGGAGGAGTCCATTTGTTGTTTGGAGTGAAAGCCGTACCTACTGTTCCAGCAGGACCAAGAGATCCGAATTTGTCGGAAACCGCAGCGAACTCCGTTGCGGAACTGAATGTGATGGTGATAACCTGATCCACCATCGCATCCGTGGTCGTTCCGAGCACAGCGGTTCCATTCCCATCCCCGGTATAGTCCGAATCAAAATCGAACAACTTGACGGTGAGAGATCCCGCAGAAATCGACGTATTCTCGCCATAGTAATTCGCCGGTCGGACATCGGAGGCATACGCTCCCGTCCAAGAATCGATTGCCTCTATCTCAAAATTGCTCGTGTCGTTGTTGATCACGTTGACCCAGTATCGAGCATTCGCTGGATCAAGATTGAGATCCGACCAGTAGATGGCTAGAATACCATCAACATAGACGTAAAGGCCGAATTCCGAAGATGGCTTCTCGACACCATCGCGAATCTCGTAGGAAATCGCCTTTCCATCATTCTCAAGAACGACGTAGTACCGAAGATTGGTCGGAGCAGCCGCAGCGGTCCAATCGTCCTTCATTGTGGAATCCGAAGCAACCTGAATAACGCCAGCCGCGGTACTTCCGATGATCGGATACTGCTTTCCAGAAACCGCAGAGAGCTCGATGTAACCACCGATCCACCTATCCGTCTTCCAAAGAGTGGTGGACTTGGTGTCGAGAGTGGTATTCGTCAAATCACCGGAAACCGCGAGATCCGCAGAGTGCTTTGCTTCCTTGCCGCCCCATCTTCCACCGTTCTTCGCCTTGAGCTTTCCAACCGTGCCCCGAACCTTCTTTCGACAATGGAGGGTGACTTCCGCAGGGGACTCATTCCCATCAGTCACCCGAACAAGACAAAGGCCACCGGCCCCTCTCGCATTGTCGAAATAGTCCAAACACGCATCGGGAAGCAAAGAATCCGACATGTAACTTCCACACTTCCGAAGAAAATCCGATTTGGTCAACGCTTGAATGAGCTCCCCAACCATTCCTTTCTCGAGGATTCCAGCGTATCCGGCCCAACCCAATGCCGCTGCCTCGATCGGTTTGTCGCCTTCCAACTCGATGACCCCAACTCCTGCGCCCTGGATTGGTCCGATCCGCCTTTGTGCCATTTCTCAATCCTCCTTATCCGACTGTTTGATCAAAATCTCCTGTAAAATATAACTTTTTCACAGTAGTTACCGCCGTTGCCGTTTTTTCAAAAAACAACGTCCGTAAAATCTGGACGGTCATATTTGCCTCGATGAGTCCACGTTCGCCAGCCGAGGAAAGCATATCCCAATCACTCGTGATCTGGATGTCGTATTCTCTGTCAAGACCAATGGATCGAATTGTCAAATTATTTGCGAAGAATCTCCGCATTTCGTCCGACAATCTTAGCATGTCAATCGCCTTGTCCGTCATGAACCGAATCAAAAATTGAAAATCACACTGAGCATATTCAATCTTCCAACCCTGACCAGCATATCTGTTGACCACGGTATCTTCCGCTTTAAGACCAGCCCCACCAATCTGCTTTAGATCGTCCAAAATTACAATAGGAACCTTTTCCGGTTCGTTGAAATCTAAACTTGTAGATACCGAAAATTCAGGAACCCATAAAAAATCTACCCAGATATCCTTTCCGGTATCAACCTCTGAAGAAAGAGTAATGAGCCGAGTAGTAGCATTGAAAGACTGAAAGAGATCAACAAAGTGATGTGGATCATCGGTATGATTGTAAACTCCGTCTATTTCTGGAATATTGTATGGTGTCTCGAGCGGATAGTCGTTTTTCAGATCCAACTCATCATTTTCTTCGGAAAGTCGGAAAAGGTGACGACCCTTGACACGAATTTGATTTTCACAAGCCCCAATGAAAGAAGAAAAAACAATGTCCTCTTTCAACTCTATGTCAGAATTGAACAGAACTTTGATTGTCCGAACCCAAGGAGTAGCCGAAGAATCCGTAGTTTTCAAATTAATCACAATCTGCAATTTCTTTGATTCGGCAGAAAAGAGAGAAATGTTTTCGGCCACTTCACTTTCTGTATTCCAATAATCCGTAGCCTCAACCCAATCCTCTTCATCCTCATCCCAATAATAATCCGTCGTTCCATCCGAAAGACGAAACCCAATAGATGTCACCACGTCGATATCTACAAGACCCGGGGCATCGGAAACTTCAAATCCAATCCACCCCCTTACCGAATCAGGATTGTAAACCCACGTTCTGACATTCAGATCATCATCTGTCGAATAGACTCCTGTGATATCTTCCATCAACTGAAGATATCCGGCAGGATTGAGTCGAGTGCCAACACCAAGAATTACCTTGTTCCTATTCTTTTCCAAAAACTCGAAAGTATATGGAATCTTCTTCTGTCTCACATCTTCACCACTTCTTTGGCCCAAGATTGAAGTGCTGTTTTCCAAACCTTCTTGATGTCGCTTTTATAATCCGAATTGGTAAAAACATACTTCAAAAATGGACGCTTTGGGATCTCGATGAAATTTCGATTTTTTGAAAGTGGAAACCAAACCTTATTCTTTTGCCACAATTCTTCGGCACGAGGAGAAAGTCGAATCGGATCCCCACTATCATTGAAAACGATCTTTCCGTTGACGGTGCTGAATCCCATAGCCTTGGCCCAAAGGAAATAGAACATGCTTCTCATAGCTTTAGTGATCTTGATTCTTCCGCCTTCATGAAGCAACCTGGCAAGATTTACTTCATTCCCCTTCCAATTCGTTTTCCGATTTACGCCAACAGAAAGCTCAAACTGATTCCGCCAATCCATGGTGATCGCCTGAAAAAGCTGCCCGGTATCAACCAATGGTGTGGCCGAATGCTTGATCATGATCGTCAAATGCTTGTTCGGTTCGAAAGAAAGATTCTTGATTAGTTGCTGCGAAGTCTTTACCGCCAACGCTCCCGAATACCCAAGAGCGTAACTCATGTTTCTTCCGAGCATGGAAATGCTCTGCTGCGAAAAGACCTTTTGGACCCTTTCCCAATTCTTCAATTTGATGTCAACCTTTATGGTCGCCATCTAAAAATTCCCTATTCTCTTTCCTGGCTTCCGATCCTGGAAATAGGCACGAAGCAAAGAACCACCATTCTGATCCGCATAGTGCCCCTGCCATTCCTGATCACTGATGTAGAGCTCAACATCCAGATGACCAATCTTCAAAATCCGATCCCCGTAATCCAAGACGACATTAAGCGCATCGAGATCGACTTTCCGAAAAAGAATGTAGCCCTGCGCTGTCTCTCGAATTCCACCCTTCTGCGCCTGAATTGATTCTGTCCGAACCCAATTCACTTGTCCAGGAATCGTGACAAAAACCTTCCGATTCGCTTGCTGAATTGGTTCCCGTGCCTTGCTGTCGTAGACAGTATTCGTCTTGTCGATTTGCTCGATTTTGACTGACACGGGGTGAAGAAGATTCGGAAGAACCATGCTAATAGCTCCAATGTGCCGGTGTAGCCACCCCCAAAGGTGCCTTATAAAGACGGAATGTGTCAAGTATTTCCGGATCCTGAGTGATTCCCGAAAGACCCACTCTCCGTCTTTCGAATTGTCCACCCGGAGGAGCATAGAGAATAGCATGTCCGTCCGTCTTTTCCTCGAGTATAGATCCGAGAACCGAAGGGGATGGTGCAATCACGCTTCCCGGAGTGGGATATATCGGACGAGTGAGCTTCTCGACAACCAACCGGGTTAGAGCTCGCTTGATCAGTTTCGGAGTAGAGCCATCCGATTCCACATAGCCAAAAATCCCTTTGATCTCTTGATTCTGTCTTCCCTTGTGAAATTTCAATCTCCCGGTCACCATCGGATCCAGATAGATGTCGCGGTGATAATCTGGTCCAAGGAGCTTTATGCAAGGATTTCCTCGATCTACGAGAAAATTTCTGTCGGAATAGATCCGATATAGCCCCGTGTCGAATTCGTCGTCGCGACCATTGAGCTTCAGGTAGTCGATGGAAATGATCGGAACTCCGAAATGGAGGGTGTCCGAATCGTTTCCGTCAACGCAAATCGTGAGGGATCTCGCATTGAACCATTGTCGGCACGCGCGATCAATCACTTCTTGCCAGAGAGAAATGGATGCCAACACGGTAGTATCTGGGAAATCGGTCTGCCCCAATCCCTCATTTCGAATATCCAGAAGAGAAATGTACGTGTCCGCGGACCCACCCGCGCTCTGGACAAGAATCTCAAAATCCTCTTGCCCAGCCTGGTAGGGAGCGGCAAGAGACGCCTTCCATCGCCAGAGCACTCGATGAGTTCCGAGATTTTCGGCAAGACCCGGGGTCCACCCCTCCTCATTCTCAGAATCCCAAGCGTAATAGTGACCAACCGAATAATGCCCATCGTTGTCAGTCACATCTTGCCAAGTTCCTAATGTTGCTGGATAAATCTGAGTTCCGGGAAGCCCACCGGAAATGTCCCAAATCTGAAATCCCACCGAGTAGAGATCGGTGAGAGTGCCGTTGACCGTCAAAAACCAATTGAGAATCGACGGGGTGTTCGTCTGTCCACGAGCCAACGAGGGCATGTCGCCTCCCTATGGGTAAATTCCCAGCGGGTCATAAGGCGACCCGACCACATTCCCGACTCCAGGAGTTGGGGAGAGCTCTAGGTAATATACCTGCATCACGTCTCCGACTCTGGGAGCTCGCAGGAACCGAATCAGGTTGGGGGATATCTCCGTCCAGCCCTTGCGCTCGTCGGAGGATTCTGTTGCCTGCCCATTCCAGAAAATCCGAACCGACCCGGGAAGGAACTGGGATGGTGTAGCAAAGTCCACCATGGATCCATCCGGTGTTCCAACCAACTCGACGATTCTACTTTCCCGATACTCCGTCATGAAAACACATCCCCACAAAACTCGAAGTATACTTTAGATTCCTTCATGTGAGTATCCAAATCTTTTGGACTCACCCATTGCGGTTTTTCAAAACTCTCCACGAATTTACAATGTAGAATCCTCGCGATATATTCTGAACACATCTGACCGGAAGGATCATCGGTCGGAAACCTAACCACACTCCCCAAAATATCTCGAAGCAAAATGAAAAAACCAAAGAAAAAGAGAGAAACCACTGAATAATGCTGAGTGATCAATTTCTGAACCGAACGAACATCTTCCGAAATGTCATATTCTACTCGATAGATATTCAACATCTTCCGATGAGGCATGAGCGGAACAGCACGAACACCACCTTGATAAACAGCTTCGGTAACCCACTTCTCTTTCCAATCTTCCGATTCGTAAACCAAGCAAATATGATTATAGTCGAATTTCGTGAACTTCCTAATCAACCAAGGAACAACCCCTTTGTCCTTTTCGAAAGCGATCCAAAACTGTTTCACGAATCCTCCCGAACTCCATAGAAAGTCCCAACTGCGTAATTCCCATCGTATGGAATATCATTCTCGAGCCAAACCCGAATCTCCATCCCGTAAGCCGAAACGACATCCGTTGCTGCACGAGACGTATAATCGAATCGCATGAGAATGATCTCGTCCTGACTATGCCGCCATGAATCTCCAGATCCGGTCAACTTCGGAATAAGCGGATATGCCTTTTCCGCATCGCAAATGAAATCGTGGAATGTCTTGTATGTCTCCACTCCAGAAATTGGAATCATGGTTCCTTCTGGAAGTTGTCCAGGAGCGAAAACGTCGGCAAGACCCCACATCTGAAACATGAGAGTATCTTTCAAACCGACATCTTTTGTCATCTGAACTTCGACATATCCGATTCGAAGAGTCTGCCCTTCCGGAGCTCGAATCTTATGTAGACTTGTCTGGACTTTCGAATACGACATTGTTACTACTTCTGTTCCGACCAAAGAAGAATTGAAAGAGACTTCTCCACTTGCACAATCTATCGAATAATCTCCGTCTGTCGTCTCTGGAGAATTCCTCGTCTTTGTGGAAGCATCTACTTTTACAACTTCTCCGAATGTCCCCACCCATTCGTTTTCTCCGAACAGTTTCCCAGATTTCAAATCTGCAATATAGCAGGGAGCAACCAAAACGAAGTTTTTGTGATCTCCAAAATCAACCATGGTCTCATTTTCAACTCTAAGGCTGTCCTGATACCATGTGGTTTTATCACAAAAATTCGGAGTATATTGATCGCAACGTCTTCCGCTAGGAAGTACCGGCGCAACCGCCCCAACAATCGAAAGATTTGAATTGACGACATTAACCGGAGAGGCTCCATCAGGAAGCGAAACTCCGGTGTGTGTGGACACAAGTCCATCCAAAATCGTCTCGTCACCTTCCGACAAAGCCGCCTTGAACCAAATGTCGCAATCATCACCAGACGTGTTGATGCAATCCAGGGCGGTAACGATGGCGCTGGCGGTGATCTCCAAGGTCAAGCGATCCGTGGCCACGATGTGATTGGGGAAATCGTCTTGAATCGAATACGTGTATTTTGTCGCCGTCATGAAACTCTCCAGAATTCAATTTTGGCTGCTGCAATCGCCGCTGTCGCCGTTCCATTGACCGAACGATACTGAATATAGAACGTCTTGGCGGCGCCGGTGAAGACAATCTCCGCGAACCCACCCACACAAGCACGTTCCTGATTGATGGTTCCGCGCCAGACGATCAAAGCGCCCACGATTGAGGCATCGGTGTCGTTGTAAAGTTGCGCTTCTACGTTGGCTGCGGAGATTGTTGACAAATCAATTACGGCTGTCCAGCCGATTCGATAGGTCCCGGTTAATGCCGAAGTGGTCAACGTAGTCTTTGTCTGGAAAACATCTGAAGTCGTGGTTACGCGACTATCTGACGCAGCCGCTTG
>Ga0315286_10007377_pt1 | contig 10759 bp, 5 predicted proteins | sample YL17G10_0_MG_FD_205038 | JGI IMG/M metagenome (GOLD analysis project Ga0315286, IMG submission 205038) | Sediment microbial communities from Yellowstone Lake, YNP, Wyoming, USA - YL17G10_0 | ecosystem: Environmental > Aquatic > Freshwater > Lake > Sediment | place: USA: Wyoming | collected...
CAAAAAACAGGACAATTCCGCAAACCCTCCCTGGGGGGGTGGCACGGCCACCCGCTGTTGGGTGGCCGTGCGTGGCTTGGGACAATGCACGGCCACGCACCGGCGCGTGACCGTGCCACCCGGCTTCCGGGGCAACACGCTCAACATGTACAAGCAACCCGTGGCACGTGAACCGCAAGACAAGACGGGCGCCGCTACTTCTTCTCAATGCGGTACAGGTGCGTGTCGGTGCGGATGAAGAGGGCGTGGCCGACGGCGGCCGGCGAGGCCATCAGGCGGCCGTCGAGGCGGCTCGTGGCCAGGACCTTCGGCTCGCGGCCGGTCGCCATCACCGTGCCGCCGGCGCTCTGGCTGAAGAAGTAGAGGCGGCCGTCGGCGAAGAGCGGCGAGGCCGCGAACTCGCCGCCGAGCGACTGCTTCCACACCGCCTGCCCCGTTTTCGCCTCGATGCACTGGGCCACGCCCTTGTCGTTGACGAGGTACAGAAGGTCCTCGACCAGGAGGAGCGAGGGCTTCTGCGGCATCGCCTTCGCGATCTTCCAGGCCACGGCGCTCTCGGCCAGGTCGCCGCGGCCGCCGGGCCGCACCGCCCAGAGCTCCGGGTTATCGTAATCCATGATGATATAGAGAAGTCCGTGTCCGAAGAGGGGGCGCGGCGTGACCGACCAGCCGCGGTAGGGCAGCTTCCACAGCTCCTCGCCCGTGGCCGGGTCGTACGCCATCATGGCCTTCGAGCCGAGGCTGACGAGCTGCGGCCGCCCGTCGGCCTCGATGACGATGGGCGTGCAGAACGCCTTGCGGCAGAACTTATGCACCTTGCTGTAATCGACGGACCGGTTGGTCTTCCAGACGGTCTTGCCGGTGGCCTTGTCGAGCGCCACGACGTACTGCACGTCGCACCCGTCGACGTCGAAAACCAGCAGGTTGCCGACCAGGATCGGCGACGCGCCGGGGCCCTCGTGGTGGTCGCAGTTCAAGTCGTCGCGGGCCCACAGGACCTTGCCCGTTGCGGTGTCGAGGCAGGCGGTGCCGTAGGTGCCGTAGTGGACGTACACGCGGCCCGCCTCGATGGCCGGCGTGGGCGAGGCGTAACTGTTGATCGCGGCGATGTGCTGCGGGCTCTTGACGTCGAAGACCTTGACGTCGTGCACGATCTTGCCGGTCGGGCGGTCGATGCACACGGCGAACAGCCGCGTGCCGTCCTCGGTGGCGGCGGTCACCCAGACCTGGTCGCCCCAGAGGACCGGCGAGGACCAGCCGCGGTCGTGGATGGCGGTCTTCCAGGCGACGTTCTCGGTCTCGCTCCACGTGAGGGGCAGGTGGGTGGCGTCGGCGTGCCCGTTGTCGTGCGGCCCGCGGAACTGCGGCCAGTTCTCGCCGGCCGGGGCCAGGGTCGCCAGCAGGGCCAGGGCGAGGATCGACGTCAACACGCGCATGGAGGACCTCCGTTGCACTTCCGCCTGCAGGCGTTTGCGTTCGCGTGCCGCGGCTTGGCAAATATCTGGATAGCGTGCCCACGATGCACGAAGAAGCGCGCACCGGCCACAAGTGGCATGCGCGGCAGGTGAGCAAAGCCCGCCGCGCAGGGCGGCATCACCTTTGCCGCCGTACCCTACCATGCGGGGCGGGGGGAGTCAACTCGCGCGGGGACCGCGCAAGACTCGGAAACTCGGGGGGTCGGGCGTTGACAGACGACCGGGCTGTGGTAAAATGCTTGTCTTGTTCGCGCCACTAGCTCAGTTGGTAGAGCAGCTGACTCTTAATCAGCGGGTCCGGGGTTCGAGTCCCTGGTGGCGCACCAGCCGGTTCACCGGCGGTTTGTTGTGACAGGCGGCGACCTGACACGACTAACCGCCGGTTTTTCTTGCGCTTACAGCTCTTGAGGCCCTCTCGACCTCAAGGAAGGCCGCTGGTAAACTGGCGATGCCCAGAGTTCCGGGGAGGGTCTTGAGCATGCGGAAACGGATAGCGGCGGCGCTGGGCGGTGTTCTGCTCGCGCTGGCGGCGGCGCTGCCCGCGGCAGGCGTTGAACCGTCCGGCACGCTGCTCGTCAAGAACGGCGGCTTTGAGTCGGGCCAGGGCGATAAGCCCGAAGGCTGGGCGCCGCACGCCGGTTCGCGGAATCGCTCCGTGCTCACGTGGGAACCCTCCGGCGGCATCGGCGGGTCGCGGTGCCTCAGCATCACCACGTCCGGCGAGGGAAACGATGCGGCGTGGGTCCAGAAAGTGAGCCTCGAGCCGCGCTCTGCGTACCTCCTGCGCGGCATGATCCGCGGGGAGAAGATCGAGGTCACGCAGCGCGGGGGCCAGATCGGCGCCAACGTTTGCATGACCGGCATGTGGTACTGCTCGTCGGACCCGAAGAAGTCGACGGGAACGTTCGACTGGACGCCGCTGGAGGTCGATTTCGCGAGCGGCGAATCCGGCGAGGTCGAGATCGCCTGCCGCCTCGGGCACTGGGGCAGCACCGCCAAGGGCACGGCTTGGTTCGACAACGTCGAGGTCGTCAAGAACCCGGCGATGCAGCGCTACGAGGGGGAGCACGTTTACCTGCTGCTGGCCGATGAGGACGTCAAGGCCATCACGCCGGAGCACCTGAAGCGGTGGGTCGCCCACCTCGACGCGGCCTACGCCGCCATGGCCGATCTCGTAGACCACAAACCTTTCAACGGGGCGAAGATGGGCTACTATACGTCCACCTGGTACCCGGGAGGCTACGCGGTCGCGGGCAATCCGATCTACTGGATGCGCCGCTACGTCAAGGAGCAACTGGCGGCGGCCGACGCCACGGACGACTGGGGCTTCGGCATCCTGCACGAGATGGGGCACAACTTCGACGAGGACGGCGCGTGGAATTTCAACGGCGAGTTCTGGGCCAACGTGAAACTCCACTATGCCGTCGAGATGCTGGGCGGACGCGTGGGCCACGACGACGAGCCGTTCGTCGGCGCCGGCCTCGGCCGGTACTGGAAATCCTGCTACGAGAAGCTGTGGCGGAACCCGGACCCGGCCAAACGCAGCGTGGCCCACGACGGCCTCCAGCACCTGACGATCCAGATGAAGGAGAAGACGGGCTGGGAACCGTTCAGGAAGACCTTCCGCTACTTCCACGCCTTGCCGAAAGACCGGCGCCCGCGGACGCCGTGGCAGCAATTCCGGCTCTTCTACGACAAGCTCAAGGAACTCTCCGGCGTGGACACGTGGTCGTATTTCACGCCCGAAGATATCGAGAACTTAAAGAAGCAGTACCCGGACAAGTAGCCGCGGAAACGCCATGGGGGACACGCTCATGAGAAGGCTGAGCCTCGGCCTGCTGGCTCTCGCGGTCGCCGCGGCGGGGCGGTCACGCTGCTGGGCAGCGCCACGCTCCAGAACAACTCTTCCGAGGCCCTCATCATGCTCGGCGACATCACCGACTCCGGCGCCGGGTACGGTCTGACGCTGAGCGGCAGCCAGCGGTTCCACCTGTTCAACAGCGTGTCTACGCGGGACCTGGTGGTGCAGGGCAAGGCGAGCGTCGAGTCCGGCGCGGTGCTCCGCTCGGGAACGTTGGACTCGCTTCTGTCGCTCATGCGCTAGCCCCCTCCACAATGGCGATTTCGTCTTTCGTCAGGCCGTACAGGGCGTAAACCAGCCGGTCGATTTCCGCGTCGGTCGCGTCAATCTGCCGTTGGATCGCCCCGCGCTGGGCTTCGGACTTGGCCGACGCAACCCGCTTGTGCAACGTCAACATCGAATCGACCAGCGTTACCATGCGGTCATGGGCTGCTTTGTCGAGGGGGTCATTGAAGTTGATCGGACGTATGGGAAGCTGCTCAATGAATTGCGTGAAATAGCGGAAGAACCCGCCTCTCATTGTTGTGCTGACACGCTTCAGGTAGAAGTCAAGGACGGCGCTGTTGAGCAAACCAAGCACATACTTCGGTGATTCTTTGGTTGTGGGCTTTAGAGTGATTCCATATCCGCTCGTGAAGGCGTATTCGCCCTTTTCATCCAAGGCAAATGAAGCCCTGTCGGCGATGTCGGGGACAAGGATTTTCGGCTCCCGCATGATCCCCAAGTTCTTCGGGTAAATGAAAGCGTAGAATTCAACGTTCTGCTTTCGCCCAAATTGGTACCAATCGCGGCCCCGAAACCGCCCGTGTTCTCGTTTCTCCAGGTAGGGCTTGTTCTCCTGCAGGTACTGAAATACCTTTGGAAACCGCTTCGCGTATTCCTCCTCCCCTATCAAGACCGCGCGACCTTCTTCCAGGCGGTAAGGGATGATAACGACCTTACCGGAGGGCAGAATGCGATAAGGTTTGATTTCCCGGCCCTGAAGAAATCTGGCCACCCCATCGCGTTCGAGTCTCACCGGTCTGTTCAATTGAATGGAAAACGCTGTCAGGTATCGTTCGCTCTCCGAGACGGTGTCCAAGACATAGACCTCGTTAGCGCTGGTCCGAATTCCCTGGGCCATGCGCGCGGCAACGTCGCCCAACTTCGTGGGTATTCGATTCAACCTGCGAAACAGGGCCGCACCGTTTCCGACATGGAAGTTCCATTCGGCAGCGGTTATGTGGGAGGCGGGAATGGTCCCCTCCGCGACGGCCCCTTCGCCAGGCACGAGGTTCTTGCCGTTCTGCGGCATCTTCCATTTGACCAAGTCTGTGACTTGGACGAATCGACAATCCTTGGCCGGCGACTTGTCCAAGAACAACAGGCAGGTATAGGTAGTCGCGCCGTCGAAAACCTGTTGGTCGCCGAAGTGAACTACATGGGCCAGGTGTTGCCCCTCGGCCACGATACTGCGAACCGGCGCGCCATACTTGGCGTTAAAGAACTTGTGGGGGCAGATGAAGCCCAGTCGCCCCTTGTCATTCAGCAGCTTCAAGCCTTGTTCGATGAAGACAACGTAGATGTCATAATTGCCTTCGCGGGCGGTCTTGTACAAGTCTTTGTAGATTCCGACCTCCAGCGGCGCGGTTTCCTTCATTGTCTGGATTCGGATGTACGGCGGATTTCCGATGACGCAATCAAACCCGCCAGCCTTCATGGCGGCGGGGAATTCCCGTTGCCAATCGAAGGCGTTGACGCGGGCGATTTCGTCCGGGTCCGCGATTAGCCGGCCGGTGAAGTAGTCCGGGCCGATCAGCGAGTTGCCGCACTTGATGTTGTCGGCCAGGTTCGGCAGCGCCCGCTCATGAAACAGCCGAATGGTCTCGCCGATGGTTTCGGCGCTTTCGCCTTCCAGCACCTTCAAGAGCAGCGACAGCTTGGATACTTCCACGGCCTGGGGGTCAATATCCACGCCGAACACATGCGTAGTGAGAATCCGTTTCTTCTCCGCATTGGTCAACCGCCAATCGCCGGCACGGGCCGAGCAAACCGCTTCGGGGTGCTTTTCGGGGCCTTTGTCGATGTACCACTTCAGGCAATGGTCAAGAAGGCGCCGGTAAGCGCCCAGGAGGAAAGACCCGCTCCCGCAAGCCATGTCCAGGACGCGCAAGGGCGGCTTGCCCTTGCCGCCGGCCAGTTGCGCAGGACTCTTGCCTTCAATCTGCCGCCCGACGGCCTCTCGGACGATGTAATCGACGATGTAGGCCGGCGTGTAGTAAACGCCGCCGGCCTTGCGGACTTCGGGCTTTTCCTCAACCTTGGCCTGATGGCCGGCGGTCAACCGAATGACTTTGCCCAGGAACCGCTCGTAGACCGTGCCCAGAATTTCGACGGGCATGACGCCGAAATGGTATGGCGAACCGTGGGCGAAGTACAGGCTTTGCAGGATCGGCTTGAAAACCTTGTCATCGACCGCCAGGCGCGGCGTGATCTGGTCGGGGGCCTCGGATACGCCGTCTTCCTTCTGGAAATGGAACAGGCCGGAGTTGTACTTGTCATCCGCCTTGCGACACAGGTCCCGGATGAACCGCTCGTAAACCGTGCCGCGCTCGCATAAGGACAAGAGCTGATCGCAGGGCTCAAGGCCCCGGTCTTCGGCCATGCGCAGGAATACCACGCGGTCGATGGTCAGTTGAACCGCGCGGTTCAACTCGTCGCCGGACAGGCTGGGATTGCGCAGGGCGATGTTGCGGGCGAGTTCGTCGCGCCAGCCTTCGATTTCCTTGAGGAACTCCACGTCCACTTCGGACGTGCCGCGCTTCCGCTTGGACGCGGCGTATTGATCGAAGGCCCCGGACCAGACGGCTTCGCGCGAGAAGATGGCCCACAGTTCAGGCCAGCGGTCCGGGTACTCGTCGAAACGGACGTAATGAATTCTGGCATGACCGGCCTTGTCGCTCGGCCGGGGGCGAATCGTGCAATCATAGACGGCCAGCTCCTCGAAATCCGTAAGGATCGACACGGCCACCTTGGCGCTCCAGCCATAGCGGCGAAGCTGATAGGCGGGGCCGGGATCGGCGCTGACGTTGACGCCGCACTTCTTGGCTTCAACGTAAAACTTCGGCAGCGTGCCGACGCGGAAAGTGTAGTCCGGCGCTTTCTGCTCACCTTCCACGTCGAGGCTGTCTTCGGGAATGACTTCGCGGTATTGCGGCGCGACGGGCGGATTGTTGGCCACGTTCCAGCCCAGAGCCTCAAAGAGAGGGTCTATCAGCGATTGGCGGACATGGGCTTCCTTGACGCCGAAAGCATGAAACGCTTCGCGGTTCTTGGAGAAGTAGTCGCACAACGCAACGATTTCGGCTTTGCCCTGGTCAACGGTCTTGCTCATGGTGGCCCCATGTCCTGCCGTGGGTCTTCAATCGCCGGGCGCGGTTCAAGTGGCGGTGCGATGCTTCCGTTTTCCGGGAATGCCACAAGGTTACGTTTGTGGGGGGCGCAAGTCAACGCGCTTCCGCCCGGAACTTCAACCGGTTCAACGGCATGGTGTACGTCGAGAACAACTCGGCCACCCCGTCGGACTACGACGTCATGCTCACCGCCAACTGCAACCGGCGGTTGTTGGGGGCGGGCTGCCGCGGCGATTCCCACCAGTAAGCGTCTTTCGGTTTGGAGTCGGCCGGTTCATGTTGTATAATTCCAACAATTGAGCCTGGCACAAGCAATGGAATCGCCGGATCGGGCCTCTTGGGCGTGTTTTCGGGCTTTGGGGTGGGCCAACGTTTCCATTTCTTTTGTGGAACTTGTGAGTGGCGGCGTCCGGCCAGAGGTAGTATGAGTCTGCGCCTGTGGCACGGTGGTGGGCAGTCCAGAGGTGGCACCTGGAGGTTCCATGGGAGGCTTTCAGCCACAGAGGGCCGCGAAGCGACGTTCCTGGCCCCAAGGGCGCCCGCCGGGGATCGAACCGCTCGAGCCGCGGTTGTTGTTGTCGGGCTTTACGGCCTACAACGACACCGTCACCGGGCCGCGGACGAACGCCAACACCACGCTCTACGCCGACAACGGTGGGAGCTCGTCCGGGCAACTGAAGGACGTCGCGACCGGCGCCTACGCGCCGGTGCTGCTGACGGCGGTCGGCGTGGGCGCGGTCTTCGCCAGTTCCGGCGTCAATCCGGCCGCCGGCACCGATGCAGCCAACATCTTCGGCGCGTACGTCGATTTCACCTCCGCTAGTGGCGCCAACGACATCCAGGTGTCGGGCACCGCTTCGTACTCCTACCAGTTCGAAGACCTGGACGCGGGCGGCATGTACGAGTTCGCGGGTACGGCCGTGCACGGCACCGCCAGCTACACCGATCGCTGGACGCTGGTCACGCTGATCGGCGCGGATTCCTTCACGGCCGCCCACAGCACCGGCGTCGGCATCGTGACCGCCGGCCTGGGGCCGAACCAGGTCGCCCTGTGGACCGGCGCCAACCACTTGGCTACCCAGGGGTTCGTGGTCCAGTGGAAGAACATCGACCCGGGCGACGACGGCGAGATTGAGATCGTCTCGCAGCAGTACACGGGGACCATTCCCACCTCGGTCGACGCCGCAGGCATCGCCGACGGCGCCACGGGCTACGCGCTGAACGGCATCCGGCTGATCGAGAAGGCCCCCACGGCCCCGCCCACGCTCGTCAACACGCCGGCCACGGGCATCGGGGCCTTCTCGGCCAGCATCGGCGGCCGCATCGTCACCACCGGCGGCCAGGCCCCGAACACGCGAATCTACTTCGGCGACAATGACGGCGGCACCGTGGCGGCCAACTGGGACGCCTGGATCGACCTCGGCCAGCAGGCAGGCGATTTCTCGGGGCTGGTCGGCAACCTGAGCCAGGGGACCCCCTACTACTACCGCGCGTTTGCCGTGAACTCCGTCGGCGCGGCCTGGGCGCCGGCGACCGCTTCGTTCACCACGCTGGCCGCCACTGCCCCGACGGTGATCAACCTGCCGGCGACCCAGGTCGGCGCCTTCTCGGCCCGGGTCCACGGCCAGGTGACGGGCACCGGCAACGACGCGCCGGTCGTCAAGGTGTACTACGGCGACAACGACGGCGGGACGAACCCGGCCGCCTGGGACCGCTCGATCGACCTGGGCGTCCAGTCCGGCGAGTTCTACGGCACGATCGACCAGCTCAACCCCGCGACCACGTACTACTTCACGGCGTGCGCCCGGAACGCCGTCGGCGAGGCCTGGGCGACGCCGTCGCTTTCGCTGCGGACGCTGACCCCGCTGGCGCTCGAGATCACCGAGTTCATGGCCGACAACTCGACCACCTTGAGGACGCGGACGCGCGCCAGCGCCGCGGTCCCCTTCGCGGGCGACTACACCTACCCCGACTGGATCGAGATCCACAACCCCGCGGATGCAGCGGCCGCCCTCGGCGGCTTCTACCTGACCGACGATATTGCCCTTCCCACGCAGTGGTCGTTTCCGGCCGGCACGTCCGTCGCCGCCGGGGGCTACCTGGTCGTGTTCGCCTCGGGCAACAGCATCCGCGATCCCGCGCTCGACGAGCACGGCTATCTCCATACCAACTTCAAGTTGAAGGCCAGCGGGGGCGACGTGGCCCTGGTCAACGCGAGCGGCACCCTCGTGTCGGCCTACGCCAACTACCCGTCGCAGAGCCGGAACGTATCGTACGGCATCGGCGCCGACGGCCAGAAACGTTTCTTCCCCGTGCCGACGCCGGGCTGGGACAACGCGAACGACGTGCCCCAGGTCCCCCGGTTCAGCGTGGCCGGCACCACGTTCACGTCCTCGGTGGTGGTGAACCTGACCGCCGGCTACCCGACCGACGTGATCCGCTACACGCTCGATGAGACGGCGCCGACGGCGGCGTCGCCCGTCTGGAGCGGGGCCAGGGTGCTTACGACCACCACGATGGTCCGGGCGGTGTCGATCGGCGCCAACGGCAAGTCGAGCGGCGCGGTCGGCGAGACGTACATCGCCCTGGGCGCCGACGTGCTGGCCTCGAGCTCGAACCTGCCGATCGTCGTGGTCGAGACGTTCGGCGACGGCGTGCCCGGGGCGGGGACGGTTTTCGGCGACAGTTATATCGGGTTCTTCGAGCCCGGCGCCGACGGGCGCGCCCGGCTGACCAACCCCGTGACGCTCGGCACGCGGGGCGGCCTCCACGTCCGCGGCTCCAGCTCCGCCGGCTTCGCCAAGAAGCAGTACCGCGTGGAGCTGTGGGACGAGAAGGACCAGGACAAGGCCCTCGCCGTCCTCGGCATGCCCGACGACGCCGACTGGATCTTCTACGGCCCCACCACCTATGACCGCGTGTTGATCAGCAACCCATTCATATATGATCTGAGCAACCAGATCGGCTGCTACGCCGTCCGGACGAAGTGGGTCGAGATGTACCTGAATGCCAACGGCGGCCAGGTGACCGCCGCCGACTACGTCGGCGTGTACGCCATTATGGAGGTCATCGAGAGCGGCGACGACCGGGTCGACGTCCAGCCGCTCTCCACGGGCGCCGGCGGCGTGCCTGTCCAGGGCGGATTCATCTGGAAGAACGACCGGGGCTCGCCGTACGTCGAGCCGGAGCTTCCCAACGCCGCCCAGCAGACGTATATCAACAGTTGGATCAACGGGCTCGAGACGGCGGCCAACAGCGCAAACTTCCGCGACCCCGTCCTCGGCTACGCGGCGTGGGCCGACGCCGGCTCGTTTGTCGACCACAACCTGCTGAACATGCTGGCCATGAACGTCGACGCGATGCGCCTGAGCGGGTACTACTACAAGACCGCCGCCGGCAAGATCGAGGCCGGGCCCATCTGGGACTTCGACCGGGCGCTGGAGTCCACCGACGGCCGCGACGACAACCCCCTGGCGTGGAACGGCACCGGCGACAGCACGCTCTTCTTCACCGACACCCGCGTCCGGGCGTGGTGGCCCCGGATGTTCCAGGACCCGGACTTCGTCCAGAAGTACATCGACCGGTGGTTCGAGCTTCGCAAGAACCAGTTCAGCCTGGCCAGCCTGTTCGCGACCATCGACGCCCAGGCCGCCCAACTCCAGGAGGCGGCGCCGCGCGACTATGCCCGCTGGTCCGGCTCGCGGTACGGCACCTTCGCCGGCGAGATCCAGCACCTCAAGACCTGGCTGACGAGCCGCATCAACTGGATCGACAGCCAGTGGGTCGCGCGGCCGGCGTTCAGCAACCCCGGGCCGGTCGTGACGCCCGGCACCACGGTGACGCTGTCGGCGCCCGCCGGCGTCGTCTACTACACGCTCGACGGCACCGACCCGCGCGCGGTCGGCGGCGGCGTCGGCCCCGGCGCCCGCCTGGCCACCGCCCCGATCACGATCAACCAGTACACGCGGATCACGGCCCGCGTCTATCGCGCCGGCTACGTGCCCTCGTCCGGCGAGCCGGGCTATGTCTCC
>Ga0315286_10007378_pt1 | contig 10759 bp, 8 predicted proteins | sample YL17G10_0_MG_FD_205038 | JGI IMG/M metagenome (GOLD analysis project Ga0315286, IMG submission 205038) | Sediment microbial communities from Yellowstone Lake, YNP, Wyoming, USA - YL17G10_0 | ecosystem: Environmental > Aquatic > Freshwater > Lake > Sediment | place: USA: Wyoming | collected...
CACTATTGAGTCGATAGGAACATTAATTGCAAATACATCAATTACCCTAGATAGTTGGAATTTAATTTGTGGAGATTGGGGTTCAACAGGAATGCATTTCTGGTTGAATAATGGAACTCTCGCAGAATATAATGCAGGAATAGGAAAGCCATCAACATATGGAGGATATTGGATAGCGGGTAGGAATTCGGATAATATCCATTATCCTTGGCTTGCCATTTCTGAAGATGCGGCGTGGACAAGGCAATTATCTCAGTCAGAAATACAACAAGTTTATACAAATTGGATGTCTGGAGTGGGCTACGCTAATATTTTTGATGCTATCAGTCCTGAAACAACACCGCCAATTATCATGCCTTCAATCCCAAATTCTTCTGTCAATTTATATTGTAATGCTACTTTAACAGATGACCTACAGCCAAATTTGACGGCAATTTGGACATGGTATAAGAATAATATAGGTTATTCATCTGGCGATACATCTGTACAAAATGGAACAAATAGTTTGATAACAACTCTTGGTGTTGGCAATACAACAAAAGGTGAACAATGGATATGTGAAGTTACTCCTTATGATGGATTTAATTATGGAAATGCAAGCAATTCAACGGCGGTTACAATATTAAATTCAGTTCCAACGCAAAATAATCCTTTATTATCAACACCTTCTGGAAAGAACTTATCTACTGAGAATCTAACCTGCTATAATCAATCAACTTTTGATGCAGACAGTGATGCAGTTGTTAATATCTATAATTGGTATAAAGATTCTCAGCCATTAACCGTCCTTAATTTACCATTTGAGGGCAATGCAAATGATTATTCTGGAAACAATAATAGTGGAATAATCTATGGAAATTCGCAATTTATGACGGGAAAATTTGGAAGAACATTACATTTTAATGGGATTAATCAGTCTATAAATATTTCAGATAGCAACAGTCTAGATATTACTAACCAGATTTCAATTGAAACATGGATTAATTTAGATTCATTGAACAAGACGATGATTCTTGATAAAAATCTTGCCTATAGATTATGGCTTCCTAATGCGACTACAAGTACCTTTGTTTTTGCTATTTATATAGGGGGTTCATGGACAAATGTTACTTCCAACACGGCATTAAATATAGGAACATGGTATCATTTAGTAGCAACCTATAATGGTTCGAGTGCTAAACTTTATATTAATGGAGCAGAAGATAAAAACCAAGCTGTTTCTGGATTGATAGGAACAAGTTCACAAAAAGTAATAATCGGAACTTATGCTGGAGATTATTATCTAAATGGTACAATAGATGAATTAAGAATCTACAATTATACTTTAACTCCAGAACAGATTTCAGCTGATTCTAATTTAGAATATAACAAGATTGTCAGCCAAGAAACTTCTGGAGGAGATAATTATATGTGCCAAGTAACTCCAAATGATGGTGAAATTGATGGAGCAACTTTGAATTCTTCATCTCTAAATGTTATGTGGGGGATTACCTTTAATGTGACTGATTCATTCAGTAATGCTAGTTTAGATAATGTGTTAATTAATTGCAATCAAACAGGATTCAATCAGTTAGGAGATACCACGAACACCTATGGACCTTATGGATTTTCTCCAGGAACATATAGTGGTGAGTTTGCAAGAGATAATTATTATAATAAAACAATAACATTTACTGCAGATGTTGATAAAACAGTTAATGCTCTTGTTTCAGCTAGAGCTCAAATAACAGCCGAAGAGCACACCTGGCTTGAAGGAATTTACAATTGTGTTGTTTTAGGGGATTGCAGCCTCTACAACCTAATGGTTGAAATAAATCAAACAACTCTTCAAATAAATCAAACAGTTAACAATATCTGGCAAAACACAAAGCCAACAGACCAATCAGTGATTATAAATGAGACCATAACAAATAAAGTAGTTAATTCTACCAAAAATTTGACAATTGATTATTCTGTTAATATCCCAATAAAGGCGGGATATACGTTAGGAACCTATCTTCCTGTTAGAATTGGATTTTGGTTCTTAAATATTAGTAATAATGTAACTTGCTTTAATCAGGGAGATAGACCAACAGGAGTTACAAGTCCTTATTGTCAGCCTTTAATCACAGAGGTGGTTGGACCTATGGGGGGACAAGTAAATTTCACAGTTAACCTAAGACCGAATGTCACATTAGCGAATTATACCATAAAAAGAATTGTTGATATTGATCCAAATAATGTCTGGATTAATTATGGACAAGAAGCAATAGGTATCATGGAAGTGAAAGAAAATAGTGATAGCTATGGCATTAGTGCTTTAAAAACAGGAGAAAATAATCCAAGCGTTAATAATCAACAGGTAAGTGCAACTCCTCCATCAACAGGAGGGAACATTGGAGAGTCCTCGATAACAAATATCTATAATACTTATGTTACGAATGGAAATAATACCCCTGCGGGGGCAAATAGTGATAATGGGAATAATAAAGAATCCTCCTCTGCAGTAATTACTGGAGGAGTAATTGGGAGTTTATTATCTAGTGGAAGCATTATAATTCTCACTGGGCTTTTAGCAGGATTATTTATATTATTCATAATTTCTAAAACAATAATTAAATTAAAAAAGAGATAATCTTAGTATCTAAATTTCTATAAATAACATTATTTTTTATAAGTATGGTAAAAAAGTTATGTCTCTTGTTATTAGTATTTGTTTCAATTATCTTATTTGTAAGTTTTGTTTCTGCATCAAATGTTGGCTTGGTTGAAAATTCGACATGGCAAAGTAATTTGACTGCTGTAAGGTTTTCTTCTATGGCTTGGGGGGATTTAAATGGTGATGGAAAGTTGGATTTAGTACTGATTGGTTGCTTATCTGGTGCTGGAGGTCAAGATTGTAATAATGGAGTCATCGCTAAAGTCTATATAAACAATGGAACAAGTTTAGTCGAAAATCAAACATGGGAGAGTAATTTGACTGGAGTGGGGTATGGTTCCTTAGCACTAGGAGATATTAATAATGATGGGAAATTAGACTTAAGTATAAGTGGATGCACAACAGGAACTAATTGGGGGTGCGATGGAAATGTCATTTCTAAAGTTTACTTAAGTAATGGAACAAGTTTTGTTGAAAACAATCAATGGGAAAACAATCTAACAGGGGTTTTTGATTCATCAATGAGTTTAGGAGATATAAACAATGATGGGAAATTAGATTTAGTAATAAATGGAGCAAAGTATACTCTTCCTTTTTATACTTCTAAGATTTACATCAATAATGGAACAAGTTTTACAGAAAGTAATCAATGGGAGAATAATCTAATAGGAGTTTATGGTGGACAAATTAGTTTAGGGGATATAAATAATGATGGAAAGTTGGATTTAGTTTTGACCGGTGATTCTGGTTCTTCTAATAAAAATTCAAAAATTTATATTAATAATGGTACAAGCTTACTAGAAGATGCAAATTGGGAACAAAATTTAGCTATTTTAAGTGAAAGCACGGTTCTATTTGGGGATTATAACAATGATGGGAAATTAGATTTAGTTTTCACAGGGAACGCAGCGGGAGATTTTATTTATGTTTATAATAATAATGGAACTACATTACTATTAAATCAGACAAGGGATGGTCCTGGAAATTTAATTGGAGTATATTTTGCTTCTTTAGCTTTTGGAGATTATAATAATGATGGATATTTAGATTTGGCTGAAATTGGTAATGAGGCAGGATATGCTAGAGTCTATTATAATAATCAAAGTAATAATAATTATTTTGTACAAGATTCAACAGCCTATGCAAATATCTCAACTAACTTATTTCAGGGACCTGTAACTTGGGTTGATATAAATAATGATGGAAAGTTAGATTTAGTTATAATTGGAGCAGATTTTGCATTAGGAACAAATATAGCAAAAGTTTTTATAAATAATGAAACTATAACCGACATTCTACCCTCTACTCCAACTTCTGGTTTTTCATCAAATTATTCTGTAACAAACACTCAATTAAATCTAAGCTGGGGAAATGGAAGCGATGCAGAAACAAACACTTCCGGACTTTATTATAACCTAATGATTGGAAATGCGACGATGAACAATACAATTGTTTCTGGTGTTTATGGGGGGAGTTCGGGAGGTTCCCGTAGTGGTGGGGCGTCAAATGGCTATTTCGGAAATATGATGCAAAGGAAGAATATAACCTTAAATTTGGCTTTGCCGGCAGGAACATATTACTGGTATGTTCAAACAATTGATACTGGATTGGCAAAATCAGCATGGAGTGCACCGCAGAATTTTACTGTTGGAGTCGACACAACAAAGCCAACTATAACAAGTGTGACAAGCTCTTCTATAACAACATCAACAGCAACTATAACTTGGACAACTGATGAAATGGCAAATTCAACAGTATTTTATGGAACAACGATTGCAACAACAAGTTCTTCAAGTGATACAACACTGACGCAAGGACATTCTATTGGATTAACAGGATTATCGGCATCAACAACTTATTATTACAATGCTTCAAGCTGCGATTTTTCCAACAATTGCAATATTTCAACTCAGGGCACATTTACAACTTCTGCTGAAGCAACTCCTCCAAGCAATCCTGGAGGAACTAGTGGTGGCGGAGGAACAGCTACAACTCCTACAACTAATCAGACAATTTCCAAATTTGATGTAGACTTTTCTAATGTGTCCACAGGAACTCTTGAAGTTAAACAGGGAGATGTAAAGACATTCAGTTTTAACGGAGATGTTAAACATTCTATAACTCTGCTTTCTGTAACAGCCAGCTCAATAACCTTACTTATAACTTCAAACCCGATAACTGAACAAATTAATCTCGGAGAAACAAAGCAAGTAGACATTAATAATGACGGAATAAATGATTTAGAGATAAAACTTTTATCTATTATTAATGGAAATGCGAGATTTTACTTAACCAAACTTGCGGGATCAGATATTGTTGCAAAAGAAGAAATTCAGAAAGGGGTATTGTTTGATATTAAGGTTAGCTTGTCAAATCTATTCAATGTTGTTAGGACAGGAAGAGAGATTATAGCCAAGATAGAAGTTCTTAATGTGAATAATATAGGACAGGTTGATGTTGGTGTTGATTATTACATTACCAGCAAGGAAGATAATCAAACAAAACTTGTTGAGGGAAGTGATACTCTTGCTGTTGAAGCTGTTGCAAGTTTTGTAAGAAGCCTGACTATTCCTTATAATCTGAAAGCGGGAAATTATTGGTTTAATGTTGATGTAAGATATAAAGGCGAAATTATGGCTTCGGGAAAAGTAGAATTTACTGTTATAATAAATTATGAAATTATAATTGCTGTTGGAATGGTTATTTTGATTGTTGCGGGAATATTTGTTTATTTGTGGAGAATAAACAGAAGGGAAAAGAGAGTAGAAAAGCAGGTCAAAATTATGAAACAAAAAATGGGAAATAAAATAGTTATAGTTAAAAAGAGGAAAAAATGATAAGAAATATTGATAATAAAAAAGAATTGAAGTTTAATTCGCGTCTTGATTATCGCGAGAGTTATAAAAAAGAGGTGATATCATAATGGCAGATGTAAAGATAGATGAAGAATTGCTGGAAAAAGTTAAGAAAATAATAAAGAAAGGGGAAAATAGATTTGATTTTCCTAATGCTAAATCTTTTGTAGACAAGGCTGTGCTGAAAATGCTGAAATCGCTTGAGGATAAGAAGGAATGAGGAAGAATAATTTATCACCTCTTTTTCCGATAACGTTGAACAAACGCTGGGGGGTTTTATTCATTAACCTTATCTTTCAGCTTCTTCTGTTTCATAACTTTTAAAAGTGAAAATATTCTCCTAAAAAAATGAAAAACATGAAGATAATTCAATTGAATCAGATTAAAGATATAATAACATCTAATTCTACTATTGCTATAGGCGGTTTTACAATAAATAGGAAACCTATTTCGATAATAAAGGAAATTGCTGAGAGTGATACAAATAATCTTTCATTATACACCTTAGCGGGCTCATTAGATATTGACTTGTTAGTTGAAAAATCAAAAGTAAAGAAAGTTATGGCGGCTTATGTTGGTTATGAAGGACTTGGAATTTCAAAAATTGTTCGTCACGCTGTTGAATCAGGGGGGATTATTTTTGAGGACTTGACAGAAATATTGTACTACCTTAGGCTCAGGGGAGGCGCAGCAGGAGTGCCTTTTATTCCAACATCCTCAATAATAAAATCAGATATTTTCAAGATTAACCCTGCCTGCAAGAAGATAAAAGACCCATTTACAAAAGAAGAATTATGCGCAGTTCAATCAATAAATCCTGATTTTAGCATTATACATGCTCAAAAAGCAGACAGAGATGGAAACATTTTGATTGATGAGCCTGATTTCTGCGAAAAAGAGATGGCTCAGGCTTCAAAAATAAGGATTTTCAGCGTCGAGAAAATTGTGAGGAAATTAAAGCCAAGAGAGATTACAATTCCAAGTCAATTTGTAGATTACATAATTCCGGTGAAGAAGGGGGCGTACCCTACCGGATGCTATAAAAATTATTCTCCTGATATAAAATATATATTAAACCATTTGGCAAAATGACAAACAATATATCTGATTTTCTGATTGCAAATCTTGAGAAAGAAATTGAAGAGGGAATGACAATTGTGCAAGGTACTTCTACATTTATTCCCTTAATTGCCACTAAATTAGCACAAAAAGGGAAGAAAATAAATTTAATCGGAGGATTTATGATGAATCCAGATATTAATCCAATTATTCCGTCTACATTTTCTTCATATAATTATAGTAATGGAAAATCATATCTTGGATTATCTGGATTTTTAGACATGCTGCAAAATAAGAAAGTTGATTTGGAATTTTTAAGGCCGGCACAGGTAGATGAATTCGGCAATATAAACAATACAGTCATTGGAGAATATAAAAAACCAACAGTCAGACTTCCAGGCGGAATGGGGGTAGATGATGTTATGACTTTTATTAAAAAAATAATATTGTATATTCCAAATCATAGCAGAAAAGTCTTTGTGAAAAAAGTAGATTTTGTCACAGCTCATGGATGGGATAAAGGGAAAGGACCAGATAAAATAATTACCAATATGTGCGTATTTGAATTTCCCAATAAGAAAGTCACATTAACAGCCATAAATCCAGAATATACCATAGAAGATGTCAAAAGAGAAACGGGGTTTAAATTCAGGATTTCTGCTGATATGAAAAATATGATTGTGCCTGATGAAGAAATGAAAAAGAGGATACAAGAATCAGATCCTCTTAATATTAGAGACTTGGAAATCAAGGAGAAAAGAGAAGAAGTTTTAAAAAAATTTAGATAGATTTGTTCTTTTTTATATCCTCTAAAAGCATTTTTCTTGCTTCTTCATAGCCTTTAATCGGCTTTGCGGGAATGCCAACTGCAATTGTTTTATCAGGGATATCTTTGTTTACAAGGGCGCAGGCACCAACAATAGAACTTTCCCCTATTGTAACACCATCAAGAATCACGGCATTTGGGGCTATTTGTGCTCTCTTTTTGATTAAAACGGGAGAGAGAATGATTGGATCTTCTGGATTTATATCTTGAAAGACAGAATTATGAGCAAAAATCTTAACTCCTACAGATAATTTTACATTATCTTCTATGGTTACAAGATGAGGAACAGCTGTGTCTATATGAACGAAAGCGTCAATGAACACATCTTTTCCTATATTAACTCCTCTTCGCCTGTTTGCAAAGACTCTAAGCTTGTTGCCTAAGCCAGCATATCCCAAGATATACCAGAATCTGTTCCACAACTTTCTAAAAAAGCCAATTTTAACCTTGTCAACAAATCTTGTTTTTTCCATTTAAAATAACACCCGCATAATTTTATAAATATATTCCCTATTTAAATTTGATGAAGAAAACTCGCAAAACATTCACACTTAGAGTAGATTTAGAATCCGATAAGGGAATTCGAGAGGGAATTCCAAAATTATTGGACTTATTGAAGAAATATGATCTCAAAGCATCTTTTTATCTTGTAATGGGCGGAGAATCCAATATCTTCGAGATTTTAAAATACAATAAAAAAATGGAAAGTTCGGCAGAACGTTCTATAAAAGTATGGTCATTGACTGATAAATTAAGAATGGCCTTTCTTCCCAAAGATTTCGTTAAAGCGAATAAAGAGATATTACAAAGAATATTAGACGAAGGACATGAACTCGGAATTCATGGCTGGAAACATCGGGAATGGACAAGAGGATTGGATAAAATAAATATAAACGAGAAAATTAACAAGGCAATTAATAGATATAACAATCTATTTGGACAAAAACCAATAAGTTGGACTTCTCCTGGCTTTAATATCAATGATAATGTCTTAACAATATTGGAGAAAGAAGGTATCCAGTATATCAGCGATTTTGAGGGGGAAAAATTAAAATTATATGGGAAAATAAAGAATATTCCTATGACTATCTGCGGCGATAACAGAACCCCGATAATAGAGAATTTAATTTCAAAGGGGAAAAATGACGAGGAGATTTTGGAATTTATAAAAAAAGAAATGGATAAAGAAATAATCTCTTTTTACATTCATGACTTATTTGAAGCAAGATTTAAATTAGACTTGTTAGGAAAGATTTTTGAAATTGTAAAGGATAAACGAATTGTAAACAAAAGAATAATTGATTATTAACCCATCGATAAACTTGAATATACTTCTTTGTATTTCTTGGAAATTTGAGAATAGCCATTCTCTCTTATATAACGTTCACATTCTTTTTGCATTTTTTTATAATTTTGGGGTTCCATGGCTTTTTTTATTGCAATTGGAAAATCCTTGTCATTTTCTACAACAATTAGACTTCCATATTTTTTAGCCATTTCCTTAAAAAAAGAGATGTTACTGGCAACTACAGGACGTTTTGCGGCCATTGCTTCTGAAAAAACCCCGCTTCTTACTCCGCCACGATAAGCCTGAAGGACTAAATCACATGCAGACAGATATTTCCACCACAAATCAACAGGCAGTTCTTTTAAGTCAAATCTTACATATTCCTGAAAGTTATTTTTTTCGACAATCCTTTTATTGAGTTCTATAAAATCATTTACCTTTTTCGAATTGCTTGTATTTGCGGCTTTGGGATTTGTGACAAAGAGGATTGTCTTTCCTATTTTGTCGGCATAGGCAAGAATTCTATCGGCTCCGGAATCAACAGTAAGATTACCTATAATAAGATAAACTTTCCCAGAGAGAAACAATTCCTTTCGTGATTTTTCTTTGTCGGGCATTTTTATGTTGTCTATAACCCCCTGTGGAATTATTATAATTTTATCCGGATTGAAATTATAATCTTTTATAAGAACGTTTTTGAAAAAATCTTCATTTACATGAATCATGTCGCAAACATTGCGAATTAATCGGTTTTGGATCGAATATAAGACCTTTCGCATGAATTTCTTTAATCTGCGTTCTGGCAGGTCTACATCTCTTGGAAGAACAGTATGCATTGTTACTATTATCTTTTTTCCTAGCAATTTAAGTAAAGGCAATATAAAAAAGAAAGGCAATCCATAATAGCCTAAGAGGTTATATTCATGATGCAAGTGAAGAATATCATAATTTTTCATTTCTTTTATCTTTCTTAGAAAAGATAGTGGGGAATGTGCTCGATAAGTCAATAAGTCTATATCAACACCCTGTTTTGAGATGCTTTCAATCAAATGCTGCGAAATTATAGCAAGTGCTTTCTCTGATTCAATGCTTGGAGAAATTAAAGCGATTTTCATTTCTATTGAATAAAATAGAGTGTTTATAAAAATTATGGGATATTAATCTTTTTAGTAAAACTGTCTTCTGAATTTTAGTATCATTAATTTTAAAAAGAAGTCAGAAAAGAGTATACCATGATTCAAGAAAGAATACTGATTACAGGAGGGTGTGGTTTTATCGGGAGCAATTTTATAAGATATCTCTTAACAAATTCTAATATTGGAAAACAAGCCCAGATAATTAATGTAGATAAAAGGACTTATGCCGGACAGGGGAGAAATCTTGAACATATGGGCATTGATAGGGATGGAAGGTATAGATTTGTTCCTGGAGATATTTGCGATGAAGGATTAGTTGGTGAAATTTTTTCTGAATTCAGACCGAATATTCTTTTTAATTTTGCGGCAGAAAGTCATGTAGATAGGGGAATTGATTCTAGGACTCCTTTTGTCATCACAAATATCCTAGGGACCCATGTCTTATTGGAATCTGCAGTAAGAAACAAAACAGAATTATTTTTTCAAGTCTCCACAGATGAAGTTTATGGAAGCTTGTCTAAAACAGAAAAATCCCGAAAAGAGACAGACACTAAATATCCCCGAAGCACTTATTCCGCCACAAAATCGGCAGCAGAAGATTTGGCTTTAGCTGCTTTTGAAACTCATGGACTTCCTGTTATTGTTTCAAGAAGCGCAAATAATTATGGACCCTATCAGTATCCAGAAAAACTTCTCCCTCTTTTTATCACAAATTTAATCGATGGAAAAAAAGTCCCCTTAATGTGGAGCGAGGATAATCCGGGGGCGAATGTGCGAGATTGGCTTCATGTTGAAGATAATTGTAGAGCTATTTGGTTATTATCACAGAAAGGAAACGCTGGAGAATCTTATAATATTCCGGGGCTTAATGAAAGGACAAATATGCAGATGACAAAAGCTATATTGGATTCATTAAATTATAGAGAAGATAGAATAGAACATGTGCCTCACAGAAAG
>Ga0315286_10007382_pt1 | contig 10755 bp, 6 predicted proteins | sample YL17G10_0_MG_FD_205038 | JGI IMG/M metagenome (GOLD analysis project Ga0315286, IMG submission 205038) | Sediment microbial communities from Yellowstone Lake, YNP, Wyoming, USA - YL17G10_0 | ecosystem: Environmental > Aquatic > Freshwater > Lake > Sediment | place: USA: Wyoming | collected...
CTTTCATGAGTTCTTGATCAATTGTGTTGGCAAGGCAAAGGCTCCACCGCCTCCGTGCGGGTGGAGCTCACCAAAGAAGCCGCCAAGATCTTGGGTTCCCACCCCGGGACCCTGGCACACGCCCGTAGGGAAAGTAGGGAAAGCCACGAATGCCTGTCAAGTCGAATCTTCCCGCCCAGGGCCCGGCCGGGGCTCATGACCTGACCTGACGAGGCCTGGCCCACCCCAGGAACTGAGGCAGTAGCTCTTTGTCGCACAACTGATTAGACGATTCCAACGAACTGATTCTCACCATCCCCCGGCAGTGGGCGTAGTACCCCCCGCCCAGCCCGATTCCGACATGCCCGGGGGGTCGCCCCGGGGCTGCGAAGAAGATGAGGTCGCCTGGTTCGGGTTCTTCCCCGCTCGAGAGCCGCCTCGAGGCCCCGAGCTGGTGCGCGGCGTCGCGCGGGAGGCTCACGTCCTGCTCGGCGAGGACCTGCTGGGTGAACCCGGAGCAATCGAACCCGAGCGCGGTCCGTCCGCCCCAGTGGTAGGGAACCCCGAGCAGGCTGAGGATCCTCTCCAGGAGCGCGGACTTCTCGCCCCGGCAGGCCAGGGACGCGAGCGGCACCCAGCCCCTGCGCCCGTCCGGCAGCTCGACGCGGCGATGGGCGCCCCGGCGGCGTCCGGCGATGAGCCGGCTGTTCAGGAACAACGGGCTCACCAGTGCTCCACGGCCGGGTCCGCTTCGCGCCTCGGCCACCGCGACCGCCACCCGGGCGGCCGCCTTCGCCTGCCAGGAGCGGGCGCGAGCGGCCGGGACGCGGACGAGTCCCCAGCCCCGGACCCAGCCGCGGTAGCCGTCCGCCAGGCCCTCGACCCGCCACCACTGCCCACCGGGACGCGTGCCCAGGATTCGCACGACCTCGCCCAGCAGGAACTGGCTGGTGAGTTCGGCCGCGTGTTCGGGCCGGCGCCGTACGTCGAGCACCGCCAGCGTGACGACCGCGTGCGTGAGCCGGCTCATTCGTCGAGGGGGGGGGGCAAGGTGTTCGAGGACCTCTTGAGCATGCGGATGAACTCCTCGCCCCCCGGGGGGCCACTCTCCTCCACTTCGAAGGGCCGGGCTGCCCGACGGCGCGACCGCCCGGGTCCAGGACGGCACGCTAGCATAGCCCCCGCGGGCCTTCCACCTTCGGGGCACCGCGAGGGGGCCTTTCATCGGGGTGCTCCGGGGCCACTTCAGGGGGCGCTCCTGCCGCGGTCGTTCTCGGCAGAGCGTCGCTCGGCGGAGACCTCTTGACCTGCGGAGGCAACTGCCCCAATGATGATACCGTCGCGACCGGGGCCGTTCGTTCGACCCGAGATGACCAGTTCGTGCAGGTACCCGTGTCCCGATTCCAGACGCTCGTAGTTCGATGGGTTGTCGTCGCGCTGGCCTTGCTGTCCGCGCCCGCCGGGGCGACCATGCCGGCGGTGTCGGGCCCCCCCCCCGCAGAGGTCTCGGCGGCGTTCCGCGACGGGCTCTTCGAGCTTCCCGCCCGCCACACCGAGCTCGGCGTGAGCGCGGTCCAGCCTGTCCTTCGGATCCCCGTGATCCTGGTTTCCTACACCGACGCACCCCTCGCCTACGGCGCCGCCGACTTCGACCTCGCCCTGTTCGACACCACTCAGGCGATGGCCACGGGTTCGCTTCACGATTACTACCGCTGGGTCTCGGGTAGCCGGCTGAACGTGCTCGGACGCGTGGTGGCGACCGTGCAGCTGGCGCAGAACAAGCTCTACTACGGCTACAACAGCTTCGGGCTGTCCCGCACGGACACGCCTCACAACGCCGCCGGCCTGGTCCGAGACGCCCTGGCGGCCTGCGCCTCGCAGGTGCAGTGGTCGAACTTCGATCTCGATCGCGACGGCTTCGTGGACATGCTCTGGGTGGTGCACGCCGGCCCCCCGGGCGAGGCGAGACCGGACCGTCTCAAGAACGACCTGTGGTCCATCACCTCCCGGCTCTCCAGCTACTGGACCGGCGTCAGCGCCTACGAGACCACCGAGCACGTGCCGGGCTCGGCCACCCAGCACATGCGCATCGACCGTTTCTCCATCCTGCCGGAGCTCTCCTATTTCGCCCCCGGGCAGCGCTCGGAGATCGGGGTCTTCTGCCACGAACTCGGTCATGCCCTGGGCCTGCCGGATCTCTACAACATCCAGGACCTGGGGGAGACCAATGCGGGTCCCGGCAACTGGTCGCTGATGGGCACCGGTGTCTATGGAGGCGACGGCCACTCGCCACAGTACCCGACCCACGTGGGGGCGTGGCCCGCACTCTTCATGGGCTGGACGCAGACCCTGCGACCCACGGAGGACACGCCAGTGGTGCTCCCCCCGATCAGCAGCGGGGGCCAGATCCTCAATCTCTCGTTCCAGGGCGAGGCCAATCCCGAGCACTTCCTGGTCGAGACCCGCCGGCGCGAGGGTTTCGACCGCAACCTGCCCGCGGACGGACTCATCGTCTATCACGTGAACGATGCGGTGATCGGCCAGGGCATCCAGTCCAACACCGTCAACGCGGGGTCGACCCCGGGACTCGTCATCGTCGAGGCAAGCGGATCCTCCGACCTCACCCACGGGATCAACCGCGGTGATGCGGGTGACGCGTTCCCGGGCACGAGCGACCGCGTATTCCTCTTCGACGGCACACCGCCGCCGAACACCCACACCTTCCGGGGAGCCCCGATGGGCGTGGGACTCTTCGACATCGCCCCCGTGGGGCAAGGTGTGAGCTTCCTCGCCCAGGTCCGCGCGATCGGCTGGGAACCGGCCGCCGACCGCACGGTCGGGACCTATTCGCCGGTCGAGGCGCTGACGCCGGCTGCGACGGCCGTTCTCTCCCCCGACGGGACGGGCTACTCGGTCATGAGCGAAACGCGTCTCGGCCACCGCCAGGTCGTGCTGCGCTCTCGGTACGCGGGCACATGGGACGCGGGTTTCGTGGTCTCGCAGTCCTCGGGCGACGCCGACAAGCCCGCTCTGGCCTTGCTCGGCACCGGCGATCTCGCGCTCGCCTGGTGCGACACGCGGCAGGGAATGCCCCGCCTCTTCTATCGCGCCCGGGTCGGCGGCGTGTGGACGTCGGAACAGGCGCTGAGCACGCTTTCGGGCGAGCATTGGGCCCCATCCATCGGAGCCGACAACAAGGGCGTGGTCTACGTCGCATGGACCGTGATCGGTCAGGACCTGCCGAAGGTCTACTATCTGCGGTTCCCCTACCTGTCACCCGGCGGACAGCCGTTCACCATCTCGGACCCAGGCGCGTCGCCAGCGAACCCGCTCGTCACGGCGATGCCGTTGGGAGGGGCCATCGTCACCTGGACGGACAACGCGGCCTCGCCGACGACCCTGTGGTTCTCCCGCTGCGGACTGGACTCCATCCCCGGTCCCCCGAAGAGGCTCACACCCGTGAGCGGGCGACCCCAGACATGGGTATCGACGGTGGCCGAGTCGACCGGCGTCATCCACGACCTGTGGATCGAGGGCTCGACCGGGAGCGAGTTGCATTACCAGCGCCGCCTGCCCTACGGGGGCTTCGCGCCGGCCGACACGGTCCTCGAGACCAGCAACGGCACGATCACCAGGGCACAGCTGGTGCGGGACCCGGCGGGCGGCCTTCACGTGGCGTTCGAGCGCTCGGTGAGCGGGGTCACTCAGATCCGCTACCGGCGCCACCACCCCAGCCTCGGCTGGGACGCGAACAGCACCGATGTCACGGCGGTGGCGGACGGGGCTGCGGTGCAGCCCGCCGTGCTCGCCTCCTCGCCGGGGAACGTCATCGTGCTGTACCACAGCTTCCCGGGAGATGTGCCTCGCTTCATGGAGCGCTGCCGGACCACCGACGCGCCCGGGGTCCTCGCGGCACCGCGAGCCGTCGAGGTGACCCTGCCTCCGCGGATCTCCATTCGGCCCAATCCCGTACGTGCCGGACAGGTTGTCGAATTCGACTGGGGCGCCGCGCCAGGGCTCGCCGCCGATCGGACGGTGCCCGGGGCGCTCGAGGTCTACGACCTGGCGGGACGGCGCGTGGCGGTGGCGGACCTGCGGTCCCAGGGCTCGCAGCTCCACGGCCGCCTGGGATCCGACCTGACGCGGCCCTGGTCGGCGGGCATGTATTTCGTGCGCCTCCGCGGAGCCCCCGGCCCGGCGCAGCGCCTCGTGGTCCTCCGCTGAGGGCTCCGCGACCGTCCCGGTTCCACCGGCGAGCGGGTGCCGCGCTCGCGCTGCTGGCGGTGCTGGCCGCCGCTCCCGGAACGGTCTCCGGCGAGCCGCTCATGCTCTCCGGGTTCCTGCCGCTCGACGACGGCCTGGCCGCGCGCTGGCCCTGGTCGGGGGCATGGACCTGGCCCGTGGGCGCCGCCTGCGACCTGGCCCAGCCGTCGCCGGCCGGCGAGCCGGCCTGGCGGCTGCTGCGCGGCTTCGCCCCCGCCGGGGACACGCATCGCGGAGCCGATCTCGGCAACGGCCGGGCGCGCGACGTCGTTTGCGCGGCGGCGCACGGCGTGGTGGTCACGGTCAGCGATCTCCCGGACGGGAGCGGTTTCGGAAGCCATCTGGTCCTGGCCCACCGTCTGCGCGAAGGCGGCCTCGCCTACAGCGTCTACTCGCACCTGCGGACCGGCTCGGCCAGCGTGCGGGAAGGGCAGTGCGTGTGGGCGGGAGAGCCACTGGGAGAAGTCGGGCACAGCGGCCACGCGACGACCAACCACCTGCATTTCGAGGTGCGCCTGGCCCGCGATCCGGCCCTCCGCTGGGAGCGGGCGCCGGCCGTTGACCCCCTGACCTTCGTCGAGCAGCGGCTTCCGGGCTATCGGGCCGACACCAGCTGGTCCGCTCCGTACCTCGACTGGGCGGACCGCGCGGGGCTGATCGAGCCCGGAGCACGCGCCACCGCAGCGCTCGCGCGCGATGCCTGGCAGCAGATGCTGTCGCGCGCCGCGCGTCTGCCACTCATGGACCTGCCGCGCGACGCGGCCTCGCTGCGCGAGACGCTGATCGAACAGGGCCTGCTGCCGGAGCGCGAGCACGCCCCGCTCGGCCGCGCCACCGCCTGGCGCGACCTGCGGCGCGACCTCGCCTCCCTGGCGGCGATCGGCACACGCCTGCCACCCCGGCCGCTCGAAACCGCGCTCCACCGGTCGGCGTGCCGGCGCCGCTTCCACCTCGAGCAGCCCGCGCGCGACCTCGGCGCCCTGCACCGCGGGACCCCACCGACCGTGGCCGACGCCTGCATGCTGCTTGCCGACCTCGCCAACGACGCCCCGCCGACCGCCGCACCCGAGGACCGCCCGCGCTGAACACAGGCGGGGCCCGCTCCCCGCGCTTGACCCCGGGCGGCGACCATGGCAACGTCCCCGGCGTCAAAGGCCGTGACGGGGACGAGCAGGCGCGCGGCGCGTATTCGCGAGCCGGAGCCATCCGATCTGGCTCCCGAGGCGCGGGTCGCTAGCCCGGCGCGAAGTCGGGTGGCACCGCGGCTCCGTCCGCCCCGACGCCCAGGCGTCGGGGCGTTCCTCTTTGGAGTCCATTCGTCACGGGGGGGGAGCAGATGGCCGGCTATCGCGACACGCTGAACCTGCCGCGAACTGAGTTCCCGATGAAGGCCGACCTGCTCAGGCGCGAGCCGGAGCGCCTGGCCTGGTGGAAGGAGCGCGATCTCTACCGCCAACTGCGCCGGGTGCGTGCCGACGCCCCCGTCTGGCTGCTGCACGACGGCCCCCCGTATTCCAACGGCCACCTCCACATGGGCACGGCAGCCAACAAGATCTGGAAGGATGCTGCGGTGCGCCAGGCCTCGCTGATGGGCTGGGACGCACCCTACCTGCCCGGTTGGGACAACCACGGCATGCCGATCGAGACCCGTGTGGCCAGCGAGTTCCGGGAGAAGAAGCTCCAACCCGACCGCATCGCCCTGCGCCGCCGCTGCCGCGAGTACGCCGCCGGGTGGGTGGGCGTGCAGCGCGTCGAGTTCGAGCGGCTGGGCGTGTGGGGCGAGTGGGAGTCGCCCTACCTGACGATGGACACCCGCTTCGAGGCGGCCATCCTGGACTCCTTCGCAGCGCTGGTGGAACGCGGCTTCATCCAGCGCGGGCTGCGTTCCATCCACTGGTGCCCGACCGACCGCACGGCGCTGGCCGAGGCCGAGATCGAATACCAGGACGACCCCTCGCCCTCGATCTACGTGCCATTCCCCCTGCGCCAGGACCCGCGGGGGACACTCTCGCAGTGGCCTGGGGTCACGGCCGTGGCCTGGACCACGACTCCCTGGACCCTGCCCGCGAACGTGGGCCTCATGGTGGACCCCGACGCCGACTACGCCGTGGTGTGCGCGGGGGGCCGGCACTGGCTGCTGGCGGCCGCCCGGTTCGAGGCCGTGGCGAAGGCCGTGAGTTGGCCCGACGCTCAAGTGGTGGCGCGCGTGCGCGGCCAGGACCTGGTGGGCTGCATCTTCGAAGGCCCCTGGGGGCGGGATTCCCGGGTCGTGAACGGCATGCCCTTCGTCAACCTGGAGGATGGCACCGGCCTGGTGCACACCGCGCCCGGACACGGCAAGGAGGATTTCGCCATCGGTCAGCGCGAGGGCCTCGAGGTGGCCTGCCCGGTGGACGAGGCGGGCCGCTTCCTCGCGGGCGCGGAGCCCTTCGCGGGCCGCAGCGTGCTCGAGGTGAACGCCGACATCGTCGCGTGGTTGAAGGAGCGCGGCCGGCTGCTGGCCGCCTCCACCTTCGTCCACGCCTACCCGCATTGCTGGCGCTGCCGTCAGCCCGTGATCTTCCGCGCGACCGACCAGTGGTTCATGATCATCGACCACGCCCCCGCCCCGCACGGCGCCGACGCCTCGGGCGGCACGGTCTCCCATCGCGACCGAGCGCTCGCGCTCATCGAGGCCGTGCGCTGGGACCCGGCCTCCTCGCAGAACCGCATCCGCGAATCCGTGCGCCTGCGACCCGACTGGTGCCTGTCACGCCAGCGCAGCTGGGGCGTGGGGATCCCGGCGGTCTACTGCGAGGCCTGCGGCGAGGCCATCCTCGATGCGGGCATCATGCGGCGCGCCGTCGAGCTGACTCGCGCGCACGGCTCGGATGCCTGGTACGAGCGGGCGATCGAGGAGTTCCTGCCGCCCGGCTTCGCCTGTCCGGCCTGCAGCGCCACCGGGCCGTTCCGCCGCGAGAGCGACATCCTCGACGTGTGGTTCGACTCGGGTTCCACGCATCGCGCGGTGCGGGTCACGCACCCCGCGCTGGACGCGGCCTGGCGACGCGCCGAGGCGGCGGGCGGCCGGATCGTCTATTTCGAAGGCCCGGACCAGCACCGCGGCTGGTTCAACTCCTCGCTCATGGTGAGCGCCGGCGCCTCCGACCGCGCCCCCTACACCGACGTGTGCACGCACGGCTGGGTGCTGGACGGCGAGGGCCGCGCCATGCACAAGTCGCTGGGCAACGTCATCTGGCCGCAGGACGTGGTGCACGTCTACGGCGCCGACGTGGTGCGCTGGTGGGCGCTGGCCACCGACTGGCGCACCGACGTGCGCGTGGGCGACCGGACGCTGCGCCAGCGCGAACTCAAGAAGGCGGGCGTGCCGGCGGACGACCCGGCGTGGAAGGAGCGCCCCGGCGACGAGATCCTCGAGCGCTGCGCCGACGCGTACCGGAAGGTGCGGAACACGTTCCGCTTCCTGCTCGGCAACCTCGGGGACTTCTCCCCCGCGCAGGCCGTGCCCCGCAAGCGGCTCACGGCCGTGGACCGGGCCTTTGGCGACGCCCTCGCAGCGCAACTGGCGCGCGTCCGCGACGCCTGGGACACGCTGCAGTTCCATCGCGCGCTCGACCTGCTGCTCGGACTCTGCACTGTCGATCTCTCCGCCGTGTTCCTGGACGCCTCGAAGGACCGCCTCTACACGCTGGCCCCGGGCGACCCCAGGCGGCGCTCGGCGCAGACCGTGCTCTGGCAGGCGCTGCACGACCTGGCCATCGCCGTCTCCCCGGCCCTGGTGTTCACCGCCGAGGAGGTCTGGCAGCACCACCCCGCGCTGCTCGCCGAGTGCGAGAGCGTACACCTGGCCCGCTGGCCGGAGCGGGACCCGGCCAGCGACGAGGAGTGGGAATTCCTGCACGGCGTGCGCGATGCGGTCAACGCAACCCTCGAGCCGCTTCGCGCGGCGAAGACGCTGGCCTCCCCGGCGGCGGCCGAGGTGACGATCTCGGGGCTGCCCGCCACGATCGCCCGGCTGCGCGGTTACGGCGCCGAGTTGGCCGCGTTCCTCATCGTCGCGCGGGCCGACCTGGCGGAAGGTCCGGCCTCCGGGCCGGCCGAGGGCGGGACCGGGACGGAGCCGACCCTCGAGGTGACGGTGCGCCAGACCGCGCTCGCGAAATGCGAGCGCTGCTGGATGCACCGCGAGGATGTCTCACTTGAGGGCGCGTGCGCCGGGCTGTGCGCGCGCTGTGTGACGGCGCTGGAGTCGGCCGGGAAGTAGCGCAGGCGAGGGCTGCGAACGCGAAGGACGGGCGCATGGTGCCTCTGCTCGTTCTTCGGCTCTGCCGGCCTCGCCCTTCCGTTCCTGAGGGGTCCGCGGGCTCCGTTCCCGCTGTTGCCCTCACTCCCCCAGGTCCAGCACGGCCTGTCGCGGGTAGCGCGCCTTCAGGTCGCGCACCAACCGTGCGAAGGCCTCGGTCTCTCCCTGGAGCGGCACGTGGTCGGTGTCGATCTCCAGCACCTCGGTCTCGACACGCGCGCGCCGCATCCAGTCGTCGTAGGCGCCGTTCAGGCGCGCGATGTAGTCGCGGCTGATGCTCTGCTCGCTGGCGCGCCCCCGGCGCGCGATGCGCTCCATGAGCACGTCGGGGCTCGCCTTCAGGTAGACGATGAGGTCCGGCTTGCGCAGGAACCCCACCAGCACGTGGAACAGCGAGGTGTAGTTGCGGTAGTCCACCGCCGTCATCGAACCCTGATCGTGCAGCACCCGGGCGAAGATCTCCGCGTCCTCGTAGATGGTGCGGTCCTGGATGAAGGGCAGCGGGCTCGAGCCGATCTGCACCTGCGCCTTGAAGCGCTCGCTCAGGAAGTAGATCTGCAGGTGGAAGCTCCAGCGCGACATCTCGGCGTAGAAGTCGTCCAGGTAGGGGTTCTGGATGACGGGCTCGTAGTAGGCCATCCAGCCCAGCTCCGCGCTGAGCCGCGTGGTGAGCTCGGTCTTGCCGACCCCGATGTTCCCGGCGATGGCAAGGAAGTAGCCCGGGCTCAAGACCGCTCCTCCCCCGGCCCGCCCGGCTCGTCGCCCCCAGCCTCCCCGGCCTCTGCGGACTCCGGCTGCCCTGGCACGTCGGGATTGCGGAAGGGCCCTGCCTCGATGCCGTGCTTGCGGAGCAGGTCGTGGAAGGTGGGCCGGCTCACCTTGATGTCGCGCGCCGCGCGCGTGATGTTGCCGGCGTTGCGGGTGAGCGCCTCGACCAGCAGCCGGTGCTCCGTCTCGTCGCGGGCGCCCTGCAGGCTCTGCGGTCCGTCCTCGGACGCCGCCTCTAGCTCGAGGTCCGGGGGCCGTACGTAGGCGTCCTGCGCCAGAATCACCGCGCGCTGCACGCGGTTCTCCAGCTCGCGCACGTTCCCGGGCCAGGGATGCGCCTGCACCGCCCGCAACGCGGCCTGGGTGAAGCCGCGGATGCGGCGTTTGTGGTGCTTCGCGTAGTAGTCGAGGAAGTACTCCGCCAGCAGCCGCAGGTCGTCACCGCGCTCGCGCAGCGGGGGCACCACGATGTTGACCACGCTCAGACGGTAGAAGAGATCCTCGCGAAAGCGCCCTTCCACGATCGCGGCCTTGAGATCCTGGTTGGTGGCCGCCACGACACGCGCGTCCACCTTGCGCTGCTCCCGCCCGCCCACGCGCTCGACCACCATGTCCTGCAGGAAGCGCAGCAGCTTCACCTGCAGGTGCCTGGGCAACTCCGCGATCTCGTCCAGGAAGATACTGCCCCCCTCGGCCAGCTCCAGCTTGCCCTCGCGCATGCGGTGGGCGTCGGTGAAGGCTCCGCGCTCGTGGCCGAACAACTCGCTCTCGAGCAACTGTTCGGGGATGGCCCCGCAATTGATGGGCACGAACGGCCCGGTCCGCCGCGCGCCGGCCGCGTGGATGGCGTGGGCCACGAGCTCCTTGCCGGAGCCGTTCTCGCCGGTGATGAGCACCGTCGCATCGGTCCCCGCCACGCGCTGGACGAGCGTGAACACCCGCCGGATCGCCTCCGACTCCCCTACCAGCCGATGGTAGCGCTTCGGCCCGCAGAGCACCGCGCCACCCCGCAGCTGCTCGATCGAGCGCACATGGAACGCCCGCCGCAGGATGCCACGGAGCTCGTCGAGCTCGATCGGCTTGGCGTACCAGTCCACCGCACCCCGGCGGATCGCGAGCAGGGCGTTCTGGGGGTCGTCGTTCCCGGTGACCATGATCACCTTGGTCAGCGGGTAGTGGTCCACGATCTCGTCGAGGAGCTGCAAGCCGTCCTCGGGTCCGCCGTCGGGGCGCAGGGTCAGGTCGAGCGTCACCACGCCGGGGCGCTCCTCCCGCAGCAAGCGCCGCGCCTCGTCGGGCGAGGACGCGGTCAGCACCTCGTACTCCTCCTGGAACCCCCAGCGAAGCTGGCTCAGGATGGCTTCTTCATCGTCGATGATCAGGATCTTCTCGCGACTCATGCGGTCTTCTCCGTGGGCTCGACAACGGCGGCGGGCAGGTGC
>Ga0315286_10007384_pt1 | contig 10753 bp, 13 predicted proteins | sample YL17G10_0_MG_FD_205038 | JGI IMG/M metagenome (GOLD analysis project Ga0315286, IMG submission 205038) | Sediment microbial communities from Yellowstone Lake, YNP, Wyoming, USA - YL17G10_0 | ecosystem: Environmental > Aquatic > Freshwater > Lake > Sediment | place: USA: Wyoming | collected...
CTCCGCGAAGCATTGATTGCTGTCGCAGCCGCCATGCTTCTCCTAGATAACCCGGTCGCCCCGCCATTTACGTCACCGCATTGCTACTGGTTGGTTTCGTAATAAATATCTTGCTGTCAAAACAACGCCGTCTTTTTGCGTTGCCTTATTCCTTTTATTGAACCGTGCGCTTGGTTTTGCGTGAACGCTGAAGAAATCGCGCGCGAACGCATCAGAAAACTCTTGCAGATGGCGCGCGAGGTACTGGGAAAGGACGAGAAGCTGTCGAAGCGCTACGTCGAGCTGGCGAAGAGAATCGCGATGCGGCACAGGATAAAGCTGGGCAACAAGCTGTTCTGCAAAAAATGCGGAACCGTTTTCGTGCAGGGAAAAACGCTTCGCGTTCGCGTCAGCAACAAAATCCCCGTTTACATCTGCGCAGCCTGCGGCGCGGCGAGGAAGGTCGGCGGCCGCGGCAAGCCGTAGTTGATTAGTTTTAGTCTTTTGACTCCGTCTATCTCGCGAATTACTTTAATGGTTTCCGTTGGTACTAACTCTTCCCATCTTCCGCGGTTCAGCATTAGTTTTCTTATTGCCGTTGCGCTTATAGCGTGTTTTTTTGTTACGGGTCTTGCGTCGTATCCTTTTTCTTCAAATAGCCGCTTGACCCAGTCGTTGCCAGTAAAGACGGTGTCGAAGGAAGGACACAGTGATTCTGTCCATTCGACCCATTTCGCGTCGTCATGGACGTCGTCTACAGGAATAACGTGCATTTTTTTCACGCTCTTGACGCTTTTGCACACCATTCGGCTTCGTTCGTCTGCGGTGAAGGGATTGCCGGCAACGTAGTTGTACTGCGCGCTTCCTATTCCCACAATTATTTCATCGAATTCTTCAGATTGCATTTCTTCGACTACCGACAGGTGGCCCAGGTGAAAGGGCTGAAATCTTCCGATGAAAAGGCTTCTCTTCACGGTATTCCCTCATTCTCTATTTTTTCGAAGTAAGGCGTTAGGCAGAAACGGTAGGCCGTTCCCCTTTTGAACGGTTCGATGAGTTTTCTTTTTGCGCCAGAGAGTTTTTTCGCGTCGTCTTCGCTCAGGTTCGCGATTAGTAAGACATCGCTTTGTTTAAGTCCGAGGTCGAGTTTGTCGTTTATGTCGTCGGCTATTGCTTTTTGGATTGGCGCGTATTTTTCGTACAGTTTCCGAGGACCTATTTGTTCCGCTAGCGCCAGCGCTTGAAGCAGTCGCGTAATATCCTTGAACCATTTGTTTCCGTAAAGAGTTGGAATTTCCTTTCTCGCGAAAACGAATCCTCCTATTCTGAAGCGGAAGACGCCGTAGGGTTTACTGAACGAGGTTACGGCTGCAATAATATTTTTGTGCTTCACGTTGAACGGATAGGACCGAGTTGTGCCGACGTAAGCTAAGTCGAGTATTACTTTGTTTCCTCGCTCGCAAAGTTCGTTAATGACTTTGTTAGGAAGGATGTTACCGTCTCGCGCCGAGGGGTTTGATATGAACCAATAGCCCGGTTCGCAATTTTCTGTGTCCTCCAGGGTCCTCTCGAAGACAGTCAGTCCTAGGTTTTTTGCCTGCGCCGCGTATCCCTCATACTCTCCTTTCAAGACGTTTATTGCAGTTGCTCCCTGCGTTTTCAGCCACGCCAGCAAGTGAAACAGGCCTTCGCTGGAGCCGGACGTGGGATAAGCATACTTGAAGTTTCCGAGCTGGGGTACGACCGCGGAGTATGCTTTTGTCACGCGTTTGATTACTGGAAGGTGAAGTTCATCCAAGTCTATTCGGCCGTCCCGCGTTTCAGGAATTTCTAAGGGCGGCGAAAACAGTTCATCCATTCTCTTTCTGACTGTTGCGGCACGTGAATTGACTAGAAAGAGCGCGTCGGGCAATTGAGTATATCTGAGGACGCTTCGAACTTCTGGAAAAAAATAGCTGTAAACGGCCTTCATCGCGTTGAGTTCGTACTTCATAGGAGTATCGCCCCCTTGTACTGCCAGTCGTAGTACAGCCTCCCATCGGGAAAGAAAATCAGGTGTCTGACGTTGTCTTCCGTGTCGTCGGCAGTCAGACAGTTGGTTAGGCAGACATTTTGCCCGTCGATGTCGTAGACTACTGCGCCGTAATTGAATTTCATCAACAGCACGCCTTTTTTTTCCAAGTAGCCGCGAATTTCGCGGTATTGTTTCTCCGTCAACGCGTGTTGGTCGACCCAAGACGCGGTTTGTTCGTTAGTACTTTCTTTAGGCTTGTTCACCGGCCTCAGAGTAAGTTGCTCGACCTCGTTTTCCCTTGCGAACTGAATTAGCTTCCTGAGTTCCTCCTCGCTATCGATAAAGCCGTTTGCGAGAATGGCCGCTAGCCTTACCAGGAGGCCGTTTTGGTGGAGTAACTTAATCAAGCGGGGCAAGTTTGGGTATGTTTGGCGGTTTGGAAGGTATACTTCCTTGTTTTTTTCGGCCGCGTAGTGAACTACTGATATTGAGACCGTTGTCAGCCCTAGGGCATACCATTGCTTCAACCGTTTTTCAAAAGTTTCGTCGCCGGCGATCGCGATGCCGTTCGTCTGCAGTTCAATGAAGGGGAAATCGAATTCTTTCATCGCGTTTAAGTACGCGGTTATTTGGTCGGGAAACAGCGTCGGCTCGCCTTTTCCGGTTATCATTGCCGTAGTTACTCCGAGCGTCTTGGCGTAAGCGCATGCCTTTCTGAAGTTCCTCCAGTTGACGCGCGGCTCGCGGCAGGCGGTTCCTCTGGTTGGCGTCATTTTCGAGACGCAAAAAGGGCAGCTGGCGTTGCACGCCGCGTTGCCTGCCAAAATGCTCAGGGTTTGAATCCTCACGTTTATCCCTAGTGTATTTAATACACTAACTAGAATAAATACTTTGTGTTAGTTTGACACTAAGTGCAAAGGGGTGGCTTACGCAAGGAACTTGGCTTCGACTAGCCCTTTTTTCTTGAAGTGGAATAGCTGAGCAGGCCGGTGCGCGCCCCCCCGCTTCTTTTCGGGAAGAGGTTGCAGCAAGTCGAGCGAGAGTATTTTTTTGCGGAAGTTTCTTTTGTCGAATTTTTTGCCTAGGACCGTTTCGTATACTTTCTGCAGTTGGGTCAGCGTAAACTTTGGGGGAAGCAGTTGGAAGGCTACGCTGGTGTACTCCAGCTTGTACCTCAAGCGTTGGAGGGCGTAAGCCAGTATTTCCGTGTGGTCGAAAGCCAGGCGCGGAACGGCGGAGAGGGGAAACCAGGCGGCGGCCGAAACGTCCGTTGCCGCCCTAAGCACCTGATCAGGGTTTATGAGGGCGTAATAGGCTACGGTAAATACCCTCCCTCGCGGGTCCCTGCGGGGGTCTCCGTAAGTATAAAGCTGTTCTAGGAACACGCTTTTCACGCCCGTTTCTTCTTCTAGTTCGCGGGCCGCGGCTTCGTCTAACGACTCGTTTTTTCTTACGAAGCCGCCCGGCAACGCCCACTTTCCTTCGAATGGAGGCAAACTGCGTTTTACCAGCAGCACTTTGAGCGCGTCTCCCTGTATCGTGAAAACAACCACGTCTACGGTTACGGCGGGGCGTATGTACTCGGGAGGAAGTACTGTTTCCATAATACTTTTCGAGGCGGGCAACGTTTAAATAACTCGTTTTCCAGAATTGTTGTGCCATTGAGTCGTTGACTCTATAAATTTTAGGCCGTGGCTGGCCGAAAGACAACCGAAGTTACGTTTTGAGGTGAGTTATTGGCAGCACTCGACGTTCCAGCTACTGCGTTGATTAACGCGGTTGCAGAGGAACTCAAGAAAAACACTGAAGTCAAGCCCCCGGCGTGGTATGGGCTGGTGAAGACGGGTCCGCACGCCGAACGCGTTCCCGAGCAGAAGGACGCGTGGTTCATCCGCTGCGCTTCCTTGCTTAGGACGGCGTACAAGACCGAAAACCCGATTGGAGTAAGGCGGCTGCGCAACAAGTACGGCGGAAAACGCGAACACGTTGTTTCGCGGGCGCACCACGTCAAGTCCGGAGGCAAGGCAATTCGCTTGGCTCTCCAGCAGCTCGAGAAAGCGGGTTTGATGGAGAAACAGAAAGTCGGAAGACGCATTTCGCGCACTGGCCGGTCGTTGTTGGACAAGGCGGCCGCGCGCTTGGAAAAGGGATGAAATTTGGAGCAACAGCCCGACGCAGACGCTTACCGCAGAAGAGTGGAGCAGTTGCAGCAAGCCCGTGAAGAGGAACTGCAGCGCAGGACGGTTTTGCGCCAGTTGCTGGAGCCCGCTGCGTACGAGAGGCTGTCGAACATTCGAATGTCAAACCCGGAATTGTATCTCAAGCTGTCTTCGCTGGTGATGATGTTGTACCAGCGCGGAGAGTTGAAGGGAACGGTTTCAGAACAACAGTTGAAGGAACTTGCGGCAAGACTTTTGGGCGGCCGCAGGGAAACGACGATTAGACGCGTTTAAACGGAGGAGAAAAAAATAATGGCGAGGAACAAGTCTGCTGCAAAGAAAGCTGTTTTGTCGAAGGCAATCAGGCAGAACCGAAGGCTGCCAATTTTCGTTATTGCGAGGACTGCGCGGAAGCTGACGCGCAATCCGCGTGCTAGGAGCTGGCGTTACCGCGGGCTCAAGTTGAAAATAAAGTAATTCAGGTGATTTTGATGGCGGGAGGAGAACAACCGAAGCCCGAAAAGGCTTTGGAAAAAATCCAGAAAACCGAAGAACAGGTGAAGGCGAAGGAAGAAGCGGTTCAAGCCGAGCAGAAGGCGGTCGAGAAAGCCGCCGCGCCTGCGGAAAAACTCGAGGCAAAAGCCGAGGCAAAGAAGGAAGAGCGGAAGGCCGAGGCCGCGAAAAAACCTGAGAAGGGAAAGGAAGAGAAAAAGCGGGAAATTGTTTTGGAACGCAATTACGTCATTCCATTGATCAGAGCGTACGAAACGACGCAGACTTCGCGCGGCAACAAGGCCGTGAAAATGACTAAAGCGTTTCTCGCGCGCCACATGAAGGCAGGCGCAGACAAGATAAAACTCGACCCGGCTCTTTCAGCCGCTGTTTTCGCGCGCGGAAGCAAGAGGCCGCCCAAGAAACTGCGCGTCAATGCTTCCAAAGACAAGGAAGGACTGGTTTGGGCCAAGCTGGCCCCCGCGTGAGGCGCGTTCACTTGGCAATAGTGCGGCTGTCGCTTCAAAAAAACCCGTTTCTCGGCTTGTTTTTCAGGGCCAGCGACAAGCTCTTGCTCTGTCCTAAAAGCGCTCCACACAAAACCGTTTCTCCAATGGTTGAAGCGCTCGGCGTCGAGCCAGTACACTTGTTCGTCGACCAGTCCCCGTTGATCGGATTACTTTCGGCAATGAACGCCCACGGCGTAGTGCTGCCCGACTTTTCTGAAAAGGAAGAGCAAGAGATTTTGAAGAAAAGGGGGCTCAACGTCATGAAACTCGCGTGTTTTGCGCCGGGCAACAACATTCTAGTAAACGACTCGGCTGCACTAGTGAGCCCCGCAATTCCCGCCAGGGACGTGAAGAGAATAGGCGATTGCTTCGGCGTGGAAGTTTTGCAGACGAAAATCGCGGGCTTCAACACGATAGGCGCGTTTAACATAGTGACCAACAAGGGATTTTTCGCCTGCAACGAGGCTTCGGACGAGGAACTCAAGCAACTCGAGAAAATCTTTAAAGTATCGGCGGGCAAGGGAACCGCAAACCTCGGGTCGCCGTGCAACGGATTGTCACTCACTGCCAACTCAAAGGGCGCGGCAGTCGGAGAAATGACGACCGGATTCGAAGTGCAAAGAGTTTACGACGCGCTGTCGCTTGAATGAAAAAGAGGTTTTTGCAAATGGCTGAAAAAATTAAACAAATTCCGCACGAGCACCCGTCTGACGACGAAATGACGCGAATGGAACTCGACTACCGCATGCTTCAACAAAGGGGCGCCGAAATCCAGCAACAGCTCCAACAGATTCAAGCGCTTTTAGTCGAAAACGACGGAGCTGCTCGTTCGCTTGAAGCAGTTTCCAAGAACGACGACCTGCTAATGCCGCTTGGCTCGGGAATTATGGCCAAATTCCGTGTTTCAGACAAGCAGAAAGTGTTCGCCGAAGTAGGCGGCCGGGTCGTCGCGGAAAAAACAATTGCGGAAGCCCAAGCGCTTTTGAAGGAAAAACAGGAAAAACTCTCTAAAGCAGCCGAGGGGCTGCAGAACGAGTTGATGGCCGTCGGCCAGTCGATTCAGGCAATCGAGGAAAAAGCCGCTGAAGCAAGAAAGTGATTTAAAATGTCGAACTGCCCCAAATGCGGGTCAAGCGAGACCGAGACAATAGTCGCGGGGGACTTGAGCGCCTTGATTTGCGCGTGCCGCGCATGCGGATTCCGCGGCGTTTCCGAAGCAGTCAAAGACGACGAGTACTCCTCTTTCTCTAAGAAAATGAAGAAAGTTCGCAAGGGCATTTGAAAAATGTTTGACTTACTCAAGAAAAAACTGTCGTCCTTCGTTTCTTCGCTTACTAAAAAACAAGAGGAAAAGCCCGCCGAGCCCGTTCTCGAAGCCGCGCCTCAACCCGTTGCTCCCTCTGTTGAAGAAAAATCAGTTAAACCAGGGCCGCAACCGCCTTCCGAAGAACCAAAGCAGGTTGCTAACGAGGAAAAAAAAGAAGTTTCAAAACCGGTTGAAGCGCCGAAAGCCGTTTCAAAGCAGGTCGAAGAGCCGGGGCAGGCTCTCGAAGTGGAGGAAAAGAAAGAGGTTGCGCAAAAACCGGTTGAAAAACCTCGCGAGCTTCCGACGCCAAAGCCCGTCCAGGAAATAAAAAAACTGGTTCCCGACGTGCCTCCCGCACCCAAGGAAGAAAAACAACGCGAACTGGCGCCAAAGCTCGGAATACTCACAAAACTTAGGTCCGCGTTTACTAACGAAATAACCATCTCCGACAAGGAAACCGAGGAATTGTTCGGGGAACTGGAAATTGCGTTGCTTGAAAGTGATGTCACGTTCGACACCGCACAGTTTCTCGTAGCCGATTTGAAGAGGCGCTTGGTTGGAAAAAAAGTGCGCAAGGACCGGGTGCAGGATGAAATCCGCGCGGAAGTAGGCGCGGCCTTGCTTCAGACTCTTTCTTCAGCCAAGCCCGTAGACGTAGTTGAATTGGTTCGCGTTCGCAAGAAGGAAGGTTCGCCGTTCGTGATTCTCTTCGTGGGCCCCAACGGAGCCGGCAAGACGACTACAATTGCGAAGATAGCCTACCTGCTGAAAAACAGCGGCTGCACTCCAGTTATTTCCGCGAGCGACACCTTCCGCGCAGCTGCCCTCGAACAGGCAATTCACCACGGGGAAAAACTCGGCGTGCGCGTCATACGCCAATCCTACGGCGCAGACCCCGCGGCAGTTGCTTTCGACGCGGTTTCCCACGCCAAGTCGGTTGGAGCAGATTGTGTGTTGATTGACACCGCGGGAAGACAGGAAACCAACGTTAACCTCGTGAAAGAAATGGAGAAAATCAACCGAGTAGTCAAACCCGACTTGAAAGTCTTCGTCGGCGAAGCCGTTTCAGGCAATGCTCTGGTCGAGCAGGTCAAGAAATTCAACGAGGCAATCGGGATAGACGCGCTTGTGCTAACCAAGCTGGACTGCGATGCAAAGGGAGGAAACTCGTTGAGCATCGCTTACGAAACGAAGCTGCCGGTGATGTTCTTGGGAACGGGCCAGTCTTACGACGAACTCATTCCCTTCAACCCCGACTACATAGTACAGAAAGTGCTTGCCGCGTAAAGGAATTAATGCTTTGGCTGAATAATACGAGAAGGTGTTTTGTGAATGAGACTGCTTGAACTTCACTGCGATTACGCCCAATATGCCGTCCGCGAAAAGGCAATCAAGGGCGCGGAAGAAGCGACTGAAGAGCAGAAGAAGGGCGTCAGGCTCGAAAATGTCCTCGTCGTCTTTACGACCGTCGAACCCGGCGACAACGACGCAGTCCTCAACGACGCCGCCAACCAGGTTCAAAAAAACTTTTTGGAAGTCAAGGCAAAGAACCTGCTGGTCTATCCCTACGCCCACTTGTCACACGACCTGGCCAAGCCCACCGAGGCAGTTGCGGCGCTGAACAAGTTTTACTCGTTGTGCCAGGCGTTCTGCAAGACGGCGCACAAGAGCCCGTTCGGCTGGTACAAGTCATTCGAACTCAAGTGCAAGGGACACCCGCTAAGCGAATTAAGCAAAACCATTTCGGCGGAAGCAGGCGGCAAGACAAAGCTCGTCACGCCGAAAGGAAAAGTGCTTGAAGCGGTCGAAGTGACCATCGAGCCGGGCAAGAAACCAGTACTCGAAACAGCGGTTTCCGAGTCGTTGAAGAAAGAAGAGAAGATGGCTAGCCGCTTCTACGTACTGACTCCCGACGGGAAAGTCGTCGACGCGTCGGCGTTCGACTTCAAAGGCCACGACAACCTCAAGAAATTCGCAGACTACGAAATAAAGAAAGTCCGCGTTTATGCACAGGAGCCGCCCCACATCCGCTTGATGAAAGAACACAACCTCGTGCAATACGAACCGGCAAGCGACTCCGGCCACTTCCGCTGGCTTCCCAAGGGCCTTCTGATAAAGCGCTTGCTTGAAAAAGCGGTTACCGACATTGCCGTCGACTACGGGGCAATGCAGGTCGAAACGCCGATAATGTACGACTACGAGCACCCTGCACTCAAGGCGTACCTTAATCGTTTTCCAGCTAGGCAGTACGTGGTCAAGTCCGACGAAAAAGAGTTTTTCCTCAGGTTCGCGGCGTGTTTTGGCCAGTTTCTAATAACGCACGACATGACTATTTCGTACAAGGACCTGCCGCTCAAAATGTACGAGCTCACTCACTACTCCTTCCGCAGGGAACAGTCAGGAGAACTTGCCGGCCTCAAGCGCTTGCGCGCTTTTTCGATGCCGGACATGCACACGCTCTGCGGCGATTTGGAGCAGGCGAAAGAAGAGTTTGAGAGCCAGTACCACAAGTCCGCCGAGTGGAACATCGACCTCGGAATTCCGTTCGAAACAGCGTTCCGGGCCCAGACGGATTTCTTCGAGCAAAACAAGGAATGGTATTTCCGCATGGCCAAGCACTTTGGCAAGCCCATGTTGCTCGAGTTGTTCGACGAACGCTACGCCTACTTCGTAACGAAATTCGAAATGAACTACGTCGACAACGCAAGCAAAGCCTCTGGGTTGAGCACGGTTCAAATCGACGTCGAGAACGCCGAGACTTACGACATTTCGTTCGTGGACAAGGACGGCAAGAAAAAACGCCCTTTCATCCTCCACGCGTCAATACCCGGCGCAATCGAGCGCATTGTCTACGCCTTGCTGGAAATAGAGGCGGGTAATATTGCAGCCGACAAGATTCCTTCCTTCCCGCTGTGGCTGGCGCCCACGCAAGTCCGCCTGGCCTCGATTTCAGACGCGCAGCTTGACTACTGCAATAAACTCCTCGAGGAACTAAAGGAGCTCGGCGTGCGCGTCGACTTGGACGACCGTTCTGAAACGCTTCAAAAGAAAATCCGCGAAGCGGAATTAGAGTGGGTTCCCTTTATCGCAGTTGTCGGAGACAAGGAAGTCAAGGAAGGAAAAATAAGCGTCCGCGTCCGTGCGACGGGCAAGAACGAAAAACTGTCCGCAAAACAACTTGCTGACTTGATTAAGGACGAGTGCCGCGGCAAGCCCTTCGAAAAACTGTCTCTTCCACCGCTGCTTTCAAAGCGCCCTGTTTTCGGCGGCTAGCTTTTTTTTATTTCTTTTCCGCGAGGCCCAAGCCGATGCTTTTGGCCGCCGCAAGGCGGCGCAGGTAGTCAGCTTCTTCATTACGCCCTTTTTCTTCGAAATAGTTGGCTATCTCTAGAATACGTTTTGGGCGAAAGTTTCTAAACGTAGTCACGCCGCGGTGTAGGTAACCTATTGCGTTTTGTCGGCGCATTCCTAACTCGCTGGCGAGGTACGCTACCGTTGCATGAGGCTGGTTTTGGGCGGCAAGGCGTAATCTGACTTCTCTCAAAATCGTTTCTTCACGCCACGGTTGGAGAAGCGGCTTTTCCATCTCCAGAGTTCCCAGCAGTGCTTTCCGCAGTCTTTCGTCCAGTATGCCCGTGCGTTTTGTCTCCTCAACCCACTCGCGTGTTTCTTTAGTCAGGCTGAACAAGGGCGTTCCTCGAGTGGTAGTGCCCTTTTGTTGGATCAGTCCGTCGTGTTCAAGCCTTGTAAAAATCAACTTAATTCCGGAGGTGGTTGTTACGGGGGACTTTCCCCCTCTGGCCAACAGGCTTTGGCTTTCTTTCCCTTTTTTAATGAAGGTGGCCCTGCCGACTGGCTCGCGGTAGTCGGCCATTTTTGAAAGCACTTCGTAGGGGTGGTTCCACCACGGCTCGGGAGGTTCGTTGCTTGCGTGCGTCCAGACGAACGACGCAGTCTGGGAATCGGTAGGAAGCTTGTGAACGGCGCCTGCTAGGTCCAGCAATCCAATTGCATTTTGCACTACGTCCCGTCTTATCTTCAATTCTTTCGCTAGTTCCAGTCCGCTAGCGTAGTACCCCTTTCTTTTCAGCAGTAGAGCGTGCAGTCGGTACAGGGCGTCGTTTTTAATTGCCTGAAAATTTTGAGTCATCACGCCGGAGTGAGGGGGGTCGTTGGTTTTTCTCTCGAGGGCGACGGCTGCGTTGAAGAAAGGTCGAAGTTTTTCTTCTCCGGTTCCGTGGGCGAGAATCAGGGCTGCGGCGAGTTCCGTGGCATGAATTTTTCGGTCCCCGTG
>Ga0315286_10007385_pt1 | contig 10752 bp, 11 predicted proteins | sample YL17G10_0_MG_FD_205038 | JGI IMG/M metagenome (GOLD analysis project Ga0315286, IMG submission 205038) | Sediment microbial communities from Yellowstone Lake, YNP, Wyoming, USA - YL17G10_0 | ecosystem: Environmental > Aquatic > Freshwater > Lake > Sediment | place: USA: Wyoming | collected...
ATCGAAAATGGGCGGAAGAAAAAGGGGTCAGGAACCTTTTGCCGGAACGGCCCTTCGGGTGCTCGGCACAAAAGGTTCCTGACCCCTTTTCCTCCCCGGAAAACGTTTTGCGATGGCCGGCCGGCCGGAAACCGGGTATCATCCGCCGAAGACCTTCGGGAAAGGAGCGGGCCATGCGCCGCCATCTGCTGCCGCTTGCCGCGTTCATCGCCCTGGCCCTGGGGTGCCAGTCCTGCGGCGCCGAGCCGGAGAAGCCCGCCGCCGGGCCGGAGGCCAAGCCGCCGGCCGCCGAGTTCAGGAACGCCATCCTGATCTCCTGGGACGGCCTGGACCGCTCCGTGGTCAAGGAGCTCCTCAAGGACGAGAAGCTGCCCAACCTGGCGGCGCTGGTCAAGGCCGGCTCGCTCCAGGATATCCAGGTCAAGGGCCACGACACCGAAACCCGCCCCGGCCACGCCGAGATGCTCACCGGGCTGGCCGCCGAGGTCACCGGCATCAAGTCCAACTTCGAGGGCGAGGCCGTGCCCGAGGGCACCACCATCTTCGAGCGGCTCAAGAAGTCGCTGGGCAAGGACGGGATCACCACGGTGATGATCACCGGCAAGGCCTACGTGGGCACGCTGGTCCCGGCCGGCTCGCGCGCGAGCATCGACAGCTTCGACGCCGGCAGCCGCACCGCCCCGACGGTCGGGCCGCTGTGCCTGGCGGCGCTGGAGAAGCACAAGCAGCGGCGCTTCTTCGCCTTCTTCCACTTCCTCGACCCGGACTCGGCCGGCCACGGCAGCGGCATGGACAGCAAGCCCTACCGCCAGGCGGCGGTAACCTGCGACGCCTGGCTGGGGGCCATGATCGAGCTGCTCAAGAAGGAGAAGCTGGCCGACGCCACGCTCATCTACGTGATGGCCGACCACGGCTTCGACGCCGGCGCGCGGGTCCACTCCAACGCCCCGGACAGTTGGCTGGCCACCAACGACCGGGCGGTCGAGCGCGGCGGGATCATCGCCGACGTGCCCGCCACCATCCTGGCGCGCTTCGGCGTGGAGCCCGACAAGCTCAAGCCGGCGCTCCTGGGCAGGCCGCTGACCGGGAAGTAGCAGTTCATGCGCATCCTCATGGCGGCCAGCGAGGCCGCCCCATTCGCCAAGACCGGGGGCCTGGCTGACGTGGCCGGGGCCCTGCCGCGCGCGCTGCGGAAGCTCGGCCACGAGCCCTGCCTGTTCCTGCCCTACTACCGCCAGGTGGCCCGGGCTGCGCCGGCGGTCTGCCAGGTCGCCCGGCTCAACGTGCCGCTGGGCGGCGCGCGGCTGGAGGCCTGCGTGCTCCGCGGCCAGCTCCCTGCCAGCGACGTGCCCGTCTACTTCGTGGCCCGCGACGAGTTCTTCGACCGCCCCGGGCTCTACGGCACCGGCGACCGGGATTACGCCGACAACTGCGAGCGCTTCGCGTTCTTTTCACGCGCGGTCTGCGAGGCCGCCCGGGAGCTGGAGCTGGCCCCTGACGTGGTCCACCTCCACGACTGGCAGACGGCGCTGGTGGCGGCCGGGCTCAAGTTCCTGTACCGCGACGTGCCGGGCCTGGCCGGGGCGGCCTCGGTCTTCACCATCCACAACCTGGCCTACCAGGGCGTCTTCCCGCCCTGGAAGCTGCCGGCCACCGGGCTCGACCCCGGCCGCTTTAACTGGAAGGAGCTCGAGTTCTACGGCAACCTCAACCTGCTCAAGGGCGCGCTGGTCTACGCCGACGTGCTCAACACGGTGTCGAAACGCTACGCCCGGGAGATCCAGACGCCCGAGGGCGGCTACGGCCTGGACGGCGTCCTGGCCGAGCGCCACGCCGACCTCTTCGGCATCGTCAACGGCCTGGACTACACGGTCTGGAACCCGGCGACCGACCGGCTCATCCCCGTGCGGTACTCGCCGGCGCGGCCGGCCGGCAAGGCCAGGTGCAAGCGCGAGCTGCAGCGCGAGCTCGGACTGCTGGTCGACGGCGACCGGCCGCTCCTGGGCGTGGTCACCCGCCTGGCCGAGCAGAAGGGCCTGGAGATCCTGGCCGAGGCCCTCCCCGGGATCATGGCCCTGCCCGTCCAGTTCGTGATGCTTGGCGACGGCGAGGAGCGCTTCCGGTGGGCCTTCGCCGAGCTGGCCGGGCGCTACCCGGGCCGGATGGCCGTGAAGCTCGGCTTCGACGAGCGGCTGGCCCACCGCATCCCGGCGGCCAGCGACCTCTGCCTGATGCCCTCGCGCTTCGAGCCCTGCGGCCTGAACCAGCTCATCGCCCTGAAGTACGGCGCCGTGCCGGTGGTCCGCGAGACCGGCGGGCTGGCCGATACCGTCACCGACGGCACCAACGGCTTCACCTTCTCCGAGTACAAAGCCGTGGCCCTGCTGGTGGCCGTGCGCCGGGCGCTGGCCGCCCGGGCCAACCGCGCCACTTGGAAGAAGCTGATGCTCCAGGGCATGGCTGAGGACTGGGGCTGGGGCCGCTCCGCCGGGGAGTACGCCCGGCTCTACGCGCTGGCCCGCGCCCGCCGCGGGCTGCCCGTGCCCATCGCCCCGGAGGTCGGCCCCGGCGCCGCAGCCGGAAAGCCGGCAGCCGGGCCCCGAGCGCGCCGGAGCGCCAGGCGCCTCCCGCGCAAGAGGAGTCGGCAATGACCGGCAAAGTGCTCTTCGCCCAGGTGTTGCACTGCCACCAGCCGGTGGGCAATTTCGACAGCGTCTTCGAGCTGGCCTGCGCCAAGGCCTACCTGCCCTACGTCGAGGAGTACCTCCGCACCGGGCGGATGCCCATCTCGCTGCACTACAGCGGGTCGCTCCTGGACTGGCTGGCCGGGCACAAGCATCCGCTCCTGGCGCGGCTGGGCGCGGCCGCCCGGGAGTGCCGGGTGGAATTCATCGGCGGCGGGGCCTTCGAGCCGATCCTGACCATGCTCCCCCGGCGCGACGCGCTCGGCCAGCTCCGCGCCGGCGCGGAGCTGGTCGAGAAGCTCTTCGGGCAGCGGCCGCGCGGCGCCTGGATCACCGAGCGGGTTTGGGAGCAGAACCTCGCCTCGGTGCTGGCCGAGGCCGGCGCGGAGTACGCCTGCCTGGACGACAGCCACTTCGCCCACGCCGGCATGGACCTCGAAGCCCTCGGGCCCTACTACCTCGCCGAGGACCAGGGCCGGACCATCGGCGTCTTCCCGGCCTCGGAACGGCTGCGCTACCTGATCCCCTTCGGGCGCGTCGAGGAGGTGGTCGAAGAGCTCCGCAAGCGCCGGCCGCCGGAGGGCCTGAGCTTGGTGGTCTACGCCGACGACGGCGAGAAGTTCGGCCTGTGGCCGGGGACCAACAAGCATGTTTACACCGACGGGTGGCTCTCGCGCTTCCACGCGGCCCTGGCCGCCGAGGGCGACTGGCTTGAGCCGGTGACGCTCGCGGACGCCTTCGACCGGCTGGCCCCCGCGGGGCTGGCCTACCTCGGCGACGACTCCTACCGGGAGATGACCGAGTGGGTCCTGCCCGCGCCGGCTCAGGCCGAGTTCCTGCGCCTGGCCAAGGAACTGGCCGGCGACGGGCGCTTCGGGCGCATCCGCCGCTTCATCCGCGGCGGCACCTGGCGGGCCTTCAAGGCCAAGTACGCGGAGCTGACCCGCATGTACGCGCGGATGCTCCGGGTCAGCGACCAGCTCCAGGCCCTGCCGGCCAAGTCAAGCGCCGCCGCGCGCGCCCGCCGCGAGCTCTACCAGTCGCAGTGCAACTGCGCCTGGTGGCACGGAGTCTTCGGGGGCTTGTACCTGGCCCACCTGCGCGGGGCGGTCTGGAAGCACCTGCTGGCCGCCGAGCGCGTCGGGCGGGCCGCCTCCCGGAAGCGGCCGACCCCGGTGGAGTTCGCCGACTTCGACCTGGATGGCGGCCAAGAGGCCCGGCTGCTGACCGACAGGTTCTCGGCCTTCGTCGCGCCGGAGCGCGGCGGCCACGTCTTCGAGATGGACCTGGTCGCCGCCGACCAGAACCTCACCGACACCCTGACCCGCCGCTACGAGGCCTACCACGAGGACGTCAAGGAGGCCCTGCTCCGCGCGGCCCAGGGCCGCACCGACGGCCAGGTCAGCATCCACGACCTCCAGCGGGTGGCCACCCAGGAGCACGCCGACCACCTGGTCTATGACCGCGAGGTCCGCGAGAGCCTGGTGGACCACCTCGCCGTCGGCGACTGGCAGGTGGAGGAGCTCTGGCGCGCGGGCCTGCCCGGCGACGACGGCTTCCGCGCCGGACCCTACGAGGTCGCCGACGGCCCGGCGGCCGGCCGCCGGGGCCGCAAGCCCGCGGCGCTCCGCATGGTCCGGAGCGGCCCGGTCCGGGGCCTCGGCCAGCTCGAGCTGGCCAAGACCGTGCGCATCCCCGAAGGCCGCTCGGCCCTGGCCGCCGGCTACCGGCTGGCCAACCAGGGCTCCGAGCCGCTGGAGTTCGTGCTCGCCGTGGAGTTCAACCTCGGCCCGGACTTCCGCATCCCGGCCGGCGGTCAACCGCGCGGACCGGAGGTGACCTTCTACCCCGAGGCCTCGACGCTGGCGCTGCCCTGCCCGGACCGGCGGCTGGCCGGCAGGCTTTCCGCGCCCGGCGCGGCCGTGGCCGCCTGGCAGGTCAAGACCGTCAGCCAGTCGGAGAAGGACTACGAGATCGGCATCCAGGGCCTGTGCCTGGTGGTCTGGTGGCCGGTGCGGCTGGCCCCGGGCGCGAAGCTCGAAAAAGAATTGGAACTCGCCTTCGCCCGTGAGTAGAATCGGCGCGCGATAGGGGAGGGTCGGCTGATGACTAAGCTGCTGGTGGTCGAGGACGACGCCAATCAGAGGCGGCTCTACGAGCAGGAGCTCACCGACGAGGGCTACCAGGTGCGCACCGCCGCCGGCGGCAAGGAGGCCCTCGCCGAGATCGGCAAGGAGCGGCCGGACCTGGTGATCATGGACATCTCCATGCCGGGCATGGACGGCATCGAGGCCCTCGGCAAGGTCCTGGGCGTGGACAACACCATCCCGGTGATCCTCAACACCGCCTACGCCAACTACAAGGACAACTTCCTGTCCTGGGCGGCCGACGCCTACGTGGTCAAGTCCTCGGACCTGACCGAGCTCAAGGAAACCATCAAGACCGTCCTGAAGAAGCGCGCCGAGGACGCCAAGGGCCGCTGATAAAACGGCCGGCGGCAGGCGGCAACGGCCCACCGACAAGCGGCAACCAGCAGCCGAAAGGCGACATCATGGCCAAGTTCAAGGTCGTCGTCACCGACCCCGGCTACAAGAGCTACGCGCGCGAGAAGCGGATCCTGGCCGCCGCCGGCGCGGAGCTGGCCGGGCCGGTGATCTGGAAGGACGCCTGCGAGCTTTTCCCGGCCTGCAGAGGCGCGCACGGGTTGCTGGTGCGCCAAGCGCCCATTGACCGCGCGCTGATCGAGAGCCTGCCGGAGCTGAAAGTGATCGCCCGCTACGGCATCGGCGTGGACAACGTGGATATCCCCGCGGCGACCGAGCGCGGCGTGGTGGTTGCCAACGTCCTGGGTTACTGCGTCGAGGAGGTTTCCGACCAGGCCCTGGCGCTGGTGCTGGCCTGCGCGCGGAAGCTCGTGGATCACGACAAGCGCGTGCGCGCCGGCGAGTGGGACATCGGCCCCAAGGACCCGGTCCACCGCATCACCGGCAAGACTTTCGGCCTGATCGGCTACGGCTCGATCCCGCGCCGGCTGCACGAGAAACTCGCCGGCTGGCGCTTCCGGGTGCTGGTCCACGACCCGTACCTCAAGCCCGAGGTCGCCAAGCAGGCCGGCGTCACGCTCACCGACCTGGAAACGCTCCTCAAGGAGAGCGACTACATCTCCGTCCACGCGCCGAGCAACCAGGAGACGTTCCACATGATCGGCGAGAAGCAGCTCACCATGATGAAGCCGACCGCGGTGCTGGTCAACACCGCGCGCGGGCCGGTGATTGACGAGGCCGCCCTGGCGCGCGCCTTGGCCAAGGGCCGGCCGGCCTCGGCGGGCCTGGACGTCTACGAGAAGGAGCCGCTGCCGGCAGATTCCCCGCTCCGGGTGCTCCCCAACGTGATCCTCACCGACCACGCCGGCTGGTACTCGGAGGAGTCCATCCAGGAATTGCAGGAGGAGACCGCCAAGGCCGCCGCGGCGGTCCTCTCGGGCCAGCGGCCCAAGAGCGTGGTCAACCCCAAGGTCTACGAACGCCCAGGCCAGTAGCCTGTGCGCTGGTTTCCATAGGAGGGAAGAGGCAATGAGCAGGCTGAAGCTGCTGGTCCCCGTCGCGGTTGGCGGTCTGGCCGTTTGGGCGGCGGGCTGCGCGCTGGGCGACCTGTTCTCGTCGGACAGTTTCGAGCAGGTGGCCCTGTTCAGCGGACAGGTCAAGGGCAGCCTGGTCGCCCACAGCGACAACAACACGGTGATGTTCCAGGTCAGCGAGGTGGTCAACGTCTGGCCGGAAAGCCAGGCCAAGAAGCCCAAGGCGCTCAAGGGCCGCGTCGTGCAGTTGGCCGCCAGAGAGGTGACCACCAAGCGGGAGACCGGGGCGATCGAGGTCGAGCGGGATCCGGACCAGGCCGCCTTTCTGCGCAAGCTCGAGCCCGGTCAGGACTGGACCCTGCAGGTCCGCAACGGGGACGACAAGCGCTCGCCGCTCTCCTTCGTCATCCTGCAATTGACCAAGGAACAGGTGGACTTCGCCAAGGGCACCGCCAAGGCCCCGGCTCCGCCCAAGACTGAAAAGCCCGAGAAGCCCGAGAAGACCGAGAAGCCTGAAAAGAGTGAGAAGCCCGAGAAGAGCGAGGCCCCCAAGCCCGCTCCCAAGAAGCCCGAGGGGGAGACCCCCTGAGGGCTCCCCGCGAATAGGAGGAGAAGCTGCCGTGGCAGACCTGGTAACCTTCGGCGAGGCGATAATCCGGTAGGGCTGCCATAATTCTTAGCGGCTCTTACCCCGACACTTCGCCCGAGGCGACGCGGGTGCAACTGGCGGCGCTGCGGGCCATGAGCGGCTCCCGCCGGGCGGAGCTCGCCCTGGAGATGAGCGAGGCCGTCCGCGAAACCGCCCGCGCCGGCATCCGGACCCGCCACCCGGAATACACCGAAGAGCAGGTCCGCCTGGCCTTCCTGCGCCTGATCCTGGGCGAGGAGCTGTTCCGGCAATACTGGCCCGGCTGCGAGGTCCGGCCATGAAGGAGCGCGCTCAATTCCTGGGGCGGCTGATTGAGCTTCTCGACCAGGCGGGCGTGCCGGCGATGGTCTCGGGTTCGCTGGCCTCGAGCTTCCACGGACAGCCGCGCACCACCAACGACGTGGACGTGATCATCGCCCCCACCCCGGAGCAACTGGAGGCCTTTCTTGCCGCCATCGGCTCAGATTATTACGTGAGCCCGGAGGCCGCCCGGCAGGCGCTCCGGAGCCGTGGCATGTTCAACGTGATTGACAGCAGCTCCGGCTGGAAGGCCGATTTCATCCTGCGCAAGGACCGGCCCTTCAGCGTCGAGGAGTTCGGCCGCCGTCGGCCGGCGGAGATCATGGGCGTCCGTGTCAACGTGGCCGCTCCCGAGGATGTCATCCTCAGCAAGCTGGAATGGGTCGGGCGCAGCGGTTCGGAGCGCCAGTTGCGCGACGCCGCGAGCGTGATCGCGGTCCAGGGCGCCGCCCTGGACCGTGGGTATCTGGCCGCGTGGGCAAAGCAGCTCGGCGTCGAGGACCTGCTCAAGCGGGCTTTGGCCCAGGCGGGCGAGGGCCAGCCGTCGGCGTGACCTTCCGCAGTTGCGCCCCATGCCCCGGTCATTAGAATCAGCCCCTGACTTCAGATAGGAGGAAGTACCCATGGCAGATCTGGTTACTTTCGGCGAGGCGATGATCCGGCTTTCCCCCCCCAACTTCGCGCGCGTGGAGCAGGCCCACTCGCTGGACCTGAACGCCGGCGGCGGCGAGTTCAACGTCGCGGTGGCCGCCGCGCGCTGCGGCGTCGGGAGCGCCTGGGTCTCGCGGCTGACCGACAACCCGCTGGGCAAGATCATCGTCAACAACGCCCGCGCGCAGGGCGTGGACACCTCCAATGTGGTCTGGACCAAGGGCGACCGGGTGGGCCTCTACTTCCTGGAGTTCGGCGCGAGCCCCCGGGCCAGCACGGTGATCTACGACCGCGCCGGCTCGGCGATCAGCAAGATCAAGCCCAATGAGGTGGACTGGAAGAAGGTGCTGAAGGGCGCCAAGTGGTTCCACACCAGCGGCATTACCCCGGCGCTCTCCGCCTCGGCGCTGGAGACCACCGCCGCCGCCTTGCGGGCCGCCAAGGACGCCGGCTGCAGCACCTCCTACGACCTCAACTACCGCTCCAAGCTCTGGACCGAAGACCAAGCCCAGGCCGCCCAGGAGCCCATGATGCAGCACGTGGACGTCTTGATGACCACCGAGGAGGACACCAAGAAGGTCTTCAAGATCAAGGGCGGGGCCTCCGGCGACCAGAAGAAGATTGACGTGGCCGCCTACAAGTCGGTCGCCGAGCAGTTGGCCGCCAAGTTCCGGTTCAAGACCGTGATCATCACCCTGCGCGAGGACCTCTCCGTGCTGAGGAACACCTGGGCGGCGATTGCGCTCTCCGGCGGCAAGTTCTGCGAGAGCCCCAAGCACCAGGTCGAGATCGTTGACCGGGTGGGCGGCGGGGACAGCCTCTCGGGCGCCTACATCGCCGCCAAGCTCAACGGCAAGGACGAGGACTACGCCCTCAAGTTCGCGGTGGCCTTCAGCGCCCTGCAGCACTCCTTCCCCGGCGACTACTCCTGGGCCACCGCCGCCGAGGCCGAGAAGCTCATGGCCGGCGGCGAGACCCGCATCAACCGGTGAAGCTCATGGCCAAGATCCTGGTCGCCTTCCCCAAGGAGAACGTCGAGAAACCCTTCGCCCCGGAGATGGTTGAGGAGCTCAACGCCCTCGGCCAGGTCGCCTGGGCCGACGTGGGCCGCCTGAAGACCAAGCCCGAGGAGTACCGCGCGCTCCTGCTCCGGGAGCGCCCGCAGGTGCTGGTCACCTTCTGGGGCGCCTGCATGCTCACCGCCGAGCTCTTCAGGGAGAACCCGCAGCTCAAGTACCTGTGCCACGTCTCCGGCGAGCTCCACCGCATCCTGGAGCGCGGCGGCCTCGAGGGCGGCTTGCTGGTCAGCAACTGGGGCGACGTGATCAGCCGGACCATCAGCGAGCACGCCCTGATGATGATCCTGGCCTCCCTGCGCAACGTCACCCGCTCGACGCTGGACATGCACGTCCGCAAGGGCTGGAGCCACTTCCCCACCCGGAGCCTGTTCGAGCGCACCGTGGGGCTGCACGGCCTGGGTCCCATCGCCCAGGAGCTGGTGCCGCTGCTGCGGCCGTTTGACTGCAAGGTGAGCGCCTGCTCGCCCAACGCCCCCGACGAGGTCTTCGCGCGGCTCGGGGTGCGCCGCGTCGCCGACCTCCGGACGCTCTACTCGGAGAACGACATCGTCTCGATCCACACCGGGAACACCCCGCAGAACTTCCACATCGTCAACGCCGAACTGCTCAGGTGCCTGAGGGACGGGGCCATCCTGGTCAACACCGCCCGCGGCCCCATCGTGGATACCGCCGCCCTGGCCGCCGAGCTCCAGACCGGCCGCATCTACGCCGCGCTGGACGTCTTCGAGGAGGAACTGATTCCGCCTTTCAAGGGCTTGGCCGCCGACTCGCCGCTCCGCGGCCTGGAGAACTGCCTCTTGACGCCCCACGAGGGCGGCCCGACCCCCGACCGGCTGGTGGACTGCGGCCGGCTGGCCCTCGACAACATCAGGCGGTACCTCCGCGGCGAAAAACCGGTCAACCAGATCACCCTCAAGCGCTTCGACTCGATGACCTGACCGTGGCCGTGCAGACGGAGGCCCATCCATGCAGACCCAGGTAGTCCTGACTGTCAGCGAAGGCAAGCGGCTGATCGCCAAGGGCATCGCCGAGTACCAGCCGGTGATCGAGGCCTTGAACAAGGGCTGGGTGGCGGTGGCCAAGGGCTCGACCAACGCCTACGTCGTCGAGGAGCTCGGCGGCAAGGCCATCGAAAAGCGGAAGTACGTCACCGGCTACACCGTGCCCAAGGCCGCGCGCGGCAAGGCCGGCTTGTCGGCGGAGCTCCCGGACCTGGTGCTCAAGAAGGGCGAGCCGGTCCAGGGCCTCTCCGCCGCCGAGGCCCTCAAGGAGATGGGCCCGGGCGACGTGTTCCTCAAGGGCGCCAACGCCATCAACTACCGCGAGCGCCTGGCGGCCATCCTCATCGGCCACCCCACCGGCGGGACCATCGGCGCGGCCATCGGCATCATCACCGCCCGGCGGGTCAACCTGATCATCCCGGTGGGCCTGGAAAAGGAGGTCCCCTACGACCTGGTCGACGCCGCCGCGGTGGTCGGCCCCGCCGAGGAGGAGCGCCCCAAGGACTTCCCCTCGCTCTGGCCGGTCTACGCCGACCTCTTCACCGAGGTGGAGGCCTTCCGCGAGCTCTTCGAGGTCGAGGCCTACCCGCTGGCCGCCGGGGGCCTGGCCGGCGCGGAGGGCGCCTTCCGCTTCTGCCTGCAGGGCGACAAGCGCGCCATCACCGACGCCCTGAAGCTCGTCGAGGAGATCCAGGGCGAGCCGGCGTTCGTGTAACGGCGGTGGTCGGTTGCCAACGTACGGAGCAGGTATGTCCGAAAGGCCCGTCTTCTGCGAGGCTCCGGGCCTCCGTGTCCTCCGGGACGAGAGCGG
>Ga0315286_10007386_pt1 | contig 10752 bp, 10 predicted proteins | sample YL17G10_0_MG_FD_205038 | JGI IMG/M metagenome (GOLD analysis project Ga0315286, IMG submission 205038) | Sediment microbial communities from Yellowstone Lake, YNP, Wyoming, USA - YL17G10_0 | ecosystem: Environmental > Aquatic > Freshwater > Lake > Sediment | place: USA: Wyoming | collected...
CGCCCAGGGCGAAGCTGTCCACCGCTTCCAGCGCTCCCGTACGCGTGGCCGTTACGGGCCTGACGACCGGGGCCGCGGGCAGCCCGCCCGCACGCTCGACGCCGGCGGGGTTGCCACCCTGCGCGCGCACCAGCTCGATGAAGCGCTCCCACGCGGCCCCGGAGTCGAGCGCCTGCGCGGCGCGCCGCGGTCCCTCGGCCACGGACGCCGCGCCCGAGAGGCTCAGCATCAGGCCCGCCAGCTCGAGCGTGAGCGCGCGCACGTCGGCAGGGCCTCCACCCTTCAGCACGGCAACGGACTCCTCCACCTCGAGCGCGTTCCCGACGGCCACGCCCAGCGGCTGGCTCATGTCGGTAACGCACGCGGCGGCCCGTCGGCCGAGCGAGCGCGTGACCGCGATCAGCCGGCGCGCGAGATGCGAGGCGTCCTCGCGGGTCTTCATGAAGGCGCCGCAGCCGCACTTGACGTCGTAGACCAGCGCGCCCGCTCCCTCCGCCACTTTCTTGCTCACGATGCTTGGCACAATGAAGTACTCGCGCTCGACCGTGGAGGTCACGTCGCGCAGGGCGTAGATCAGGCCGTCGGCTGGCGCGAGGTCGGGACCCTGCCCCACCATGACCACGCCGATGCGGTCGAGTTGGGCGCGTATCGCGTCGGGCCCGAGGAAGGTGCGGAAGCCGGGGATGGACTCGAGTTTGTCGAGCGTGCCGCCGGTGTGGCCGAGCCCGCGCCCCGAGACCATAGGGACCAGCACGCCGCAGGCCGCGACCAGCGGCGCGAGGATGAGCGAGACCTTGTCGCCCACGCCGCCGGTCGAGTGCTTGTCGGCGGAGGGACGGCCGAGGCCATTCCAGTCGAAGGTCCGCCCCGAGTGCAGCAGCGCCAGGGTCAGCGCCTCGGTCTCGGACTCGTCGAGGCCGTTCAGGTAGGCCGCCATGAGCCAGGCGCTCACCTGGTAGTCGGGAATCTCGCGGCGCAGGTAGGCCGCGATGAACTCGCTCAGGTCGGCGGCGGCGTGCACACGGCGGTCGCGCTTGGCGCGGATGAACTCGCGTGGGTCAAGCACGAGGATCAGTACCCCTTCCCTTCCGACTTCTCGCCGCGCACGATCTTCACTCCCGCAGAGGCGCCGATGCGCGTGGCCCCGGCCTTGACCATGGCCTCGGCCTCCTCCTTGGTGCGCACCCCGCCAGAGGCCTTGATCCCCATCTCGGGACCCACGGTCTCGCGCATCAACTCGATGTCCTCGACCGTGGCGCCGCCGCCGGCGAAGCCGGTCGAGGTCTTGACGAAGTCCGCGCCCGCGGCCTTGGCAAGCGTGCAGCCCATGATCTTCTCCTCGCGCGTCAGCAGCGAGGTCTCGAGGATCACCTTGACCAGCGCCTTCGGCGCGGCGGCCTGCACCACGCCGCGGACGTCCTGCTCGACCAGGGCGTAGTCCTTGGACTTCATCGCCCCGACGTTGATGACCATGTCCACTTCCTCGGCGCCCTGCTCCACCGCCCGGCGCGCCTCGTAGGCCTTGACGTCGGGGGCGTGCGCTCCGGAGGGGAAGCCGATCACGGTGCACACCTTCACCCCGCTGCCCTTCAGCAGGTCGTGGCAGAGCGGCACCCACACCGGGTTCACGCAGACCGAGGCAAAACAGTTTTGCGCCGCCTCCCGGCAGATCGTCTCGATGTCGCCGCGCGTGGCGTCGGGCTTGAGCAAGGTGTGGTCGATGAGCGAGGCGAGCCCGTCCGAGGCCGGGCAGTAGCCCGTCGTCGCGACCACGCGCGAAGCGCCCGCCTCGTGCAGTGCGCGGGTGTGCTCCGGCCCGCTCGAGGTGGAGATGCCGAAGAGCCGGTAGCGGCCGGCGGTCTCGGGGTCCGCGTCCTGCACCGCGTGCGTCGCGCGCCAGGCCGCCGCATCGCGCGGCGCGGCCGGCGGGCTCCCGGCGCCCGTGGCGGGCACCGCCCCGCGATCCAGCGCCTGCAGCACCTGCCGCGTGATCAACTCGACCAGTTCCTCCCGTTCGCTGCTCATCATCTCCTCAGGTCCGCCAGGTTGAAGGCGTTCGGCAACAGTTCCGTGAGCTTCCGCTTGAGGATGCGCCCGCGCGCGTCGCGCCAGTAGACCCACGCGTTCGGGGCGAACTCGTGCAGCACCTGCCGGCACGAGCCGCAGGGCGGGGCACCGCGGCCGTCTCGGGCGGTCACGGCGACGGCGGTGAACTCGGTCACGCCCTCGCTCACCGCCTTCCACACTGCGTTGCGCTCGGCACAGATCGTGAGCCCGTACGAGGCGTTCTCCACGTTGCAGCCGAGGTAGACGCGGCCGTCCTTCGCCAGCAGCGCGGCGCCCACCGCGAAGCGCGAGTAGGGCGCGTAGGCGCGCTTGCGCGCCTTGACCGCCTCCGCCATCAACGCCTTGGGGGTCATGCTCATGAGCGCACCTCCTTGAGGAAGCTCCGGCCGGCCGCCGGCCACGCCACGCCGAACACCTCGGCGAGCGTCGCCGCGACGTCGGCCGAGGTCTCGCGGGTGCCCAGGTCGGCGCCCGCGCGCACGCGGGGGCCCGCCACCAGCAGCGGCGCGTATTCCCGGGAGTGGTCCGTGCTGGCGTCGGTCGGGTCGTTGCCGTGGTCGGCGGTGATCAGGCACATCTCGTCACTTCTCAGGCGGGCCTGAAGCTCCCCGAAGCACTCGTCGAACTCCTCCAGCGCGCGTGCCAAGCCGACCGGGTCGTTGCGGTGGCCGTACTGCTGGTCGAAGTCCCCCAGGTTGGCGAACACCAGGCCGTGTCCGCTCCGCCGGACCAGCCCGGCGAGGATCTCCTGCCCCTCGGCGTTGCTCTTCGTGTGAAGCGCCTCGCTCAGGCCGCGCCCCGCGAACAGGTCGTCCACCTTGCCCACGGCGACCACCGGTTCGCCCCGCGCGGTCAACCGGTCGAGCAGCGTGGGCACCGGGGGCTCGAGCGAGAAATCCCTCCGGTTCGGCGTGCGCCGGTAGTTCCCGGGCTCGCCGGTGAAGGGCCGGGCGATGACACGGCCGACGGCGTGCTCGCCGTCCAGCAGCACTCGCGCCCGCCGGCAGGCCTCGTAGAGCTCCTCGAGCGGCACGGTCTCCTCGTGCGCAGCGATCTGGAAGACGCTGTCGGCGGAAGTGTACACGATGTACCGGCCGGTCCGTTGGTGCTCCTCGCCGTAGCGCACGATGATGTCCGTGCCCGAGCCCACGACGTTCGCCATCCAGCCGCGCCCGACCCGCCGGATCCAGCGCTCGAGCAGAACCTCCGGGAATCCCTGCGGGTAGGTCGGGAAGGCGCGCTCGGTGACGTGCCCCGCCAGCTCCCAATGCCCGATGGTGCTGTCCTTGCCCTTCGAGAGCTGCCCTAGCCTGCCGCGCGCGCCCTCCGGGTCCGCGAGCGGACGGACCCCGGGCAGGTCGAGCAGGCGCCCGAGGCCCAGCTTCTCGAGGTGCGGGAGCCGCAGGCCACCCACCGCCTCGGCCACGTGCAGCAGCGTGTTCGTACCGGTGTCGCCGTACTCGGCGGCGTCCGGCAGGGCCCCGATCCCGACCCCGTCCAGGATGATGAGGAAGACGCGCATCTTCTAGCTCCGTTTCGCCGTGGCCACGGCCACGGCCCGCATGCGGAAATGGTCCGCGGCCTGCTCCACCCACTCGGCTCGCTCGCCCACCAGCGAGGTGAGCTTCACCGGCCGGCCCCCACGTACATAGATGCGCGTCACGCGCTTGCCGATCGTGCACATGATCTCGTAGGAGAGCGTGCTGCTGCCCTCGGCGACCTCCTCCAGCGGCAGGGACGTGCCGTCCTGGTCGCCGAAGAGAACCACATCGTCGCCCACGCCCGCCTCGGGGACCGGCGTGAGGTCCACCATCGTGAGGTCCATCGTCACCCGACCCACGATCGGCACGCGCCGGCCCCGCACCAGCATCTGCCCACGGTTCGAGAGCAGCCAGGAGTAGCCGTGCCCGTAGCCCACAGCCACCACCCCCACGCGCATCGGGCGCTCGGTGACGTAGGAGCGGCCGTAGCTGATGGGCGCGCCCGCGGGCAGGTCGCGGACCTGGACCAGCCGGCTCTTGAAGGACATCACGGCCCCAAGGTCGAGGCGGGTGCGCGCGTGGGGCGGAGGGTGACCGTAGGCGAGCAGTCCGACGCGCACCCAGTCGAAGCGCGCGCCGGGCAGGTTGACGGTGCCGGCGCTGTTCGCCGCGTGAAGCCGGGGCGCTTCGAGACCGCGGGCCGCCAGCCGCGAGGCCAGCCTGCGGAAGCGGCTCACCTGGTCCTCGGCGAAGGAGAGGTCCTCGGAGTCCGCGTCGGGAAAGTGGGTGAACAGGCTCGCGAGCCTCAGGCCCGGCAGCGCGGCAAGTGCGCCGAGGAAGCCCTCCGCCCCGGACTCGGAGACGCCCGTGCGCCCCATGCCCGTGTCCACCTCGACGTGGCAGCGTACCGGGCGGCCCGTTCGCACCGCCTCGGCCGACAACTCGCGGGCAAAGTCGAGGTCGCACACCGTGGGGTCGAGCCCGTGCGCCACGGCTTCTCGGATCTCGCTCGGCAGGAGCGGCGAGAGCGCCACAATGGGCAACCGGCAGCCCGCCTGGCGCAGTTGGATGCCCTCGTGGAGCGTGGCGACCCCAAGGCACTCCACGCCCTCGGCGCCGGCTGCCTCGGCCATCTCGACCGCGCCGTGGCCATAGGCGTCCGCCTTCACCACCAGCAGCAGGCCGCGCGCCGGGTTCGCCACGGGGCCCGCTCCGGCATTCACGCCGGGCGCGGCCAGTCCCACCAGCGCGCGCACGGCGCGCAGGTTGGCCGAGAAGCGGTCGAGGTCCACCTCGACCCAGGTCGAGACAGGCATGCCCATGCAGATCTCCCGCGGAAGGCGCAGGTGCGCTGCAGAAGTCGCGTAGCATAGGCAGCCCTCTGCAAGGGCGCAAACGGCCGCAGGTTGGTGGCGCGCTGGGCCCTCCGCTATGCTGCGGCCATGAGCGATCCAGGAGCCACCGAGCGCGAGCGGAAGGCCTTCTCCGATCTGGTAGCGGTCTGCCGCAGGCTGCGCGGGCCCGAGGGCTGCCCCTGGGACCGCGAGCAGACCCTCGAGAGCATGACGCCCTACCTGGTCGAGGAGGCGGTCGAATCTGGCGAGGCCATCGGCTCGGGCGACGTGGACCACACGGTCGAGGAGTTGGGCGACCTCGGCTTCCTCGCCCTGTTCTGCCTTGAGCTGGGTGGCGAGAAGGGCGGGCCCGGCATCGCCGAGGGGTTCGAGCGGGCGGCGGCGAAGCTCATAAGGCGCCACCCGCACGTCTACGGCGGCGACGCTGTCAAGGACGGCGGTGCCGCTTACCGCCAGTGGCAGGAGATCAAGCAGGGCGAGAAGGGCGGAGCTGACGGCCGCGCCTCACTGCTGGGCGAGCAGCCCAAGGGCCTGCCCGCGCTGGTCGCCGCCTACCGGATCCAGGAGAAGGCCGGAGCGGTCGGCTTCGACTGGCCCGACCTCTCGGGGCCGCTCGAGAAAGTGCACGAAGAGCTCCGCGAGCTCGAACAGGAGCTCGGCCGCGATACGGACCCCGCGCTCGCCCGCGAGGTCGGCGACCTGCTGTTCGCCGTCGTGAACCTGGCGCGACACCTCACCATCGATCCCGAGCGCGAGCTGCGCGCCGCCTCGCGCCGTTTCCGCGACCGTTTCCAGCACATCGAGCGCGCACTGAACGCCCAGGGCCGCCACCCGGGCGAGGCCACGCTCGAGGAGTTGGACGCGCTCTGGGAGGAAGCCAAGGCCACGGGCCAGCCACCACGGACCGAAGGAGAGACCTGATGACCGAGATGAATCCCTCGCGCCAGGCCGCGCTGTTCCTGCAGCTCCTGCTGGGACTTCAGCAGAGCGGCATGATGACTCTCGGCAAGCTCATGAACCCGCTCACCCGCCAGATCGACAAGAACCTGGATGCCGCGCGCGACACCATCGACACGCTGGCCGCCCTCGAGGCACGCACCCGTGGCAACCTCGAGCCCGACGAGGCGCGCGTGCTCCAGCAGGTACTCACGGAGCTGCGCATGAACTACCTCGACGAGGTGAAGAAGGCGGGCGGGCAGGCGGAGTAGGCGGCGCTGCCGGCCGCCTACACCGCCTGCAGCACCCCGCACTTCAAGTAGTGGGTTTCCGGCACGGCGAGGAGTTGCGGGTGGTCGGGCGACTCGCCGCGCCATTCCACTACGCGGAACGGCCGGTGCGCGGCGCGGGCCGACTCGAGCAGCACCTGGCGGAAGAGCGCATCGTCCAGGTGGTGGCTGCACGAGCAGGTCATGAGCACGCCCTCCTCCTCGAGCAAGGCCATCGCCGCGCGGTTGAGCTCGCGGTAGGCGCGGGCGCCGGCCGCCAGGTGCTTGCGCGACTTGACCAGCGCGGGCGGGTCGAGGATCACCAGCCCGAAGCGCTCCCCCGCCCGATCGAGCTGGCGCAGCACGTCGAAGACGTCCCCGCGCCTCAGGCCCACGCGGTCCTGCAGGCCGTTGCGCTCGAGGTTACGCGCGGCGGCGGTCAGCGCCGGCTCCGAGGAGTCCACCGCCAGCACGGAGGCCGCACGCCCCCGAGCGACGTGCAGCGCCCACTCGCCCTGGTAGCAGAAGAGGTCGAGCACGCGCTTGCCGGCGGCGCGCGACTCGGCGACGCGCCGGTTCAGCCGCTGATCGAGGAAGAGTCCGGTCTTCTGGCCGTGCAGCAGGTCGGCCTCGACCCTGAAGCCCTCGAGCTCGACCTCGACGCGCTCCGGCACCTCGCCCCACCAGACGTTCCGCTCAAGCGGCAGGCCCTCGAGCGTGCGCAGCGGCGAGTCGGCCACGCGCACGACCCCGCGCGGCGCGAAGACGCGCTCGAGCGCCTCGCGCACGAGGTCCTGCCGGAGCTCCATGCCGAGCGTGAGCACCTGCACGGCCAGGTGGTCACCGTAGCGGTCCACGACCAGGCCGGGGAGGAAGTCGGATTCGCCGTAGACGACCCGCAGCGTGCGCTCGCCCGGCAGCGCCGCCTCGCGCAGCCGCACCGCCCGTTCCATGCGCTTAACGAAGAAGTCAGCGTCCACCTCGTCGCGCTTGCGCGTGACGAGCCGCGCACAAATCAGGCTCTGCGGGTTGTGGTAGGCACGGCCCAGGAAGGCGCCGCGGACGTCCGCCACCTCGACCAGGTCGCCAGGCGCGGGCGCGCCCTCGATCGTGGCCACCTCGTTGCTGAAGATCCAGGGATGCCCTCCGCGCACGCGGCGGTCCTGGTTCTTGCGCAGCACGAGGCGCTTCGTCGCGGCAGTCATCAGGGTCTCCGATACTGTTTCTTCGGCCCGCCGGCGCCCGGGCTCGCGAGCGCGAGGCCGATGAGCCGGTAGGCGAGACGCGCGGCCAGGAAGTCCGAGGCGACCTGCCCCGGGATGGGTGCCAGTTCCACGATGTCGAAACCCACGATGCGGGCGCGGGCGGCCACGGCACGCAGGAGGTCCACGGACTCGTACCAGTCGAGCCCCCCCGGCTCGGGCGTGCCGGTCCCGGGCAGCGCCGCGGGGTCGAGGGCATCGAGGTCGAAGGTCACGAAGACCGTGTCCGTCAGCGCCGAGAGGATGGGCTCCCAGTCACCTCCCAGCGCCCGGAAGGCGCGCGGGCTCCACATCGGCACCGGGTGCTCACGCAGGAAGGCGGCCTCCTCCTCGCTGCAGGAGCGGATGCCGACCGATGCGGCCGGGCAGCATTCGCGCACACGGCGCATCACGCAGGCGTGGCTGTAGGGCGATCCCAGGTAGGAGTCGCGCATATCGGCGTGCGCGTCGAAATGCAGCACCGAGAGACCGGCGAAGCGCCGCGCGGCCGCCCGCACCGCGCCGGCGGTGATGCTGTGCTCGCCCCCCAGGATGGCCGGCAGGCGGCCCTGGTCGAGGATCCAGCCCACGGCCCGCTCGACGCGCGCGGCCATGGCCTCCGGGCCCAGCGCGGTGGGCTCGACCTCGGGAAGCGTGTGGATGCCCGCCCGATAGGTCGCCCCCAGTTCGTCGTCCCAGACCTCCATGTTCTGCGAGGCCGAGAGGATGGCGCGCGGGCCCCAGCGCGTGCCACCCTGGTAGGTGGCGCTGAAGTCATAGGGCACGGGCAGCACGACGGCCCGCGCCCGCTCGAACGACGCGAACTCCTCGCCGAGCCCGCCGAAGTTCTGCGGCAGGCCGGTCGGCCAGTCGGGTTGTTCCATGCGCTCCCCCTCGCAGACACGTCGGGCCCTGACCGGCTGGATGCCTGATCAGGGCCCGCGATGATGGGACGTTCCTCCAGGTGCGCAGCAGCACGTCTGGACGCACGACGCGCCAGCGCGCGGCCCGGGCGAGCCGGGATGCGCCGTTCAGATCTCTGGGGACCCCTTCCCGCTACCGCTCTTCTTCCACCCCGTCGACTTCTTCGAGGTCGTCCTCGTCGTCGTTGTACTCCTCCTCTTCGAACTCGTCATCAAACTCCTCGTCATCCTCGTCTTCGTCGAGGTCGTCTTCATCGAGGTCGTCGTCGAAGAGTTTGTCGTCCTCGTCGTACTTGTCGACTTCGTCGTCCGGGATTGGACCGAAATCGTCGTCGGGAATCCCCTTCTTCTTGATCATGACTCCCTCAGGCATGTGCCCTGACGCTACCCGCGCGCCATTGACGCTGTTCCAGCCTAGTGACGCGCATTCGATGCCCAGGCACACACTTCAGATCAGCACCCGGGCGAAAAGGCACCGGCAGTATACGGAGCGCGCTCCTCCCGTCAATGAGAAATCGAGGCGCTCCAAAGGCAACCCCAGCAAGGGATTGGGGCGGACCGTCCACCGGATTCGGGAAACCGGTTCCACGCAGCGGGCTGGCATGGTTGGTCAGGCTGCGGCTCCACGAGGCGACCGGGACGAGACAAGAACGCACAGAAGCGCGGCCAGACAGCGAAAACGGCCGGCGAAAGCCGACCGGTGACGATGATGGCGGGGTTGACGGGACTCGAACCCGCGACCTCCTGCGTGACAGGCAGGCGTTCTAACCAACTGAACTACAACCCCGCTGGAAAAGGGCCGCTTCCGTACCCTTGAGCCGCGGGACATTACCCGCGGCGTGCCACAGTGTCAATCCACTGGGGGCGGGGCATCTGGGGGCGGTCCCGGCATCGCGCATGTCCACCCGCGTGGGCGCCGTCCGCCCGCGACGGTCAGTAGAGCCGCTCGATCGCGATGTGCGGGTAGTAGTGCTCCAGGATCTCCTCGGCCCTGGCACCAGCGCGGGCCATCCCGAGCGCACCCGTCTGACACAGACCCACGCCGTGGCCCGAGCCGGCTCCGCTCGCCACGATCTCCATCGCCCGCCCAGTGGCCGGGTCGCGCCTCACGTCGATCTTGAAGAGGGTGGAGCGCAGGCTGGCATCCGGGTCTCCGCCACGACGCAGGGCTTTCCGGATGGCGTAGGCGTGTAGCGTCATGTCGCCGGTCGTGGTCCGCACGAGCAGCCGCCAGACCCGTCCCGAACGCGAGCGCTCGTCGACCCGCACGTCCACGAGGTCACCGAGCCCGCCGGAGGGGAATTGGAGCTTCAGCGCAGGGCCAAAGCGCTCGAGGTTGTCGAGGAACTCCTCTTCGCTCCAGCTCTCGCGCCAGCGGTACTGCGGCGATGACTCGCAGTAATCACTACCTAGCCCGCCGTCGCGCTGGCTCTCGAGGTAGGGCAGCGCCGCCGCGGGCCACGCCTCCCAGACCTCGGCGCTGACACCGCCGCAGGTGGAACAGTAGTTGGCACGGATGGGCCTGCCATCGTAAAGCGCCACCTTGCCGCGCGTCTGCTCGACACACTGGGTTGCCAACTGGCGCTCGCCCTCGACCGGGCCGTAGACCTGGTCCTCGACCGTGCCGTACAGATCGAAACCCTCGCTGGCGCGGCGCCCGCGGTAGAAGAGCGTATAGGAGCGCGCCGCGATGGCCTGGGCACGACCAGCCTCGATCAGGTCCTCCGAGAGTCCGCCGATCTCGCCCGGCACGACGCCCAGGAGGTAGGTCTCGAGCGGAAGGTGATCCGCGAGCGTGAGCTTGCCGCGCGGGTTGAGGAAGACCTTGAAGGTGCCTCGCCAGGACTTTCCATTCCAGCGCAGCAGGCCGCGCCGCGCCATCACCCAGAGCGTGTCCGAGCGCGCGACGGGAAGCAGCGACACCGGGGCGGTCCACCTTCCGAAGCGCATGCCGGCCGCCGCGGCGCCCACCTTGATCTGACTCGGGATGCTCTGGAGGTCGGTCACACCGGGGGTACCGAGGCCCAGCGCCTCACCGTCGATCAGAAGACTGTCCACGTCCCACGCCAGTCCCACGCAGATCGTCGATTCGCCTTCGAGACGAAGGGGTCCGGTCCTCTCTCCTGCCGGTCGCGCCGGCGTGGCGGCCGGCTTCTCCCCCGGCGGCGCCATCGGCGGCGGCGGCGCCGGGCGGGGCGACGGCAACCGGGCACATGACGATGCGAGGAACACCAGCAGCAGTCCGGCGGTGACCGTGCGCAGAGCCGCCCTCATCGCAACGCCCCCGGCGTGATGTGCCCGAGCACGACGGGATGCGCCGCGCCCGTGGCGGTGGGAACGTTGCCAGCCAGGCCGCAGAGCGTCTGGTGCGCCAGGAAGGCGAACGCCAGCGCCTCCTTGGCCTCTGGCGGCACGCCCAGCACGGCGAGCGGCTGCAGGCTCACGCCGGCGATGTGGCGCTCGAGAGCACGCATCAGCGT
>Ga0315286_10007387_pt1 | contig 10751 bp, 10 predicted proteins | sample YL17G10_0_MG_FD_205038 | JGI IMG/M metagenome (GOLD analysis project Ga0315286, IMG submission 205038) | Sediment microbial communities from Yellowstone Lake, YNP, Wyoming, USA - YL17G10_0 | ecosystem: Environmental > Aquatic > Freshwater > Lake > Sediment | place: USA: Wyoming | collected...
CAAGAGCGCACTGCTGGTGCGCGTGGTCCAGAAGGGCAGCCTGCCCGCCGAAAGTGCCGGGCGGCTCCGCGCGTGGGCGCGCCGCGTCTTCGACCGATGGGTTGGCGTGCGCAGCCCCAGGTCGTCGGCGATTCTGCGGGCGGTCATTCTCGGCGATCGCGCGGGCCTGGACGACGAGACCGAACTGCGACTGCAGGAAGCGGGCACGTATCACGTGCTGGCGATCTCCGGCGGCAACATCGCGATCCTGGCCGGGCTGCTCGTCGGCATCGGCCGCCTGATCTCCGGGAGGCGCGTCGTCATCAACCTGAGCGTCGCCGCGCTGCTGGTCGGGTACGCGTATCTGGTGGGCGGGGGAGCGTCGGTGAACCGCGCCACGATTATGGCGGTGATCTATCTGGTGGCCCAGGCGCGCGATCACCGTGCGGCGCCGATGAACATTCTCGCCGCGTCGGCCTGCTTCGGCGCGGTGGCGGATCCGCTGATGCTGTACGACACAGGCGCCTGGCTCACGTACGGCGCGTCGCTGGCCATTCTGCTCGGCACGCCATGGCTGATGGCGCGTGTCCGCCCGGTGACCTGGCTGGGTCGCGCGGCGTTCGCCCTCTTCTCGGCGTCGCTGGCCGCCGAGATCGCGTTGTTCCCGATCGGCGCGTTCGTGTTCTCGCGCGTGACCGCCGCGGGCCTCGTCCTGAATTTCGTCGCCATCCCGCTGATGACGATCGTCCAGGTCAGCGGCATGGCGCTACTCGCTGTGACGGTGGTCCTGCCGGCCGCGGCGTTGGCACTGGCGGAAACCGCGCACCTGTCGGCCTGGGCCCTGGTTGAAAGCGCCCGGTTCGTCGACATGGCGCCGTGGGTCACGACGCGCCTCGCGCCGCCGGTCTTCGCGGTGGTCGCGACCTACTACGCGGGTTGGGTCGTCTGGTGGGCCGCGCAGGGGGCGCTGTGGCGGGGGGCGGCCGGCGTCGCGATCGAGCGCGCCACCCGTGTGGGCGCCCTCGCGGTCGTCGCCGGAGCCGGGCTTTGGGTGATTGCCGCACCTGCGGTGGGCACGCGCCTGGGCGGCTTGCTCGAGGTGACGTTCGTCGACGTCGGGCAGGGCGATGCGACCCTGGTGCGGTACCCGGGAGGCCAGGCGTGGCTGGTGGACGCCGGCGGGGCCGGCGGCGGGAGTTTCGACGTCGGGCGGCGGATCGTCGAACCCGTCGTGTGGGCCCGCGGCGTTCGCCGTCTGTCGCGGCTGGTGTTGACCCACGGCGACGCCGACCACGCCGGGGGCGCGCTCTCCGTCGTACGGGATCTGTCGCCGCCCGAAGTGTGGGAGGGGGTGCCCGTGCCGCCGGACGCGCTGATGCAGGCGGTGCGGAACGCGGCGGTCGGCGCCGGCGCCCTCTGGCGCACGGTGCAGCGCGGAGACGTCGTCGCGGTTGGCGCAGTCCAGGCGACCATCTGGCATCCGCCGCCGGCCGAGTGGGAACGTCAGCGCGTGAGAAACGACGACTCCGTCGTGCTGGACCTGCGCCTGGGCGACGTCTCCATCGTCCTGCCGGGCGACATCGAGGCGTCGGGCGAGGCGGCATTGGCCGTGGTGCTTCCGCCCGCGCCGATCCGGATCATGCTGGCGCCCCATCATGGCAGCGCGACGTCGAGCACGTGGCCGCTGGTTCGCGCCGCACAGCTGAGCCTGGTCGTGGTGAGCGTGGGGCGAGGCAACCGTTACGGGCATCCGCATCGGGCCGTGCTGGAGCGCTACGGCCAGGCGGGCGTGCCGGTCTGGCGGACCGATCTCGACGGCGCGATCACCGTGCGCACCGACGGGCGCACGGCTCGTGTGACGTCGTTCACCGGCCGGGAGCTGGTGTTGGGGCCCGCGACGCGTGCGGAGGGTGTTCGGCCGCCTTGACGCGCGACCACACGTCTTCCATGTCCTGCAGCGCGCACGCGGACAGGCTTCGCCCGCTGGCGCGGATCGCGGCCTCCATGGCCGAGAAGCGGCGGGTGAATTTCTCGTCCGCCTGGCGCAGCGCGGACTCGGGCTCGATGCCGAGCTTGCGTGAGAGGTTGGCGATGGCAAAGAGCAAATCGCCCATTTCCTCCTCGGCACGCTCGCGACCCGCGGTGCCGGCCTCGATCGTCTCGCGCAATTCCGCGACCTCTTCTTCGATCTTCGCGACCACGTCCACCGCGCGCTCCCAGTCGAAGCCGACCGCCGCGGCGCGCATGCCGATTTCGTGAGCCCGAAGCAGCGACGGCAACGTCGCGGGCACGCCGCCCAGCGTGGTCCTGGGCTTGCCGGAGTCGCTCGTCTCCCTGGCTTTCAGGGTTTCCCAGTGCTCGAGTACTTCGCCCGGCGTCGTCGGTTTCGCGCACGTCTCTGCGCCGTCGGCCGGAGGAAAGACGTGCGGATGGCGCCGGACGAGCTTGTCCGAGATCGATCGCAGCGAATCGGCCACCGTGAACTCGCCGCGCTCGGCGCATACCTGCGCGAGCAGCACGGCTTCGAAGATGAAGTCGCCGAGTTCTTCGCGAAGCGCGGCGCGGTCATCGTGGTCCAGAGCCTGCAGCACCTCGTAGGTTTCCTCGAGCACGAACGGGCGCAGCGTTTTCAGCGTCTGCGCGCGATCCCACGGGCATCCCTCGGGCGAGCGCAGCACGCGCACGAGCTCGACCAGGCGGGCGAACTCTTCGGCGGCAGAGGTCGGGGTGGCCATCGGCCGTATGCTACCATGCGGTCTTTGGAGGCACAGGCGTGTCCGAGGATCTTGCAGTCAGCTTCAGCGGCTTCGTCATTTCCCTGACCACCACCGCCGCCGTGCATTTCGGCGACTATCCCGATCCGGCCACCGGCCAGGTGCGGGCGCCCAACCTCGAGGGGGCTCAGCAGATGATCGACATCCTCGCGATGCTGGAGCAGAAGACGCGCGGCAATCTGACGGCGCAGGAGCGGTCGCTCCTGGAGCAGGTGCTCTACGACCTGCGCATGCGGTTCGTGGCGGCGCAGCCGGTGGCCGCGGGCGGCGCGCCCGGCGCCACGTCGTGAGCCTGGGCACCGTCCGGATCCTCGGCACCGGGACTTCGCACGGCGTGCCGATGATCGGCTGCCACTGCGACGTGTGCCGTTCCCCCGATTCGCGCGACCGGCGATCGAGAGCGTCGATCTACATCGCGCTGTCGGACGGGACGCGCCTGCTGGTGGACACCACGCCGGACCTGCGCATGCAGGCGCTCACGTACGGGATCGAGCGCGTCGACGCCATCCTGTTCACCCATTGTCATGCGGACCACGTGATGGGGCTCGACGAGGTGCGGCGCTTCAACGTGCTGCAGGGCGCCGCCGTCCCGTGCTACGGAGACGGGCCGACGATGGTGGAGTTGCGGCGGACGTTTGCGTACGTCTTTGACGCGGCTGACGAGGGCGGTGGCATTCCGAAGATCAGCCTGAACCCCGTCGACGGCCCGTTCACGATTGGCGCGCAGACCATCGTGCCGGTGCCGGTCCTGCACGGCCGGCGCCTCATCCTCGGCTATCGCCTCGGCGCGTTCGCATATCTGACCGACTGCAGCGCGATTCCCGATGAGTCCTGGCCGCTGCTCGAGGGGCTCGACACGCTGGTGATCGACGCGCTGCGCCACCGCCCGCATCGATCCCACTTCACGGTGGCCGGCGCCCTGGCCGCCATCGCTCGTCTGGCGCCGCGCCGCGCGCTCCTCACGCACATCTGCCACGACCTGGCGCACGAAGCGACCGGCGCCGCGTTGCCCCCCGGGGTGGAGCTGGCGTACGACGGGCTGACGCTGGAGATCTGACGCCGATCGGGCGAGGTGGCCGTCCGGGATTGGGGTCAGAGTCGAATTGCCGGGTGTGGCACTCAATTCGACTCTGACCCCAATCCCTCTGACCCCATCGGCTCGGGGTATGATCTCACCGTGGACCTCATCCGATTTCCCGACGACGGGCGGCCTGAGCACTGGCACGAACCGGTGCTCGCGCTGGGCAACTTCGACGGCCTCCATCGGGGCCACATGAAGATCGTCGAGCGGGTCCGCCGGACGGCCGTCGAGCACGGCCGCACCCCGGTCGTGGTGACCTTCGATCCCCACCCCACGCGCGTGCTGCGCCCGGATCAGGCGCCGCCGCTCATCATGACGCTGGAGCAGAAGATCGAAACCCTGGAACTGGCGGGGATCCAGGGCGTCGCCCTCGTCCGGTTCACGCCCGAGCTGTCGCAATGGGAGCCGGAGACCTTCGTCAGCACGGTGCTCGTCGACTGGCTGCGCGTGTCCGAGGTATGGGTCGGCAGCAACTTCGTGTTCGGCCGCGGCCGCTCGGGGACGTTCGCCGTGCTGCAGGCGCTGGGCGATCGGTTCGGGTTTCGCGCCGACAAGATCGACCCGGTGTGCGTCAAGGACATCGCCGTCTCCAGCACGCGCATCCGGCGGCTCCTGGGCGAAGGCCGCGTGGACGAGGCGGCCGCCTTGCTGGGGCGCCACGCGTTCATCGACGGGGACGTGATCCCCGGCGACGAGCGCGGCCGGCTGCTGGGGTTTCCGACCGCGAATCTCCAGACCGTCAACCAGTTGCTGCCGCCCCATGGCGTTTACGCCACGGTGGCGCGGGTCGGGATTGAGCTCTTCCCGGCGGTGACCAATCTGGGCGTGAAGCCGACGTTCGGCGGGGAGGGCGCCGCCACCATCGAGGCGCACCTGCTGCGCGGCGGGCGCGACCTGTACGGCCAGCGCCTCAGGCTCTACTTCGTGAAACGCCTCCGTGACGAACGGAAGTTCGACTCGGTGGATGCCCTGCAGGCCCAGATCGATCACGACTGCCGTCAGGTCGAACTGCTGTTCGACCGCATTTCGGTCTAGAATCAGTTCTTGGGACCTGTCATGGAGACGTCGACCTCGCCGCTGACCTTCGCGGCCAGTTTTTCTCGTGACGCGCGATTCGCTCCGACCGTGGGCGAACTGGCCGCGAAGCTCGCCCAGACGACCGGGTGCGCCGAAAGTGCGGCCCTGGAGATCCGCGCGGCCGTGACCGCCGCGTTCGAGGCGGCGCTTGCGGCGGACGCCTCGGACGCCTCCGCCAGCATCGCGCTGGCGCTTCGCGCCGACGGCCCGACGTTCGCCACCGAGGTCACCTGCGGGACCCACTCGTATCTGCACCTGACGCACCCCCGTTCGGCTTGACGCCGTTTCCGGAAGTGGACACATGCTGCGGCTCTACAACACCCTGACCAGGCGCGAGGAACCGTTCGCGCCCAGCGCCGACAACACCGTGCGGATGTACACCTGCGGGCTCACGGTCTACAACCGCGGCCACATCGGGAACTTCCGCACGTTCGTGTGCCTCGACGTGCTGCGGCGCACCCTGAAGTACCAGTGCGGCCACCAGATCCGTCAGGTGATGAACTTCACCGACGTGGACGACCGGACCATCGCCGGGTCGCAGCGCGCGGGGATGCCGCTGCGGGAGTACACGGATCAGTTCATCGCGGCGTTTCGCGAGGATGCGCAAACGCTCGGCCTCGAGGAGGTGGAACAGACGCCCCGCGCCACCGACGAGGCGAACCTGCGCGCGATGACCGACGTCATCGCGCGGCTCGATCAGAACGGCCACACCTACCGCAGCGACGGCTCCATCTATTTCAAGATTGCGACGTTCGACGGCTACGGCAAGCTCGCGCGCCTCGATCGCGAGGGCATTCAGCCGGGCGCGCGCATCGACACCGATTCGTACGCCAAGGAGGACGTCCGCGACTTCGTCCTCTGGAAGGCCACGCGCCCCGGTGAGCCGACCTGGGACTACGGCCAGGGACCGGGCCGGCCGGGCTGGCACCTCGAGTGCTCGGCCATGGCCCTCCGGCTGCTGGGCGAGCCGCCGATCGACATCCATGCGGGCGGCGTCGATCTGATCTTCCCGCACCACGAGAACGAGATCGCCCAGAGCGAGGGCGCGACGCGCAAGCCGTTCTCGCGCTTCTGGGTGCACGTCGAGCATCTCCTCATCGACGAGGAGAAGATGTCGAAGTCGATCGGCAACGTGTACAACGTGCCGGACCTGGTGGCCCAGGGCTACCGGCCGTCGGCGCTGCGCTACCTCTACATCTCGACGCACTACCGGAAGCAGCTGAAGTTCTCGTGGGCCAGCCTGCAGCAGTCCGAGGAAGCCGTCCAGCGGCTCGTCGATTTCCTGGCGCGCGTCGACGCCGTCCAGGGCGGCGACGCGCACCCGGAGACGGCGGCCCGGGTCGAACGGGCGCGCGCCGAGTTCGGCGAGATGCTCGAGCAGGACCTGAACACGGCCGGCGCGCTGGGCGTGGTCTTCGATCTGGTGCGCGCGCTCAACACGGCGATCGACGCCGGCGAGGTGGGGACGCCCGACGTCGGCGCGATCCGCGGCGCCTTCGACGCGTTCGATCAGGTGTTCGGCGTGCTCGCGCTGCGCCGGGCCGAGGATGCCCGCGCGGTGGTGGCGCCCGAGGACATCGAGCGATTGATCGAGGAGCGGCGGGCGGCGCGTGCGCGGCGGGATTTCGGCGAGGCCGACCGCATCCGCAAGGACCTCGCGGCCCGTGGCATCGTTCTCGAGGACTCCGCCACGGGCACGCGCTGGAAGATCGTCTCGACGAAGGACTAGATCGCTTCGATCGTCTCGAGAATGCGAATGTTCCGCTTCTCGAGTTCCGCGATGAAGTGGGTGTAGTTCGCGCCGTAGATGCAGTCCTCCGGCGGCACGATCCCCTTCTCCGTGATCATGCCTTTCCCCACCATGACCGCCCCGATCGCCGCGCTGTAGCCGGTGACGCGCCCCATCGACGACACGCTGTTGACCGTGTCGGCCTCGTCCCAGAGGTGGTACGAGACGCGCGTCTTCTGCCCGTTCTTCACGCCGTCGACGGTGTTGTACATCACGCAGACATCCGTCTCGCCCGGCTGCGCGCGCAGGCGCGGCTCGATGCGGGCCAGCAGCACGTCGCGCGGCACCACCTTGACGCCGTTGACCTCGACCGGGTCGAGGTCGAGCATGCCGCACTCCTTCAGGGTCTGCACGCCGTCCCAGTGCCCGGGCCAGCGGACGGTCTTCTCGGAGAACTCCTTCAGGCCCGGCCGCGTGAAGATGAAGCTCGGCATGCCCGGCGTAATGGCGCACTCGAGCGCTTCGTGGCGCCCGAGCTTGTCGAAGGTGAACTGCTCCCGGCCCGACGCCGCATCAACCTCGACGATCTTGCCGTCCTGCAGGACGCAGACCTTGATGACGTATTCGCGCAGCACGTGCGAGAACGCCCAGGTGATCATGTAGCGCAGCGGGTGGCGCGACGCGGCTTCCTTCATGGGCACGCCGCCGACCCGCGCGATGCATGACTCGGCCACGTCCAGCTTGCGGATGCCTTCGCCGCAGGTGACGTTGCTCATCCCCGGCGCGAACCCGATGCCGTCCATGAACGTCACGCTGTTGGCGATAGCCGTTTCGTGGATCCAGTCGCCGTAGTCGTTCAGCGTCATTCCGGACGGGAGCTGCAGGCCCTCGACCTCGTAGGCGTCCGGGCGGCGGTGGTACTCCTCGAGGATATCGACGAAGTTGAAGCCGCACCGCACCGCCGCGTCCACCACCAGATAGCTCGTGCGCCGGTCGGGCAGGGTGTTGATGCCCACGTCGTACTGCTTCATCAGCGTCGTCAACTCGTCCTTCCGGTTGACGTCGACCTGGTGCGTGACGACTTTGGGGCTTTTCAGCCATGCGCGCGCGTTCTCCAGCGCGCCGTGGCTCCGGTCGGCCAGACCCACCGCCGTGATCTCGGGATCACGCAGCAGGTCGAAGGCCACCGTCGAGCCCATCTTGCCGCCGCCACCAAATACCAGCACCTTCATACGAACTCCCTTGCGCAGATGACCGCGCACACATCGGCCTCGAGAAGCGCCTCGCGGGGACCACGGGGAACGGGGTGGGGGACTGGCCGGGACCGCGGCGCCGCCCACGCGCGGAAGTGGCCGGCGGGCGAGTGTTTCATTATATCCGGAGGCCGCGAATCGCGCTGGCCCGCTGTTTGCTCCGGGTTGGGGCATGCAACCCGACTCACGTGTAGAACTGGGAAAACTGGGGGAATTCCTCGCCGGCGAGGCATTGACCCGGGCCGGGTACGCAATTCTTGCCCGCCGCTACCGCACCCGCATTGGAGAAATTGACATCGTCTGCCGCGACGGGCCGTCACTGGTGTTCGTGGAGGTGAAGGCCCGCAGGTCGAACCGCTTCGGGACCCCCGCCGAGGCCGTCACCGCCCGGAAGCAGCGGCGCATCATCACGATGGCGCAGGTGTTCCTGTCGCGCCAGCGGCTGGAAGGGTGCCGGTGCCGGTTCGACGTCGTGAGCGTCCTTGTGCCGCCCGGGCAGTCGCCGACCGTGCGGATCATTCGGGATGCGTTCGGGGCGCCTTGAGTCTGCGCGCGCGCCTGTGTTAACGTAGGTGGATAGTTGGTGGGCGGGAATAACTCAGTGGTAGAGTGCGACCTTGCCAAGGTCGAAGTCGCGGGTTCGAATCCCGTTTCCCGCTCCATTCCTCCTCCCGGAGCAGCAGTCGTTCTTCCTTTCAGGGCGCCGTAGCCAAGTGGTAAGGCAGAGGTCTGCAAAACCTCCATTCTCCGGTTCAAATCCGGACGGCGCCTCCACCTTCCATGCAGGAACACCCAGTGGACTGGCGCTCTGCTGAGCGCCGTCGATCGCTCGTTCAATCGGGGATTCGTGGGATACTTGGCAGGCAGCGCCCGGTATGGATCCGACCGACCCACTTGCTCTGGACGAACTCACGCCGTTGGGCTTTCGTGTGCAGTGTAAGGTGGGATACTGGGAGCGAATCATCTCCGTCAAGCATCCGGCCATGCGAGGCCGACCGACGCCATCAAGCGAGGGGACGTGATATGGACAAAGTAAGGGTCTACTACGACGCCTTCGCCAAGACGCTGACCGTGTGGCTCGGTGATCCTGCCACCGAACACGTGGCACAGGAAGCCGACGATGACACCGTGTTCATGAAGGACGCCAGTGGTCGAATCATCGGATTCGAGAAGCTCAACGTGGTCTTGGCTCCTGGCACACACGGTCTCACGGTGGAGTTGGTCAACGCGCCAGCCGCCTGAGCCCCCAGACGCGTCGCCGGGGCGGACCGCCAAGGATCGCCCGAAACATGTCGGGACTCGAGCTGGCTGGGGCCGGCGATTCCGCCAGGGGAGATCCTGCTCGAGGAGTTTCTCGAGCCGATGGGCATCGGCCAGGTGGAGGCAGCGCGCGGCCTCGTGACCATCACGCGCGCTCGGGCGGTTCAGCACGATTGGCTGGCCGTTCCGTCCATCTGCTAACCATCCGGCCCCCGACGCGTATTGGCTGTATGAGGAGACAGTTACTCATGCCGCACACAGCCCGTTTGTTCCGGCTCACCGCGTTCGCGTTCCTTCTGGCATTGGCCGTGCTGCCGGCCGTCGCCGCTGCACAGGCGCCCACCAACGCGGCTCAGGCCGCCTCTGCCGCCGTCAGGCCTGCGGGCCAGCCCCAGGCGCCGGCTGCCGCACCGGCCCCGCCCGCGTTCACCAGCGACTTCGACGCCGATCGGGTGCGCAAGCAGTTCTACGAGGTGCTCCAGAAGTACCCGCCGTCGCTGGGCCGCGTGCTCAGGTTGGACCCATCGCTGATGGCCAATGAAGCGTATCTGCTGCCGTACCCGGGTGTCGCGGCCTTCCTGGCTCAGCATCCCGAGATCGCCCGCAACCCGTCGTACTTTCTCGAGCGCGTGAGCATGCCGGACTATGACTGGGTGCCCGATCCGGCCACCCAGAGACGGCGCGAGGTCGGGCAGATGATGGCGGCCTTCGCGGCATTCCTGGTCTTCCTCATCGTCACCGGCGTGGTCATCTGGCTCATCCGTACGATTGTCGAGACCCGCCGCTGGAACCGCGTGTCGAAGACCCAGTCCGACGTCCACACCAAGCTGCTCGATCGCTTTTCGACCAACGATGACCTGCTGGCCTACATCCAGACGCCGGTCGGCCGGCGGTTCCTGGAGTCGGGGCCGACGCCGCTGCCCGACGCTGGGCGTCCCATTGGCGCGCCGTTCTCGCGTATTCTGTTGTCCGTGCAGGCGGGTCTCGTCCTGGCGGTCGCCGCCGTGGGGATGCTGTTCCTGAGCTGGAAGATGGACGACGAGGTGTCGGCATTCTTCCTCGTGGTTGGCGTGGTGGCACTCGCGGTGGGAATCGGCTTCCTCGTGTCGAGCGCCGCGGCCTACGGAATATCCAGCCGGCTGGGCCTGCTGAATCGCTCCGATTCCGAGCATGCGTGACGTGACTGTTTCCGACATCGAGCGGCTGAGTTCGCACGCGGAACAGCGCGACGTCGTGCTCGCAATGGATGAGGACACCTTCCGCGCCTTCTACGAGCACACGTCGCGACCCCTCTGGGCGTATCTGGCCCGACTGAGCGGAAGCCGCACTGACGCCGACGATCTCCTGCAGGAGACCTACTACAGGTTTGTGCGCGCGCGCATGGCGTTCGAGTCCGAGCCGCACCGCCGGCGGTACCTGTACACGATTGCGACCAATCTCGTGCTCGACCGCCGCCGGCGCAGCCTGACTCGGCCCGAAGTGCCGCTGCCGGGCCATGCGGACGACCTGGCCGGCGTGGCGTCCGAGGCTGGCCGCCTGGAGCATCAGGTGGTCGTGCGCGGCGCCCTGGCCCGCCTGAAGCCGAGGGACCGTGCGCT
>Ga0315286_10007389_pt1 | contig 10750 bp, 9 predicted proteins | sample YL17G10_0_MG_FD_205038 | JGI IMG/M metagenome (GOLD analysis project Ga0315286, IMG submission 205038) | Sediment microbial communities from Yellowstone Lake, YNP, Wyoming, USA - YL17G10_0 | ecosystem: Environmental > Aquatic > Freshwater > Lake > Sediment | place: USA: Wyoming | collected...
AACTTCGCCTTAGCCAATGCGTCGATAACCCTTTGCGGGGCGGAAATGTCGGTCTTCGTTTCACCGGCGGTCGAATAGCGCTTGCCGACGAAGGTCTGTGGATGCGCAAAGATCGGTACGCCGGCCTCGATCATGGGCACCAGCCCTCCCACGTGATCGTAGTGGCCATGGGAGATGACCACCGCATTGAAGTCCTTCGGCTCGAGGCCGATCAGCCCGAGGTTGTGAAGGAACACCTGCTCGGACGAACCGGTGTCGAACAGGACCCTCTGGCCGTTCTCCATCTCGATGATGATCGAAAGCCCTTGCTCGGCCATGAATTGACGGTCTGGCCGATTCAGCATCTTCACGAGGCGGGTAGGCGGGGAAGCTGAGCCACAGATGTTGTCGATCAACGTAATGATCCGCATCTATGCGGCCTCCTTGGTCCTTTCCACGATCTTCATATCGCTCAAACGGATGACGTCCTCGGTGCAGCTCTGTTCGCAGTTCTTGCATGCCGTGCCAAGGCAGTACTCCGTGGCGATGCGTATCTGGAACCGGTCCTTGTCCAACTTCTCGACCCGCAGCGCTCTTTCCGGACATTCGCGCATGCACTTCCCGCAGCCAGTACAACCGGGGAACTCCGCGATCAGGAAAACGCCGACATGGTCCAAGGTCTTCAGTCCTCGGGCTCCAAGGACCGGTATGTCCGATGAGACGATGCGCAACGTCTCTTTTGGTCGCTTTAGGGGCGGCAGCGGCCGATACCCCTTCTCCTTCAGTATCTGATTGAACATGTCGAAAGGCATCCCCTCTAGCCAGTAAGCGATCTCGTTGACGTATAAGTCCTCGAAAATCTTCGAGGTGGCGAACATGATGTGCTTGGCGGCGATCGAATCGGCTATGCTCTGCATCTCGTCCATCGCCTCGTCCTTGACGAGGAGGTCGTACGCCATCATCAACGAGGTGTTGCCGCACTGATAGGTGCGATCCAGTACCCTAGGGACGAGCCCGCATACCTGTGCTTTGAGCGGGTCGACATAGGTGCCGGAAGCTCCAGCCAGGTACATGGATTTGAGGTCTTCATCATCGATGTTCACCTCTTCGATGAGAGTGCGGTGCCCTGCCCTGATGGCGCCCATGGCCTTGCCCGCCTCGAGGACATCGTGCTCGGTTATGAATACCCCGTCCTGAAGATGCAGCTTCTTGTCGGGGGAGGTCAGGGTAGGGAGCTTGATGATGCCTGTCTCTAGACCGAGGGCAACGGCCGCGACGACCCCAGTCCCGGTTATGCCTCGTGCCTTGACGGTGCTGGCCATTTTCACAACGCCGTTTGCAGGATCGACATTTGAGCCATGCTGCGCTTTCAACCGCTCATCGAGCACGTAATTCCTCCAGCTGCCATCGCTCAACAGCTCCAGGTCCGATATCGCCATTGGCGCCGCCAGCATTCCATATTCGATGCTCTGCCCTTCCATCGCGGGTCCGGCAGCCGCTGAGCCAGTGAATAACTCGCCATTATGGTACAGGCCCATCTCGGCGTTGGTGCCATAGTCGGTGACCATGCAAGTTTCCTTTCGCTCGAGCATGTGCGATTTTATGATCATCGCCAGCGCGTCCGCTCCGATCTCATGTCGGATGGAGGGTGGAATTCGAATAACGGCCTCAGCATCGACCGAGTTCAATCCTAGATCGCAAGCAGCAATGGTATGTGCGCGACGCTCAGGGACCTTAACGTTCAATCGTTTCAGAAGTGAATTGCCCGCGAACGCCAAATCACGGATCTCGATGTTCTCGAACATGCTCAGCTGGGCTGGATTCCCGCAAATCGCGATGCACTTAATCTCCTTCGGCTCCGCGTCGTGGAGTTCAATTAATTTGTCAACGGTCTCGATGATGATCTTATGTCCGACTGCTGAGCCGTTCTCTATCCAGAAATGAAGGTGATCCATTATGTTCGCACCTGGCAAAGGGTGTCGCATGGTTATTGCCGTGGAAAGTATCTTTCCGTTCTTCGAAAGGTCGACGAGGTGGGTGCGATAGCCACTTGTGCCTAGATCTAGAGCAACACCTAAAGCCATTGGAAATCACGCGAATCGGAATCGTATTCTCGTATTTTAAATAGGCGGGAAATAATAATGAGTATGCTGGCATTATTCAAAGAATCCTCTTTTCCGAGCGGTCTTAACAACTCTGAACAATGATTCTTTGCAATCTTTATTAGCAATAATCGATCATTCATCTGCATGACGCCAAAGCAACGGTTCCTGGCCGCCCTGAATATCGAGGTTCCGGACCGGATTCCAGTGTTCTACCAGCACCTCGGTGGAGCTAGATTGATCCTGCAATCGTGCGGGAAGACCCTGAGGGACGGTTTCCATGACCCAGCAATTTTCGCCGAAATCGCGATGGAATCGCATAAATTGTTCGGCTATGACAATGTGATGGCGGGCTGGGGAGATATCCTGTTAGAGGCGCAGGCTCACGGGACGATATGGAAGTGGCCGGAACGCGATTTCTATCCGCGGGTGGACAAGTATGCGATCGGCGAAATCAGCGATATCGAGAAAGTCGAAGCGATCGATCCTATGAAGGATCGGTTCTGGTCCGTTCCGATCAAGGCTGCAATCATCATGCAGTCCGAGATCGGCAGAGAAGTGGAGGTCATGGGCTGCATCGATTCCCCTCTGCTGATAGCAATGGAGATGATGGGCGCAGAGAATCTGTACATGAGGCTGATCCAAGAACCGAACATGATCGATTTATTGATCGCAAAAGTCACCGAATCCTCAAAGCTATATGGTGAAAGGATCAGCGGGATCGGATTGGAGAGCGTCATGATCGAGAATGGCACGGCTGGAGCTGAACAGAACAGCCCGGACCTATGTGATCGTTTCGACATGAAATATCTGAAGATTGTTCTTGAGAAATTTCGGTCCTTGGGCTTAAAGACGGTGGTGCACAACTGCGCCGCCATTCCCTTCCTCGACAAGGAGATCGCCTTGAGGCCGAACGCGATCCATTTTAACAACAAAGCGGTCGACCTTCAGAAGACATTTGAAATGATGAGGGGAAAGACTTGCGTCGTCTCAGGGATCGATCATACGGAGCTGATGTTCAGAGGGAAAGAACAGGCTGTGGAGGATGAAGTGCGGAAGGTGATCGAAATCTGGGGCAAGGCACCAGGTTTCATCATCGCACCAGGCTGCGAGATCCCCTTCAAGACTCCGATGGAGAACATCCTGAGTTTGCCAAAGGCCGCAGAAAGATATGGTCGATATTAACCGAGTCGGCGCCGTCAAACCCTTAATCTGAGTTCTCTCAATTCCAAGGAAGGATGCAATGAAAGCATGATTCGAATCTCTTGGAATATGCGATTCCAAACAACTATAATTGATCATAAACGCACTTTATAGAATAAAAGAGAAAGAAATGAGAAAAATATGAAAGGGGGAGTTTCCTCCCTTTTCGTCTTTACCCTTTTACTGCCTTAACTAATGCATGCAAGTTTGCTGCAGGAACCCTTGCTGCGAGACCGCACCCGGGAGCTACGAGATTGAAGCCAGCGTTCTTGACTCGTGTAGCTTCCTTGAACACATCCTCGGGAGTTCCTTGGAGCAACGGGCGAACAACGCCTATGTTGCCGATCAGCGCCGCCCGGCCGTTCACGATCTCAACCGCCTTCTCCGGGCTTACCTTCTCCTCGATGCTCAGACCCTCGACGCCTGTTGCGATCATGTGATCGAGCAGAACGGTAGTGTCTCCACAGATGTGCAGTACCCTTTTCGCATGCCCGGTATCTTTGAAGCATTCCTTGATGTAAGGCTTGGCATACTCGTCGAACATCTCCGGAGAGAGCATGTCGGTGCCCGCGGAGGGGTCGCTCATGACGATGACATCGGCACCGGCCTTCGCTAGTGCTTGGATGTAGGCTTTCTCCAACTTCGTTGCCAATTTAATCACCTTATGAACAGCCTCTGGGTTGGTGATAATCCACAAAAGGAGATTCTCAGTGCCGACCAAGTGACCGGCGATAGTGAGCGGTCCGGTCGTGCCAGCGATTATTGGCAGATCTTTGCCGTACATCTGTTTTGCAATCTTGACACCTTCAATGACTGCTGGTATGCGTCCCTTCGTCATGAAATCTGCAGCCAGCTCATCAGGGATGTTGTTCTCGTCATAGACGTGAGACTTCACCATCGGGGTCCGGTCCATCTTTCCGAGTTCGACACGGCAACCTCCAACCTCCGCCTCGACAGTCAAGCAGAATGGCAATCTTGCGCATTCAAACCCGAATAGCTTGTTCGGGGCAGCCGACAGGATCGCCATTTTATGAGGGTCCGTATGAGCGTCTGGCCAGTAGACCTTCACTGCATCCATGGCATCGACAGTGGCTATCTGTGTGAAGCAGACCACTGGTGGCCTATCCAATTTCTTACGGTCTATAGCGGCTAATACCCGCTCCCTCGGGGTCATATTTGCCATTCTTCATCCTCCTTCTTTGCTTGAATTGCATACAATATATGCTTTATATATTGTTAATCCGACAAGGGGGGTGAAATTACTTTAACCTTTCGTTAGCAAATTTTCGATATAAGGTTTACCGCTGGCTCTTGCCTTTACAAGGACCCAATTCACCATCTCTTTTTGATTGTTAACTCCGGTTAACACTTTCTTAATTTCGACCTCGACTAACGTTCTAATATTCACGCCCCCGGCCTCTATCACCTTATCCTTGGCCATCATTTCAGCCACCTCCTTTGCGTTGGAAATGGCTTGCTCTAGTGTTTCAAAGTCCAAGGGTTCATGCTCTGGGGCATAGACATGGAAGCGATAATCACGGGGCAATATCTGCACCTCGATGCTCTCAGCTACTTCGCTGCACACTGCGCCGACAGCGTTTCCAACTTCGAAATTCTCAGGTATTATTACCTCCATCCCGAGGATTTCTTTAATGAGAGGGACATAGACCTGGGCAGGTGCCCCAATACCCACAATAGGCCTATCCACACTAATTCTTACATCGAGATTGGACTTTTCAAAATTTGTTGTTGCCAATTTGACCAAATGCATCGAAGCTTTGCCATTCGGAATCTCTCCTGATCCATCAAGTATCGCCTTCTTCAGCACTTCCTCGGCCAGACGTGAGGCGATTTCTAACATGAATTCCGATACGAACTCCTCAATTGTCTGAAGGCTTTTTTCTGCAAGGATACCGATCGCCTCTCGTGCACCTTCGACGCTTCCATGAAGATAAATGCCTGCGACGTGTAGCACGTCCGTTGGCGTTGGTCCAGTGGCGATAATGAAATTCTTAGCGAACAATCGTTTCACATATTCAGTTACGAGGAAAACATCGGGGAGTGACTGCATCACCTCTGCCAAAGTGATCGGACCGTTCGCCTGTATGCAATTAAATACCTTCTGTTCCCCACCAGTAAGTCTATCAACTTCGCGATCAAAAGCAATAAGAAACTCTGTTCTATGAAGACCTCGTATCTTGTCAAGAAGAGAAGGGAATTGTCGACAGGCAGTCTCTATCGGCAACACGCGGTTAGGACCAATGGAGATGCGGCCGTCAACGAAATCGAGCCGTGAATCTCCCCCCAGGGCTGTCGTCCAAATATCGACCGCCTTCACCCGGGTCCTCCATTGCCCCACGATTGCACCCTCTTTCTGCAAACGTGCAAACCCGTTATCCAAATAGGCAATATCAGTGCTCGTGCCCCCGATATCCAGCACGATGCACTTATCCAATTCTGAAAGTTGCTTCCCTCCCATCAGACTTGCTGCTGGGCCAGAGAGTATGGTCTCCACCGGTCTCATTCTGGCCTTTGCGAGGTTCATGAATGAGCCGTCTCCCTTGAATACCATGATAGGTGCCCTCACCTGACGCAACGCCAACGATTTTTCTACACCGTACAAGAAATCGTCGATTATCGGAAGCAGCTTGGCGTTCAATACTGCCGTCGTCGTCCTTTCGAGGATGCCCAATTCTGATGTAAGCTCATGGCCCGTCACAACAGGTAGGGAGGAATTAGCTCGGATCACGTCGCGAACCCGTTCTTCGTGGGATGGGTTAAGAACGCCAAAAAAGCTTGAGACGACGATTGCTTCCACTTCCTGGCAGCAATGCTTTGCAGCATTCTCCACCTCGTTCATATCGAGAGAATGCATTTCACGCCCTCTGGAATCGTGCCCTCCCGCTATGAAGCGAGCTTTCTTCGCACCGAACTCCCAGTCGTCATCGGGTTTCCATCCGATGCCAATGAGACCGACAGAACCGCCACGTCCTTGCAAGATGCTGTTAGTTGCCAAAGTGGTGGATATCCCAACCAGGTGAATGTCATTGATTGAGAATTTTCTGCTCTGCAATACCCCATCCACCGCTCCCAACAAACCTATGGACAGATCCTGGTATGTGGTTGGGGCCTTTGTCTTTGCAATCACCTCTTTTGTATCGAGGTCCACAATTACCGCATCGGTGTAAGTCCCACCAGTATCGATGCCTAGGCCGAGATTGCCATTGCGAAATTCATTCATTTGTTAACACCAGTTATCCAAGTTGTAAGTAGAACATTGGAATAGTTCAGCGTTCAATCATCGAGTTGCTTCTCCCAAATCTTGACGGTTAATGCTCTAACATCTGGTATACGTCACTTACGCCTTTCAGAATCTTGAACCCTTTTTCAGTGATCATGTAGTCACCACGCTCATGACGTTGAACGATCATTCCGGTTTCAATCAACCTCTCTATATGGAACAGCAGGTTACCGCCGCGAAGCCCTGTAAGACTGGACAATTTAGAGAATGTGTGTGTTTCACGAGATACCGATTTCATTATCTGAAGACGGTATTTACTTGCGATAGGATCCAAAACTGATCCGACCAGCCACTCTTCGGGTAGCTCCGATATCTCCTCTCGTATATCGCTTGTTGTAAGATAGATGCGCATCGAACGCATCAGTCGCACCTGCTTCCCGAATAGTCTTGCCACCTCATCGAAGCAGCGATTGCATTTGTCATACGGTGCCGTTTCCCTTAATCTATTCATTTCATCCTGGTTCGTGATTATTACTGCCTCTCTCACGACCTCATTCTCAAGCAGAGCGGCATTCTTCAGTAGGAAAGCGTTGAATGTGTCTCGACATGGGTCCTTCATATCACATCTTTTTACCATGTTTCGTAACAGACCCTCTTGAACGTCGTCAATTGCCTGGGATACCATTACTTCAAGAATGTCCGTTCTACGAGGTGATGGCAGATCCAGTATGCTCTTGCTCCCTTCCAATCTATTAAGGGAATTCTCTATCCGTTCCAATCGTTCGTTGATCAACTGGTCGTTAGTTTCGGTAACCTTGCCACCAGACATTCAAACAATGAGCTACTCCATTACATTATAAGTTTTTCCTATAGACTCGAAGGTCAATAGAATATACGATAAATCAACCTTTAAAAAAAATATAGAGAATGGAAGTGGTTTGGTATCGGCCAAATTGGCAAATGATTCGCTTACTGCTTGGCGAGCTTTGCAGCGATATCAACGGCCGTAATCGCGTCTGGACCCCAGGCATCTGCACCTATCTGTGTTGCAAACTCCTGTGAAGTTGAACCGCCACCAATCATGGTCTTGGTCTTTGGCTTCATGTTCGCTTCCTTCAACATGCGCTCGAGTTCCTTCATACCCGCCAGAGTTGGGGTCATCAGGGTCGAGGTTGCGATGATGTTGGCGCCCTCAGCCTTCGCCTTATCGACGATGTTCTTGATCGGAACATCACGCCCGAGATCGAACATGGTGTTGCCGGCTCCGGTCAGCATTGCCTTTACGATGTTCTTGCCGATATCGTGAACATCTCCTTCGACAACGCATGTAACGATCTTTGCGCGAACTCCGCCGCTTCCGATTACCAGCTTTGGCAATGCGACATCTAGCGAGGCGTACATGGTCTGTGCCGCTAGAAGCACTTGGGGCAGGTAGTACTCCTTCTTTTCATACTTCTCCCCAACGACCTTCATTCCTGCGCTAAGACCATTGAAAATGATCTCGTTGGCGGGTACTCCCGCTGCCAATGCCTGCTCTGTGAGCGGCTTGGCTTCCTTTATCTTGCCTTTCACTACTACTTCAGCGAGTTGTGCGAGATAGTCTGTCAAAATCTTCTCCTCCTTTGAGATTATTACTTCGAATCATAATATTCGATATTAAAAGCTTGGATGGATGGATATAACATCCAGATGCACTCGTTGTACATTTTGTTGACTCATTGATTGTATTGCTGGACTTGTTTGCTGAAAAAACGAATATCTGGTCTTAACGTTCTTAAAAGGGTAAACAATTGATTTCGATAAACCCACTTTGTTGTACATCAATTATTCCTCAATTCCGTGCTTACCTGGGAGAACATGAAGCAGAACAACCGATACAACTGTTCGAATTTTCGAGTCCCTCGGCGTTTCAACATTACGTCATGTGGCACGTGTCCTTTAGGGCGATCCTTCAATAATCGTCCTCTTCGAACTGCGATGCGCCACAGACCGGGCATTTTTCTTGGTTCTTCTTCAAAACACAACCGCAGACAATGCATTCGGGCAGTGTGCCGCCCCCTGGCCATATACTATCCTAGGACGATAAAAAACTTCTTATTTACGATTCCAACGTCATCCTTCCTGATGTCGGCCCAGTCCTCCTAACTCTCCGAGGCTCAGAAGTCCAATCTCACTTATACCATATGCTCTTGCTTTTGCAAGATCACTGGAACGCAAAACCGGGGACATAACTGTATTCGAGGTGGCTCCGGTAAAATCCGTTCCACTCGCTAGCGGACTGAATGCCGGGATTATGAGAATCTTTTCAACGGGCAGATGGAGAAAACAGGGCATTTTAACGCAGGCACCGACAGGATCGAACAAACGGATCGATGGGTGCTCATGACCGATCACTAATGGCCTTGAATTATTAAGCAGATGGCCGTGAGAGAAGGTAATTCCATCCAATTCGTATTGCTCGACCAGATCGATGCCCATTTTTGATGCGATCGTCGCTAGGTAATTGTCGTGGTTTCCCTTTATGACCACGACCTTGCCTCTTTCTTGCAGGATCCCGAGCAACCTCTGCACTTCGCTCCATTCCTGGGTCAGGTTCTTTGAGAACTCATGCTTCAAATCGCCCAGGATTATGAACTGATCGGGTTGATATCGCTCGATGATGCGCAATAACGACGCTTTCATTGAGTCTGTCTGGATATGGGGGAGATGCAATCCCGATGCTTCCAAGACGGATTCCAACCCGATGTGCAGATCCGAGATAATGGCGACCTTCCGACGCTTCATTATCGCGCATCGCTCGTTGGTGATCCACAGTCCGTCCCACAGTTCCAGTTCCTGCATAGCCTTCACCAATTCCCCTATAGCTCTATTTGAATATGCGGATGGTGAGATGGAATTGTGTATCGTATACTTTCACCGCGGTACCCGAAAAGCCTTTGTGGACCATTGGGATTGGTCGAATCGATGCTGCGTCGGACTTTTCTGATATTGCCGGGTATAGGAGGGAGTACTGAGAAATCCCTCTGGAACCGAGGTATCCGTGATTGGGACGATTTCACATCAACGACGAGATTGGACGGAATATCCTGTCAACGAAAACAACGACTTGACACGCATTTGGATGAGGCCGCCAGTTTTCTTGAGAGCGGCGAGACCTCCTATTTCAGCCGCCTGCTGCCTACGAGAGAGCATTGGAGGGTCTATGACGAGGTCAAGGATAAGGCGACCTGCTTGGACATTGAAACGGACGGCTTGGGAGTTGGTGCCCGAGTGACGGTCGTTGGGATCCATCGTGAAGGCCGATCCACTATCCTGGTGAGAGGGCAGGACTTAACGAGAGAGAATTTGACCGATGCGCTGCAAGGCACGCGATTGTTGATCACGTTCAACGGCTCTTCGTTCGATCTTCCGATGCTCGAAAGAGAATATCCATTCCTCGTTCCGAAGGTCCCGCACTTCGATTTGCGCCACGGCTGCGCCAGAGTTGGCTTGCATGGTGGCCTGAAGAGCATCGAAAAGCAGATGGGGATGAAGAGAGGTCAAGAGCTAGAATACGTTACCGGGGAACAGGCAGTCTATCTATGGTATGCCTGGGAAAGAAGAGGTAACCTGAATGCACTCAATCTTCTCAAGCGTTACAATAAAGAGGACACCAGGAATCTGGTTCCGATAGCAGAAAGGATCAGCAAGATGCTGAAGAGCAAGACGCTTGGAATGGATGGTATTGATGTCTGATCCACTGAAAGGGGAGAACGTCAAGGGGCTATTGGACGCTGCCAAAGAGGCGACGCAGGTCCTGCTGGGAGCGAGCTATGTGACTATCGTAGCTCATATCGACGCCGATGGGGTTAGCGCCGCCTCCATCGCATCGAACGCGTTGAGAAGAGCGGACGTCCCCCATGAATGCAAATTCATAAAGAAGTTAGATGAAGCGGAGATCAAGCAGATCAATAAAATGAATAGTGATGGGGTCTGGCTGGTCGACCTTGGATCATCGGCGATCTCCAAGATCACGCTTCCGATCTGCTGCGTCTCCGATCACCATTCCGTGATCGAGGATGCGATTACCGGTCCAAGGAGGAAAAAGGGCCAGAACGATCTCGGCTCCTTCATGGAGCGCAAGGTGCATGTCAACCCTCACCTTTTCGGCATTGATGGCGGACAGTCGCTTAGTGGGGCAGGTGTCACCTACCTCGTCGCTAAGAGCATGTCATCTTCGAACGCA
>Ga0315286_10007391_pt1 | contig 10749 bp, 6 predicted proteins | sample YL17G10_0_MG_FD_205038 | JGI IMG/M metagenome (GOLD analysis project Ga0315286, IMG submission 205038) | Sediment microbial communities from Yellowstone Lake, YNP, Wyoming, USA - YL17G10_0 | ecosystem: Environmental > Aquatic > Freshwater > Lake > Sediment | place: USA: Wyoming | collected...
GGACTGAAAACGCCGTCAATTCCCCGATCCGGCAAAAACCTTAAATCAATAACCCTGACCATCCAAAAGGAAGTCGCCGAAAGAATAGTCGCCAGGCCCGGCGGAAAAGATTACGGAGTGCTTTCGATCATGGTACAGTACTACGCGCAGCCGTCTTTTGAATTCATCATCCCGAAGGAGGCTTTCAGACCTGTTCCGAAAGTTGACTCTGCGGTTATTCGCTGCGTAATTCTCGAAAAGCCTTCTGTTGAAGTTAAAGATGAAAAATTATTCTTCACGATTATCAGGACGGCCTTTTCTCAAAGGAGGAAGATGCTTTCCAACTCACTGAAAAGTGTAAGAGAGGATGTAAGGGGATGGCTTGATAAGGCAGGGATAGACCCTAAGAGAAGACCGGAGACCCTGAGCATTGAAGAGTTCGCCCGCCTTGCGGACATTTTATAGAGACAATTATGGCTGTTGACGTGTACACCATTGTGTGATACCTTGAAATCATGATTTACAAATTGCATGGAGGCTGAGATGCGCGGGACCCCGCAGTGTCACCTCCTTTCTGTAATCGAACCTGGTTTCGATTTCCTGAATCTGTTTCTTTCCATTCCTGCTCCTTAGAATCCGGGAATCAGAACTGACGTTAAGTTCTCCCTTAAGTTGAGATGTTCACGACATCACCTGAAATTTCTAATACACCGCGGGTCCACAACTTTATTCTATTGAAATTATTGAGAATTACTGGTAGAAATATAGATGTCTGCGTTATAATTTTTAATCTCCTTGATTGCCTATAACTAATGCAAGAGGATGGGGAAGGAGAGGGTTGTAGGGGAATAACAACAAAGGACTTAACCTTATACATGGGCAGTTCATGGCAATAAACCCAATTGGAACTAATCAATATAATATTTCTTTGCTTTCCAGTCATCTTTGGGAAGCAGCGAACATTCTGCGCGGTCCGGTGGACGCAGCAGACTTCAAGACCTACATCTTCCCGCTTCTTTTCTTCAAACGAATTTCCGATGTCTATGACGAAGAACTTAATGAGGCTATTGAGGAATCCGGTGGAGACATAGAATTTGCCCAATTTGCGGAAAATCACCGTTTCCAGATCTCTGAAGGCAGCCACTGGGCGGACATCCGGGCCAAGAGCACGAATATAGGTCATGCACTGCAAAAGGCAATGCGCTCGATTGAGCAGGCCAATCCCGATACCCTCCATGGTATCTTTGGTGATGCGGTATGGTCCAATAGGGACCGCCTGTCCGATGGCTTGCTGAAGGATCTTATCGAACACTTCTCCCGTCTGAACCTCGGCAACCAGAATTGTAAAGCCGATGTCCTCGGCCAATCATACGAGTATCTGATTAAAAAATTCGCCGATCTCACGAACAAGAAAGCAGGAGAGTTTTACACGCCGCGCTCTGTTGTTGCCTTAATGGTCAGCATGCTTGCACCCCAAGCTGGCGAAACAATATACGATCCGGCCTGCGGCACCGGAGGTATGCTTCTCGAATCCCTGCATTATGTAAAGGAGCACGGCGGGGATGAACACCTGATGCTCGGCAAGCTCTATGGTCAGGAGAAGAACCTGACGACCTCTTCCATCGCCCGGATGAACCTGTTTCTACACGGCGCTGAGGATTTCCATATCGAGCGCGGTGACACCCTTCGCCAGCCGGCATTTTACACTGGTGACAGCCTGGCCGTTTTCGACTGCGTTATCGCCAATCCACCCTTTTCGTTAGAAAAGTGGGGTGACGACGTCTGGCTCAATGACCCATACGGCCGCAATTTTGCCGGTCTGCCGCCAACCAAGTCCGGAGATTTTGCCTGGGTGCAACATATGATTAAGTCGATGGCCTCAAAAACGGGCCGGATGGCAGTGGTTCTCCCTCATGGCGTTTTGTTTCGTATGTCCAAAGAAGGCGAGATCCGGCGCAAGCTTCTTGAAATGGATATCCTTGAGGTAGTCATCGGACTCGGACCGAATCTTTTCTACGGCACCGGTCTTGCAGCCTGCATCATGGTCTTCCGTGAGACTAAGCCTAAAGCGCGCAGGAAGAAAGTATTGTTTATTGACGCCTCCCGCGAATTCAAGACAGGGCGCGCCCAAAACGAACTGCTGCCGGAACACGTGGCAAACATACATCAGTGGTACGCAAATTACAAAGATATCGAAGGCATCTGCCGGGTCGTGTCTCTGGACGAAATCCGTGAGAATGATTTTAATCTTAACATCCCGCGTTATGTTGAGCCGGTTATTGAAGGAGAGACCATTACTGTTGATGAGGCTATCGCCAACCTCAAGACTTCACTTGAATCAGCCTATGCCGCTGAGGATCGCTTGAAAGAATTGCTCAAGAAAGCAGGGCTGATGGCATGAAGCCCAAACGTATCACCCAATCTCAGCTCGAATCATACCTCTGGGGGGCAGCGACCCTATTGCGTGGACATATCGACGCGGGAGACTACAAGCAGTTCATCTTTCCTTTGCTCTTTTTCAAGCGTATTTGCGACGTATACGACGAGGAGGTCTCGCAGGCGCTCAAAGAATCAGGCGGCGATAAAGGATATGCAATACTACCCGAACAGCATCGATTCCAGATACCAGCGAATGCTCACTGGAAAGCTGTGCGGGCAAAGGTTACGAATGTCGGCAAGGCAATCCAGGATGCGCTTCGTGCAATCGAGAAAACCAATCCCGACACACTCTACGGCGTTTTCGGAGATGCCCAATGGACCAACAAGGACCGGCTTCCGGACCAGATGCTGCGCGATCTGATCGAGCATTTCAGTTCTCAGACGCTTTCGCTCGAAAACTGCCCTGAAGACGAACTCGGAGTAGGATATGAGTTTCTTATCAAAAAGTTTGCTGACGATTCGGGGCACACTGCCGCTGAGTTTTATACCAACCGGACCCTTGTCCATCTCATGACAGAGATGCTTGAGCCAAAGCCGGGTGAGTCAATCTATGATCCTACCTGTGGCTCTGCCGGGATGCTTCTCAGTGCCGTTGCCCACCTGAAACGTCAAAATAAGGAATGGCGGAACCTCAAGCTTTACGGCCAGGAACGTAATCTGCTTACGTCGGCTATCGGACGGATGAACCTTTTCCTGCATGGCATTGAAGATTTTAAGATTGTCCGTGGCGATACCCTGTCAAATCCCGCTTTTGTAGAAGGTGATCGTCTTAAACAATTCGACGTTGTCTTGGCAAATCCACCGTATTCCATAAAGCAGTGGGACCGGGATGCATGGTCGGCTGATCCCTGGGGCCGCAATATCTACGGCACTCCGCCTCAGGGTCGTGCGGATTATGCCTTTTGGCAGCACATTATCTCCAGCTTAAAGCCGAAGTCCGGCCGTTGCGCGATTCTCTTCCCTCACGGTGTGCTTTTTCGGAATGAGGAACAAGCTATGCGAGAGAAGCTCATAGCTCATGACATGCTGGAATGTGTGCTCGGGCTCGGGCCAAATCTTTTCTACAACTCGCCCATGGAAGCCTGCGTAGTTATCTGCCGCACGTCAAAGCCCAAAGAGCGGAGGAAGAAGATCCTTTTTATCAATGCTGTCAACGAAGTCACCCGCGAGCGGGCGCAGAGCTTTCTGACTGATGCGCATATCACTCGGATCAGCAAAGCCTATCGGAGATTCGAAGATATTGACGGATTTACTAAGGTAGCCAGTAACGATGAAGTGAGGGCGAAGGGCAATAACTTGAGTATCCCGCTTTATGTTCGAGCTGAGGATACAATGAGCGTGGCTGAAGATCGCGCTGAATACGGAGGCGATTCGCTTAAGGTCGCTATCGATCGGTGGCAGGAAAGTTCAACGAAATTGAGAGAATCGATGAGTGCACTATTTGGCTCTTTGGAAGAGGCAGCACTTAAGGGGGAGAAGAGATGAGTTATCGAGAATCTCGGATTGACCGCCAGAATGCCAGATGGTTCCAAGTAGATAATACGCGTGCAACATTACACGCGATTAATTTGCGGGTTGGCCATCTTCGCGGACTTTATCCCTTCGGGGTCGAGTTTGAATATCCCATATCTGCTTTTGCCGGAGAGAACGGTTCCGGTAAATCGACAATTCTCGCTATGGCAGCATGTGCGTTCCACAACAATAGAAAGGGGTATAAACCTCTTGACAGAGGAAAGAATTACTACACATTTAGCGATTTTTTTGTTCAAGCCGTTGGTGAACTGTCGCCTGATGGAATCACGATCGGTTATCAAATTATACATAATAATTGGCGAGGTCGGCAGCCTGGTCCTGCTTGGCAATCGAGCAAGAAAAGAATTGGGGGAAAGTGGTCGAACTACGATAGGCGTGTTCAGAGAAACGTTATATACTTCGGGATAGAGCGAGTTGTGCCACCCAACGAAAGAAGTGCACATCGTTCATATAGACACAGATTCACTCCTGCCGTATTGGATGATCAAACAAAAGGAAAGATCTGTCAGATCGTTGGTAGAATAATTGGAAAGACATACAATGAATTCTCACTGCATGAACATTCTAAATATAGACTTGCGATGGTCAATTCAGAAAATGTGCAATATTCTGGTTTCAATATGGGCGCTGGTGAATGTGCAGTGTTTAATATGCTCGTTGCTCTTTTTGAAGCCGGCCCCGGTACGCTACTCGTAGTCGATGAGATAGAACTTGGCCTTCATGAAAAAGCGCAAAAGCGTCTCATTCATGAGCTTAAGGCCTTGTGCAATGAACTCCATTGCCAAGTTATTTGCTCCACTCATTCGCCGGTGATCATAGAAAACCTTCCACCGCATGCACGTTTTTTCGTGGAGACCCATGGGAGGCATACGAATATAATACGAGGCATCTCCGCTCAATATGCCTGCGGAAAACTTGCTGGTAGAAGCAGTGGCGAACTGACGATTTTTTCTGAGGATGAAGCAGGCGAAGCAGTTTTGATGGACATTATGCCACTAAACATACGAGAGAGGACAAGACTTCTTCCCATTGGATCACTTGATGCAGTGCTAAGGCAACTTGCAGCACATTATCGTGAGCAACAAGAGGATTGCATGGCTTTCCTCGATGGTGATAAGAGAAGTGACCATACGACATCTACAGCGAAGATCAAGAGATATTTAGAAACACGATACAGATGTACAGAAGAGGAGATGAATGAGTGGATCAATGCGCGATTACACTATTTACCAGGCGATTCATGGCCTGAAAAATGGCTCGTTGAGCAGACCGTTGCACAGACCGATTTTTCATCACTACTAAACATATGGCAAACAGATTCTCCTAATTTGCATACCATATTAGATGAAGCACTAAGAGCTGGAAAACATAATGAGTTTTTTTCTCTTTCCGAAAATCTTCATCTCTCAAAAGAGCGGGTGCAGTCTGATATTATTCGATTTGTGGTCGAGAATGCAGCTGCAGAATTCTCAGATGTCATAGTGGCAATCGAGAATTCACTGGAATAAGAATGAAAAGCGAATGTAGTCAATTAAATAATGGATGGAAGATGGTAAGGTTTGGCGATATCGCAGAAAATATCGCAGTTCGTGTTAAACCATCCGAATCTGATTCTGATATTTATGTTGGGCTGGAGCATCTTGACCCCGAAACACTGCATCTCAAAAAATGGGGGCATCCATCAGATGTGGAGGGCGACAAGTTGCGGTTTTGGAAAGGTGACATTATCTTCGGTCGTCGACGCGCGTATCAGCGGAAGTTGGCTATTGCTGAGTTCGATGGTATATGTTCCGCTCATGCCATGGTTTTGAGGGCAAAGCCAAAAAACATTCTGCCTGAATTTCTGCCATTTTTCCTGCATTCAGATATGTTTATGGAACGTGTCATTGGGATATCTGTCGGTTCACTGTCCCCTACCATTAACTGGAAAACACTTCGAGAAGAAGAATTCTCCCTGCCGCCGCTGGATGAGCAGAAATGCATCGCCGAAATTCTCTGGGCGGCGGATGAGGCGATGGAGAGATGTGGTCTTACGGTGTGCCATCTTGTTATGTCGATGAAGGCTGTCTTTAAGTCCTTCGTACAGGCTGGTAATCCAAGGAGAATGAAAATTAGCGAGGTCGGCGAAGTTATAACGGGAAGCACTCCCTCGACTAAAAACAGTATTTTCTATTCATCCAATGATTTCATGTTTGTTTCACCGGCAGATATCAATGAAAATAAGTATGTTAATAATACCGATAAAATGGTTTCTAAGGACGGCTTTTCGGTGGGAAGAAGTATTCCTAAGAATTCGATCATGGTAGTATGTATTGGTTCCACAACTGGGAAGGTCGCTATGGCAAGCGAGCAGTGCATAACGAATCAACAGATCAACTCTCTGATCTGTAATGAACAGGCTGACCCCGACTTTATTTATTATCTGTTTAATGCTATGGAAAAACTATTTTGGAGTAAAGCTTCATGTACTGCCGTACCCATTCTTAACAAGACTCAATTCTCAAACATTTATGTCGACATTCCACCCATAGAGATGCAGCGAGCTATTATGGACAAAGTTCGATATTTTGAAAGGGCTGAGATCACTATATCACGATATTTGAATGAGACACGGGCCTTGGTAAAGAGGATGCTAAAGGAATATATAGATAATGAGCAGTCTTAGTGCGGTAGATAAGAGATATTTCGAAGACCTATTCAGTATGGGGAGCGGCTATGTCCTGGACTTTACCAACAATACCTTTGCAGAGTTATTCCGGGAAACAGTTGCAAGAGATATTTATTCCGAGAAATATGCTTTCAACGGTGATTCAAAAGCCAAACGACTTCGGGCTTTCTGGGAGGTTGAGCCAGATTCTCTTGTTGGAAAGGTGCTTTCAGAAATGTTGGATGTCTGGAAATATCAAAACCTTAATAAAGGTTCAAACACGAAAGATGCGCGGTACGATGCATGTCGGGCTCTTGTCGCGCGATTGCTTGGCAAAGAGGCTGAAAACGAAGCTCCTGAAAAAGAGTTCCTGAAGAAGAACTATGGGAACATTTCTGTTAGCAAAATGCTAATAGATTCCAGTCTCATTCCGATTCTTGAAGGTCGGCTTGCTGAGGCACAACAGTGCTTTGCAAGCAACTCATCATTAGCCGTGATATTTTTGTGTGGGAGCATTCTGGAAGGGATTCTTCTTGGCGTAGCCCTTCAAAAGCCCCGCGAGTTCAATCAGGGCTCAAATAGTCCAAAGGATAAATTGGGAAAGGTCAAACCATTCCAAGAGTGGTCACTTGCTCAATTTATTGATGTGGCTTACGAGTTGGGCTTGTTGAAACTCGATGTTAAGAAATTCAGCCATGATCTGAGGGACTTTAGAAACTACATCCACCCATATCAGCAGATGGCATCAAACTTCCATCCAGACAAACATACCGCTGAAATATGTCTTCAGGTATTGAAAGCCGCTATTGCGTGTCTGAGCGGAGAGAGGAAATAAGGGTGGGCACTGGGAAGTGATGGCGTGATCCACTTTAACGAAGAAAACACAGTTGAGCATATGTGGAAATTGAAAGGTGAAGGGAGAAGGGTGAAATGAAGAAATCATTACCGGAAGTGCCTGACGGAAATCTCCTCCCCTACCAGATTGCAGACGGCAAGACCCGATTGAAACTCGATGACGTCAAACATTTGATTTCCCTTGGCGAAGACAGCACCCGCCAGTTCAAAGCGGATGTGCGCAACGGTGATTCCCTGGCCTCGGAAATGGCGGCCTTTGCCAATGCCGAAGGTGGGACGATATTCATCGGCGTGGGGGATGACGGTTCGCTGCAGGGTCTTTCCCGGAAGGATGTAGCACGTATCAACCAGCTCATCAGTAACGCCGCCAGTCAGCATGTGCGCAGCCCGTTGACGGTGCAGACGGAAAATGTTCAGCTCCCAAGCGGGCGGCTCGTTATTGTGCTTAGCGTGCCCAAAGGCCTCGATAAGCCGTATTTCGACAAGAACGGGGTGATCTGGCTCAAGTGCGGGGCGGACAAGCGACGGGTCAATTCCAAGGAAGAGTTGCGCAGGCTCTTCCAGCTTTCCGAGCAATTCCACGCCGACGAACTGCCGACAAAAGCAGGATTAGAGAAGCTCGACAAGCTTCGCTTTCGCGATTTTCTGCGCGAAGCCTACAAGATGGATTTTCCAGAAAGCCTTCCCGAGTTGACGAGGTTGTTACAGAACATGAACCTGGCCACTGATGGCGGCATGTTGAATCTGGCTGGAGTGCTCCTGTTTGGAGAACGCCCGGAGTGGATCAAGCCACAGTTTGTTGTTAAGGCGATTCGTTATCCCGGCAATGAGATTCATGTCAGTGATTATGTTGATACCGAAGATTTATCCGGGTCCTTACGCAAGATATTTGATGATTCCCTGGCGTTTGTTATGCGCAACCTGCATAAGGTGCAGGCAGGTCGCGGCGTAAATGCTCCGGGCTTACCCGAGATCCCTGAATCGGTTTTCGAAGAGCTTTTGGTCAATGCCCTGGCTCATCGGGATTATCTGGTGAGCGCTCCCATACGCCTATTTATCTTCGACAACCGTATCGAGATCATCAGCCCCGGCCACCTGCCAAATAACCTTACGGTGGAAAAAATCAGGGCGGGGAATTCAAACATACGCAATCCAATCCTGGTCTCGTATATTGCGAAGGGACTTCTGCCCTATCACGGGCTCGGTTCCGGTATTAAGCGGGCGCTTGAGGCATGGCCCGAGATCGATTTTGCAGATGATCGGGAAGGTTGCCTGTTCACCGTAACAGTGCATCGAAAAGAAGTGAAAAGTTCGATAGAAATACGTGATTCACAGAAAACGTCGGGGAAAACGTCGGGGAAAACGTCGGGGAAAACGTCGGGGAAAATCCTGGATGCGATCCGTCAAAACCGCGAAATCACCATCCCGGAACTGGCGGAACTCATAGGAGTGACGGAACGATCCATCGAACGAAACATCCAAAAGTTACAGCGTGAAGGCCACCTCCGTCGTCTCGGCGCGGCCAAGGGCGGGCAATGGGAGGTGCTGGAGTGACCCACTTTAACGAAGAAAACACCGTCGAACAGATGGTTCTTGACGCCCTTTGCGGCAGGGCGCAGTTAAATATGATTGCGGACGAGGTTGCGCCCTATGGAGATCAGCTAAAGGATTGGAAATTCATCCCCGCAGAGGAACTCCCCCGACAGTATTCGGATGTATTTGTCGAATCCATGGTACGCGACGCCCTTATCCGACTTAACCCTGAAATCAAGGCCCAGCCCGATTGGGCCGATGAGGTGCTGTACCGGCTCCGCACAATTCCTCTTTCAGTGCAAAGCGAAGGCATTGTCCGGGCCAACGAAATGTTTGCCGAGTGGCTACGGGGTGAAAAGTCCATGCCCTTTGGCGAGCGCGGCGAGCACACACAGGTTAAGCTGGTAGACTTTGCCAACCTTGCCAACAATGAATTTAAAGTTACCAGTCAGTGGGTCTACCCTGTCAAGGAAGGCGGCAAGCGTTTTGATATTGTGCTGCTCGTGAACGGCCTGCCTTTGATTGTCGGAGAGGCAAAGACGCCGGTTCGCCCCGCAATCACATGGGTTGACGGCGCGAGCGACATCCACAATGGTTACGAAAAAACCGTGCCGCAGATGTTTGTGCCGAATGTCTTCTCCTTTGCCACAGAGGGCAAGTGCTTTCGTTACGGCTCTGTGCGCATGCCTTTAGATATCTGGGGTCCATGGCACGACCCTGATGACAAGTCAGAAGGCACACTGGCAGATGTTCAGCGATCTATCCGCAATATACTTCGGCCTGAGGTGATTTTGGACATTCTCCAGAACTTCACCCTCTTTGCCACTGATAAAAAGCACCGGCGCATCAAGATAATCTGCCGTTATCAACAATATGAGGCCGTTAATTTAATGGTTGAACGCGTGGTAAATGGATACCCGAAGAAGGGCCTGATATGGCATTTTCAGGGCTCCGGCAAATCATTATTGATGGTCTTTGCCGCTCAGAAACTCCGCATGCATCCAAAGCTCAAGAATCCCACGGTCATGATTGTGGTGGACCGCATCGACCTGGACACGCAGATTACCGCCACCTTTAACGCCGCCGACATTCCCAATATGATCGGCGCGGAGACACGGCAGGAGTTGCAGAGTCTTCTTGCGCAAGACATCCGTAAAATCATTATCACGACTATCCATAAGTTCGGCGAGGTGGACGGTATGCTCAACGACCGCACGAACATTATCGTGATGGTAGACGAAGCGCACCGGACACAGGAGGGTGATCTCGGTCGTAAGATGCGCCAGGCTTTACCGAATGCATTTCTCTTCGGTCTGACCGGTACGCCCATCAATAAACGCGACCGCAATACGTTTTGGGCCTTCGGAGCTGATGAGGATGAACAGGGCTATTTGAGCCGCTATTCGTTCCAGGAATCTATTCGGGACAAAGCCACGCTGCCGCTCCACTTCGAGGCGGTGGACGTAAAGCTTCATATCGATAAGGAGGCCATTAACGAAGCATACCGACAGATTACCGGAGAGCTGAGTGAACAGGACCGCGATGACCTTGCGAAGCGGGCGGCCAAGATGGCAATCCTTATAAAAGCTCCTTCCAGGGTTCAGGCAATATGCCGGCATATTGTTAATCATTATCAGGAAAAGATAGAGCCGAACGGCTTCAAGGCGCAGGTGGTGACATTCGACCGTGAGTGCTGCGTTCTCTATAAGAAAGCCATGGATGATCTTGTTGGACCAGAGGCCAGCGCAATAGTCATGTCCACC
>Ga0315286_10007392_pt1 | contig 10749 bp, 8 predicted proteins | sample YL17G10_0_MG_FD_205038 | JGI IMG/M metagenome (GOLD analysis project Ga0315286, IMG submission 205038) | Sediment microbial communities from Yellowstone Lake, YNP, Wyoming, USA - YL17G10_0 | ecosystem: Environmental > Aquatic > Freshwater > Lake > Sediment | place: USA: Wyoming | collected...
CGGGCGTGGCGGCGAGGGAGCGGGGCGCCGTGGCGGAGGCGGCGGCGCCGGCCGCGGGCAGCGCGGCACGGCTCCCCAGGGAGGAGGCGGGCGATGAAACTCGCGGATGTCAGCGTCCGGCGGCCGGTGTTCGCCGTGATGATGAGCGCGGCGCTCCTCGTCATGGGCTGGTTCTCGTACCGCCAACTGGGCCTCGATCTCATGCCGAAGACGGACTACCCGACCGTCACGGTGGGGGTGAGCCTATCTGGCGCCAGCGCCGAGGAAGTTGAGACCTCGATCACCAAGCCCATCGAGTCGGCCGTCAACACGATCAACGGCATCGACGAACTGCGCTGCAGCTCCAGCCAGGGGTCCGCCCGGTGCTCGATCACGTTCGTGCTGGAGCGGGACATCGAGGCCGCGACGCAGGACGTCCGCGACAAGGTCGCCGGCATCCAGCGGCAGTTCCCGCGGGACACGCAGCCGGCCACCGTCACCAAGATCGACCCCGACTCGTCGCCCATCCTGACGCTGATCATCTCCGGCCGCCGCTCGGCGAAGGAGATCTCCCTGATCGCGCAGAAGCAGATCAAGGAGGTGCTCGAGACCGTCCAGGACGTCGGCGAGGTCGGCTACCAGGGCCACCAGGAGCGCGAGATCCAGATCCTGCTGAACCCCGTCCGGCTCACCGCGTACGGGTTGACCACGGACCAGGTGCAATCGGCCGTCGCGCGCCAGAACGTCGAGGCGCCGGGCGGCAGCTTCACCTCGGGGCCGACCGACTACGCGATGCGAACAATGGGACGGCTGCGCGACGTGCGCGACTTCGACCACATCGTCCTCTCGTACAAGGAGGGCTCGATCGTCCGCCTCGAGGACGTCGCGCGCGTCTCGGACTCGACCGCGGAAGTCCACAACGTGACTCAGCTGAACGGCGAGAACGCCGTGGCGCTCAGCATCCGCAAGCAGTCTGGCACGAACACGGTCGCCGTCGTCGACCGCTTGCTGGCGCGGCTCGAGCGGATCCAGGCCACGCTGCCGTCCGACATCAAGGTGACGCCGATTCGCGACCAGTCGCGGTTCATCCGGAAGTCGTTCGAGGAGATCCAGCGCCACCTGCTTCTGGGCGGCATCCTCGCCGCGCTGGTCGTGCTGCTGTTCATCCGCAACGCGCGCGTCACCATCATCGCGGCGCTGGCCATCCCGACGTCGATCATCGGGACCTTCACGGTAATGAAGGCGCTGGGGTTCACGCTGAACAACATGACGATGCTGGCGCTCTCGCTCGCTACGGGCATCGTCATCGACGACGCGATCGTCGTCCTCGAGAACATCTTCCGGTACATCGAGGAAAAGGGCGTGTCGCCGAAGGAGGCGGCCATCAAGGCCACCGGCGAGATCGGCCTCGCCGTCATGGCGACGACGCTGTCGCTGGTCGTCATCTTCCTGCCCGTCGCGTTCATGACGGGCCAGGTGGGCCGGTACTTCTACAGCTTCGGGATCACGTCGGCCACGGCGATCCTGATCTCGATGTTCGTGTCGTTCACGCTGACGCCGGCGCTGTGCGCCTGGTGGCTGCGGCCGTCGGACGCGAAGCAGGGTCACCACACGCAGACCAAGCAGCGCGGCGTCTACGCGTGGGTGGATGGGAAGTACGGGCAGATGCTGGAATGGTCGATGGCCCACCGCGGTCTGATGCTGGCCTTCTCCGGGATGGTGGTCGTGTCGGCGGTGTTTCTCTATCCGTACGTCGGCAAGGAGCTCGTGCCCGACGACGACCAGAGTGAGTTCAGCGTCAACCTCCGGCTGCCGCGCGGCACCAGCTTCCAGCGGACGATGGAGTACATGGCGCCGATCGAGGGCGAAATTCGGCGCGTGCTCGGCAAGGACGTCGTGGCCGTGCTGACCAACATCGGCGGCGGCAGCGGCAACTACTGGATCCAGCTCACGCCGCTCGAGGAGCGCAAGCAGTCGCAGCAGATGCTGATGGCCGCGACGCGGCGCATGCTGGGCAAGTACAAGAACTCGCGCATCAGCGTGTCGGGGGGCACCGACATCTCGGGGGCCTCGAGTTCAGGCGGCCCGCGCGGTGGCGGCGGCAGCATGAACCGGCTGAGCATGATCGTGCAGGGGCCGGCCATCGAGCAGCTGCAGATCTACTCGAACGACCTGCTGGCCCGCGTGAAGACCATCAAGGGCGTCACCGACGCCGACACGAGCTTCGAGACGCAGCAGCCGGAGCTGCGGGTCACGGTCGACCGGCAGCGCGCGGCCGACATCGGCGTGCCCCTCGAGTCGGTCTCCTCCAGCCTGCGCACGTTCGTCGGAGGCCAGGAGGTGTCCAAGTTCAAGGACGGCGACGAGCAGTACAGCGTCTACATGCGCCTCGATGAACAATACCGCCAGGATCCCCAGGCGATGGGCGATCTCTTTGTCCAGGCCAGCGGCGGCCGCATGGTCCGCGTGAGCGACGTGGCGCACCTGACGATGGAGAACGCGCCGGCGTCAATCGAGCGCTACAACCGCATGCGCCAGTACTCGGTCAACGCCAACCTCGACCGCGAACAGACGACGCTCGGCGAAGCGCTCGCGACGGCCAGAACCAAGGTGGGCGAGCTCGGCCTGAAGGCCGGGTACCAGGTGACCTTCGGCGGCAGCGCGAAGACCCTCGACGAGGCCGGCAGCGACTTCATGCTCGCGATGATCCTGGCGGTTACGTTCATCTACATGGTCCTCGCGTCGCAGTTCAACTCGTTCATCCACCCGTTGACGATCATGACGGCGCTGCCGCTCAGCCTGCCGGCCGGCCTGCTGGCGCTCATGGCGTTCGGCATGACCATCAACGTCTACAGCGCGATCGGCATGATGATGCTGTTCGGCATCGTGAAGAAGAACTCGATCCTGCAGGTGGACTACACGAACACGCTCCGGGCCGAGGGCATCGACCGGCACACGGCCATCATCCAGGCGAACCACGTTCGGCTGCGCCCGATCCTCATGACGACGATCGCGATTGTGGCCGGCATGCTCCCGATCTCCCTCGGCCGGGGCGCGGGCTCGGGATCGCGGGCCTCGATGGCCGTCACGATCATCGGCGGCCAGTTGCTGTGCCTGCTCCTGACGCTGCTCGTCACGCCGATCGTCTACTCGTATTTCGACGGCCTGCGCACATTGAGACCGAGCGACCTCGTAGGCCTTCTCCGTTTCAGGAAGCCAGCGCATGTCCCACTCCCGGCCAATGTTCCGGCATTCCCGATCGACGCCGGGCGCGCACCGCTCGACGGCTCCTGATGTTGGCTCCAACTGCCTGCCGCACAGGCACTGACTTGCCGGCACCGGCGAACCGCCGGGGCCTGGCCGCCCATCCCGCCTGTCGTCTCGTGAAGGCGATCGGCGAACTCGCGCGCGCGTGACGGCGCATCATACGAAGCTGGTGGAACATGGAAAGAAGGAATCGGCTGGCCGGAACAATCCTGCCGGCGTGTCTCGTTGTCACGCTCCTGCTCACATCGGCGACGGCCAGCGGCCCGACCCGCGTGATTGCGGTGGCGGATGTGCACGGCGCCTACGCGGAGTTCGTGGCCCTCTTGCAGCGCGTCGGACTGATCGACGGGAACCTCCTCTGGTCAGGCGGTTCGGCGACGCTGGTGCAAACGGGCGATGTGCTGGATCGCGGGCGGCGATCGCGCGAGTGTCTCGATCTCCTGATGGCGCTCGAACCCCAGGCGGCGAAGAAGGGCGGGAACGTCATTCCCCTGCTCGGGAACCACGAGTTCATGAACGTGATCGGCGACCTGCGATACGTCACCCCGGAGATCTTTCTCACCTTTGCCACCCCGGATTCCGAGAAGAACCGCGAGGAGGCATACAAGGACTACCTGGAGTTTCTGTCGGCGCACGGTAGCCACTCCCACACGGTCATCCCTCCCACGGACGATGCCGGACGCAGGACATGGATGGACGAGCATCCGCCTGGTTTTGTCGAGTATCGTGACGCGTTCGGGCCCAAGGGCAAGTATGGGCAGTGGATTCGCACGCATCACGCCGTTGTCCAGATTGGCGATGGCGTGTTCGCGCACGGCGGCCTGAACCCGACGCTCGAGTTTGGAAGTGTTCGTGAACTGGACGACCGCGTGATGGCCGAACTGCCTGCCTTTGACTCGATGTGGCGCGCCCTCGTCGACGCCAAGGTGATCTGGCGCCACATGATGTTCGCCGAGGCAGTACGTTTCGCGGGTGAGGAGTTGAAATGGCTGCAGGCGGCCGGAAATGCCGACGTGCCCGGGGCGGACCTGCCGATGACGCGACTGCTCGGCTACAAGAACTGGATGGCGGTGTCTGCGCAAGGGCCTCTCTGGTACCGCGGTCTGGCCCAGGAACCGGAGGAGAAGCTCATCGGTGGGGTGAAGGCGATGCTAGAGCGCCTGCAGGCGCAGTACATCGTGGTCGGCCACACGGTCGAGTCAAAGGCCGACATCACCCCTCGTTTCGAGAACCGGGTCTTTCTGCTTGATACTGGCATGCTCAAAGAAGAGTACGGAGGCCGGGCGACCGCACTGGAGATTCAGAACGGGCGCTTCACGGCTCACTACGCAGAAGGGGAGCCGAAAGCCCTTCCGGCGCCTGCGAGCGGGAAGAACGTTCCGCCGCGTCTGCAGCAGTCTGTGAGGTAGGCGCGTTCCTGCGGCCGACCGTGCCCGAGTCGGTCGTGGGCGGGTCCATGATGGCCCCAGCGGCTCGTCGTTCACCCAGACGTGCTCCCTGAGGTCGTGCTATGACACGCAACCTGTCCGCCCGCCCCATCCAGGAGGTTGCCGCCGCTCTGGACTTCGCACCGGCCCGATTCGTCCCGTACGGCTTCGCCAAGGCGAAGGTCACCATCGACGCGCTGCAGTCCGGACGCCCGTCCGGCCGCTGGTGAGGTCGAAGAGGAGACACAGCCAGCCGGGCGGGAGTGTTGCGTACCGCGCAAGAATGAACTAGACTAGACTAAACTAAGTCAAGAAGGATACGCCACCATGCACACGGTGAACATCCACCAGGCCAAGACTCATCTGTCCCGCCTGGTCGACCAGGTCGCCCACGGGGCCGAGATCATCATCGCCAGGGCCGGCACCCCCGTCGCCCGCCTGGTGCCGCTCGCCGTCGTGCCGCGGCCTAAGCGATTCGGCCTGCTCAGGGGTAAGATTCGGATTCCGTCTGGGTTCGATGCGCCCTTGCCGGACGACGTGCTCGACCTGTTCGAGGGGCGGAGCCGGTGACACGCCTGCTCCTGGATACGCAGGTTGTCCTCTGGGCGCTCGCGGGGCACCGACGCCTGTCTGGCGAGGCCCGTCGCCTCATCGACGGGCATGAGACACTGGTGAGCGCGGCATCGATCTGGGAAATTGCGATCAAGTCCGCTCTGGGCAAGCTCGACGCCGATCCGGAAGAGGTGCGGCGGGCGCTTGATCCGAGCGGCTTCGGGGAACTGCCGGTCACCGGGGAGCACGCCGCGAACGTGGCCCGGCTTCCCGCGCATCACCGGGATCCCTTCGACCGCCTCCTCGTCGCACAGAGCCTCGTCGAAAACCTGGTGCTGCTGACGGCCGACGCCCGACTGGCGCCGTACGGGGGCCTGGTTCGGGTTGTCTGAGCGGGGATGGCCGAGGGGATCTCGTGACGGGCCGAACGCCGTCCCGCTACTGCTTCCCGACGTCGATGAAGTAGAGGTCGGTGGCCACCTCGAACTCGTCTTTCTTCATGGGTGACGTCATGGTCTGCCACTCGGCCGTCGGCTGGATGGTCTTCCAGTTACTCTTCGTTCCCACCTTCACCGGCATCGTAAATCCTGCCGCGTCGGCCTTCCAGCGGTAGGACACCGTGCCTTCTGCCTCGTGGAACTGCAACTCGAGCACGGGAATGGCGGTGTTCCGCAAGTACTGATCGAACAGCGGCGTCAGATTCTTTCCGGTCTTCTCGTTGAAGAACCGCACCACGTCAGCTGTCGCGATGGTCTTGTACTTGAACCGGCCGTAGAAGGCCCGCACGATCTTCCACCAGCGGCCATCGTCATTGACGACGGAGCGCAGGGTGTTGATGAAGAGGGCGCCCTTGAAGTACATGTCCTGCGGCGGCGTCCTGTTGACACCGCACGGGGGGATGATCGGCTCGCGGTTCCTGACCTTGGTCTTGTAGCCGTTGAGGTACTTCAGCGCGTCCGCCTTGCCAAACATGTGCTCGACGTACACCCCCTCGGCGTACGTCCCCCAGGCTTCGTGGATCCACTCGTCGCACACGTCATTGGCGGTGACGCTGTTGCCGAACCATTCGTGTGCGCTCTCGTGGATGATGATGAAGTCGAACTTCGTGCTGATGCCGACGCCTGTCCAGTCGCGCTCCAGGTAGCCGTTCGCGAACCGGTTTCCGTACGTCACGGCGCTCTGATGCTCCATGCCGGAGTACGGGACCTCGATCAGCTTGTAGCCGTCCTTCTTGAACGGGTACTTGCCGAAGTACTTCTGGAAAGCCTGGACCATCGACTTCGCCTGCGGGAACTGGCGCTTTGCTTTGTCCAGGCTCTCGGGGAGGCAGTAGAAGTCGAGCGGCAGGCCGTCTACCGAGTCGGTGAAGTGGACGTAGTTGCCGATGTTCAGCGACACGCTGTAGCTGTTGATCGGGTAGTGGATGTGCCAGTCCCAGCGCGTGTAGCCGTCACCGAGGACCTTCTTGCCCAGGAACCGCCCGTTCGACACGTCGACGAGGTCGCTGGGAATCGCGACGCTGAGGCGCATCTCCTCGATCTCATCGCGATACTGGTCCTTGTTCGGCCACCAGACGCTGGCGCCGATGTGCTGGCAGGCGGTGTTGATCCAGTGATGTCCCGCCGGGTCCTTCTTGAAGGCGACGGCGCCGAACCGCCCGGTCTCCGCCGGGTTGCCGGAGTAGTGGAACGCGATCTCGTACGTCCGGCCCCGCTTGAGGACCTGCGGAAAGTCGACGAACACCGCGTTGAACTCGCGTTCGTACTTGAGCTCGGTCGAGCCGAATACGATCCGGTCGACATTCAGGTTCGCGAAGAGATCGATCTGGATGCGCGAGTCGCCCTTCAGCATCCTGAAGCGAATCGTGTTCGTGCCGCTGATGAACTTCCGCTCGGGATCCACCCGCACGTCCAGCGCGTATGACAGCAGGTCGTTGTTGGCCCGGTAGGGACCGTTGGCGCCGCGGAGGATGTCAGCCCGGGTGGGAACCGCTTGCGCGGGCGGAGCAGGAGGCGCGGTCTGCGCTGAGGCGACGCACGCGAGCGCAAGGACGCACGAGCACGTGATCACGGGCCTGGGCCATGTTGGCATCGTTGAACCTCTTGGGTGTCTCCTCTACTGCGCCTGGCAGCCCGGCAGCCGGAACGCGCCAATCCTGGTCGAGTAACTCGTCGCGTCCTTCTTGAGGTAATCGCCGGCGTACCAGATCGTGCAGTCGTCGCCCGGGTCGATGGCCGTCTGCGTGTAGTCTTCCCAGCGCATGGCATTCTGCGCCGCCTCGCCTTCGACCAGGACCGTCTCGCTCAGCGTCAACTGGCCGGACGGGTCGTTGGCCAGCCGTGCCGCGAATCGCTGGCCCGCGAAGTGCGGCGTTCCGCCGAAGGAATAGCCGATGCCGATGTTGCCGCGGGCGTCGATGGCCGGGCTCGCCATCCAGCGGAAGAACCCGCCGGGCGCGTACGTGCCCTGCTGATGAAGCCGCACGTTGCGGCTCGTGTCGACACGGAACTCGTACCAGCGGACGCCCCCGCCACCGGCCGTGGTGTCGATCGAGTGCACCGCGACGATCGACTCGCGATTGCCGATCCTTCGATAGACAAGCCGCGACATGAGCTTGTCGCCCTGCGCGTCGAGGCGCCGGTCGGTGCCCGGCTGCGGCACGCAATGGGTGAGCTGCCCGTCGCACAGGTAGCGGTAGGGCGCCACCGCGATGGATTCCGGCCCGGTGACCCTCGTGTTCGCCGGGTTTTTCCAGTCGACGTGAAACTGCCACACATTGATCGTGTTGGCCTCGAACACCTTCTTCAGCTGCACGCCGCCGGCCGCCATCATGATGTTCGGTGCCCCGGCGGGAGGGAGCGTCCTGCCGTCGATATCCGCGTTGTTCAGGAATCCCACGTTCTCGAGGACGCTGCACTGCTCGGTGGCTGGCTCGCCTTTGAGCATCTTCGCGCGGTCGGCGACGCAGGCGTGCTTCTGCGTGGCAATGGTCTCGGAGATCGCGTTGTCCCCCGTGCTCGTCGGCACGTAGTAGCCGTCGGGCCAGATGGCGGGCCGCGGGTAGTCGGGGAACAGCGGCCGCATGAACTCGTAGCGGAAGTACGGTCCGAAGGGATCGGGACCGGTGCTGACGGCATAGCACATCGCGTAGGGCCCCTGCGGCCCCTGCGGCCCCTGCGGCCCCTGCGGCCTGGCGGCGCCGGCCGCGGGCGGCTGCTGCCCGGGCTGGCCGCCTCGTCCGCGCGGTGGCTCCTGCGCCGCAGGCGCTGGCGGTGCGGGTTCCGGAGGGGGCGGCGACACAAGAGGCGCGGCGGGGCCCGGTTGGCCCGGCCGGCCCGGCGGGCTCAGATGCACAGCGCCGCCGCCGGTCCACTCCGCCGGCTGATCCGGCCTCGCTTCGGCGCGTCGGAAAATCGGCATCACGATCAGCCAGCGATCGGCGAGTTGGTCGTACCGGACAACGGCATCGCCGTTGTTCATCGTCTCGCAGGTGCCTCCAAAGCCCTTGAAGACGTTGTTCGTCACGACCGGGCCGTAGAGCACGCGTCCGGTCGTGTCGAACGTCTTGCCCTTCTTCGTAAAGATCGCCATCCGGGAATTCACCGTCTGGACGACGTGGTCCGGGCCGACGGCGACGCTGTTGTCGGACGGATTGCGCACCGCGGTCGTGCCTTGCGGTCCTTCGAAGCCCACGCCGAGGCCGTCAAAGCTCGCCACGAGCGAAGCCGGCGGCTTCGTGCCCTGGGACGTCTGTTCCACGGCGCCCGAGCCCGCCGGCGCGGTGATGGTCGGCGGTACGATGGGCTCCGGAGGCCGCGGCGCCTGTTGCTGACTTCGGCCGTGCGCCACAGTGGCCGCGGCGATACAGGCGATGGCAGCCATGGAGAGTCGTCGAATGGTCTGCGTCATGGAGAGGCCTCGGCGTGACCGGACTGGTGGCCTATTCTGGCACAAACCTGCGCCGGTCACGGCGAACTGCAGTAGCGGGGGGCAACTGTCATTTGATCCTCACGGGCATCGGCACGTGAGGCGGCACGCCGGACCCAGTCGCGCCGGGCTCCGGTTCGGCCGCACTCACAGTCGCCCTCTGCGATCGGGTCCTCGATGCCGCGGCGGGAGCGCGCCCGTGAACGGATGGTTGTTGCCCCCCCCGCGGCGCGCACCAACAATCCCGCGACGATCGTGGCGTATCATGGAACTCCGCAACCTCGTCCCCCCGGTGCGGACCCGGCTCGTCGTACTACATCGCGGAGGATTCATGCCGATCGATCTGCGAAGTGACACCGTCACCGTGCCCACCCCCTCCATGCGCCAGGCGATGGCCGCGGCGGAAGTTGGCGACGATGTGTTTGGAGAAGACCCGACAGTCAGGAAACTGGAGACGCTCGCCGCCGAGCTGACCGGCAAGGAGGCCGCGGTGTTCGTCGTCAGCGGGACGATGGGCAACCTGGCGTCGCTGCTGGCCCACTGCGGCCGCGGCCGCGAGGTGATCGTCGGCGACGAATCGCACATCTACCACTACGAGAATGGGTCGGCGTCGGCGCTTGGCGGCCTCGTCTACCACCCCGTGCGGACGAACCCGGACGCCACGCTGCCCCTCGATGCGCTCAAGGCGGCCATCCACCTGCCCGCGCACAACTACCACTTCTACCATCACGCGCCGCCCGGGGTGATCTGCCTCGAGAACACCCACAACCGTTGCGGCGGGCGGATCCTGTCGCCCGAGTACTTCGCCGAGGTGGCCGCCATCGCTGCGGCGCACAGCCTTCCCGTGCATCTCGATGGCGCGCGGCTGTTCAATGCCGCGGTGGCGACGGGTCGCCCGCTGACGGACTGGACCGCCCACGTGTCGTCGGTGCAGTTGTGCCTGTCGAAAGGGCTGTCGGCGCCGGTCGGGTCGCTCATCTGCGGGTCGGCGGCATTCGTCCACCAGGCGCGCTGGATGCGCAAGATCCTCGGCGGCGGCATGCGCCAGGCCGGCGTGATCGCGGCCCCAGGCATCATTGCTCTGACGGAGATGGTCGGCCGCCTGCAGGACGATCACCGGCACGCGCGCATGCTCGCCGACGGCGTGGCGTCGCTGGCCGGAGTGGCGCTCGATCCGCCCGAGGTGGACACCAACATCGTCGTGTTCCGCATGCCCGGCGTGGCGGTCGCGGAAGCGTATGCCGCGGCCCTGGAACGCGAAGGGCTGTTGATCTCCAACTTCGGCGGCGGCCGGTTGCGGCTGGTGACGCACCACGGCATCTCCGAGGCGGATTGCCGTCAGGCGGTGGACGTGATGCAGCGGGTCTGGAAAGAACGAGGGGTCAGCGTGGATCCGTTGCTGAAGGAAATGTAGCGGCGGCACTGGTGCCGAATGCCCGCTCGCGCCGCTCCTCGACCCAGCTGTACAAAATCGGCAGCACGAACAACGTCAGCGCGGTTGAGCTGAGCAGGCCTCCAATCACGACGACCGCCAGCGGCCGCTGCACTTCCGACCCGGGCCCGGTCGCGAACACCATGGGAATGAGGCTGAAGATGG
>Ga0315286_10007393_pt1 | contig 10749 bp, 8 predicted proteins | sample YL17G10_0_MG_FD_205038 | JGI IMG/M metagenome (GOLD analysis project Ga0315286, IMG submission 205038) | Sediment microbial communities from Yellowstone Lake, YNP, Wyoming, USA - YL17G10_0 | ecosystem: Environmental > Aquatic > Freshwater > Lake > Sediment | place: USA: Wyoming | collected...
GAAGCACCGCGGCCGCTGCCCGCACCGGATATGAGCGCCGTGCCCGATGCCATACCGCGCTCCGAGCCGCACAGCGCCCACGGCAACCCGCCTTTTTATGACGTGAACGGCCAGCGCTATCAGGTGCTGGCCAGCGCCGAAGGCCACCTGGAGCGCGGCGTCGCCTCCTGGTATGGCCCCGATTTTCACGGTCACAACACCTCGAGTGGCGAACCCTACGATATGTACGCCATGACGGCCGCACACAAGACCCTGCCGCTGCCCTGCTACGCGCGCATCACCAATCTCGGCAACGGCCGCAGCGTGGTGGTGCGCATCAACGATCGCGGTCCGTTCGTCAGCAATCGCATCGTCGATCTTTCCTACACGGCGGCGCAGCGGCTCGATATCGTGCGCACCGGAACCGCCCTGGTAGAGCTGCAGACAGTTGGGCCGGTCACTGATCGCGGGGCAATGGCGAGCGCCTTGCCGACCCCGGCGCCAACGCCGATACCGACGCCGACTCCCGCAACCCTGAGCCCGCCGGCACTGTATATACAGGTAGGCGCCTACGCCGACGCCAGCAATGCCGAACGCGTAGTGGCTCGCTTGCAGGCCGCCGGAATTAATCCGGCATTCTCGCTCGCCACCATTTCCGATTCTCGCCCGTTGCGGCGCGTGCGCGTGGGACCGATAGCCAGTGTTGAGCAATTCGATAGCCTCGCCGCGCGACTGGCGACGCTGGGCTATCCTGAAGCGCGACTCGCCAGCGACTGAAGCGAACCGTTACACTTGCACCCCGTTTGCGGAGATTCACACTGATGTTGCTGCGCTTAGGCTTGCTGAGTCTGCTGATTGCCGTTTCATTCCCGCAACGAGCCGCAGCGGCAATGTCCGCACCGGCGCCAGTGCCCATGCCTGCGGCACCAGGCATCGAAGCGCGCAACTGGATACTGATAGATTTCGCCTCCGGCCAGACCCTGGCCGAATCGCAGGCTGACCAGAAGATCGAGCCGGCCAGCCTGACCAAGCTCATGAGTGCCTATGTGATCTTCAACGCACTGCGTGACGGCCGGCTGAAGCTTGATGAACAGGTGTTGATCAGCGAGCACGCCTGGCGCGCGGAAGGCTCGCGCACTTTTGTGCAGGTAGGAACCCGGGTGCCGGTCGAGGTGCTGCTGAAGGGCATGATCGTGCAATCCGGCAACGATGCCACGATCGCTCTGGCCGAGCGGGTTGGCGGCAGTGAACCCGCTTTTGTGCAGATGATGAATGCCTGGGCGAAGCGTCTGGGCATGAACGGCACGCACTTCGAGGATGCCAGCGGTCTGCCCTCGCCCAGCCATTACAGCACGGCGCGCGATCTTGCCATCCTCGCGCGCGCCATCGTGCGCGACTTTCCCGAGTATTACCCGATCTATTCGCTGCGTGAATACACCTGGAACAACATTCGCCAGGAAAATCGCAACGGCCTGCTGGAGCGCGACCCGAGTGTCGATGGCATCAAGACCGGTCACACCGAATCTGCGGGTTACTGCCTGATCAGCTCGGCCCGGCGCCAGGGGATGCGCCTGGTATCGGTGGTACTGGGCGCCAGGGGAGTCAAGGAACGCGAAACCGGCAGCGCCGCGCTGCTCGCCTATGGTTTCAACTTCTTCGAAAGCGTAACGATACGCAAGCGCGGCGAAACCATACTCAAGAGCCGGGTCTACAAGGGCAGCGAACAATACCTGGCCGCGGTACCCGCCGCCGATGTGCAGATCACCGTGCCGCACGGCCAGGGCCTGAGTATTACCACGCGCACCACACTGCAGCGGCCACTCATGGCGCCGCTGACCACCGCGACCGTAATCGGTGAATTGCAGGTCGATCTGGGTGGCAAAACAGTAGTACGCGTGCCCTTGTATCCTGCCGTTGCCATAACCGCCGGCGGCTGGTGGCGCCGCATGATCGACACCATCAGCCTCTGGTTCTAGGATCTGTGGCAGAGCCCCTCCCCATCTGCCATCTCAACGGCGCGCTGCTGCCACTGCGCGAGGCACGCGTCTCGCCGCTCGATCGCGGCTTCCTGTTTGCGGATGCCGTCTATGAAGTCATCGCGGTCCATGCAGGCCGGGCGGCGCGGCTCAATAGTCACCTGGAGCGACTTGCCAACAGCCTGGCAGCACTGCGCATCCGCAATCCGTACAGTGCTGCACAATGGAGCGCGCTGTTGCAGGCGCTGATCGCGGCCAACGGCGCAGGTGATCTGTATGTTTACCTGCAGATCTCGCGCGGCGCTGAGTACGGGCGCAACCACGCGCCGCTCCCGGAGCTGACGCCAACGGTATTCGCGTTTTGCGCGCCGTTCCCGGTGAGCTCACCGGCAGCACTCGCCAGCGGCGTGGCCTGCATCACCGCAGCCGATACCCGTTGGGCGCGCTGCGATATCAAATCGGTGGCCCTGCTTGCCAATGTGCTGCTGCGCCAACAGGCGGCAGAAGCCGGCGCTGCTGAAGCCATCCTGTTGCGCGATGGCTGGCTCACCGACGGCAGTTCTTCCGCCGTGCACGTGGTGATCAATGGTGAAATCCGCACGCCACCGCGTTCCCACCTGCTGCTGCCTGGCACGATGCGAGCCCTGATTGAAGAGCTGGCGAGCGCACATGCCATCCCCTGCCGCAGCGTGCCGGTCAGCGCGAGCGAGCTGCGCGCTGCTGATGAGATCTGGCTGAGCTCCGCGACCCGCGGTGTCATTGCGGTGACCAGCCTTGATGGCCAGACCATAGGCGATGGTCACGCCGGACCACTGTGGCGACGCATGCGTCCGCTGGTCGAGGCCAACTGGTAAAGCACCACAAGCGGGAGATGTCTGCCGTGAATCAAGTTGCTGCCGTGAAGCGCGTGTGGTCGCTGCCCGACAGGCTCGGCATCGAATGGAGCGACGGTACCCTCAGCGAATTCGCGAGCCTGTGGCTGCGCGACAACGTGCGCGAAGATCGCGACCCTCACAGTGGCCAGCGACTCATCGATGTCGCGGATTTGCCCGAGCACCCGCGAATCTGCCTGGCGGCAGTGCATGGCGCCACGCTGCGGATCGAATGGGAAGCCGAATCGCGCCCGGCGGCGTTCGAACTCCAGTGGCTGCTGGCACACGCATCGAACAGTTCGGAGCAGCGACTCGCCATCACGCCGAGGCCCTGGCTCGAGGGCGCGCGCCTCGATGCCTCTCGCGATTTCGCCTGGGCCACATTCGCCGCCGCTCAAAGCAATCGCTCGCTGCGCGCCCGCTGGCTCGGGCGGCTATTGCAGGACGGTGTGGCGCTGTTAAGCGAGGTGCCGTCGCACGCAGCAGGGATCCTCCAGGCCGCGGCGCTCATGGGGCGTGTCGCGGAAACCAACTATGGCCTGGTATTCGATGTTCGCTCGGTGCCACAGGCGGAAAATCTGGCGTACACCGACTTAGGGCTGGGATTGCATACCGACAACCCTTACCGCGAGCCGGTGCCGGGGTTTCAGGTGCTACATGCCTTGCGTACCGCTGCCGACGGCGGCGCTAGCCTGTTCGGCGACGGTTTCGCCATTGCCGAATATCTGCGCGCGACCTCGGCCGACGCCTTCGCACTGTTGACGCGCACGCCGGTGCCCTTCCTGTACCGCTCCAAGGATGCCGAACTGTACGCCGAGAGGCCGTTGATTCAATTGTCCTGCGCCGGCGAGGTCAGCGCCGTGCACTACAACAACCGCTCGATTGCCCCGCTGCGGCTCGCTGCCGGCGAGGCCAGCCTGTTCTATTCTGCTTACCGGCGCTTTGCCGTGCTGTTGCGCGAGCCGCGATTTCAGCTGCGCTTCAGGCTGCGCGACGGCGATCTGGTGGTGTTCGACAATCAGCGCATTCTGCACGGCCGCACCGCATTTTCATCGGCCAGCCAGCTGCGCCACCTGCGCGGCTGCTATCTGACTCGCGACAGCGTGTACAGCGAGGCCGCGCTGCTGCGCCGCGAACTGCCGCCGGACTTAAGCCCATGAACGTCGGCGCAGAGATACTCGGAATTTTTCAGCAGCGCGGCTCGGGTGCGTATTTCGGCGAGCGCGTCTCGATGAGCGAGCACGCACTGCAGGCCGCCCACTTCGCCCAGACCGCCGCCGCACCGCCGGAGCTGGTCGTTGCCGCGCTACTGCACGACATCGGCCATCTGCTCGAAGACGTGCCGGACGACATCGTCGACTGGGTCGTGGACGCGCATCACGAACAGATCGGCAGCGACTGGCTCGCCAGGCGATTTGGCCCCGAGGTGTCGGAACCCGTGCGCCTGCACGTTCCGGCCAAGCGCTATCTGCTGACCACCAACCCTGAGTATTTCGCCAGCTTGAGTCCCGCCTCGGTCATTACGCTGAAACTACAGGGCGGTCCGATGGCGATGCATGAAGTGGCGAAATTCGAGAGCGAGCGCTTTTACAGGGAAGCCGTGCGGGTCCGCCACTGGGACGATCTGGGTAAGGTGCCGGGACTGCAGACACCGGGCCTGAGCGACTATTTGGCGCTCGTCGAGACGCTGGCGAAGCAGGCTCCGCAGCTGCCAGCCAAACGGAGCGGGCCCGCCACCTGACAGGCCCGCCCGGTCAAACCACACAAGGTCACCTGTCAGGCGTTTGCGCGTGCGTAGATATTGCGGAAGACGATCATCAGGGCGACACCTGCGGTCAAGGCACCAAGGTTGCCGACGATGCCTGCCAGGTGGGTGCCGAGTGCCGGCGCCGAATCGGCAAAAGCCTTTGTGAATGACTCCGCAAACGTCGTGAGGACGAACGCCGACACCATGGCGCGAACCTGGTTATCAGCTTCGATCCACAGGCCATACACCAGGCCACCAACCAGCAGGATTAACGCAGCGTAGGGAATCGTGACAAAAGCGCCGACCACGGCGATCGCCAGTCCTACCAATAAAGTGATTTTCTTGACGTTCATAAGCCCCTCATTGTTGTTGTTGTTGCTCGTCTACGCCCCAGGACGGCGTCCGACCCTTTATATATACCACCCATCTGCCGACATCGGCAAACTTATGGCCTGAATGGCAGGAGTCCCAGCAGCCATCCGCCGAATGTTCCAGCCTATAATGCCGTCATCAACAACTGCCAGGGGCAACTCAAATGATTGGCTATGTAACGCTGGGAACCAACGACAAGGACCGTGCCGCGAAATTCTACGACCAGCTGCTCACCGTAATGGGCGCCAAGCGCACCATGGAGACCGAGAAATACGTAGCCTGGGGAACCTCGCCCACCGCACCCATGCTGTTCATCATCAAACCGGCCGATGGCAAGGCGGCCACCGTTGGCAACGGCGTAATGGTTGCGCTGGCCGCCAGCAGCAAGGCCGAGGTCGACGCGGTGTACCAGAAGGCGATTGAGTTGGGCGGTAAGGACGAAGGCCCGGCGGGTCCTCGCGGCGATGACTTTTACGCCGGCTACTTCCGCGACTCCGATGGCAACAAACTCGCGGTGTTCTTCGCCGGCTGATCCGGGCGAAGCCGGCACCTGCCGGCGCGCTGCGCATCAGCGCGCCGGCAACGTGACGGAAGTCGCAATTTGTGGGCACTAAGAGACAGCTGCTCAACTAATCCCGTAGGGTGCCGAAAGCACCTATATGAAGCGGGAATACCTGTGATCGGCCTTGCTTTGCAGCCATGAAACGGTCCACCGAAGGCCTTATTGCGCTGCAGTTTCTGGCGGTGGCGCTGCCCATTGCGCTGGTGCTGCTGGCGCAGCTCGCCGCTGATGCGCAGCGTGCCTCGGCCCTCGATCATTCCTGGCCGCTGCGCAACCTGGCCAGCGAGGCGCGCGCCAACTTTCGCACCTTTACCAACGGCGCTGCCGACGCTGTCGACACCGGTGCCCTCGGCCGGCAATCGGCCGAGGCGCTGAACGAATCGGCGGCGCTGCTCGCCAGGCTCGCCGGGCGCGGCGAAGCCGCAGCGCTTGGCGATGCGCCACGTGTGGTCGCCAATCTTGCCCAGACCCTCAGTCATGGCGCCACGCTCAACGCACTCATGCCGCTGCGCGCCCAGATCATGCTGGGCGATCGGCTCACACGCGAGATCGACGCCAGTTTCGAAGCGCGCGATCAAGCCGTAGTCCGCGACGCCATCGCCTCGGCCATCAGGCAGAAGCGTGAAGTGACCATCGCACTGCTGATCACCGGCGGGCTGAGCATCGTCTTCGTGCTGGGAACCAGGCGCCGCCTGAAGCGGCAGCTGGCGGCTGAGGCGGCAATCGAGAAGCGGCGGCATGCCGAGATCGAGGCTATCTCGATACGCTTCAGCATGGCGACCGAAGCTGCGCGCGCCGGCGTCTATGAGCTGCAGGAACAGGGCAGCAAAGTCTGGTGGAGCGAGACGATGAGCGCGCTCTACGGCCAGACCACACCCGACTTCCAGCCTACCTTAGGCGAATGGCTGGCCATGATTCACCCGGCCGACCGCGCCGCCGCCGGGCAGGCGATGGAGACGGCGCTGCGCGAGCGCCGGCAGCTGCGCACTCACTACCGCGTCGTGCTGCCTGACGGCGCCGTTCGTCACATCGAGTCACTGGCGGCGGTAGTTGCCGATGACACTGCGGCCGGCGCGCGCCTGGTGGGCATTGACCTGGACGTCACCGAGCGGGTCGCGGCCGAGGAGCGCGAGGACCAACTGCAGATGCAGCTGCGCGAGGCGTCGCGCCACGCCGGCATGGCGGAGGTGGCCACCTCGGTGCTGCACAATGTCGGCAACGTGCTCACCAGTGTCAACGTCTCGGCCAGCCTGGTTACCGACAATCTGAGGCGCTCAAAGGCCGCGGGCCTCGGCCAGGTGGTGAGCCTGCTGCAGGAGCACCAGCCAGACCTCGGGCATTTCATCGCACACGACGAACGCGGACGGCAGGTACCTGCCTATCTGGACGCGCTCGCCAAGCATCTGCTCGCCGATCAGAGCACCGCCCTGCTGGAACTCGATTCGCTCAGAAAGAACATTGATCACATCAAGGAAATCGTCTCGATGCAGCAGAGCTACGCCAAGCTCGCTGGCGTCACCGAAGTCGTCGAAGTCGCCCAGCTCGTGGAAGAAAGCCTGCGCATCAACGCCGGCGGCCTGGCGCGCCACGCCATCAGTCTTGAGCGCGACTTTGCGCCGGTGCCGCAGATCTCGGTCGACAAGCACAAGGTGCTGCAGATCATGGTGAACCTGCTGCGCAACGCCAAGCACGCCTGCCAGGACAGCGCGGCGGCAGAGCGGCGCATCACGGTGCAGATTGCCCCCGGCGAGGGCCTGGTCAGCATCGCAGTCAGTGACAACGGCGTCGGCATCTCAGCAGAAAACCTGACGCGCATCTTCAGCCACGGCTTCACGACCAAGCAGGACGGTCACGGCTTTGGTCTGCACAGTGGTGCACTTGGCGCCCGCGAGATGGGCGGCGCGCTGCGGGCAGCCAGCAAAGGCCCCGGTCAGGGCGCCACTTTTACGCTCGACCTGCCGCTCAATCCTCCGGGAGCAGCCAATGTCTGACAATTATCTCATCGTCAATCGCCGCGTCCTGATCATCGATGACAACCGGGCCATTCACGAGGACTTCCTCAAGATTCTCGGTCGCGGCTCACAAGTCGATCCGGAGTTCGAGCTGGCCGAGCGACTGCTGCTGGGCGAGGCCGCCCCGGCAGCCACGCGACCCTGGTTCGAGCTCGACAGCGCAATGCAGGGCCAGGAGGGCGTCGAGCGCGTGCAGCAGGCACTGAAGGAAGGCCGCCCCTACGCGCTGGCCTTCGTCGACATGCGCATGCCGCCGGGCTGGGATGGCCTGGAGACCATCCTGCGGCTGTGGGCCATCGATCCAAACGTACAGGTCGTGATCTGTTCGGCGCATTCCGACTACGACTGGACCGACGTCGTGGCAAAGCTCGATCATTCCGACAAGCTGCTGGTGGTGAAGAAGCCCTTCGAACCCATCGAGGTGCAGCAGTGCGCCAGCGCACTGGTGCGCAAGTGGCAGAACGAGCGAATCCTGCGACGCCAGGTTGAGACGCTCGAGGAAGTTGTCGTGGCGCGTACCGAAGGCCTCGAGGATGCCAACCGGCAGCTGCGGCACCTCGCCACGCATGACATGCTGACCAGCCTGCCCAACCGCGTGCTGCTGGACGATCGGCTGGCGCAGGGCATCGCGCACGCCGAACGCGAAGGCCATGGCTTTGCAGTGGTGGTCGTCGATCTCGACCGCTTCAAACAGGTCAACGATTCATGCGGCCACCAGGCCGGCGATGAGCTGCTCAAGAACGTCGCGCAGCGGCTGCAGGGCGTGGCCCGCAGCATCGACACCGTTGCCCGGCTGGGCGGCGACGAGTTCGTGATGATCCTGGACCGCCTGGGAAACCAGAAGGACGCCGAGATCGTCGCCAACCGGGTGGTCGAGGCGCTGCGTCAGCCGCTGCGGATAGGCGGCGTTGAGCTGCACACTTCGGCAAGCATCGGCTTCGCCTTTTTCCCGACTGACGGCAGCTCGGTAGACGCGCTGATGGCGAACGCCGACGCGGCCATGTACCACGCCAAGCAGCGCGGCCGGAACAACGTCCAGTATTTTTCCCCAGGCATGAGCGCCGCGACGCAGCACAAGGCGACGCTGATGAATGGCCTGCATGAGGCGCTGCGGCTGCAGCAGTTCGAACTGCACTACCAGCCGAAGATCGACACCCGCAGCGGGGCGATCCACGGCGCCGAAGCGCTGATCCGCTGGCGACATCCGGAGCGCGGGCTGGTGCCGCCCCTGGATTTCATACCGCTCGCCGAGGAAGGCGGGCTGATTGAAGCCATCGGTGAATGGGTGGTGCGCGAAGCCTGCCGCCAGGCGCGGGCCTGGCAGCTGGAGGGGCTCGAACCGATACGCGTGGCGGTCAACCTCTCGGCCTTCCAGTTCCGTCACGGCACACTGCTGCAGATGATCAAGAGCGCCCTCGCCGACTTTGGCCTCGATCCGCGCCTGCTGGAAGTGGAGATCACCGAAAGCGCGCTGATGGGTGATCCGGAGGAATCGGTACTCATCCTCGAGCAGCTCAGCAAGATGGGCGTGCTGGTCTCGGTGGATGACTTCGGTACCGGCTATTCGAGCATGAGTTACCTGCGGCGCTTCCCGATTGACAAACTGAAGATCGATCGCAGCTTCATCAACGACTTAAGCTCACGCCCGGATGACGCCTCAATCGTGCGGGCCATCGTCTCGCTGGCGCACAGTCTGCACCTGAAGGTGGTCGCCGAAGGTGTCGAGACGCCCGAACAGCTGGCGCTGCTCAAGTCCCTGGGGTGCGATCAGTACCAGGGCTACCATTACAGCGCGGCGGTGCCAGCGGCGGATTTCGCGGTCATGGCGCGCGCCGCCGAAAGCGCCCTTCCCGGCGCTGAGCTGCAGGATCTCGATCGTACCTACAGCAAGCTCTCGGTGCTCCAGCTGCGGCAGAAGACGCCTTAATCCGGCTGCACGACGCCGCTGCGCTCCCGGCAGCGCGTCATCCCGGCTCTAGGCGAGCATCTTGAACAGCGCTTTAACGAGCTCCGCCAAGGGCATTACAGTAAGCGCGAGCGGCAACATCGGCACGAGCATGGCGCCCGCAAGTTGCAGAACTGCTCCCCTGGTAATCGGCGCAATGCGCATGTGCTGCACCAATGCGACACTATTGGCGAGGTCAGCGAGCGATTGAATGTCCGAGCTTCCCAGCAATGACTCAGCGGCCGGCGCGCCGCCGCGCAACCATTTGACATCGAAACTACGCACGTAGTGTTGAGCCAGGGTGCCGTATTCGCGCCTGCCAGCGCGCTTGGCAGCGGCCAGCTGCGGCGCAAACATCAGCAGTGGCGCCACGATCATGCACAGCAGAAAAACCAGCACAATGCCGCCTTCAATCTCGAACTCCGTCAGCAGGGCGCCCAGGTGAAAAATGCGCTCACCAATCTGGCCCGCGAGCAACGCGCCATGGGCCGAGGCAAGCAGCATGAAGGCGACAATGGTATTGCCGAGGAAGCCAATGCCACCCGTGCTGTCAGGATGGGTGGGTATGAGACTCAAGCGGATGCGCGACACCTTCCAGAGGAAGGCGATCCAGATGAACAGCCGGTAATACCAGCGGCACAGCAGGAACTGAAAGATCGGCAGGCTTACATAGCCATACCAGATACCGGCCAGCGAGAGCTTCGAGCCTTCGGCGGATGATGAGGCGTACCAGGTTGCCGTGTCGAGCGAGGTGTAGTGGCGCCATATGACTGAAATGCCGACTGCGTACACGAACGCGATCAGCAGCGCCTCGGCCACGGCGGATTCGCGCCGCCGAACGACCGACGCGATCGCCGCATCGAATCGCGACAGGGCGTTGTCAGGAATCAGCTTGCGATCCAGGAATTGCCTGGCGATGAAGCGCAGACGCTGATGCACCGTCAACTCGGCGGCGAGCAGCAGCGGCACCGCCAGCAGGAATTTGACGTGCACTTCCACGTCCATCAGGAAAGGAACCGCCGCGCCTCCCAGTAGCCGCCGCTCGAAAGCCGAGAGTACCAACAGCGGTAACCACGCCAACAACGAAAACGCCATGATGCGCCGGGGCAGAAACCCCAGTGCGTGGTCGGCAAGACGCACGTGGCACAAAAACCGAAACAAGGGTCCGCCCAGGACCAGCGAAAAATGCTGCTGCTCCGGTGAGCTATCGCTGCTGGCTGCCGGTGCAGAAGCTGTCATATGCGCCCCCACAACTCCGATCAGCGCCGCGGCCGGCCGCCGCCG
>Ga0315286_10007394_pt1 | contig 10749 bp, 11 predicted proteins | sample YL17G10_0_MG_FD_205038 | JGI IMG/M metagenome (GOLD analysis project Ga0315286, IMG submission 205038) | Sediment microbial communities from Yellowstone Lake, YNP, Wyoming, USA - YL17G10_0 | ecosystem: Environmental > Aquatic > Freshwater > Lake > Sediment | place: USA: Wyoming | collected...
AAGTAAGAAAAAAATTTACAAAAGAATGGGTTGAGCTGACTCTTTGCGATATGGTTGATGAAGTTTTGCAATTAATGAAAGCTGGAAAAAGCAAGGAAGAAATTTTGAAAAAAATTAAAAAATATTCCGCTGAAATTTATAACTCGCAATAATTATTGAAAAAGCGAACAGGCAGACATGATAATAAACATATGCCAGCTATTAAATTTGAACACAAAAATTACGGCCAGATGACGACCGTGCCGGAATATTGGGTAGAATATAATCTTTTTGACGCTACGGATAAACATGGCGATACTTGGCCGGTTTATAAGGAAGATTGTAAAAATCCGAAATATATTGAGGAATAATCCGTTTTGGCTTGTGGTTTTCGGCGTTTTTTGCTAAAATACACCTATGAGTTTTAAACAACGGAACAAAAAAATGTATCGGGTTTGGGTGGTTATTTCCATTTTGGCGGTTTTGTCTATGATCGCGTTCACAATCGCTCCGCTGATGACCATGCGCTAAGCTTTGAAGATAACCTTTGAAAATAAAAGTTAATTTATGCGCAATGGCCAGAGATCCGGAAAAAAACAAAAAATCATTTCTGCCCAAGCTCGTTTTGATTTGCGGTTTTTTTGTTTTGGCTACGGTATCATTTTTTTTAGCCAAGGAGTATTATAGGAAAAAGCAAATTCAAAATGAAATCACTGGGCTTGAACAGGAAGCTGCGAAAATTAACCGCGACAATCTGGCAATTCAGGAAAAAATCGCCTATCTGCAAAGCCGTGATTTTCAGGAGCGGGAAGCCAAAGATAAATTGAATTTGCAGAGTCCAGATGAGAATGTGGTAGTCATTAAGCCGGGAGTGGCGAAGGAGCAGAAAATAGAGGCGGAAAATGAAAATATTTTACAGCCGGTGCCGGAGAGCATACCTAATCCGCAAAAGTGGTGGAAATATTTTTTCAAATATTGAAATGGAAAATAAGTCAGGCAAAAAAATAAAACCAACAACCATTATCCAGACAGTGGTTTTACTGGTGGTCGCGTATATCGTTTTAATTGGAGTTTTGATCTATGTTTTTGATCTGGATAATGCGGTTACCCGGGCTTCTGAGAGAATTATTCCTTATCCGGCGGCGATAATTGATTCCACGCATTTGGTTCTAGCCAGCGATTTGCAAAAAAATTTGCAGTCCGTCAAAAATTTTTATGAAAATCAAAACTTTTCCGAAGCAGGGCTCCGAGTTGATTTTTCCACGGAAAACGGCCAGAAGCGCCTGTTAGTGAAAAAAAGAGAGATCCTCAATAAGCTGGTTGAAAATAAAATCGTGGAAATGCTCTCACAGAAGCGCGGCATAAATATTACCGCGGAAATGACGGCGCAAGCGGTAAATGGAGAAATTGAAAAATATGGGAACAAGGACGAGGCTCTCGGTAATTTGCAAAAATTGTATGGCTGGAGCCAAAGTGATTTTGAAAAAAATCTGGTCAAGCCCGATTTATATCAGGCGGCTCTGGAAAAGTATGTTAAAGAAAACGATCCAGACACTAAAAAAGCTAGGGAAAAAATCGAACTGGCCCTGGGCGAAATCAAGAATAATCGGCGGGATTTTTCTGAAGTTGCCAAGCAATATTCAGAAGGAGAAAGCGCTAAAAATGGCGGGGATCTGGGCTGGTTTGGTGCCGATCAGATACTGCCCCAATTGTCGGCCGCCATATTTGCCTTGAAAAAAGGTGAAACAAGCGATATAATTGAAAGCGCGCTTGGATATCATATTGTAATACTGGACGACCAGAAAAACGAAAATGGGATTGACAAGGTTAAAATTCGCCAAATTTTTGCGAGGACGCAGAATTTCGCCGACTGGCTGGCAGAACAGGAAAAAAACATCAAAATTTTTATCCCGCTGAAAGATTTTCTTTGGAATCGGGAGGCGGGGGAAGTTGAATTTAAAAGCGAGGATATGAAAAATTTTGAACAGAATCTGGATAAAAATTCCGTTGGTGACGCGTCCATTATGTTTTAAATAATAATTAATTTAAAAAAAATATGCCAAAACCAAAAGTCAATGAGGAACTTTGCATCGGTTGCGGAACCTGCGAGTCTCTTTGTCCAAGTGTTTTCAAACTGGAAAACGGAAAATCTCATGTAGTTGCTGAAGAATGCGGCGATTGTAATTGCCAGGAAACAGTTGACAGTTGTCCAGTTGGAGCAATTTCCATCGAATAAAATTGTCACAGCCAAGTAAAAATGCTACACTGGAAGCGGATAATTTATTTGCGCGTTGATTTTTAAATGTTTTTAAAGCTTCGTTTATTAATATTTGGGTTACTGTTTTTTGGGGGACTTGAATTCGCCATATTTCAGCCGCGATACTTTTTTTTGATGGCGGTTTTTTTAGCGCTGACCGCCCTTTTTGAAGGCAAAAAAAGCGGAGGCCGATGGCTGTTTTCTATTTTGCCGGCGACCCTTGCAGTCTTTACCGTCCTTCAGCTTTATTTGATCGCGCTTGTTTATGAACAGCAAGTTTTTATATTGCTGGCATCCGGCATGTATTACTTGTCTCTTTTAAGCGCCTACCGACTGGGAGAATATGGCCAGGATCAAACCGCGCGGGGGATGAATATGGCAGCCGCGGCCGCGGCAATTTTTTTCGCCTATGCCGGTAGCTACGGCTGGTATCTCAACTTTCTGGTTCCGCTTTATTGGCTGATGCTGGTATATCTCGTTGCAACTCTTTTTGTGAGTTATCAATATTTCGCGATTATCAAGCCTGGCGACAAAAGAAATGTCTGGCTGTATTGCTTTATACTTTCGCTCCTAATGGCGGAGATTATCTGGTCTATGAATTTTTGGCCTTTCGGATACTTGACGACTGGCGTAATTGCGCTTATACTCTACTATGTTCTTTGGGACCTTATCCAAAGCCATTTTCTCAACCTTTTGAGCAAGAGGCGGGTAATCGCGAATATGATTTTTTTCTCTGCTATGATCATTATTGTCCTAATGACAGCCAAATGGATACCAGTTATCTAAGATTTTCAATTATCAATTATCGATTTTCAAATGTTAAAAAATATATCTAAAAAAATATTTTTTGTTTTGCTGATTATGGCAATTGGCGGTTTGGGCGGAATTATTGCCAACCGTTATTTTTTTCCGTATCTTAGCGCGACCAAACTTTTTTCCAAATATGAATTTTTAAAAAAGTCGGCGGAAAATGTCACTGTGATTAATAAGACGGAGCAGGTTTTTGTCAAGGAAGATTCATCGATTGAAAAGATCGCCAGCCTGGCCTCCTCTTCGGTGGTTAATATTATTTCTGTTTCCGAGCCGGCCGGTGCGGCCTCGGTTTCAACAAAAAACACTACCGGCCTGATTGTTACCAGCGATGGCTTGATCGCAACTTATGCTCCAGATATTAATCCTGATAAAACAAAATTTAAAGTTTTAACTTTTGACGGCAACAGCTATGACGGAGAATTTTTTGGGCTGGATACTTACAGTAATTTAGCGTTCCTTAAAATCAGCGCTGCCAACTTGCCGACTGTTTCTTTTGGGAACTCCGACGACACAGTGCCGGGAGAAAAGGTGCTCACAGTCGGAAACAGTCTGGGTTCCTTCGGCTATCTCTATCAGGCCGGATTATTGCGCAGTTTTAATCCGGTGTATAATTTAGCTGGAAAAACAGTTTCTTCTTCGGAAAAACTGGAAGGAGTATTTAATACTGATTTTAATTCTCTGGCCGCTTTTGTCGGCGGTCCGATTGTCGATTATTCCGGAAAAGTGATCGGGATAGTCGGATTTTTAAATAAAAACAATGGCACCGAATATTTTCAAATACCTTCCAATAAAATAAAAAATGTGATCGACCGCGCTATTAAAAGTGAACTGGATCAGGATCCAAATCTGGGCATATACTATCTTCCAATAAATAAAACGCTGACTCTTGCCAATAATTTGGCGAGCGATAAAGGCGCGCTTGTTTATTCACCGTCCGGCCAGCAAGGCCTGGCGATCATTGCGGGCTCTCCCGCGCAAAAAGCGGGCATTGCGATTAATGACATAATTATTTCAATTAACAATCAGGAAATAAATTTACAAAACAGCCTGGCAGATATTCTCTATAAATACAAAAAAGGGGATCAAATTGAGCTCAAAATTTTGCGCGCCGGCCAGGAAATAAGAATTCCGGTGCAATTGTAAAAAACTTTTTTCAAAAACAGTCGCGAGCTTGAAGCTCGCGGTTTTTTGTACGGCTTGACCCCGTACGAAGTTCGTTGTTAAATAGTGTTTTAAAAATATGCTCAAGCGAAGCGGCTTTGCCTTCACATTCTGGCATTAGTAAGTATTTCCTGAAACTTCTAACGGGGTTGACAAGTTCAGTCTTTTGTACTAAGCTATCAGGTTAACTATTTTTAAGGCTATTTATGCAGGAAAATCAAGTCGACATATTAGAGCGCCCGATGAGTCCGGCCATAAGCTATCCTCTGGCGGGCTACGCCACGGAATTTGACTGGAAGAGCCTTTTTCATAAACTGGCAATTGTTGTAGCTGGCGCAATTGCCATATTTCTTATTGTTTTACTCAAGTCTAAAACTACGGAGGAATTTTTGGCTGATCCATATTTTTTTACTTATGCTATTTTTGTCACGACTTTTGTCTTTTCCCGGATAATTTCTGCCATGTTGTATGACAGTTCGCTTTCAAGTATGGCTAGGGAAACGCAGGCCGGAAAACAAGCGCGGCTAAAAAAATATGAACCGACAGTAGCCTTTGTCATACCTTGCAAAAATGAAGAAAAAGATATCGGCGAGGCGGTTATCCAATGCTACCAGACGGATTATCCGCGGGAAAAATTGGAAGTGATAGTGGTCAACGACGGCAGTACTGACAGGACGCTCTTGATTCTCAGGGAGCTGCAAAAGTTTTATCCCAGCCTCAAAATTATTAACTGGCCGAATCAGGGCAAGCGCTGGGCGATGGCGGCCGGTTTTCGCGTTTCGCAGTCGGAAATAGTTGTCCAACTGGATAGCGACAGCCATGTCGATCCGGCTACTTTCCGCGAGCTCATTGAGCCCTTTAGAAATTCCAAGGTTGCGGCTGTTTGCGCCCATGGAATTCCCAAAAACGCTGATCAAAATATTATTACTCGCATGCAAACCGCGTATTATTTTATGTCATTTCGGATTTTGAAGGCGGCCGAATCAGCTTTTGACACTGTCTTTTGCTGCAGCGGATGCTGTTCAGCTTACCGGAAAAGCTCGGTAATGCCGATTCTTTACCAATGGCTTTCGGAGAGTTTTCTCGGGCTTCCCGTAACCTGGGGAGATGACCGCGCGCTTACCAGCTGGCTTTTGAAAAGAGGCGAGAAAACAGTTTATAACAGCCGGGCGCTGGCTTATACAATCGTGCCTGCTAATTGGCGCCAGCTTTTCAAACAGCAATTGCGTTGGAAAAAATCCTGGATAATCAATGCTTGCCTGACCAGCCGCTTTATCTGGAAAAAACAGCCATTTGTCGCTTTTTTCTATTATTTTCCGCTGGTCATCATTTCTTTGCTGGCTCCGATCATGGCTTTTAGAGCTTTGATTTATGCTCCGCTCACCCATGGAGCTTTGCCGCTTTTTCATATTGCCGGAGTTCTCCTAGTAACGGCGCTGATCGTGCTTTATTACCGCCTCGTTGACAATAAAAATAAATTTTGGCCATATCTTTTTCCATGGTCTGTTTTAAATTTATTTGTGTTGACATTTGTGCTTATTTGGGCGGCCATCAAAATTCAGGATCGGGGCTGGGGAACAAGGTAAATAAAATTTATTAAAAAATTATGCGTGAGTTTAATTTAAAAATAATAAAAATAATTCTTGCAGTCGCCGTTTTTTCGGTGGTTTTAGGCATGGTGAGCGGAATAAGAATTTTAAAAAATAATTATTATTGGCGGACGCCGTTCTTTGTCATGCAATATGATTATGCGAAGGAAAAGTTAGCCTTCATAAATTATATGTATGGCGGAATCGGCAATTGGCTGGGTTCCTCAAAAAATTTGAGTTCTACGAATTCAAGCTCGGCGGAAACGGCCAAATCGGTTCCGATACTTCTTTATCATGGGGTAATTAAGGATTCCAGCTGGAAGCCGGATGATGTCAATATGAGCCTGGATGATTTCCGCGAGCAAATGTTCGCGCTTAAAAAAGCAGGGTATCAAACAATAACGCTCAAGGACTATTCGGCTTTTATGAATGGAAAAAAGACACTGCCGGCTAAATCATTTATGCTGACATTTGACGATGGCAGAAAAGATAGCTACTATCCGGTTGATCCAATTTTAAAATTGCTTGGATATACGGCCGTGATGAATGTAATTACCGGCCGTTCGCTGGGGCCGGAAAATGATAAGAGCAGCTTTCATCTTTCACAGAATGAATTGCAAAAAATGGCGGAAAGCGGACGCTGGGAAATGGCATCGCATACCCAGAATGGACATGATTATGAAAAAATCGGGCCGGATGATAGTAATGGGCATTTTTTGAGCGATAAACGCTGGTTGGTTTCCGAGAATAGGCTGGAAACCGACGCAGAATTCGCGCAGCGCGTAAGCGCGGACCTTGCAAATTCAAAACGGGATATTGAAAAATATCTGCAAATCAAGCCAGTGGCATTTGCTTATCCCTTTGGGGATTTCGGGCAAGAATCCATAAATTATCCCAATAGCCAAAATGTCTTGTCTGATGTGCTGCGAAAATTATTTTCGATTACATTTTATCAAACCCGGGGAAGCGAGTTTATGAATAATTATCCGGGAGATCCATTTATGACCAGGAGGATTGATATGAAATCGGAAGCGAATATAAATTCGGCTGCCAGCGCTAAAAATCTTTTAAATCTCCTGGATGACTGCCAGGAAAAGCCTTTGGAATACGCGGACAACTTTACGAAAAATAATGGCTGGCTTCAGGGTTGGGGCGTGCTCGGATTCAACAAAAACAAGATGTCAATAAGTGATTCTCCGACTGATGACAGCGGTATGACTTTTTTGGGCGGAACATATCTTTGGAAGGATTATTTTTTTCAAGCCAGAACTTCAATGCAAAATGGCGGCGACTTCGCGCTGGCAGCCCGCTATAAGGATGAGGAAAACTATGTGGCTTGTGATTTCACAGATATTCATATAGCGGTAACCCAGCGCGTAAACGGACAGAACAAGCCGGACATTGAAGTTCTGCGGCAGACTAATCTTAGCAGCGGGCGGATAGCTGATGTCGGTTTGGCAGTTTTTGGCGATCAGGCCAGCTGTTTTTTAGATGGCAAAGCCGTGGTTTCCGGAACAATCGATAATGCTTTAGCCAATGGAGGAGTCGGTTTCAAGATGTGGGACACCGGAGAAAGAAAAGGAAGCATTTTATATATCAGCGATTTAAAAGTCGGAAACACAATGCCGGCTTTGGCTGCCGAATAAAGAAGTAAAAATAAAAAATTAGAGTATAATTAAGAAGGTAAAGAGCAATTAAAAAATAAATATGGATCATCAAAAAAACAAAATATTTTACATTGGCGCGGCAGCTGCCATCGCTGTTTTAGCGATCGCCGCCTTTATGGTTTTGCAAAAGAAGGGGAATGAGACTTTTAGCTTTGTTTCCAGCCCTAATCAAATGGGAACGCTGCAGGAGTCCGGTTCAATGAAAGAAAGCGCGAGTTCTGATTGGTGGCTGGACTCGGGCGGAATCTTAAATATTGGAGCGCAAGAGTTTAGCACTAATAAGGGTTCGCTGCCGGAAGATAATAAGTGGCGCAAGCTTTATAATAAAAATAATCCGAAAGACACTGATGGCGGATTTTTTCCGCAAAATATTTTTCGCCTAGTGACTAAAAATAAGTGGCAGAATCTGACCCAGCAGGTATATTTCAATATTGATAAAATTAATCTGAGCCAAAGCGAAAATAGGTTTGAGGCTAATGGCGTTTTGCTTTTTAACCGCTATTTGGACGGGGATAATCTTTATTACACCGGCTTGCGGGTGGATGGAGACGCGGTCATCAAGAAAAAAGTTGGCGGCAAATATTATACTCTGAAAGAAGCGCCGTTCTTGACAAAGAAACAAAAGTATGATAGGGTGGACAATCCTGATCTAATCCCGACCAATGCCTGGATAGGCCTCAGAAGCGAAGTGGCGAACATTGGAAATAATACCGTGTATATAAAAGTGTATGTGGATTGGGAACAGAAGGGCGATTGGCAGTTGTTGCTGGAAGCGAAAGACAGAGGAAGCGAGTATGGCCAGGCGCCGTTCACACAAACAGGTTATGCCGGAATCAGGACGGATTTTATGGATGTAAAGTTCAAGAATTATTTTATTAAAGAAGATTAACGGATTTGTTATAGAAAGTAGTATTAAAGTAGTATTAAGATCTTTTACAAGCAGTCTGTAATAAAAAACAACAGACGATTATATAAAATAGGCAAGGGAAGATGTTAAACTAAAACAATCATTATTTGATTAGGGAGGATGTCATGAGAAATATTTCAAGAAGAAGCTTTTTGATGACCGCAGCGATAGCCGCTGCTGGCATAGGACTTCCCTTAGTGGGAAGCGGATCGGCTGAGGCAAAGAGCAGCTCAAATTATGGAATCGATGTTAACGGCATGCAAAAAAATGTACTGGATCGGGCCCAGATTATTGTGTATCTTGATGATGCAACGGCAGATCAGGCGGCAGCAATAGATATGTTCAACAGGAACGGAATGTCGGTTGTATTAGCTGCAATAACCAATCGCATCGATAGCGGAGGTTATCTCACCTGGGAACAGCTGAGGCGTTATGGTTTGAGAGGAAATGAGATTGCAAATCATACGGATAATCACGAACATCTCCTCGGTCTGGATCAGGAGGGCAAAGTTAATGCAATAACCGCTGCCAGGGGCGATTTCAAAGTAAAGGGAGTAACCGGCGTGTCAGCGTTTGTTCCTCCGTATGGGGAATACGATGATTCAATCATTGATATTTTGAAGAGGATCGACTATACCTCCAACCGTCAGGCATCGACTGACGATTGTGACAATCCCTTCAATAATGTGGTCGATTTTGACCCGTTTAACATTCGGGCCATATCTATCAAGAGTGACACAGTGCCGAGTGATATAACAAACTGGCTTCGCTGGGCAGCGGCCGACAAGGTTGTGGCGCCGTTCGTCATTCACAAAGCACTCCCGAAATTGGATAAAAAGCTTGACGAATATCAGACCACGCTCTTGGTCGTACAGTCCTTTATTACATGCGCAGCTTCCTTGCGGAAGAGCGGACTGTTGGACATAGTTGTTGTGAGAGATGTGCTTGCAAAAGTGTCTTATTGCCAGAATCTGGCTGCATAGTATACTGGTGAGCAGTGAGAAATCTAAACGATTTCTCACTGCTCCTAAATTATTAAATACGCTACGCAATAGCGTTTTTTATTTTGCAAATTTTTGAATTGAAAGCTTTTTACACAGGCTTGACAAAAAACTGCTTTACTGCTAGAATACTCTGTTAACATTAAATGTTAATTTAAAGGCCTAAAAAGAGCCTAAAAACCTATGAGGATCGCGTTTATTGGACAAAAGGGAATACCAGCAGCCAAACCCGGCGGAATTGACTGGTATGTCGAGGAATTGGCTATCCGCCTGGCTGAAAGGGGTCATGAGGTTTTTGTTTATACTCGCGACAACTACACGGACAAAAGGCTCAGAGAATATGTCGGCGTGAAGCTAGTTCATCTCCCGGGCATTTCAGAAAAAAAGCTTGGCGCGATAACTTTTGCTTTTTTCGCCACCGTCCACGCGCTGTTTCGAAGTTATGATGTTATCCATTACCATCTAATTGGCGCGGCGTTCCCCGGTTTTTTAATAAAAATATTTGCGCCGAAAACAGTATTAGTGGCCACCGCGCATAGCCAAAATCAAACGCGCCACAAGCGGAATGTCTTTGCGAAAGCAATTTTAAAATTTGCAGAACGGATGGCCGGCCGGATTCCGGATAAAATCATAGCAATTTCCCAGACACTAGGCAGATTTATTAAGGAAAAAATCCAAAGGGATGCGGTTGTGATACCTAATGGCTTTAGTGTTTCAGAAACTGAAGCCGTAAATGAAATAGAAAAGTGGGGGCTTAAAAAAAATGAATACTTATTTTCTGCCGGACGGATAGCGAAACAGAAGGGCACCCACTGCTTAATTGAAGCCTACCAAAAATTATATAATAAAAATCTGCACAAAGGGAAAAAGCTGGTAATTTCCGGAAGTGGAAACCGCGCCAAGGATTATGTAAAATTATTGAAAAATTTAGCGGCCGGCAACAAAAGCATTATTTTTACCGGCGTGCAATCAGGCGAAGCGCTCAACCAATTATTTTCCCACGCGTACCTTTTTATCCAAACCTCCGAAAAAGAAGAACTCTCAATCGCGCTTCTCGAAGCCATGGGATACGGCAAAACCGCTTTAGTCAGCAGCACGCAGGAGAATATGGAGGCGATCGGCAGCAATGGATTTGCCTTTCGAACCGGCGATGCCAAAGATTTGGAGGAGAAATTAAAAATACTGCTTAATGACCCGGTGCTGGTTAGAAAAAATGGAAAGTTGGCGCGCGCCGAAGTCAGCCGCAAATATGACTGGGAAAAAATTACCACGCAGACAGAGTCATTGTATAAAAGTTTAATAAATAATAAATTAACCCGTAAACAATATGAAAAATATGCTTAAATCTAAAATTTTTTGGCTGGTAGCGATACTG
>Ga0315286_10007395_pt1 | contig 10749 bp, 5 predicted proteins | sample YL17G10_0_MG_FD_205038 | JGI IMG/M metagenome (GOLD analysis project Ga0315286, IMG submission 205038) | Sediment microbial communities from Yellowstone Lake, YNP, Wyoming, USA - YL17G10_0 | ecosystem: Environmental > Aquatic > Freshwater > Lake > Sediment | place: USA: Wyoming | collected...
GTAAAGTGAGCGGGAATGGGGGGTTCTGTGGCTTTTGGAGCAAGGATGGGTGAGAAAAGCGCCCCCAAAGCGCCCCCAAAGTGACCCCAAAGTGACCCCAAACCGACCCCAAAACGACCACAAAACGACCACAAAGTGACCGAAACCGACACATAACGACCGCCGAGCATATGAGCGGGCGATTGGGGCTGATGCGGTGCGGAATGAAATTGTCAAAGAGCTTGGAAGGGGGGAAGTCCCCCCGGCCAAGAAGGTGGACCGGGTCCGCCTTCGGTGGTGCATACAAACGAGCGGGGGAAATGTTGGCTAGAAAATGGAGGGAATTGTTAGGGTAGCTTGGTAGGAGGCCCTTGAATAAGCTAAACCTGTGGTATCATGCCCCATGTGAACGATGCAATGCTCCAGGCGGGCAGGACGATTCGTCGCGGCACAGCTGAGCTGCTCGGAAACCTAAAGGTTCAGGCACCGGCGGAAAGCGTAACTGCCATGTGCCAAGCGTGGGAGGAGCAGGTCTCACAGAAAGGGATTCAGGCAAGCTACGACCCCCATCACTCCACCGATTCGTGTTGTTGCGGCTACCATTTTGGGCTCCCACTTCGCGGGCACGATTTTGGCCTGCTACTGAGCTTCTGGTGGAGAATTACCCCCGGCGATACGGTCCATCACATCGAAATCTACCTCATTGCCGGTCAAGACATGGCCGATGTGGACGAGATCGTGCTGACAGGCGAGGAATGCGAAGCCGTGCAGAAGTTCATTGACGACGTCACCGATTCGGTCGTGACAAGTCTGACGCGAACGCCCGCGAAACGATGGATTCTGTACGGGCTCAAAGGCAACTTCGCTGTGTTCAGGACGCTTGGCGACGGGCACTGTGTATTCAGAACGCGGCGCAACCCGACGACCCACGACATCATCACGGTTGTGGCTATTGGCTCTGAGGCTTCGAGCCCATTCCAGAACAGGATTTGCGGCTATCATTTGCGAGTGGAACTGACGGCACTTCTTGATGTAGTCCTGCGGACGCCGGTTGAGGTCGTCACACTCAAAACACCCGGGGAGGACAAGCCGACCTTTCCGGTGTTCGACCGGTGCCCCACCGAGGACGATATATCGACCCTGCTGCCGGACAGCGTGATTGAGGATGAAGCAGTCTCTCAGTTATGGAATGCGACTAACTGGATGGAAGCGTTTCTGTCCCTCATCGCATCGGGAAAGCTCCGCGAGCCGGATCAGCGGTCGCTTGCCAACGCAATCTACGCTTTTCGGGATGGGATTCGGACCAGTAGTTACGCTCCGACACTTGCAGGCATCGCATACTTCGCATCCCTTGCATCTTTCACAACTCGAGAATTATGCGAGGGGAACGTCACATGCTCAAAATGTGGGAAGCTTCCCCAACATGATCTTACTGGCGAGGCAAACCGCGTCATAGCAGTACTTAATCGAATCTTGGGCGGACGAGATTGGCCGAGGGAGTCCGTTCGTAAGTTGCTCAAGGAGTTTCATACGAAGTACCGCTCCGCGTTCGTCCATGGTGCGGCTTTGCGGATGACACCAACGGATGCGGAGAGGGTTGAGACGCCTCATTGGCCATCTGTGGACGATTCAGTCCATCCAGACATTCGTGCGCAGGAAGCCATCATGACCGTCGAGTCCCTTGCTCGAATCGCGATTCTCGATGCCTTGGCAACGTTTGACCACCGGCTGCATGAGGTGTCGGAAAAAGCCAAGGCGGAGGCCAAGGTCGCCGAAACAGCATTGCTCGCAACAATACATTTCCCGTCGGCGGGTAAAACCTTGCGGATGGTGTTGCGCGCTCCGGTTGGTTGATTTCGCTGCCCGTGGAGTTGAGCTTGTAGGGTAGGTGCACTCACCAGGGAGTACGCTACCCTACCCCTCGAACCCCGAAACCCGCGCCGGTCTCACCGTCTCAAATACTGGGTTTCGTAGTATTTGAGGTATTCGCCGGTTTTGATGGAGCGCCACCAGGGTTCGTTTTCGACGTACCACTGGATGGTGGTCTTGAGGGCGTCTTCGAAGCGGTGTTTGGGGGTCCAGTTGAGTTCGCGGTGGATTTTGGAGGCGTCGATGGCGTAGCGGCGGTCGTGGCCGGGGCGGTCTTTGACGTATTGGACGGATTCGTCCCACTTCTTGTCCATGAGGCGGAGGATGAGTTCGGTGATTTGGCGGTTGGTGATTTCGTTGTTGCCGCCGATGTTGTAGGTTTCGCCGGGGGTGCCTTTGTTGAGGACGGTCCAGAGGGCGTCGCAGTGGTCTTCGACGTAGAGCCAGTCGCGGATGTTGAGGCCGTCGCCATAGAGGGGGACTTTCTTGCCTTCGAGGAGGTTGGTGACGAAGAGGGGGATCATCTTTTCGGGGAAGTGGTATGGGCCGTAGTTGTTGGAGCAGCGGGTGATGAGGACGGGCATGTGGAAGGTGTGGAAGTAGGCGCGGACGAGGCAGTCGGCGGCGGCTTTGGAGGCGGAATAGGGGCTGTTGGGGGCGAGGGGGGTTTGTTCGGTGAATTTGATGTCGGGGCGGTCTTCGGGGAGTGAGCCGTAGACTTCGTCGGTGCTGATTTGGAGGAAGCGGTCGATGCCGTTGGCGCGGGCGGTATCGAGGAGGACCTGGGTGCCGACGACGTTGGTTTGGATGAAGGGGCCGGAGTCGAGGATGGAGCGATCGACGTGGGATTCGGCGGCGAAGTGGACGACTTCGCGGATGGAATATTGCTGCCAGAGGTCCAAGAGGAGCTTGGCGTCGCAGATGTCGCCGCGGATGAAGATGAGGCGGGTGTTGTCGACGAGGTCGGAGATATTGGCGAGGTTGCCGCAGTAGGTGAGCTTGTCGAGTGCGATGAGGCGGACGGGTTCACCACGGCGCAGGAGGATGCGGATGAAGTTTGATCCGATGAAGCCTGCGGCGCCGGTGATGAGGATGGTTCTCATGCGAGTTGGTAGTGGATAGTGGGTAGTTGATAGTGGGTAGTTGGTAGTTGGTAGTTGGTAGTTGGTAGTTGATAGTTAAGGAATGGGCGGCGGTTCTTTGTTGGCGCCGCTTTGGGAGACGGTGACGCAGGCTTTGAGGTAGAAGTCGATGTTTTCACCGGCGTCGGCCCACCAGCCGACGATTTTGTCGGCGGTCATCTCGCCACGGTCGATGTAGGCGTTGTTGACGTCGGTGATTTCGAGTTCGTTTCGGGCGGAGGGTTTGAGGGTTCGGACGATGTCAAAGACCTTGGAATCGTAGAAGTAGATGCCGATGACGGCCCAGTTGGTTTGGGGTTGGGCGGGTTTTTCGACGATGCGTGCGACGCGGTCGCCGTCGAGTTCAGCGACGCCGTAGGCCTTGGGATTTTCGACTTGTGCGAGGAGGATTTTGGCGCCTTGGCCTTGGTGGCGGAAGCGGCGGGAGGAGTCGCGGATGGAGTATTCGACGATGTTGTCGCCGAGGATGAGGCAGATAGACTGGCCGTCGGCGAAGTGTTCGGCGAGGGCGAGTGCCTGGGCGATGCCGCCGGCGCCTTCCTGGTAGGTGTAGTTGAGGTTTTTGAATCCGAACTCTCGGCCGTTGCCGAGGAGGCGGATGAAGTCGCCGGAGTTATTGCCGCCGGTGACGAGGAGGACCTCTTCGATGCCTGCGTTAGCGAGGCATTCGAGGGGGTAGTAGATCATGGGCTTGTTATAGACGGGGAGCAGGTGCTTGTTGGTGACCTTGGTCAGGGGAAGCATCCGGGTGCCGGTTCCGCCCGCGAGAATAACGCCCTTCATTCGCCAACTCCTGATTAGGCCGCCGTGGGGTTCTGGGGTGTCGCCACGGTGGGGATTTTACGCCAGTGGGGATTCTTCCGAAAGTTGGACGGGGCAAATCGCCGTTATTTCAGCTTGACCAGATACGGGGAGACCAGCATGACCGGGCGATCTTGGAGGAGCTGAAGGACCTGGATCTGCTGGCGGATCAGTCGGCCAAGCTGTGGCGATAGCGTGCGGAGGATGCTGTCTGGTGAGATCTGGATCTGTGGCTGGATGGGGAGCTTGGCGTCGATGTCGCTGCCGTGCAGGAGGTCGGCGAGGGTTCGGGTCTGGGGGATCACTTTTACTTCGTAATCTCCTTCGTTGAGTTCGGCCTCTTGTGCGGCGTAGGCGATGGCTTTGTCGAGGCCGCCGATCTCATCGACGAGGCCAAGCTCTCTGGCCTGCTTGGCGACGAAGATTCGGCCATGGGCGACCTGGTCGATGTCCTTGATCACGTCCTTGCGTGTGGTGAGGACGCGGTCGGTGAACTGTTCGTAGGTTTGCTTCATCCAGTTGGTGACGATTCGGCGTTGGGAGTCGGTGAAGGGCTGGGCAGAGCTGAACAAGTCGGCGTTTTTGCCGCGGAAGAAGGTGGCGGTATTCAGGCCGATCTTGTCGAACAGGTCTTTCATGACGAACTTGCCGCCGACGACGCCGATGGAGCCGACGATGGCGGTGGGGTCGGCGAAGATGTAGTCTCCGGCGGAGGCGACGTAATAGCCGCCGCTGGCGGCCATGGAGCCGACGCTGATGATGAGGGGCTTGTTTTTGGCGACGCGGCGAGCGGCTTGCCAGATGACTTCGCTGGCGAGGGCGCTACCGCCGGGGGAGTCGATGCGGAGGACGACGGCGTCAACGTCTTGGTCGCGGTCGGCGAGGCGGAGTGCTTTTCGGAGGTCTTCGCTGCCGGCGGCGCCGTCGCTGAAGAGGCCATCGCCGCCTTTGCCGTCGACGATAACGCCGTCGAGGTAGATCAAAGCGACGGCGGGCATGTTGTGGGTTTCGGCTGGTTTTTTGGTGAGCATGCTGAGGAATGCGAAGGGGCTGGAGAAGTCCAGCTCGGGGCGTTTGGGTTCGCCGTAGTCGTGGAGCAGGTCAACGTCTCGGCCGAGTTCTTTTTTCATCATTTCCCGCAGGCCGTCCTGGTCCAGGAGGTGATCGACGAAGCCGCGGTTCTTGGCGACTTTGCCGGTCATCATGACGCCGTTAATCATGTCCTCGACCTGGGACTTGGGGAGATTGCGGTGGTAGCTGATGCCATCGACGATCTGCTGATAGAGAGAGTCGAGGACCTTGTTGAGTTCGCCTTTGAGTTCTGGGGAGGGTTCGGTGCGGGTGAGCGTTTCGTCGGCGCCCTTGTACTGTCCGATCTGGATGTAATCGGCCTTGACGCCGACTTTGTCGAGGAGGCCTTTGGCGAAGAGTTCCTGGATTCCGACGCCGGGGATTTCGATTTCGCCGCCTTCGAGGATGCAGATGTCGCTGGCGCCGGAGGCGGCGATGTAGGCGGCGGTATCGTAGCTGTCGGCGTAGACGAAGGTGCGTTTGCCGGCCTTGTTGAGTGAGCGGAGAGCGTCGCGGACCTCTTGGGCCTGGGCGAGGTTGAAGTTGGTATCGCCGATGTTGATGAGGACGGCGCGGACGTCTTTTTGCTTTTCGGCCTTGTTGAGGCGGCTGAGGACGGACTGGAGGGTCATGCGTTCGTCGGTGAAGAGGACGAAGCTGGCGGGTTTCTCGGCGATGGGCTTGTCAAAGTCGATGTAGGCGACTTTGAGGAGGTCCTGCTCGGCCTTTTTGGTCTGCTGGAGCTTGGCGATGGTTTCGCGGAGGGAGGGGAAGGCGCTATTGGAAGCGGCGATGGGTTTGGTTGAAGGCTGAGTTGCTGGCTTGTTGGCGGCTTGAGAATTGTCAGGCTTGGCTGGTTTGGTGGTGGGTCGCATGGTTGCCTGCCGAGCTGAAGCGATGGCTGCCAGCAGGACGACCACGGTGAGAATGCGTGCGATCATTGTGCTCCTCGGGTGCAGGGGAAAAGACGTTGCCGCAATAGTATGTCGGCCGAATCACGCGGTCCATTGCAAAGGAACAGACGCGGGGCGGGCGTTGCGGTTCCTGGGGCGGTTTTTGGGGGGTGCTGCTCCGGTAATCGACGCGATGGCAGACCAGGGAGGCGCCGGCGTGTTTGAGGTGGGCGGGGGTGTTCGCATCGACTTGCCGGGATGTCTTGGGTTTGACGCTGCCCCCGGCCCATCTATAATGCGGCCCGTCTGATCGCCGTGGGCAAAGCGGAAGGAGTAGCTGGGTGCGAGTCCGTTGGGCCGGTCCTTTCCTAATCGTCGTCTTCGTGTTGGCTGTCAGCGCACGAGCGCAATATGACAATCCGATCGAGTCGCTGGTGGTCAGCGCCTCCAAGGCGTTTACATGGGTGAGCGGGGAGACGACTGTTGCGCTGCTGGAGGGGCCGATCACGATTGACGCAGACAAGAACCACATGACGGCGCGGCAGGCGGTGATCTGGGTGACGGCGGTGAAAAAGGCGGTGCTGGACCATGACCGGGTGGAGATCGTGTTGATCGGCGACACGAGCCTGGTGCAGCCGGATGGGGTGACGCGCAGCGGGCCGCGGCTGTATGTGGATGCGCGGGTTCGGGGCACGATCCGGCTGGTGGCGCCGCGAGAGGGCGGCGATCGGAGCGAATCGGAGTTGTATCGTCTGGCGGAATCGATGCGGCCGAAACTGCTGAAGGGTGGTCAGCCGAGCGGGCAGTGGACTATGGAAGAGGAAGCGGGGCCGACGACGCAGCCATCGACGCGTCCGGTGCGGCATTTGCAGCCGGTGACGATTTCGGCGGACAGCTTTATCACCAGGCAGACGCCGGACGGGGTTGTGGCTGCGATCCTGACCGGTAAGGTGGCTTTGTTGCAGAAGGGGACGAAGGGGGACGTGATTGAGTTGATGGCGGATCGCGCGGTGATGTTTACGCCGTTCCAAAGCCTGATGAACCTGACGCCGGCGGAGCAGATCAAGACGGTGGAGCGGGCGGTGACCGGAGTATACCTTGAGGGTGATGTGCGGATCATCCATACGCCGGCGAACCCGGCGAAGGAGCCGGTGCAGCGGTTGACGGCGAATCGGGCGTTTTACGATTTCACGACAGACCGGGCGGTTTTGACGGACGTGGTGCTGTACACACACGATCTGAAGGCGAACATTCCCATTGTTGTGCGGGCGCAGGTTCTGCGGCAGTTGTCGTCATCGGCGACGAGGCAGGAATATGAGGCGGAGAAGACGCGGCTGAGCAGCAGCACGTTCCACACGCCGTCGTACAGCATCGGGGCCAGCAGCGCGTATATCCGGCAGACGGAGACGGGCAGCGAGCTGTACGGGACGCAGACGGACTTTGTGGCGACGAACGCGACGTTTGCATTTGGGAACATTCCGGTTTTCTACCTGCCGGTGGTTGGTGGGACGGTGACGGAGCGCAGCGCCCTGTATGGCGCGCAGATGCATAACTCGAATGCGTTTGGCTTTGGCGTGAGCACGGAGTGGGGGCTGTTTGAGACGCTTGGCCGGCTGCCGCCGAAAGATTTGGAGGCTTCGTACAAGCTGGACTACTACAGCAAGCGAGGCCCGGCCGGCGGGCTCGACGCCAAGTATAAAGGGGGCTTCATCGAGCGGACGCTGGAGCCGTGGTCGTTTTCGGGGGAGCTGACGAGCTACGGCGTGTATGACCATGGCGAAGACGTGCTGGGCCGGCGTCGTTTCGATGTATCGCGTGAGGAAGACGAGTTCCGCAGCCGAATCTACTGGCAGCACCAGCACTTTTTCCCGGGCGACTGGCAGATGCAGCTCAGCGGCGGGTACATTTCGGATCCGACGTTCGAAGAGGAATGGTTCGGCCGGGACTTCCGGACGAGGCCGCCCCGCGATACGGCTTTGTACCTCAAGCGGCAGCGTGACTCGGAAGCAATCACCTTCCTGACGAGCTGGCAGCCCAACGACTTTGTCACCGTTGCCGACCTTGTCCAGGAACAGTTCGAGGTGGATCGGCCGTTTGAGTTCGGGTACCGGCGGATCGGCGACAGCCTGGTGAACGACACGTTCACGTTCTTCAGCGCCAATACCGTCTCGGCGCTGCGATTTGATCCGAGCACCGCGAACATGTTCTCCGACCTTGGTTTCTGGTTCTCGCCGGGCCTGCCTTCCCTGGGCACGCCCTACAATGTCAATCACCCCACCCCCTCCGCCGCGGTCAACGATGACATCACTTACCGCGGCGATTTCCGGCAGGAGATTGACTGGCCGTTCAGCATAGGGAAATTCCGGGCGGTTCCGTACATTGTGGGGCGGTATACGCCGTACTCGCAGGGGATCGACGGAAGCGCCGTTGAGCGGCTGTATGGGGCGGGCGGGTTGCGATTGGCCACGTCGTTCTGGAAGGTCGATGACAGCGTGAGATCGGAGATGTTTGACCTGAACCGGCTGCGGCACGTGATTGAGCCGGAGCTGAACCTGTATGCGGCGGCTGAGTCTTCTGACCCGACCGAGGTGTTCGTCTACGACGAGCAGATCGACAACATCCGGGACATCAGCGCGATGCAGTGGGCGTTGCATCAGCGGTGGCAGACGAAGCGAGGCGGACCCGGCGGGTGGCGGAGCGTGGATTTCGTCTCGCTGGACCTGGAGTGGAACTATTTCTTCAACCAGCCGCCTGAGGTGCAGCTCAACCCGGTTGATTCGCGGGGGCTGTACTATGTGTCGATGCCGGAGGCGTCGATTGCGCGGAACAGCGTGAACATGGACGCGGCGTGGCAGGTGAGCAACACGGTGCGCATTCTCGGCAACGCGAACATCAACACCGACTACGGCAACCTGGCGAGGGGATCGATCGGCGTGTCGGTCAACATGGACCCGCGTCTGGGCTACTACGTCGGCCTGCGGCACGTCGACTCGGTCACGTTCAAGGACGCCGATGGCAACACGGCCAGCGACATCCCTGTCAACGGCCTTCCGTTCATCTTTGACAAGCAGGACCTGTTCATCTTCGCATTTGACTACGCTTTGACGCGCCAGTACCGGCTGCACGTGGCCGAGAGCTACGACTTCGCCCAGGGCTTCAGCAATCGGTCAGCGATCAGCCTGACGCGGAAGTTTGACCGGTTCTATATCGCCGTCGGCGTACACGTTGACTACATTGCTAACGAGAGCTCAGTCTTCTTCAACTTCTGGCCGGAAGGGATGCAGCCCGGCACCGGCACACAGGCCATCAACAGCTACTTCAAGGAGTGACCCTGCAGCGACGGCGGTTGGAGACGGCTGATACGGCGAGGGTGAAGATTGATCGGATGAAGTTAGTAAAAAAGCCCCGGATATGCATCCGGGGCTTTTTTGCAGTCGTGCCGGTTGCTATGGGGTAATGAGGTAATATATCGTCGCGGGGGCAAGGTTGATGGAGTCGGCGGCGCCGGCGGGCTTGAGGGGGTAGCCGTTGTAGTCCAGCGAAGTGACTTTGAGCTTGTCGGCGTCGGGGCGTTTGAAGCGGACGGAGCCGGCGATTCCTTTGACCATGTAGGGGTCCTGGCCGATGGTTTTGATGCGTTTGGTGGATTGATCGACAGGCTCGGTTTGGAAGTTGGAGTTTTTATCCTCGGACATGACTTGGAGGAGGATGCGCTGGCTGGTGGCCAGGGGGCGATCGTCGAGGCTGACGGCGATGATGTGGCCGAGGTCGAGTTGGGAGGAGATGGCCAGGTCTGTCAGGTCGGTTGTGCCGGCGGCGGCGAGGTTGCCACTGACGCCTTGAGCGGCGGGGGCGTTGATGGTGATGACCCCCCTGCCGTAGTCGAGTTTGAGCTGGTTGGTGCTGCTGGTGACGGTTTGCTGAGGGCGGTTGATGAGGGGCTTGAGATCGGCGAGCTTTGGCGGGGCGCCTTGGGCGGTGAAGTTGACGTTGGTGCGGCCGGCGAAGTGAACGAGGGGGTCGATGACGTTGCCGGGCTTGAGGGTGATGCCTTGGGGGACGTCTTTGAGGCGGAGTTCGTCGAAGGCGGCGTCCTGGGGCAAGGGGGTTCCTTGCAGGTTGAGCAGATCATCGACCTTGAGGTTTAGTTCCACAAGCGTGTCGCCGGGGGTGACCAGGGCTTTGCGGTAGATGAGTGCGGCGGCGGGGAACTGGCCCATCATGGCGGGGGACATCAGGGTCCACTGCTGCATCCAGAAGTTGGGTTTGACGGCCCAGGCGGAGCTGTCGAGGGCGAAGTGGACGATGGCGTCGGTGTCCTGGAGGGCGCCGTAGCAAGCGAAGTAAAGCGGGGCCTCGGAGCGGAAGCGATTGGGGCGGCAGAAGGTGGTTTCGGAGATCATGGACGGCTTGTTGTCGTAGTGGATGTCCATGACGGGGTGGACGAAGGATTTGGGCTTGCCGGGGGTGGGCGCGTCGAATCGCAGGGCGCTGCGGTCGCTGTAGGTGTGGCCGTCGCGGATGGACCACTCGGCGTTTTGGCCTTTGTGGTTGCATTCGAAGTAGCCATGGCGGTCGATGAAGTCGCCGACGGTGTAGCTGTACTTTTCGAGTGGGCCGAAGACCCGGGGGCTGGCGGTGGCCCAGTTGGAAGCGGTGATGACGCCCTTGAAGCCGAGTTCGCGGAGGAACTGGCCGGTTTCCTGGTAGAAATTTCGCTGGCTTTCGAGGAGGAAGCGGGCGGTGTCCTTGTCGCGCGAGGTTTTGTCGTTGAACATGTTCCAGAGAGGGCGGAAGCTGACGCGGCTTTCGGCGGGGTTGTCGCGGGCGACTTTGAGGCCGTTCCATTTGGCGAGGGCGGCATCGATGGAGCCGTATTTCTGCTTGAGCCAGTCGCCGAACTGGGTTTCAAGGATGCGGAGCTGTGCGTCGGGGATGTTTTTGGCGTCAAAGGTCCAGAAGAAGTAGGAATCCTCGTTGATGATTTCAAGGCA
>Ga0315286_10007396_pt1 | contig 10748 bp, 8 predicted proteins | sample YL17G10_0_MG_FD_205038 | JGI IMG/M metagenome (GOLD analysis project Ga0315286, IMG submission 205038) | Sediment microbial communities from Yellowstone Lake, YNP, Wyoming, USA - YL17G10_0 | ecosystem: Environmental > Aquatic > Freshwater > Lake > Sediment | place: USA: Wyoming | collected...
GAGCGTGTTGGGCGAGACCGGGATGACCTTGCGGGCCAGCGCGTAGCCCACGACGCTCCCCTCGCCCTGCGGGTCCTCGCCCCGGATCACGGCCTCGTAGTACACCGCCTCGGCCGGCACGTACATCAGCGCGAACTCGAAGGTGCCCTCGTCGGGGCGGATGTACTTGGCGGCGATCTCGTCCACCCGCGCCTTCAGCGAGCGACGGAACTCCCGGCGCTCCCGCACCGCGTCCTCTCCTTCCGCGGCGAGCATCCGCTGGCACGCCTCGAGGGGGAACTTCGCGTCTACGGGGACGAGGTGGTCGGCGACCCGGATCACGGCATCCACGCGCTCCCCCGACCGGAACCCGTACTGCATCTGGTACAGCCCTGACGGGAACACCTGCCGCAGCAGCTCTTCCAGCCAGATCTCGCCGAGGGTCCCGCGGAGCTTCGGCACCTTGAGGAGCGCCTGCACCTCCGCGACCGAGGCGCCCACGGCCTCGACGCGCCGCGTCGCCTCGACGAGCTGCGAGAGCCGGTCCCGCAGGTCTCCGAGGGTACGGAGCTGGTCCGCCACGGCCTCGGCTTGTGCCGCCCGACCGTCGGCCAGCGCACGTGGCAGCTCCTGCTGCGAGGCGGCGAGCGCCTCGAGCCTGCCCCGCACCTCCACGAGCTGCTGTTGCAGGAGCTGGGTCGCAGCCGCGTCCGCCGCCGGACGGAGGACCAGCACGAGCAGCAGCGCCAGGACGAGCCCCAGCAGGATCACGATGGCCAGCGTCACGGATCACCTCGCTCGCATCGATGGCGGACTCTGGAGTGGCAATCTCACGCTTGACTTGCCCGGCCCGGGAGGGAACTTAGCATTCGCCCTATCACGCATCACCTATCACTTTCACTCACTCTGCCCATGGCAACCATCCCCTTCACGAGCAACTACCAGGACCTGTCCTCGAACCGCGGCTTCCAGTTCAAGTTCCACTGCGACAAGTGCGGCAACGGGTACATGTCCACCTTTACGGCGAACAAGCTCGGGATGGCGGCCTCGGCCGCCGGCGCCGCGGCGTCGCTGCTCGGCGGCATCTTCGGCCGCGCCGCCGCGTCGGCCGAGCAGATCCAGTCGCTCGTCGGGGGCCCCCTCCACGATGCGGCGCTCAAGGACGCCGTCGAGGAGATCCGGGTGCTCTTCAAGCAGTGCACGCGGTGCGGGCAGTGGGTATGCGAGCCGGTGTGCTGGAACAAGAAAGCGCAGCTCTGCGAGGCGTGCGCGCCGGACCTCGACGAGGAGCTCTCCGCGGCGCAGGCGCAGGCGGCCAAGGAGCAGGCCGTCGAGAAGGTGAAGGAGGTGGACTGGCTTGCGAACCGGAACGTCGCGCAGGCGGCGTCGGTCACGTGTGCCAAGTGCGGCGCGAAGATGCAGGGCGGGAAGTTCTGCCCGGAATGCGGTGCGCCGGCGGTCCAGAAGCGCAAGTGTGCCGCGTGCGGCGCGGAAGCCGAGGGATCGCCCAAGTTCTGCCCCGAGTGCGGCAAGCCGTACGCGGCGTGAGCGCGGCGGCGGACGCCGCGCTACCGCATCCTGACGAGGAAGCCGCCCTCGTCCGCGTCCCGCGCCCAGTCCGCGATCCGCGGCGCGAGTTCCCCGCGGAGCATCCCGGCAACCGCCCCACGCAACACCGGGCGGCCGACCGACCCTCGCCCCTTCCCCGTGACAATGTGCACCACCGAGCCCGGCCAGCGGCGCGCTGACAGGGAGACGAAGCTGCGCACCATCTCGCGCGCCTCGGACGCGGTGCGGCCGTGCAGGTCGAGCATGGCGGCGACGGGGGCGTCGAGGAGGGAAACCAGGGACCACGCCGCGCGATGGGCGGACGGACGCGGACGGCTCAATTCAGGCGCCAGATCGCGAAGTTCAGCCCGCTCGCGAAGGTGACCCACAGCAGGTACGGCACCAGGAGGAGCGCCGCGTACCACGCGGGGATGGCGTCCACCGTTGCGAGCGACCCGATCCCCGCCGCCGCGAAGCAGACGACGATCGCCACCAGCAGCCCGACGAGATCCCGCACCGTCATCCTTCCATCGCGCAGCACCGTCCTCACTCCTTCCGGGCGTCCCTCCCCGCGGCGGTCGGCGGCTCCACGCCCGATGCCTTCGGCCGCAGCATCGACGCGACAACGGAGGTCGCGAGGATGAGCACGATCATCAGCAACGACAGGGACGTGGGCACCACCACCACCTCGCTCAGCAGCATCTTCGCTCCGACCAGGATCAGGATGGCCGAGAGGCCCAGCGACAGGTAATGGAAGAGCCCCAGGAACCCGGCCAGGGCGAAGTACAGCGAGCGCAGGCCGAGAATGGCGAAGATGTTCGACGTGTACACCACGAACGGGTCGCGGGTGATGGCCAGGACGGCGGGGATCGAGTCCACGGCGAACAGCAGGTCCGTGGTCTCCACCATCAGCAGCACCACGAACAGCGGCGTCGCCATGCGGCGCCCCGCTTCCACCGTGAAGAAGCGGCCCCCGACGAAGTCCTTGGTGATGGGCAGGACGCGCCGCGCCAGGCGCAGCACCGGATTGCGCTCGGGATGGATCTCCACGCCGCGATCCATCGCCATCTTGACGCCCGAGCCGACCAGCACGGCGCCGAAGACGTAGACCACCGCCTCGAAGCGCTCGATCAGCGCGACCCCGGCCGCGATGAAGACGCCCCGCATCACCAGCGCGCCGAGGATGCCCCAGAAGAGCACGCGGTGCTGGTGCGGCGGGGGCACGCGGAAGTAGGTGAACAGCAGCAGGAAGACGAACACGTTGTCGACGCTGAGCGACAACTCGACCAGGTAGCCGGTGAAGTACTCCAGGGCACGCGCCGAGCCCGACCGGTCGTAGATGCCGACCCCGAACAGGATCGCCACCACGATCCACAGCGCGCTCCAGGCCAGGGCCTCCCGGAGCGGCAGGGCCTCTACGCGGCGCCGGCCCAGGCCCAAGTCCAGCGCGAGCAGTCCGAGGACCAGCGCACTGAAGACCACCCAGCCGACGGCGTTCGAGATCACGCCGCACCCGTACGCATTGGCTCCATCCGCCAGAATCTCACACCGAGGTCGGCGGCGTGGCAGTGGTCGGCGCCCGCAACCGGATGATCACCGCGGTGCCGCGCCCCTCCACGCTCTCGAGCGCGACCTCGGCGCCCCAGCCGTCCACGAGCCGCTTGACGATGGCCAGCCCGAGGCCGGACCCGCTCGAGGTGGTGCGGAACCGGGGCTCGAAGACGCGCGGCAGCAGCGCCTCGGGGATGCCGCCGCCATCGTCCGCGACGGCGATCGTCGCCGCCCAGCCCTCGCCTCCGGGACGCACCGTCACCGCGACCCGGGTGGCGCCGGCGTCTCGGGCGTTCTCGAACAGGTTGACCAGCACCTCCACCAGTTCCCCTCGGCGCGCCGCAACGTGCGGCACGGCCGCCGCGTCGAGCGTCCAGGTCACCGGGCTCTCCCCGAGCCGATAGAGGTTCACCACCTCGGCCGCGGCGGCGACGGGGTCCACCGCCTCGATCGCTGGGCCCTCCGCCGCCGGGAGCGCGAAGCGGCCGAAGGTGCGCGCGATGGCGTCGAGCCGGTCGATCTCGCCGAGCAGCCGCTGGCCCGTCGTGTCCAGCGTGGACCCGAGGTCGAGCGGCCTCTCGCGGTGCACGCGCAGCAGGTGTTGGATTCCAAGGCGGATCGGCGTCAGGGGGTTCTTGATCTCGTGCGCGATCTGCCGCGCCATCTCGCCCCACGCAAGCACCCGCTCCGCCCGCTGGCCACGTTCCACGTCCGCCGCCGCCTGCTCGAGCGAGGCGTACACCGGCTCGAGCTCCGCCGGCAGTCGCTCGAGCCGTTCGCCCACCCCCTCGCCGGCCCCGACGGCCAGCGCGGCCCGGCGGAGCTGCTGGATGGGCCGGTCCAGCGCCCGCGCCGCAAGGCCGGAGAGCAGCATCGCCGCCACGACGGCGAGCAGCGCCGCGACCAGCGTGGTGATGCCGAGGTCCTGCTCGCGCTGGCGCAGCGAGCTGTCGCCGAGCAGCTCCACGGCAGCGAGGATGACCGCGTCGGGCGGCGCACCCGGCCGCACGAGGCGGTAGGCCGCAAGGACATCGCCTGGGGACGCCTCCTGACGCTGGGTGAGTTCCAGCTCGTCGCCGAAGGCGAGCCGGCGATAGGCCGCCGGGGGCACCAAGACGTCCAGCAGTCCCAGGTCGGCCAGCACCGGCGCCGAGGCGGCCACGACCCGCCCGCCCTGGCTGAGCGCGAGATCGGCGTCCACGCGGAGGGCGAGGGTCACGAGGGCGGCGCTCGGGTTCCGAACGTCCGAGGAGAGCACGCCGCTCGCGTCCCGCAACTGCTGCCGGAGCAGCAGCTCGCGCGCGCGGCGGAACTCGTCGCCGAGCCGCGCGTAGCCCCACGTCGCGAACGCCAGCGTCGGCAGGACCAGCGCGAGCGCGAGGCTCGCCGTGAGCCGGGCGCGCAGCGAGCGGTACGTCCGCGGCCAGGCCGCCCGGAGCAGCGGCAGCACGCGCCCTCCCGTCGCCTCGATCAGGACCCAGAGCAGCGACAGGATCGCGACGTCCACGAGCAGCACGAGCAGCCCGCGCTGGAGGACCGGCCACGCGCCCCGCAGGTCCACCTGGAGATGGAGGTGCCGCAGCCCGCCCGGCAGCGCGAGCACGCGCTCGCCGCGCAGCAGCCACCCGTCGCGGCGCCACGTCACCCCCGCCGTCGGGACGTGCGGCTCGCTCTCGGGAGGCGAGAGCGCGATGCGGTAAGGCGGTTCCGCCTCGCCGCCGCCCTCGAGGAAGCGCCCTTCGCGGGTCGGCGGGACGAGGCGGGTGTGGGGCCCCACCTCCAACGTGAGGACGCGGCCGTCGGCGAGCGGCACGGCGACGACCCGGATGACGCCCGGCACCCACGCGTAGGACGCGGCCAGGGTCCGGCGCTCCGCCGCCGCCGCGCGCGCCAGGCCCTGCACGATGGCGAGCGGCAGGTCGAGCGTCGCGAGGTCCAGCGTCACGAGGCGCTCGCCCTCCCCCGTCCACAGCGCCAGCGCCACAGGGAATCCCTGGCCGTCCAGCGCGCTGCGCCGGTACAGCACGAAGAGGTCGCCGGCGGTGGCGGGCAGCGGCGCCGCGGCGACCTGGGCCGCGGTGCGGTCCGCCAGCGCGAGCGCGACCGGGTCGGGAGCCCCACCGAGCCCCTCGGCATCGGCGGACGCGAGCGCGAGCCGGCTCTCGGTCGTCGCCCGCCAGGTGAGGAGCGCCGCGGCGGTGCCGGACACCACCGCCACCGTCGCGAGCGTGCCGCGCAGCGGCAGCGGCTTGATGGCCAACAGGAGTGCCGGGAGCCACAGGTAGGGATACCACTCCGGCCACGCGGCACCCGGCTTCCAGAGCCAGAGCCCGGCCGTCGCCAGCGCGAGCGCCAGCGCCGCGGCCACCCACGGCCAGAGACCGCCGTGCCGCGGCGCCGCCGGCCCGCGCACCAGCGCCGCGCCGAGCAGTACCACGCCCGACGCCGCCAGCGCCAGCGCCACCTGCCACGTCATCCACAGCATCGTCGGGACGTCGCCGGCCGGCGGCGTGATCCCCTTCGCCAGGTTCTGGAGCAGGTAGGGCGCCGCGACGACCAGCGCCACACCCGCCACGACGTTCCACCAGTACGTGCGCAGCCCCCGCCGCCACAGCCCGATGGCCAGGTGCGCGACCGCGGCGCCGGAGATGGCCAGCGCCCCGGCGGACGCCGAGGAGGGCCCGAGCAGCCCGCGGTAGTAGGTCGCAGCCCCGAACACACCCGAGGCGCCGAACGCTTCCTCGAGCGGCGCGCGGGCCAGGAGGAGCGCCGCGCCGACAACGCCGAGCGCGAGCCGCGCCAGCCCGAGCCGCAGCCGCACCGCCCCGACGACCGCGAGCCCGAGCACCAGCGCCGCGAGGGCGAAGCCCGCGCGCTGGGCCGGCGCGAGGACCTCGCCCCGCGCCACGCCCTGCTCCGGCGTCACGACCTCCACCGCGAACAACGTGTCGCCCTCGGGGCCGACGAAGTTGATCACGGCCGAGTCGGGCGGCAGCGTCCCGGGGGGCAGGAAACGGAGGCCCACGCCGGTCGTGCCGACGAACTCCTCCGTGAGCGCGGCGCCGGCGAGCGGGACGCCCAGCGAGCGGGCGATGAGGACGGTGCCGACGCCTGTCGTGCCGTTCACCTGGCGGCGCGCGACGAGCCACAGGTAGAATGGTGTCGTGACGACGGAGAGCGCGGGCCCGTCTGGGCCCACCACCACCCGCTGCGTTCCGGCCCAGGCCGCGGCGCGGCCCTGGGGATCGAACACCATCACCCCGTGCGCCGGGCCGCGACGCCGGGTCAGGCCGTCGAGGCGGTCGAACGCCTGCGCCTCCGCGCGGGTGTCCGCGACGGCCGCGCCGTCCGCGAGGGCGCGCGCCAGCGTCACGGCGTCGCGCATCGCGCCCACCAGCCGCCGCGACGCGAGCGTCATCATCTCCCGCTGCACGTCGGGCCAGCTCGACGTGAGCCGCGCGAGGCGCGCCGTGGTCACCGCCTCCAGCAGGCCCAACGCGACGGCCGCGAGGGAGCCGGTCACGAGCAGCGCGCGGGTGAGCCGCGGCGCCGCCACGCGCGCCGCCGCCCACGCCGACGCGGCGGCCGGGACCAGGGCGCCCAGGGCCAGCGCCCACCCCGGCGTCCGCATCCACTCGGCCGCCAGCACCGCGGTCGACGCCAGCGCGACGAACCACAGCAGCGCCCAGCGCTTCATCCGGAGATCCCCGTCGTGAGCCCTCCCGGCCGTCCGCTCCGCGTCAAGTTCCTCGCCCCCGCCGACGTCCGTCATGCGCTCGACACCAATCCGCGCCTCCTCGTTCCCGTCGGGACCTGCGAGCAGCACGGCGCCCACCTGCCCCTCGGCTGCGACACGCTCCTCGTGGAGCGGCTCGCCGACGACCTCTCAGCGGAGTTCGGGATCCTCGTCGCCCCGACCATCGAGTACGGCGTGAACATGGCCACGCCGGAGGCGTTCCCGGGCAATGCCGGCGTACGGCGCAAGACGCTCCGGCGGTGGGTCAACGATCTCCTCCTCGACTGGGAGCGCGAGGGTGTCCAGGAGTTCCTGCTCCTCACCGCTCACGGCCACGCCCCGCACCAGGAGGCGCTCGGCACCGTGGTGACGGAGCGCGCCCGCGTCCGGGTGATCGACGTCCTCGCCATCGAGCTCGGATCCCTCGTCGACGGCGCCGAGGGCCCGATCCACGGCGGCGAGGTGGACACCTCCCTCGCCCTCTTCGTCGCCCCGCACCTCGTGCGGATGGACCTGGCGCGCGACTTCATTCTGCCAGAAACCGACGTCCGGCGCTACCGGCGCGGCTCGACGATGCGCCTCCCCGCCATCTCGGGGGGGACGCTGGGCGAGCCCACGCGGGCCTCCGCGGCCAAGGGCCAGCGCATCTTCGAGCACATCAAGGAGCGCATCCGCACGCGCGTCCTCGGCGTGCCGACCTCCCCCGGCGACCGGTGAGAGCGTGAGCGCGCGCCGCATCGCCGCGCTGCTCGGCTTCGCCGCCGTCGCCGCCGCGCGGCCCGCACCGGCCCAGGAATTCCTCGACCGCGGCACCTTCCTCATCGAGCGGGCCGGCAACGAGGTCGGGCGCGAGGACTTCGCGATCCGGCGCGCGCCGGCGCGGGCCGGGACGGGCAGCATCCTCGCCGTGGCCACCGTCCACTACCGCGACCGCGAACTGCGGCCCGCGCTCGACCTCTCCGGAGACCTGCAGCCCGTCGGCTACCAGCTCGACGTCAGCTCCGCCGGGAGAGTGGTCGAGCGCCTCACCGTCCAGTTCGGCCGCGGCCGGATCGGCGTCCGCCTGGCCAGCCAGCAGCGCGAGGTCCTCCGCGAGTTCCCGGCGGCACCCGGCATCGCCGTCCTCGACGACGACGTCTTCCACCAGTTCTACTTCGTCCCCCGCGCCGCGGCCGGCGGAGTCGTTGCGCTGCGGCTCCTGCTGCCACGGACCCCGGCCATCGTGGGCGGCGCGGTCCGCCGCGTCGGCGCCGACTCCGTCAGCGTGGGCGGCCGCAAGCTCCCCGCCGATCACTTCGCTCTCCTCCTCGAGACCGGCGAGGAGCGCGACTTCTGGTTCACCGCCTCCGGCGACCTGTTGCGCGTGGCCATCCCATCCCGCGAGATCGTCGCCACCCGCACCGCCCTGCCCCCTCGCTGAGCCCGGCGGCGCTCCGGCCGTCGACCCGGTCACGCCCCTGCAGCGAAACCAGCCAATCGTGCGTATCTTTTTAGGTTGACCAGGGTCATCTTCACGGTCCCTGGTGCTGAAGTTACGCTCGGTGAACGGGTTGAAACCACTGGACCGCGGTTCCCGTAGGGCGCGATATCACTTGGAGAGGGTGTACGATCCGATGAAGGCTCGATTGATCTTCGGTTGGCTGCTGGTCTTCTCGCTGGTCGCGGCCATCGGCTATGCGCAGCAACCGCCGGCGCGCCAGCTCGGGCTCGCGGAGGCGCTGCGGCTCGCGCGGGAGAACAACCCCGCCTATCGGTCCACGCTCAACAATCGCTGGGCGGCGAGCCGTGAGGCGACGAGCAGCGCGCTCCGCCTGTTCACGCCGACGGCGTCGATCTCCGGCAGCCAGTCGATGGAGCAGGGCTCGGAGCAGTACTACACCTTCCTCGGGCGAAACGTCACCACGCCGGGCAACAGCGCGAGAGGCTGGTCGTTCCGACTCGGCTACGCCCTCTCGGGCGCCACCATCGCGAACCGCGGCCTGGCGCGTGCGCAGTTGCAGGCCACCGACGCCGACATCTCGGGTGCCGCCACGTTCCTCGAGACGACCGTGCGCCAGCAGTACCTCAACGTCCTGCAGGCGCAAGCGCAGGTCACCCTCGCGGCACACGTCGTGGGCCGCGCCACCGAGACTTTGAACCTCGCCCAGGCCCGGAACTCGGTGGGCCAGGGCACGCTGATCGACGTGCGCCGCGCCCAGGTGGAGAAGGGGCAGGCGGAGGTCGGGCTGCTGCGGGCGAACCAGACGGTGGAGACTCAGATTCTCGTGCTGTTCGAGCGGATGGGCGTTCCGGCGCCGCAGCCGGTCGCCGTCGCGCTCACGGATTCCTTCCCCGTGACGGCGCCGATGCTCGACCGCGACTCGCTGCTCTTGCTGGCGCTGCAGGAGAACCCGGCGCTCGTGGCGCTGCGGGCGCGCGAGGCGGCTTCGACGTGGGGCGTGCGGTCCGCCTACTCGCAGTATCTGCCGAGCCTGAATGCGTCGGTGAACTACGGGCGCAGCCGGTACTCCACCAAGGAAGCGACGGGCCTGAACCCCGACTCGAGCGTCATCTGGACGCCAAGGACCCTCTCGAGCATCCAGCCGTGGAGCCTGAACATCGGGGTCAGTCTGCCCCTCTTCGACCAGTTCCAGCGCTCCGTCGCGACGGCGCAGGCGAAGGCCGGCCAGGAGGATGCGCGCCTCGCCATCCGCAACCAGGAGTTGGCGGTGCGCGCCGATGTCACGGCGGCGTACCTGGCGCTCGTCGCGGCCTATCAGGTGATCGGGATCCAGCTGAACAACAAGGGCGCGTCGGCCGAGGCACTGAGCCTGGCGACCGAGCGCTACCGCGTGGGCAACGGGACGTTCCTGGAGCTGCTGGACGCCAGGGTCAGCGCGGAGCAGGCGGACGCCGCCTACGTCGGCGCCATCTACGACTATCACAAGGCCTACGCCGCGCTCGAGAACGCCGTCGGCCGGCCGTTGCGCTAGCTAACCGGGATACGCCGTCATGATCAGCAAGGGCAAGGTCTTCCTCCTCGTCGCGGGCGTCGTCGTCGTGGGCGGCTTCGTGATGCTCAGCGCCGCGAAGCGCCGCCAGCCGACCGTCGAGGTACGGATGGAGAAGGTGTCGCGCCGCGACCTCGTCTCCATCGTCACCGCGAGCGGCAAGGTCCAGCCGAAGCGGAAGGTGGACGTTTCGTCCGACATCACCGGCCGCATCGTCGAGCTGCCGGTGAAGGAAGGCGACGAGGTCCAGCGTGGCCAGGTCGTGGTGCGCATCGACCCGACGCAGTACCAGGCGCGGGTCGAGTTGGCGCAGGCGATGCTGGCGTCCGCGCAGGCGGGGGCCGCGCAGGCGCGGGCGAACCGGGACCAGGCTGAGCGCTCGTATGTCCGCGCCCGCGACCTCCGGGCCCAGAACCTCCAGCTCGTCTCGCAGGAGGCGCTCGAGCAGGCGCAGACCCAGCGCGAGATCGCTACCGCCAACCTCGAGGCGGCGCGGCACCAGGTGGAACAGTCGTCCGCCAACCTGCGCGAGGCGCAGGACGCGCTCCGCAAGACGACCATCCTGGCGCCGATGAGCGGCAAGATCACGCGCCTGGCGGTCGAGGAGGGCGAGGTGGCGGTCCCCGGCACCTTCTCGCGCGAGACGGGCCTCCTGATGACGATCTCGGACCTCTCCGTGATCGAGGTGAAGGTCCAGGTGGACGAGACCGACGTCATCCGGCTCACGGTGGGCGACTCCACCGACGTCGCGATCGACGCATACCCGGACACCACCTTCGCCGGCCGCGTCACCGAGATCGCGAACTCCTCGATCGCCGGCGCGGGCACCGCGACGTCGCAGGCCGGCGGCCAGCAGCAGGCGGTGGACTACGAGGTGGTGATCACTCTCGACCGCCCACCGCGCGACGTGCGGCCGGACCTCTCGGCCACCGCCAAGATCGTCA
>Ga0315286_10007397_pt1 | contig 10747 bp, 10 predicted proteins | sample YL17G10_0_MG_FD_205038 | JGI IMG/M metagenome (GOLD analysis project Ga0315286, IMG submission 205038) | Sediment microbial communities from Yellowstone Lake, YNP, Wyoming, USA - YL17G10_0 | ecosystem: Environmental > Aquatic > Freshwater > Lake > Sediment | place: USA: Wyoming | collected...
CCTTCTCGTTTATGAGCTGGCTGAAGAGCGCTTTTGAAATGGGGTCATCGACGCTCTGCAGGATCTTCATGAGCTTCTTTTCCCTGGCAAGCCCGATGAGATCGATCCAGATGATCCTCTTCCAGGAAAAGTAATTCTCGTTGACGGCCCTCGCCTCGTCGGCCAGCACCTTTTTCGCGTCTTCCAGGTCGTTTCTTCGTATGATGTCGGTGATGATGAAAATCGTGAGGCTTGCCTGCAGGATGATGACGCTGATGAAGAAGACGAAGGTCTTTGTGAAGAGCCGCATTGAAGCTTACCTGCGCACCGTTTCCGCTCCGACGATGAGACTCACGATCTCGTTGGGGTTCGTGTCCTTCGTGACGCGCTCGGCCACCTTCACCCCCCTCCGCATGATCACCAGCCTGTCCGATACGGAGAAGATGTCGTGGAGCTGGTGGCTGATGATGATGATCCCGAGGCCTTGATCCCTGAGAAGCCGCACCAGGCCGAGGACTTTCTTCTGCTCGGTTATTCCGAGCGCCGCGGTGGGCTCGTCCATGATGAGGAACTTCGCGTTCCAGTAGAGGGAACGCGAGATGGCGACGGCCTGCCGTTGGCCTCCCGAGAGCATGCTGATCTTGTTCTTCAGTGATGGGATCTCGATCTCGAGCCTGTTCAGGATCGCCCTCGACTCCGAGAGCATGAGGTCGTGATCGAGCACCTTGATGAACCCCAAAACCTTCCTCAGCTTCTCACGCCCGAGGAAGATGTTCGAGTAAACGTTGAGGTTCTCGGCGAGCGCGAGGTCCTGGTAGATCGTTTCAATGCCGAGGCCGAGGGCATCCATGGGGTCGCTTATCCTGATCTCGCGGTCCAAGAAGAATATCTTGCCCTCGTCGGCATGATAGACGCCTGAGACCATTTTGATGAGCGTGGACTTCCCCGCGCCGTTGTCACCGAGGAGCCCCACCACCTCCCCCGCGTTCACTCCCATGCTCACGTCGTTTACGGCGACGAGCCCGCCGAACCGCTTTGTGATGTGCTGTACTTCCAGCATATAACCCATAGGCTAATCCCCTTTGTGCGTGAGTTCAGGGAAGAACTGGTCTATAAGCACCGCGAAGATCAGGATGACTCCCACCGCGATGTACTTGTCGAAGGTCGGGACGCCCATGACCCTGAGCCCTGTTTCGAGCACCGAGAGGATCAGGCACCCGAGCAAGGTCCCCCCCACGGTGCCGATCCCGCCGTACAGACTCGCGCCGCCGATGACAACCGCCACGATCGCGTCGAGGAGGAAGGGAGCCCCCGCGTCCGCTTTCCCCGTGACATACTGGAGCACGTAGATAGTCCCCGAGATTGTAGCGAAAAAGGAGGAGAGCATGTAGGTCTTCACAAGGTGCTTGCGGACGTTTATCCCTGCCCGCACCGCCGCGTCCACGCTCCCCCCCACGGCATAGGTGTGCTGGCCGAACTTTGACCATCTCAGGATAAACGCGAAGATGAGAATGAAGATGAAGGTGAAGACCACCACGTTGGGGATGAGCTCGAGGAAATATTCCCCGCGCTCGATAACCGGTTTCACGAAGAGCGAGATCACCCTCCCTGGAACGTAGTAGATGAAGTAGCCGTTCCCGATGGCGTTCGCGAGGTAAGGAAGGTTCGTCGCCGGCACCCCGCGGATGAGGAGCTCCGAGGTCCCGTGGGTTATGGCGAGCATCGAGAAGGTCGCGATGAAGGGCGGGACTTTCAGACGCGCCACCAGTGTCCCGTTTACGTATCCCGGGATGAGACCGATGGCGAAGGTGATCAGGACCCCGGCCACAATGCTCAGGCCGGGTGAAAGACCGCTGTTGTTCAAAAACACGATCAACTTCGCCGAGACGATGCTCGCGAACCCCATCACGAAACCCACCGAGAGGTCGATCCCCCCGGTGATGATGACGAACGTCTCGGCGGTCCCAAGGAGAAAGATGGAGGTTCCGTAGAAGAAAATGATCTGGGCCACGTTCACGGTGAAAAAACCGCGGGCGATGACACTGAATAGGATCGCTTCGAAGAGGAGGAAAAGGAGCGCCCAACGCCTCCCGAGAAACAAAAGCAGCCTTTTCGTACTTTTAATATCCGTAGTATTGACCATAGCTCACTTCAATAGCATTAGAACAGCTCGGGGAAGAGCTGATCGATCACGACCGCCATGATGAGGATGAGCCCAACCGCGATGAAGCGGAAAAAGGGCTCGACCCCCGATATTGAAAGCCCGTTTTCGAGAAGCCGGATAAGCACCACTCCCACACAGGAGCCCAGGATGCTACCCTTGCCCCCCATGAGGCTTGCCCCTCCGATCACGACACCCGCGATGGCGAACAGCTCGTACATCGCGTTGAAGGGGGTGAAGTTTCCGATTCCGGTCTGAAAGACGTTGAAGACGCCGGCAAGCCCCGCGAGAAAGCTCGATAAGGTGTAGACCATTAGGAGGTGCCGCCTCGCGTCGATCCCGGCCCGAACCGAGGCGTCCATGCTCCCGCCGATCGCGTAGGTGTGCTGGCCGAATTTCGTGTTCTTGAGCACGTGCCACAGGAGAAAGAGCACGATCAGGGAGAAGACCAGGGAATAGGGAAAGATGCGGACGAGCTCCCTGATCTGAGCGTTTTGTACCCCGAAGGGCTTGTGGAAGAAGGAAAAGGATTTTCCCGGCCAGATGTAAATGAGAAAGCCGTTCCCGATCTCGGTGAGCTTCGAGGGGAGGAATGAGACGGGAAACCCCTGGCAGATCCGGAGGGTTATTCCGTTCGTGATGCCCCACATCCCGAGCGTGGCGATGAAGGGGGGTACCTTGAAACGGGCTATGAGGAGACCGCTGATGATACCCGGCACTAAACCGATCCCTATCCCGACGAGGCTCCCGATGAGAATGCTCGTCGGTTGGGGAGCCCCCGATGCGTGGATGACCTGCATCACCTTCGCGGAGAGCACCGAGGAGAGGCCCATCACGAAGCCGACCGAGAGGTCGATGCCGCCGGTGATGATCACGTACGTCTCCGCGGCGGAGAGGAGCAGGAAGATGGTGGAGAGATGGATGATGTTCTGGAAATTGTTGACGCTGAAAAAACCCCTTCCGGTGAAGCTGAAGACACCCACCAGGAAGAGGAGAAAAAAAAGCGCCCAGTTCTTCGCGAAGACGCCCAGGGCCCTCGACCGTCTGTTCCTGAATTCAAGGGATGCGGCATTTGTGCTGTTCACACATTTGCTCCATACACCATGGTCGCCCGGCCTCGAAAACCCCGCGTTTCTCCCCGGAATACTACCATATTCCTGAAAATATGCAACCGATAATTGAAAAGAGGGTTAGCGATGAGCCAACCCTCTTTTCCCGACAGCTCTCTCCTATTTAACGCCTCACTTGTAGATGAACTGATCCATCTTGGGATCGTTCACGTTCTCCTTGGTGAAGAACTCGAATCCCGGGATCACCTTCTTTGGAGGAGCCTTTTTCTGGGTCAGGTACTTGAACCCCCACTCCACCGCAAGTGACCCGATCTCGGCGGGCTTCTGGGCGAGCACCAAGTCCACCTTCCCGTCCTTGAGTGCATTGATGAGGTCCTGGGTGGCGTCCCAGGTTGCGATCTTGACCGCGCCGGTGAGGCCTGCGTTCACCACCGCCTGGTAGGCGCCCTGGGCGCTGTAGAGGTTCGTCCCGAAGACGCCGACGATGTCCGGGTTCTTCTGGAGCATGGCAAGGGTCTGCTCCTGGGCTTTCTGCTGGACGTCGAGATTGTAGTCGACGCCGACGACTTTCATGTTAGGAAACTCTGCGATTCCCTCTTGAAAACCCTTTACCCTTCCCATGACCGAGGAAACATCCGGGTTCGTGGTGTTGACGTACACCTTTCCCTTTTGCCCGATCAACTTGGCGAGTTGCTCGGCAACCTTCTTCCCCCCGAGCTCGTTGTCCGTCCCGATGTAGGCAAGCGGGAAGGAGTAGTCGCTCTTCTTCGAGTAGTCCCCGTCGCCGAGGAAGGTGTCGCAGGTGATGATCTCGACACCGGAGTCGTAGATCTTCTTCAGGGGCGCGATGAGCGCGTTGATCGACGTTGGGACGACCATGAGCAGGTCGACGCCGCCGCGGGCCATCAGCGCTTCGAGGTTCGGCATCTGCACCTCGGGTCCCCACGACTTCGGGTACTCGCCGACGATGAGGTTCACTCCGAGCTCCTTTGCCTTCGCCCGGGCCCCTTTCTCGATCATACGCATGAAGGGGTCTTCGATGCCGGGCATGTAGGCGATGGTGATCTCCTTCTTCCCGGCTTTCTTCTTCGCCCCCTCTGCGAGGAACGGCAGGCAGACGGCGATCGTGAGCAAGCTTACAAGCAGGATGAGCAGCAGTTTTTTCATAGGTTTCTCCTTGAACCATAAATTTTGATGTTTCATGCGCAGGCACGACTGTATTATTAACTACAATAACCATGCCAAAATTATGGGATAGACTGGTTTGTATTGCGCAACTGTGTAATCCCTTTGTAATTGTTTAAGAGATAGAGATTTAGATCGTATTATCGAGGCACAGTTCGACGGCATCGACGTACACCTATCCCTATAAAGGGAAATGATAATGGGTAGAGAACTGGACAGAAGCTGGATAGTCAAGTATACAGGATATAATTGTCCTACCCTCTTTACCTTGCTAATGTTTCTGTCATGGAACCAAAACGCACCCCCCCAAAACCCGGGCAGGAGTCGGTCTGGGATTACCCGAGGCCCCCCCGGGTCGAGGAGACGAGAAAGCGTATCGTCGTGGAGCTCAATGGGGTTGTTGTCGCCGACTCCGTGAGAACGAAACGGGTCCTCGAGACGAGCCATCCCCCCGTCTACTATATACCGCGGGACGACATCAAAATGGAGTTCCTAAAGAGAACCTCGCGGACGAGCTTCTGCGAATGGAAGGGAAAGGCGGTGTACTTTGACGCCGTTTTTCACGGCAGGGTACGAAAAAACTTTGCGTGGTCGTACCCGGACCCAAACCCTGCTTACTCTCTTCTGAAGGATCACCTCGCCTTCTACGCGGGCCTCGCCGACGCGTGCACAGTCGACGGCGAGCGCGTGACCCCTCAGCCAGGACGGTTCTACGGCGGCTGGATCACCGGTGACGTCGCCGGTCCGTTCAAAGGGGAGCCCGGGAGTGAAGGGTGGTGAGGTGATTCGCGCACTTCGCGCTTTTCGTATCTTTCCCGGTTCGATATATTTAAAGCATCTGGAGGCTACCGCCATGAAAGCCAGGCTCATCCCGCTCTATTTCAGATCAGGCCGCGACAAGGACTACGACGCGCATCTGGGGAATCTCAAGTCCCTGTTGTCGGAGGAGGCCGAGATCCTCGAGCCCGCCGCCCTCGGCTCCCGTCTCCCTGACGCCGACGCCGCCCTTTTCCCGCAGCTCGTCGGGGACGCCTACAAGCAGCTCAAAGAGCTGCGCAGCGTCGGGATCCCCCTCCTGATCCTCACGAGCGAGTTCGGCACCATGAACATGTGGGACTGGGAGATCGTCTCGTTCCTGAAGTCAGAAAAGGTGAAGACGCTCGCGCCCTACAACCCGGAGACGACGAAAAGGATCTGCAAGGCGCTCGCGATCAAACGCGACATGAAGCGGACCAGCTTTCTCGTCTTTCAGGATAACCCAGGGGAGGGAATGCAGGCGAGCATCTTCAAACGCTTCTATTGGTGGGAAGACCGCTGCACCCGGCTCATAAAAGAGAGGTTCGGTGTGAGCCTCGTGAAGAAGAGCTTCAAGGCGCTCGGCGAAGAGGCGAAGCGGATTCCCGATGCCGAAGCCGATCGGGTCTGGAAGTCCTGGAACGTGAAGACCGAGGGTCTCTCCACGCGCGCGATACACAGCGCGGTCAAGATATACCTCGCCGTGAAGCGGGAAATAGAAAAGGACGACCGCGTCAAAGGCGCGGGGATAAACTGCCTCAACGAGTCCTTCCACTCCGATACCACCCCGTGCCTTGCCTGGGACATGCTGTTCGAAGAGAAGGGCCTCATCTGGGCCTGCGAGGCCGACACGATGGCGCTTCTTAGCAAGTACCTGATCTACAAATCGCTCGGCGTCCCGATCATGATGAGCAACGTCTATCCGTTTCTCATGGGGATGTCGGCGCTCAAGCACGAGAAGATCGATATGTTCCCACAGGTGAAGGGAAACCCGGACAACTACATGCTCGTCGCCCACTGCGGCTATCTCGGCGTCCTCCCGCGCCCCTTCGCGACCGAGTGGACGCTGCGGCCGAAAGTTCTCGGCATCGTCGACGAGAACGCCCACGCCATGGACGCGCGCCTGCCGGTCGGGCCCGTGACCCTCGCCAAGCTCGACCCCACACTGACCAAAATGGTGGCGATCGAGGGCGAGATCGAAGGATACGTGCAGTACCCGGGGTCGGACTGCAGGAACGGCGCGGTGATCAGGGTGCCCGACGGCCATAAACTGATGAAGGGACTCCACTCGCACCACAACTGCATCATGACCGGGCACGTGGCGCGTGAGATCGGCGCGGCGGCGGAAGTCTTCGATCTCGAAATGGAGGTATTGTAAGCTCACCTCTTGCCGCAGGACTCCCGGATCACCATGCTCGTCCGTGCAACGATGAAGCGTTTGCACGTGCGTCGACTCCTCTCCCTGATGGCCTCTTCGATCTTCTTTCTCACCTCGATTTTCAGTTTCTTGACAAAAAAATCAGAAATGTTATAATGACAGACGTCTGCGAGGTGCGGTCAGCGACACGCACCGATCGAGAATCCGGGGAGGATCATGAGGCCATCAGTCGTCGTCGTCGGCAGTATGAACATCGACCTGGTAGTGAAGTGCCGGGAGCGGCCCCGCCCCGGCGAAACGGTCCTTGGCTTTGAGCACCGGTACGTACCCGGGGGAAAAGGGGCGAATCAGGCCTTTGCCGCGGGGAAGCTCGGGGGGAACGTGTCCCTGATCGGGTGCATCGGGAACGACCCGCTGGGGACCATCCTTTCCGAAAGCCTCCGCGGGTGCGGGGTCGACATCTCCCCTGTCACCATCCTGCCGGATATCCCGACCGGAGCGGCGTTCATCACCCTCGACGAAAAGGGGGAGAACAGCATCATCGTATCGGGCGGGGCGAACGCGAAGCTCACCCCGGAAATGGTGAGCGCCCGGAGCCGGGTGATCGTATCGAGCCGCGTTCTCCTCACCCAGCTCGAGACTCCCCTCCCCACGGTGCATAAGGCCCTCGAGATCGCCCTCTCGCACGGGGTCAAAACCGTCGTCAACCTCACTCCCGTGAGGCCCATTCCCGACGACAGCATAATCTGGAGATCGACGGTGCTCGCGCTCAACGAGCTCGAGGCCGAATACTACACCGGCATCCCCGTACGCTCAAAGGAAGACGCCTTCCAGGCGGGAGAGGCTCTTCTTAAAAAGAGTGTCCCCCCGGGAACCTCTTCAGGGGCCATTTCGGGGGTCCCCGGCAACAGCGGGGTCGAGATCGCGCTCATCACCCTGGGCGCGGAGGGCTCGGTTGCGGTGTCCCGCGCTTCACGAAAACAGGTGGACGGCGTTCCTGTTGAAGTCGTGGACACGACCGCGGCGGGGGACACCTACATCGGCGCCTTCGGTGTCGAGTGGTTGAGGTCGGGCGACATGGAACAGGCGATGGTGTTCGCTTCCCATGCCGCCTCGCTGTGCGTGAGCCGGTTTGGAGCTCAGACATCGATTCCCTCGGAGCGCGAAGTCAGGGATTCCCTGGACGCGCGGCGGATAACCGGGAGAAACTAGTTGCATTTTTTATCGCCGCGTAAGAAACGCGGGCTCTCCTGAGGTCATGCCGACTCAGGCGGAGATCATCAAGGCAATCCCGCCTTCCCTCAAGACCCTCGGGAGAGGGAAAACCATACGTATCATGTTCCAGGGCGGCGGCGACTCCGCGCCACCCCTCGAGCTCAAGGACCTGATCGAGAAGCAGACCGGGCTCAAGCTCGAGATCGACGTCATTCCGCCGGAAAACCTGCACGAGAAGCAGCTCACCTTCTTCACCTCGGGGTCGAGCCAGTACAACAGGACGCGATCGAAGGACCCCTACTTTCACAAGTGGGCGGCGTGGATGGACGAGCTCCTCGTCCTGCCCTTCGACAAGGACGAACCCTCGGCGTTCGCGCGAATGGAAGAGGTTTGGCGATTCGAGGTGTGAGGCTTCAAACCGCGGCTGATGACTCTCACTCCGGGTAAAACAGATCGAGGAGCGAACTGTTCACCCCCGGCGCGCCGACGAGGGGGAGCTTCCTCGTCTTCATCGTGTTGTCGAGGTCCCGCATATCCTCTTTCGAAATTTCCTTCAAACCGCCGTTCGGGAGCGCCGACAGGATGGAGATCGACGTGGTCTCGAGGATCTCGATGAGCTGCAACGTCCGGGTGATCCCTTCACCGCTCATGACCACGAGACCGTGGTTTTCCATGAGGAAGGCGTTGTACTTCTGAGCGAAGGGGAGGAAGTTATCGGCGAGCCTCTGGGTGAGCGGTTCCCCGTAAGGCACCACGGGCACCGGCCCCACTTCGATCGAGGTCTCGGGGAAGACCGGCTTCATGAGCCAGTTGTTCCCTTTGGTGATCGCGAATGCGTTCGTGAAGGGGGGGTGGCAGTGAATGACCGAGTCGATGTCTGCCCTCTCCCTGAAGAAGTTGAGGTACATCGGGGTCTCTCCCGTCGGGGATTTCTTCCCCCACACCTTTTTCCCTTTCCTGTCGATGAAGACGAGGTCTTTCGCCCTGATCTCCCCCTTGTTGACCTTGGTCGGGGTAATGAGGATGAGGTCTTTTTTCAACTTACAGGCGAGGTTCCCGCCGTGGCTCGTCACGTAGAGGAGCTCGCTCAGCCTGCGGCACACCGAGAGGAAATCCTTCACTTCGCGCGCGTGGGTTTTCAGGTAGTCCATCGAATCAGCCTTTCAATCAGGATTTGTAGGAAGTATAATGTACAGAGCTAGCGGCGCTTCGCCCACAGGTTTATCGCTGCCCTTTTTTTGGTATTGCGGCATACTAGGGAGGATTTCAGGAGGCCATGATGGAATTGGGGCTTAAGGGCAAAACTGCGTTGATCACCGGCGGAAGCAGGGGAATCGGTTTTGCGGTGCTAAAAGGGCTCGCCGCCGAGGGGGTTCACGTCGCTTTCTGCGCCCGGGAGTCAAAAGAAGTGCAAACAGTATCCGCTGAATTGGAGAAAGCCTGCGGCATCAGGGCAGTCGGGATGGCTGCCGATGTCGCCAGGCCGGCCGACATCATCGACTTCGTGTCCTTGGCGGTCCGGGAGCTGGGCGGAGCCGACATCCTGATCAACAACGCAGGGGTAGGGAGCGAAGAAACGATCATGGACGCGCCAGACGAGAAATGGCAGTACTACTGGGACATGCAAGTCATGGCGGCCGTGCGAATGAGCAGAGAGGTCGTTCCCCACATGAGGCAGCGGGGGGGCGGCGTCATCATCAACAACGCCTCCATCTGCGCGAGGCAGCCCCTTTCCCACGAGCCGATCTACAACACGGTGAAAGCGGCTCTGGCGATGTTTTCAAAGTGCCTCGCGAACGAGCTGATCAAGGACAATATCCGGGTGAACTGCATCAACCCCGGATTGATCATGACGCCCGCCTGGAGAGCGGGTGCAGAGAGCCTGGCACGCAAGGAAGGACTGTCGGTCGACGAATACTTCGACAAGATAGCGGCGGGGTACACCCCGATCAAGCGCTTCGCCACTCCCGAGGAGCTCGCGCACTTTTTCGTGTTCCTCTGCTCCGACAGGGCGAGCTACTGCGTGGGGTCGACGTATTACGTCGACGGCGGGTGGCTGAACGTAACAGTGTGAGCCGGATCCATCTTCTACCGGGCCACCAGCACCTTGTGCACGTAGCGCTCCTTGTCGATGAGCACCACAATATAATAGACGCCAGGCACAACCGTGCGGCCATCCCTGTTCTTCCCGTCCCAGATTACCTCGTTGAGCCCGATGTTCCCCGTACGGTTGTAGAGCACTTTCACGGGCCTCCCCGCCAGGTCGTACACCGTTATCGTCACCTTCTGTACCTTGGTCAGTTTGAAATTCAGGGTCGTGTGGGTGCCTGCCTTCGGTTCAACGATGTTGTTTCGGATGATCACCTTCCCCGGTGCAAGGGCTAACGAATACGAGTGAAGCATGAGGGTTCCGGTCGTCTGGCTCCCTGCCATGGTGTTCCCAACATTGTCAAATATCGAGCTCCCGTCAAAAGGGGTAATTTTGATTGTCTCAACTCCGGCAGGTAGCCCAACGACACTTAGGTGAATCCGAACTACCGTCTCCCCGCCGGAAAGCGGATTATTGCTTGTTTTTGTAATGCTTGTTATGTTCACGCCGGTTGCGGTTCCCCCATTCTGGATGAAGTTCAAGGTGAAATCTGATACCTGCAGAGCACCAATCCCTCCCGCAGTGTTATATACTCCTTCACTCAATTGTATGTCGATGTACGTGTTGTATATCTCAATGGTTCCACTCACTATTAACGGCACTACGCCGTCCACCACTATCGCCTTGTTCGCCCCAAGCGACCCCGCAGCTCCAGGCGCCGCAAGCGTCAGTACCGCGTCGTTCAACGCCCCGTCCTTGATCGTTCCCCCGTTCAACCCAAGCGACCCCACCCCAACGTAGTCCAGGTCCCCGCTCACATCCCCCGCCGCAACCGTGTAGCTGAACGTCAGCGTCGCCGTCCCGCTCCCAGCGCT